>Ga0302323_100002157_pt1 | contig 15990 bp, 14 predicted proteins | sample Fen_T0_3_FD_201950 | JGI IMG/M metagenome (GOLD analysis project Ga0302323, IMG submission 201950) | Peat permafrost microbial communities from Stordalen Mire near Abisko, Sweden - Fen_T0_3 | ecosystem: Environmental > Terrestrial > Soil > Wetlands > Permafrost | place: Sweden: Abisko... | reverse complement strand
CCTAACCTCATGCCGCGGGCGGACGGCCAGCCAGTTCAGGCCGCGTGCGGTCTGGCTTTTCCTGCAGCCAGCGGGAGCACGATCGGATTCACCAGGCCGCGGAAGTCGGCAAAGCCCATGCGCACCAGTTCCCGATGCGACCCGGCATTGAAAGCAATTTCCTTGTCGAGTGTCAGGCTGCTGTCGGCGAAGACCTCCATGCCGTACAGGTTGCCAAAGGGTGGCATGGCTCCCGTCTCGCAGTCGGCGAAATGCTCACGGAACTCGGCCTCGGCCGCCACTTCCACCGTATCCGCTCCGAGATATTTCTTGAGCTTGAGAAGATCAACCTTAAAAGAAGCGGGAACGACTGCCATGGCGAGTCGTCCATCCACCATCAGGATGACCGTCTTGGCCAGTTCCTTCCCAGGAATGTGAGTGAGCGCGGCTACGCCCTGCGCGGTATATGCCAGGGAGTGAGAGATGACGAGGTATTTGATGTTGTTGGAGTCCAGGAACTCACGAAGCTTAGAAAGAGGCACAGGCACCTCCCGGCCGATCCGTCGGCACGGATGCTCCGGAAGAGAGACCGCCGAAACATGGTGTGCGGCTCGGCGCTAGCCCTATTGTGCGCCCGTGGAGTACCAGAAGGAATAGCGAATTGGTGGGTAGGATTCCTGGAGTGCCAAAAGGGGAAAAACTGGTGGTCAGAGTGGATCCGTGACGCACCGGGACCGGTGCGGTTCAGATCCTACGCGGCTTCTTTGGTCACGAAAGCGTGCACGGTTCCCGGCTCTTGGGCGTCGAGCACTCGCATAGCTCGCCAGTCGTAAGGCAATTCCGTGCCGCAATCGAGACAGGCTACATAGGTTCCCGTGAGCGAAGCAGCTTTAGTGCGTCGGCCGTTTCGAACCGTGAGCGGGAAACTGTAATGCGAATGCCGACAGCCGAACATCGAGTCCATCATCTTCGAAAACATTTACCTACCCTCCCCACAACGGGCCGGTCGCGAAACCTGGCCACTTACCTGGTGTCAAAAACCTGGGCAATCTCTTACCTTAGATTCCAGCTCACCCCAAAAGGTTCGTTCTGAACCACGGCCGTAACCCTCACGCAAGGCTACGTGTGAAGAATCAAAGACTTGGGAAGAAGTTCAGGGAAGGGCGGAAGAAATGTGCGGGCCGCTAAACGCTCTGCGGGCCAGACTTCTTGCTCTGCGTGCACTTGGTCATGATGGCGGAGCGCAGGCGCCCACGCAGATCGTCCGGCAACTCGTAGAGTTCGGAGTCGCGATAAATCTCGATGGTCTTGCGGGTGGTGTCGCATACCACGTAGCAGTTGTGGCACCAGGCCAGATGGTCCTCGAGCTCGGACTTGGTACGGTCGTCAAGCGCGCCGTCGAGGTAGCCGGTCAGTTCCTTAAGGAATTCAGTGCATTTCACGGGTTGCTGTCTCCACTCGCACGCTTCTGAAAAAATCGGCTCAGCCGGTCGCGCAACTGCAAGCGCGCGCGGAGAAGCCGGGACTTCACGGCCGGGATACTCAAATCCAGTGCCTGCGCGGTCTCTTCAGTGGAGAGACCTTCCACGTCCCGCAGCACGAACACCGTCCGGAAACCGGCCGGCAATCCCTGGATCGTGCGCGTCAGGATCTCACGCAATTCCGCCTGGTTATACATCTGCTCAGGATTCGGGCTCCAGTCCGCAACTTCGCGGGGGACGCTGTCGTCCTCGGTCTTGACTTCCTCGTCCAGCGACACCATGCGTTCCGGACGCCGTCGCCGCAACTTCATCAGCGCTTCGTTTACCGCAATCCGGACCAGCCAGGTGTAAAACTTCGACTGCTCCTGAAACTGATTGAGGTTCCCGTACGCCTTGAGGAACGCATCCTGGACTACGTCTTCCGCGTCCTCACGGTTCTGCGTGATGTGCTGCGCGATGCGAAAGACGTTGCGATCATAGCGTCGAACCAATTCTTCGAACGCTTTATCGTCGCCGCCCTTGGCTGCCCGTACCAGCGCCAATTCTTCGCTGATGGGCTGAACTACGTTTGGTTGGATGGCACTCATTCGTAACTTGATGCAGATTTTTCCCGCGTTCGACTCAATCTGCGAATGCTATTGTAATGGCTTAGCGAAGATTTTTGGGGGCCGTTGTTTTGCAGTGGCTCGGGAATTGGACAACACTGGTTCGCCGTGTGACTTTCGGCACCGGGAGAACACGTACTACGGTGTACCGGTAACCTCTGCAAGTGGCTTATAATCATTAGTTAGACGGCGGAGTAACGTTCGGACACAGAATTTTTCAGCTCGGAGCACGAATGTCAGAGCGCGGTTGGATGGAGCCAATTGTGGAACGGGTGGTGTCCCAGGTTCTGGAGAGCCACACCGTCCAATTGCGCGACGAAATCGTGCGGCGGGTGATGGAAGAAATCGAGGCGCAGACGGCCGCCGCTCCGACTCCGGCGTCCAACGCCAGTTCGTCCGATCTCGCGCGTGCGGTGTCTGAGATTCAGATTGGCACCTCTCAAAAAGAAATTCTCCGCGCTTTACTTGATTGTTGCAGCCGCTACGCCGCCCGCATCGCGCTGTTCGTAGTCAAAGGCACGCACGCATCGGGTTGGCAGGGACGCGGCTTCAGCAGTGCCGATGCCCTTAAGGATTTCGCTCTCGACGCCCATGCTCCGGCGGTGGTTCGCGCCATCACGGAACGCGTGGTGGTGAACGCTCCAGCCGCCGATCTCGACAGCCGTTTTCTGCAGGATTTTGGAGCACCCGCCAGCGGAGAAGCGCGCCTTCTTCCTTTGCTGTTGAAAGATAAGGTCGCCGCCCTGGTGTATGCCGACGGCGGAACCGATTCCCAAGGCTTGCTCGATGGCGGTTCGCTGGAACTGCTCGTCCTGGCGACGAGCGCGTGGCTGGAGGTCAACTCCCTGCGCAAGCAGGTCCACAAGGAACCTGCCGCCGAGGGCACATCATCCGAGCGATCGGAGCCGCGAGCAATGGCGGCCACTCCGGCTCCGGCCTTCAACGATCCGTTTGCCTCCCACGCTCCCGGCCACGCCATGGCTGCGGCAGCGTCGGCTGAGGTCTCGGTGCCGGCCATGAGTGCGGTTGCGGAAGCGCCGGCTGTCGCGGAGCCGCTACCCGTGGTTTCGACCGAACCGGTGGCGGCAGCGGAACCCGCGGAGGTTCCGGCAGCTCCGCCCGAAGATCAGGACACCCATCGCAAGGCCCAGCGCTTCGCGCGCCTGCTGGTCGATGAGATCAAGCTTTACAACCAGGCCAAGGTCGCCGAGGGGCGAAAACACAAAGACCTGTATGACCGTTTGAAAGAAGCTATTGAAAAAAGCCGGGGCACGTACCAAAAGCGTTATGGGAACACAGTTGCCTCTTCCGGGAATTACTTCCAACATGAATTGGTTCGCAGTCTCGCCGAAGACGACATCTCCATCATGGGAACCAATTTCAAGCACTAGGTAGGATTCATTGCGCAGTTTGTCAGTCCGAGTTCTGGTCGCGTTTCTCGTTCTCCTTTCCTGCGTCTTCCCTGATCGCTGCGGGGCACAAGCCACGCCCGGTGCGCCGAAGGCTGCGCCCGCGAAGGCGAAGAAAGCGGCGCCTGCGAATCCACCAAAAACCTCGCCTCAAAAGAAGGCCACCAAAAGTGCCAAACGCAGGAAGCGAGCATCTCCGCGCGTGCGGCGGGTGCGGCAAGCGTTTGTCGCTTCCGCAAGTTTGCGCACGATGGCCCAGCAACTTCTCCAGGACCGTACGCCCGCCGCCTACGCGGGCGTGGAAGCCTATGCGCGCCGTCATGCCAAGGAGGACGCCGGTGCTCTGGCTTGGCTGGTGCTGGGCTATGCGCGCACGGTGGATCACGATTATGGCAAGGCCATCGATCCGCTGAACCGGGCCAAGGCCGGCGCCAGCGAACTGGGAGACTACGTCGCCTACTATCTTGGCAACGCCTACCTCCAGACGGGCCACACCGCCGAAGCGCTCTCCACGCTGGCGGATTTTGGCACGACCTTCTCCGATTCGCTGCTCGTCCGCGACGCGCATCTGGCGTACGCCAACGCCCTGCTCGCCGAGGGACGTCCGCAGGAGGTTGCCGCGCTCCTGGCCAAGGAACGTACCCCGGTGCGGAGCGAACTGGAACTGGCGATCGGACGGGCGTTTGAAGCGACCCAAGAAAACGACAAGGCCGCTGCCGCCTTCCGCAATCTCTACTACAACATGCCAACCAGCCCGGAAGCCGACGCCGCGGGTGCGGAGTTGCGCAAACTGAAAGCGAAGGGCGGGCTGACGGAACGACGCACCCGTGCCGATTTGCTGTTCAAGGCCAAGCGCTACGGCGATGCCTCAGACGACTACCGCGACCTGCTGGATGAAGTTACTCCGGCGGAGCGGACGGGTATCCAACTTGCCCTTGCCACTTCGCTCGAAAAAGGCGGCCGCAGCCGCGATGCCCGCCAGATCGTCACCACCATGGGTCCCCAGACCGGCGACGCCGAGGCACAGCGCCTGTACTTGCTCAGCGAGACGGCGCGCTCCACCAACGACGAAGACGCGATGGAGCGAACCCTAAACCAGCTGCGGCAGTTCGGCCCGTCCAGTCCGTGGCTGGAGCAGACTTTGCTGTCGGCAGGGAACATGTTTCTGCTGAAGAGGGACTACGACAAGGCAATTGACCACTTCCGCGAGCTGCAGCAGCGCTTTCCCAACGGCACGCGAGCCTCCTACGCCCATTGGAAGACTGCCTGGCTGAGCTTCCGACAAGGACGCACCGACGAGGCCCGGAAGGGCTTTGAAGATCAGATTGCGCTCTACCCCGACTCCAACGAAATCCCGGCGGCGCTTTACTGGCGGGCGCGGATGGCGGAAGAAGACGGCGATCCCACCATGGCGCGGACGTTCTATCAGAAACTCTCCGCGCGTTTTCGAAACTACTACTACGCGGACTTGGGACGGCAACGCCTGAAAACTCTGCACCCCGCGAGCAGCGAGGATGTGGTGGTGCACTACGCCTTGCTCGACCGGGTTCCTCCGCTTTCAGCCAGCGGGAAGATCACCGCCAGCGAGCCTCCGGAAGACAACCTGCGCTTGCAGAGAGCGCGCTTGCTCTCGAACGGAGCCTTGGTCGACCTAGCCGTGCGCGAGTTGCAGGCTGCCGCCGCGGAAGAAGGCGGTTCCTGGGCGCCGCCTGAGATGGCCCGCGTCTTTCAGGACTGCGGCCGCTACGATCGCGCCATCGAAATGCTGAAGCGCACCACGCCCAGTTACTTTGCGGTGGATCTCCCCGAGTTGCCGCGTCCGTATTGGGAAGGGCTTTTTCCCAAGCCCTACTGGACCGATCTCCACAAATATTCCAGTCAGAACGGACTCGATCCGTATCTGGTCGCGTCGCTGATCCGGCAGGAGTCGGAATTCAATCCGGCGGCCGTTTCCCGCGCCAATGCAGTCGGCCTGATGCAACTTCTTCCGAGTGTGGGTAAGTCGGTTGCCAAGCAGGTCAAGTTAAAGGGATACAACGCCAGCCAACTCTACACTCCGGCCGTCAACATGCAATTGGGGACGCGCTACTTCAAGTCGATGGTCGACAAATACGACGGCCACTTCGAATACGCGCTCGCCGCGTACAACGCCGGAACCGACCGCGTGGAAGACTGGCTGGGACAAGGCAAATACCGCGATCCGCAAGAGTTCGTGGAATCCATCCCGTTCACCGAAACGCGCGAGTACGTGCAAGCCATCCTACGCAATGCGAATGTGTACCGGCAGTTGTATGGGGCGCCGTAAGGGAAGAATTCGATGTTTGCCGTACGTTGTTGGTGTAATCGCGAGTGGCTGTTGAAAAACTCACACTCTCGAAGTTCGCAGAAATTTCATCGCGTCAGGATGCCCTATAAACGACGTTCTCGATTTTGGTGGACATTTTCTATCCCTCGGTCGGACAGTTTTTTCAAAAGAGGGGGTTTTTCAACACCCACGCGATTTTTCGACAACTATTGAGGATGGCCCTCTTTCTCGCACCCACGGTACGGGCAGCGGTTTCCTTCGATGGTCACACTCTGCATTACTTGCGGCAACGACACGCTCATCCGCTCCCACCCTACTTCGTGCTTCCACTGAAAAACGACGGTCCCTTTAGCTCCGGCAGGAATGCCTGTGAATCGCCACGAAATCAGACAAGCGTTGACCTTTTCAGCTCCCACCCACTTGTCTTCAAGGGCTGGTGAAACTCTGGTCGGCTTCCCTTCGGCACCCACCTCAAAACCGTACACGACATTGAACGTCGCATGTGCCTGCTTAAGACCCTGCGGTATCTCGAATTGGCAGAATCTAACGTCAGACACTGGACGCGCCTGACCGAGCGCGGCGACAGACGAAAGCAGGAGGGAGACAAAGACTGCGAAATATCGCCTCATGGCGCGTTAGCCTCAAGCGCATTCTATCCCTATTGTTGTCAACAGCCACAGGCGATTACACTCGCAATCCATCAATCTGCTCATGCCGTGGTCTGGGTCGGCGATTTCGCAAACAGAATCTCGAACACCAGCAGCCCCGCTCCCACCACGATCGCGCTGTCAGCGAAGTTGAAGACCGGCCACTGGTAGGAGCCGACGTAGAAGAGCAGGAAGTCCACCACGTGCCCGCTGACCAGTCGGTCCCACAGGTTGCCGATCGCACCGCCCAGAATCAACGCCAGACCAATCCCGGTTGTGTTCAAGCTGTGGCTGTTCTTCCACAGCAATGAGGAAACAATCAGCAGCGCAACCACCGAGAAGACAATCAGCAGCGCGACCTTCCACTCCGAGGGCGACTCGGCGAATAATCCGAAGGCGGCTCCGCGGTTTTCAGTATGGGTGATGCGGAAAAATCCCGGGATCACGGGAATGCTGTCGTGCAAAGTCAGACGGTGCGCGATCGTCCACTTGCTGAGACGGTCCAGCACGACCACGAACAGAGCAATCAGAAAATGATACTTGCGCATGAGAGAAAGGTTCTTCCCTATAGATTACCGCGTCTGGCACAAGTCGCGATCACGCCCCATCAATTTCTTTCAGCACGGCGCTGCACCGCTCGCACACTGTGGGATAGTTCTTATCCTCGCCGACATGAGTGGAATAATTCCAGCAACGCTCGCACTTTGCCCCGTCGGCCTTCTTCACATCGACGTGTACGCCGCCGGTTCCGTTGCCTGACCCCTGCTGCAAGCTCACCGCAGACACAATAAACAGGTAACGAAGCTGCTGAGCATAACCATTCAGCAGCGAGTACACCGGATCGGACGCGGTGATCGCGACCTGAGCTTCCAGGCCGGTTCCGATCAACTTCTGATTGCGGGCCTCTTCGAGCGCCTTCAGCACCTCGTCGCGCACCGATCGTAGCGTGGTCCAATCTTTCTCTTGCTGCTCGTCTCGCTCTGCCACCTTGCCGCCGAGGATTTCTGCCGCCGACGGGAACATCGCCAGGTGCACGCTCTCCGCGCGATCCGACGACTTGGGCAAATACTGCCAGACTTCCTCGCAGGTGAAGCTCAGGACCGGTGCCAGCAAACGCACCAGCGCCTCGCCAATCCGCAAGATCGCGGTCTGCGCGGAGCGGCGCGCCTTCGACTTCGGCGCGGAGATGTACAGCCGGTCTTTGAGGACATCAAAATAAAACGCGCTCAAATCCACGATGCAGAAGTGATTCACCCGGTGATAGATCTTGTGGAAGGCAAACTCGTCGTACGACTGCTTGACCTCCGCCGCCATCCCGCAAGCCTGTCGCAGCATGTACTGGTCGGGCGCTTCCATCTCGCTGAACGGAACCGCGTCGGCTTGCGGGTCGAAGTTTCCCAGATTGCTCAGGATGTAGCGAAACGTGTTGCGGATCTTTTTGTAGTTCTCGCCCACCCGCTGCATGAGCGCTTCCGAGCCGACTACGTCCTCGCGGAAGTCGACAGAAGCCGTCCATAGACGAACGATCTCACCACCCAGACGATTTGCGATGTCGACTGGATCCACGTCGTTGCCCCGCGATTTCGACATCGCCTGGCCTTTTTCGTCGAGCGTCCAGCCCGGGGTGACCACTCCGCGGTAGGGCGGCGTGCCATGCGTGCCCATCGCGCAGAGCAGGGAAGACTGAAACCACCCGCGGTACTGGTCCCCGCCCTCCAGATAGAGATCTGAAGGCCACGGATAAGCAGGCTCTGCCGCAACCAGCGAAAGATAGCTCGCGCCCGATTCCAACCACACGTCGAAGATGTCCGTTTCTTTTTCGAACTGTGTGCCGCCACAGTGCGGGCATTTCGTTCCGGCAGGAACAATCCCATCCGACTCGGGCGTAAACCACGAGTCCGCCCCCGCGCGAGCGAACAGGTCGACCACCTTGCGATTGACCGCATGGTCGTTCAGGGGCTTGCCGCAGGTTTCACACAAGAACACCGCGATTGGCACGCCCCAAACGCGTTGGCGCGAGATGCACCAGTCCGGGCGGGTCTGAATCATGTTGGCGAGCCGTTCTTCGCCCCACGCCGGATCCCATTTCACTTCTTTGATTCGTTCGAGCGTGCGCGTGCGCAGCGTGTCTTCTTTCGACTTACCGCCCGGCATCGGCGTTTCCATCGAGATGAACCACTGCTCGGTGGCCCGGAAGATCACCGGATTATGGCAGCGCCAGCAGTGAGGATACGAGTGCTCCGTCTTTTCCGTATGCAGCAGCGCTCCCCGCCGCTTCACCAGGTCGATGATCGGAGCATTGGCGTCCCACACTCGCTTGCCGTCGTACTCAGGCAGTCCGTTGCGCATAATGCCCTTTTCGTCCACGTTGCTGGTGGCGTCGAGGCCATACTTCATGCCGGTGGCGAAATCCTCCGCGCCGTGGGACGGTGCGGTGTGAACCACTCCCGTCCCGGTGTCCATGGTGACGTAGTCCGCGAGCACTCCCAGAACTTTGCGCTCCAGGAACGGATGCTGAAAGTCAAGCCGCTCCAGCTTCCGACCGGGGAAGTGCGCTAGTTCTTTGGGATCCGCCAGTCCGCATTTCTCGGCCGCATCCTTCGCCAGCTTCGCCGCGACAATGTAAACCTCACCGCCCGACTCCAGGCCGACATATTCTTCATTCGGATGAAACGCGACCGCCATCGATGCCGGCAGCGTCCAAGGGGTAGTCGTCCAGATGATGGTCGAAACTTTCTTTCCCGCGAGCGAAGCGTCGAGCTTCGCCGGATCATCCAGCAACCCGTACTTTACCCACACCGTCGAACTGGTGTGGTTCTCGTACTCGACCTCGGCTTCGGCGAGCGCGGTCTCGTCGTGCATGCACCAGTACACGGCGCGCAGGCCCTTGTAGACGAAGTCATTTTCGTAGAACGAGAAGAAGGTCTTCAGCACCACCGATTCGTACTCGTGGTTCATCGTGGCGTAGGGTTTTTCAAAGCGGCCGAAAACCCCAATCCGCTTAAACTGCTCCCGCTGAAGGTCCAGAAACTTCTGGGCGTACTTACGGCACTCCGCCCGCACATCCGTGGGCCGCATCTGCAATTTTTTGCCACCCAGTTCCTTGTCGACCTTGATTTCGATGGGCAGCCCGTGGCAGTCCCAGCCCGGCACGTAGGGAGCGTCAAACCCAGACATGGTCTTGGACTTGACCACGAAGTCCTTCAGGCACTTGTTCATGGCGGTGCCCAGATGGATCGGGCCGCTGGTGTAGGGAGGCCCGTCGTGCAAAATGTAGGTCGGTGCCCCCTTCCGGGCCTCCCGGATGCGGTCGTAAATCCGCTGTTGCTCCCACCAAGCCAGCATTTTGGGTTCGTTCTGAGGCAGGCCCGCCTTCATGGGGAAGTCAGTCTTGGGCAGGTTGATGCTGGATTTAAGGTCGATCGGCACAGGCAACTTTCTCCCAAATAGTTGAATCTTTTCAGTATACGAAGCGCGGAAGTACACGTCTATTGGGGAGGTGACGGGTACCAGGGATTTGAAAAGTACTGTATCGGTTTGAGAAAAAGCGTTACAATTTTTGACAGACTCAAGAGTTCGCGCATCTAATCGAAAGAAAACAGAGCCCGGTGAGCTTGTGTCACCATCAAATGTTATAGGGGATGCATGCGTGGGCCGAGCTTGACGGGATGCAATTCCCCCGAACTGGAAGGCAGGGGCGAGAATTCGGGAAATTATGGCGACCGCGAATTTCGAGACACCGAAGAATCCGGCTGAACAAAGTCAGCCCGTCGAGCCCGAACTCAACCTTCTCCTGAAGGATGAAATTCTCGACGAACCGCTCTACAAGAGTCTGTTCCGAGGCATTGACGAATACTTTTTCCCCAAGAAACTTCCACCCCTTGTATTGACCTCGAAGCCGGTTCCGGTCAAGGACATCTGGGGGTTCTACAACTACAAGGGACGCGGCGCGTTCGGTTCGACGATGGTACACATTCTGGCCCTGCTCGCCCTGATCGGCGGCACGATGCTGGGACGCAGAGTCGTTGCGGAGATCAAGAAGCAAGACAGCATTGTGCTGGTTGCGCCCGATGATTTGCCGGTCCTGAAGCCTTCCAAAACCCTGACGGGTGGTGGTGGCGGCGGTGGCGACCGCGACAAATTCCAGGCCTCGAAAGGCCGCTTGCCGAAGCAGGCCATGGAGCAGTTCACGCCTCCCATGGTGGTCGTGCGGAACGAGCATCCGAAGCTGGCGATGGAACCAACCATTGTGATCCCGCCCCAGGTTCACCTGGCATCGAACAACATGCCGAACCTGGGCGATCCGCTTTCGCACTTGCCCTCGGGACTGCCCTCGAATGGAACAGGATCGGGCGGCGGGATTGGATCTGGGAACGGCGGCGGCGTGGGTTCCGGTGAAGGTCCCGGATTCGGTCCCGGCCACGGCGGCGGTACGGGTGGCGGCGCGTTCCGTGTCGGCGGTGGTGTTTCAGCTCCGAAAGCGGTCTTCTCTCCCGATCCCGAGTATTCGGAAGAAGCCCGCAAAGCAAAATATCAGGGCGTGTGCGTGCTCTGGCTGGTGGTTGGACCGGACGGCAAGCCGCGCGACGTGAGAGTGGCCCGCACGCTCGGTTTGGGATTGGATGAGAAAGCGATCGAAGCTGTGAAGACCTGGCGCTTCGAGCCAGCGGTGAAAGATGGCCGCCCGGTTGCCGTGCAGATCAACGTTGAGGTCACCTTCCGGCTGTACTGAGTTTTGTTTCTTTGGACAAAGTGACGGCCGCGCAAGCGACCGTTTTTGTTTGTGTGGCGCCGGCAGATCTGTTGCACCCAAGCAGGTCGCGTTGGGGGTCCCGAAAGCCGAAAGCCTACTCCTTCAGATCCACGTGCTCCACATCTTCCACCGCATGCCCCAAGAACCTCGTGCCCATCTTGCGGAATTTCTCCGCTGAGTCGGTGGCAAAAAACTTGAGCCGCGGATATGCCCGTCGCTCATGGGAACGAACGCTCTCGATCGGCGCCACTTGCAATTGTTCAGCGACGGCATGGGCGGTGGATTCAGCGGAGTCCACGATCGTGACGTGTTCGGGGGCGACACGTCCCAGCAAAGACCTTATCAACGGATAGTGCGTGCAGCCGAGGACGAGCACGTCTGATTCGCGAAAATCGTCTGCAAACGCCTCGGACAGGTAGATGCGGGCTACCTGCTCGGTGACCGGATGCTCCACCCATCCCTCCTCCACCAGCGGCACGAACAGGGGACACGCCTTCTCTCGCGCGGCAATGCCTTTTGCCTCAAGGGCTCGACGGTAGGCATGGCTGCTGACCGTCGCCTCGGTGCCAATGACGACGACTCTGCGGTTCCGGCTGGCGGCGGCCGCTGCCTGCGCGCCGGGTTCGACCACGCCGATCACACCGACGCGCGAGGCCGCTTTGATTTGGTCGAGAGCCAGTGCGGTCGCCGTGTTGCAGGCGATCACCAGCAACTCGGCGCCACGATCCTGGAGGTAGTGCGCGGCTCCGACCGCATAGTGCGCGACCGTCGCCGCCGATTTCGATCCGTAAGGCAGGCGGGCGCTATCGCCAAAGTAGAGATAGTCCGCGTCGGGAATCCGTTCCAGCAGCGCGCGCAGGACGGTCAGGCCGCCTACGCCGGAATCAAAAACGCCAATAGTCGGTCTGCGCGGCAAAGTTCCGCCCGGGGAGGCCATAAACTGCATGATATCGGAGGCGGAAGGACGCTACAGGTCCCACTGCTGATTCGCCTTGAATTGAGGTGCGCGGCTTGCCAACCCCGCTGGAGTTGCGGGGCACGTCACGGGCCTTTATCCTTCTCGCGTATGCCCAGCACTCTTGTCGAATGCGTTCCTAACTTTTCCGAAGGCCGCGATACGGGGAAAGTTGACGCCATTATCGATGCCATGAAGATTCCCGGCGTCTACCTGCTCGACCGCGAAATGGATGCCGATCACAATCGCTGCGTCATCACCCTGGTGGGGGAACGCGATCCCATCCAGGAAGCAGCGATTCGCGGAGTAGGGAAGGCCTCGGAATTGATTGACCTCACCAAGCACCAGGGCGCGCATCCCCGCATGGGCGCGGCTGACGTCGTGCCATTCATTCCCATCGAAGGCGTCACCATCGAAGACTGCGTGGCGATGGCCCGGCACGTGGGCGCGGAGATCTGGAAGCGGTATCAGATTCCGGTTTATCTGTATGAAGCGGCTGCCACCACCCCCGAACGGCAAGGGCTGGAAAACATTCGCCGGGGGCAGTTCGAAGGCATCCGCGCAGACATCGCGACCAACCCCGCCCGCAAGCCCGATTTCGGCGAGGCCCGCGTGCATCCCACCGCCGGGGCAACGGTTGTCGGAGCACGCAAGTTCCTCGTTGCTTATAACGTTTTCTTGAATACGGCGGACGTTGACATCGCCAAGAAGATTGCCAAAGCCGTGCGATTTTCGAGTGGCGGCCTGCGTTTTGTCAAAGGGGCAGGATTCCTGGTGCGCGGCATGGCTCAGGTTTCCATGAACCTGACCGACTTCGAGCAGACGCCCGTCCACCGGGTATTCGAATATGTAAGACGCGAAGCCGGCCGCTATGGAGTGATTCCGGTATCGAGCGAGATCGTGGGCCTGATCCCGAAGAAGGCCCTGGAGCAGGCTGCGGAATGGTTCCTGCAGGTCGAGAACTTCGACTCGTCGCTGATCCTGGAGAATCGGCTGACCGCCGTGATGGGGGGCAAGATGGCCGTCGGAGGATTGCGCGCCGGAGTCGAGCCCTTCATTGAGCAACTGGCCGCACCGACCGCGACCCCCGGTGGAGGCAGTGCCGCAGCCGCCAGTGGCGCCATGGCCGCCGGACTCGCGAATATGGTTGCGTCCATGTCGCGCGGCAAGAAGGCCTACCTGCAATACGAAGCCCCGCTGAGCGAGGCCATCGCCCGCCTAGGTCAGCTGCGCGAAGAATTAAAAGCCGCCATCGACGCCGACGCCGAGTCCTACAACCTGGTGATGAAGGCCTACAGGGCGGCGAAAGAATCCTCGAATGGCGATGCTGCGATCACTGCCGCCCTCAAACAGGCGACCAGCGTGCCGTTGGGCGTGGCCGAGCGCGTGGTCGAGGTGTCCCAGATCGTCGAAAAGCTCAAGCCGATCACGAACCCGAATATGAAGTCGGATTTGACGACGGCGGTCGCGCTGGCCAAGGCGGCGCTTACGGGTGCGCTGGCCAATGTTGAGATCAACCTGGAGTCGCTGAACGACGAGGCGTTCGTTAGCCAGACAAGAAAACGGGCGGCCGTCCTGAAGGTATAGGCTCTCGCCGTCGCTTGGCCTTTTTCCCGCACAAGCGCCGCCATTTCCCTCGATCTACAGACGTACCCCCTTATGAACTTTAGTACCGGTGCCACCGGCGCAATCCGGACTAAAATAGTACCTAGACCGCCAACGGACAATTTGCAGCCCGCATCTAACGATGCAGATTCCCTTGAGGATATTTATGAAGATTTGGTGTATTGCTCTCGTACTTGCACTTGCCGCCAGCGCTGCTGCCATGCCGATTGCGACTTCGGCGCGCTCCATGGTGCCCGCTGAAGTCCAGCAGATTATCAGCGTGGACTACCGCGCCCTGAAAGATTCGCCAACCGCCCAGGCGCTTAAGCAGCAGGTGCTCCCCGAGAACCTGAAGCAGTTTGAAGAAGCGCTCAAGGGCATGGGGATTGATTCAGAGCATGACGTCGACCAGCTCACCTTCGCCTCGTTCCGCAGCGGCAAGCAGGGAATCCAGGTGATCGGAGTGGCGCAAGGATCGTTCTCGGCCAAGGCCATTCTCAAGAAGATGAAGTTGAAGAAGATCACTGGCACCAAGTACGGCCTGGCCGCGCTTTATCCCATGAACAATGGGATGATCATGACGTTTCTTGACGAATACACCATGGCCTTCGGCAACCAGGCTGCCCTGAAGAGCGCCCTCGATGCCCGCGACGGCAAGCGTGCCTCGCTGGAATCGAACCCGCAAATGTCGGACCAGATGGCTGCCGTGGACGGCTCCTCGGTCTGGAGCATCCTCGACCAGCAGGGAACGCAAGCCATGATGCGCTCGGCGCTGGGCGAAGCCGCCAAGGTCGCCGACTACGAGACGATCAAGAAGCGCCTGCTGGCCTCGCGCTACACCATGAATTTTCAGAATGGCGTGAACTTTGACCTCAGCGTCTTGACGTCGGATTCGTTGACCGCCGGCACACTGTCTTCGCTCGTTAAGGCCGGAATGCTCTACAAGAAGATGAGCGCATCGCCGATCGAGAAGACTGCGATCGACAGTATGACGGTGGATTCCGATAGCTCCAACCTGATGGTCCACTTCAAGACCGACGACCAGAAGTTCCAGTCCTTGCTGCATTCAGAATTGTTCGCGGCAGTATCGCGGTAGGGTTCCAGCAGAGAAGGGTCTTGCAGGGCGGGCAGGGTTGCCCGCCCTTCGCTTTTCTAGCGAGCCTGTCGTTTGCGGCGGTAGAACTTCCGGACCTTCACCCGGTTGCCGCACACCTTCATGTCGCACCATCGGCGGCTGTGATTCTTGCTGCGGTCTACGAACATCCAGCGGCAGGTTCTGGCACCGCACTCCCGCAGATGTCCAAGATCGCCGGAAATCAGCAGGTCGCTGGCAGAGCGGGCAATCGGCCAGAGTACGGATTCAAGCGGCGGATTCTCTTCTTCCTCCCAGTCAAGCCGGAACGACTTGCCCGCTGATTTCAGCCTCAAGTGCGACGCAGCCTTGCCCAGTTGCTGATTGAGGGCAGCGAGATCGCTCTCGGCGGGCCGCCGTCGGGCAAGGATGCTGGCGAAGATACGATACAGGCATTCGCGGACCTGGATCGCCTGCGCGAGTACGGCGGAAGCCTCCCTGGGATGGGTTTCGGCCGCACGCAGCAGCCGGAGGCACCAACGCGGATTAATCATTCCGGCCTGAGCCGCCCAGTCTGTGAGAGCCTGGTAGCTGGTGAGGAGTTCGGTGCGCCGCTCCGGAACCGGGCGGTTGTCCAGAGTATTGACGAAATCCACACTCGGCTCGCCGGCAATAATTTGAAACGTCACTCCGGGTTCCTCATTCATATTCTACTATAACCGGTGACTACCGTGTTGACAGGTTATCCATCGCAATATAGTGTATAACCTGTGAACGCGAGGTACAGTAGTTATGTCATCCACCGCGACCTCAGTTGCGACCGCAAGAGCCGCTCCTTCCCGTCTGTGGATGGCGCTCGCTTTCTTTGCCATTTACGTGGTCTGGGGAACGACGTACCTCGCCATCCGGTACGCAGTTGAGACCATCCCTCCGCTGGTGACCGCCGGCATCCGCCACACTACGGCGGGGCTGATTCTGCTGGGAATCGCCTGGTCGCGCGGTTTCCGTCCGCGCCGCGAGCATTGGATTGCCGGCATGGCCCTGGGTGCGTTGTTCTTTCTGGTAGGCCACGGCACGCTGCACTGGGCCGAGCAATCCGTCTCTTCCGGCCTGGCAGCGCTCCTGGTCGCGAGCGAACCGCTATGGATCGTCCTGCTCGGGGCTGCCATGAAGCAGCAA
>Ga0302323_100002156_pt1 | contig 15993 bp, 10 predicted proteins | sample Fen_T0_3_FD_201950 | JGI IMG/M metagenome (GOLD analysis project Ga0302323, IMG submission 201950) | Peat permafrost microbial communities from Stordalen Mire near Abisko, Sweden - Fen_T0_3 | ecosystem: Environmental > Terrestrial > Soil > Wetlands > Permafrost | place: Sweden: Abisko... | reverse complement strand
GAAATGATCTATGAATCTCAATACAGTGATCTTAATGAAATTCTCCATAAGGCCATGGATCATTTGCCCGAGCACCAAAAGACCTCTGTAATGCTCAGGGATTATGAAGGTTACAGTTATAAAGAAATTGGAGAAATTACAGGGTTGAATGAGGCTCAGGTGAAAATAAACATCTACAGGGGGCGTGTTGCCCTTAAAAATTTTATCGGGAAAATTGAAACTGTTCTTTAGTCATGAAGATAGACAGATCAAATTATGAAATATGGTTTATCGACTGGCTCGATGGAAATCTGAATGATATCCGGGTTGGGCAGCTTCTGCATTTTCTGGATGAAAACCCCGATTTAAAAGAAGAATTAAATGACCTGGCCATTGTCAGACTTAACCCTTATGATATTTCATTCTCTGATAAGAGCCATCTGAAAAAAACGGCTGCTGATCTATCAGAGTCGCAGTCTGAATACCTTTCTGTCGCATATCTGGAAAATGATCTTTCATCTGATCAGAAAGAAGATCTGATGGAGATTATTGAGAAGGATCCGGCAAAAAAGAAGTCGTTTGAATTAATGCAAAAGATCCGACTAATGCCGATGCCTCTCTTTTATAAACACAAGAATCGTCTGATCAGGAAAACAGTTGTTCAGAATGTCATCAGGCTATCATTAATCGGATTATCTGCGGCTGCAATAATAACACTCTTGGTAATAACTTATTTTTCAAAACCGAAATCCCTTCAAGGCAAATTTAAGAATACAGCTCAGGCTATCCGGGTTGACAGCATTATTCGTAAACCGGCTGTTGAAATTCTCTCTGATCATCCAAAAACTGAAAAAAAGGTCGTCGCTTCTAAAAAACAAATTAAAAAACAGCTTGCCATATCACGGCAGGTCGGATCTGTTCCTGAGGAAATCAATATGAATCTGTCTGTACAGGATGATTCACATGAAAAATCAGCTGGCATTTCCGGTACCTTGCTTGAGAAGATTTCTTTTTCGTCGCAGATCGACCTGAAAGGACAAACAAACACCAGCACACTAATGGTATTAAATTCTACTGTCGCTGTTCCTGATGAGGATGATGGAAGACCAAAGCTCAGTAAAATAATTGCAAAAGCATTTCGTGAAAAGATACTGAAAGAAAAAAAAGCAAAGGACAGCCCTCTGAAAATTTACGAGATAGCTGAAGCCGGCGTTTCAGGACTCAACAAACTACTTGGCTGGCAAATGGCTCTTGATAAAAAAAATGACGAATACGGTGAACTCAAATCGGTATATTTCAGTTCGAAGATCCTCAAATTTAATGCCCCGGTTAAAAAAACTGAAACTCTTCAGTAACTTTTCAGGCCACTTTTCCGTCCCATCTCTGAAACATAAAACAATTTTAAATTTTGCTACAATGAAAAAGTTTGGAATTACCATATTGCTTGCGGCAATAATTATGAGTGGATACCTTCAGGAAGTATCAGCTAAAATTCAGAACAATGAAAAAAATGACACATTAATTAACAGGGACAAAAATACCGGAGTATCGATTGGTAAAGATATGGTAGGTGCTGAAAAGAAGGATTCATCACTTAATACGAAAGTCGTAAACAGAAGGCTAAGCATTCTTGAGTCTCTGGAGGAACCCGGAGACAGTTTTAAGAAATATGTGCATAACAACAACCGGGATCAGAAAGATTACGAAAACGATCATAGCAAAAGAAAGGTCTACTGGTCAGGAATTAACATTGGGGAAGATAACGAAGATAATCACCATAGAAAAAGAAATAAGTTCCATGGACACTGGACCGGAATTGAATTAGGATACAATAACTATTTATCGTCTGATAAAAGTTTTTCTATGCCCTCTGATATTGATTATATGACTCTCCACTCAGGTAAATCAAGCTGCTTTAACATCAATTTCACCCAATTAAGCCTAGGTTTAACCAGACATTTCGGATTTGTTACCGGGCTTGGGTTAAATTGGAATAATTACAGGTTTGACGGGAATAACAACATTCAGAAAGGAGCCGGAGGGATAATTGAAGAACTTGATCCGGGATTAAACCTGGAAAAATCCAAACTGGCAACTTTGTTTCTCACTCTACCCTTCATGCTGGAGTTACAAATTCCTGTCAATAATAACCACCTACATATTGCAGCGGGACCCATCGGAGCAGTAAAATTAGGATCGCACACGAAGATGGTATTTGAGAATGGACATACGATAAAGTCTTATGGAGATTTCAGTTTAAATATGCTCAGGTATGGAGCAACTGCACGTGTCGGTTATGGAAACTTCCAGCTCTATGGAACATATTATGTGACTCCTCTTTTCCAGACAGGAAAGGGCCCGGCAGGTAATGATCTCTATCCATTTGAAATAGGTGTTGCTTTTACCTTTAACGATTAATTCTATTCCATTCCTGAAAAACTGTAGAGACGCCCAAATTGGGCGTCTCTACTTATTATTGTTTTGTATACACAACTGGATTATATTTGTACAATACGGATAGTTATTCATGATGGACAATAGAATATTATCTCCAAGGGAAATAAGGCGGTACAGCAAACAAATCATGATCCCTGAGAATCATAATGTTAGAAAGTTTGGAGTGAACCAGAGGCTGGAGTGGCTAAAGTTACGGTTCAATAAATGAATTCCAACTCTAAGTTCTCCGGGCTCTCCTGGCACTTCAGGTACTTCAATTTACTTTCCTATTTAAACAAAAGAACATATTTAATCCAAATGAATTAACTTTGCTCCCCGTTATACAATCTGTCAACAGATATTTTTTTATATAAATGAAACTATTTCTGAAAATAGCGAGACTGTTTGCCGTGCTGATCCTCACAGTTTCGATAATTCTCATCTCAGCCTCATTTCTGCTAAAAAATAAGGTTGGATTTATTATTCTGAAATCACTAAATAAAAATCTCTCAACTAAACTTGATGTAGGTTCATACAGGCTGTCATTTTTAAGAAAATTTCCGAAAGCTTCCCTTGAACTGAAAGATGTGCTTGTTCATTCATCACCGGACTTTAATTCTGCTGCATTTAAAGGAATAAATACAGATACTCTGCTTTCAGCCCGTTTAGTTTCAGTAGAATTTAAAATAACCGACATCCTGAAAGGAATTTATACCATTGAACGGATAGGTGCAAGAGACGGTAAAGCGAATTTTTTTACTGATACGACAGGACATGTAAATTACAATATATCAGTAAAAAATAGTGGTTCTGTCAGTAATGAAACAACCATCGACCTGGAAAGAATCAATCTTTCTGATATAAACGCCTATTATAACAACCTGGAGGCACATCTCATTTTAAACGGAGCTATTAAATCGGGTAAATTAAAAAGCAGGATATCGGGTAATAATATCGATTTTACTGCAGGTTCTGAAATACAAATAAATCGTTTTCAGCTTTTCAGCTTCATTATTAATAAACCTATTGAAGCAAAGCTTGATTTAATTCTGCAAAGTTCCAAAAGCGGTATTAAATTCAAAAAAGGGATAATACACATTGATAATTACGATTTTGGAATTGATGGGTTTGTCTCAACCGATAATATTCTGGATCTTAATTTAACAGGAAATAATTTGGATATTGCCAAAATACGCAACTATCTGCCGGAAAAATATTTTAAGTTAGTAGCGGACTATGACCCTTCAGGAATAATGATGGCAACCAGTAAGATTAAGGGACTGTTAACACGTAAATCAAATCCTAATGTTGAAGTTAACTGGCAGCTCAGGAATGGCAGAGTTACTTATAAAAAATCAAATGTGACATTTAAAAACATTTCATTTGATGGTCATTATTCCAATGGAGCTGGAAACCGGTCCTCAACAAGTTCACTCTCAATCAAGGAATTTAAAGCAAGACTTGGATCTTCTGATTATTCAGGATCGTTGAATTTGAGAGCATTTGACAAACCGCTGATTGATTTTTCTCTGAAAGGCAGGGTTTTCCCGGGAGAGCTGAAGGAGTTTTTCAATTTAAAGAGCATTTCGACAGCCGAGGGATCTGTCGATCTCGACCTGAAGATTATAAATGGTAAATGGTCAGGCAAAAGCTTATCCCTTAGCGACATTGTCGATCTGAAGCCTGAAGCAAGCATGACTTTTAATGCATTCTCTCTGGGGTTGCAAAACAATAAGTTCCTGGTCAGCAAGGCAAGCGGGAATTTGATAATTGAAAATTCAATCAGGGCTAATAATCTCCAGTTTAACTATAAGAGGCAGAACATTAAAGTTGACGGAGAATTTAAAAATCTGGCTGAATGGCTTTCAGGCAGAGCGGTAAGGATGACAGCTAAGGCTAATGTAGCTTTCGACAAACTAATCCCTGAAGCTTTCTTTGACAATAGTACCGTTGCAGGTAAATCTGATCACTACAAAAAAGCTATTTCCATGCCTGCAGATATTATTCTTGACATAAACTTCAAAATTGACAGTTTGTCTTACAAGACGTTTTTCTCTTCGAAAATTGAAGGGACACTTAATTACCAACCAAAACAATTTCTTTTTAGATCGCTAAAAATGAAATCATTAAATGGAATAATCTCAGGTAGTTGTTTTTTCTCTCAGAATTACAATAAATCCATTATTGCCAAAGGTAGCTTTATAGTCACGGACATTGATGTGAATAAGGCCTTCACGACTTTTCATAATTTCGGGCAGAGCTTCCTGAAAGCAGAGAATATTAAAGGAACTCTCTCTGGTTCACTCACGCTATTGCTTCCATTGGACTCGGTGTTGAATTACAGTATGAAGACTCTGACGGCTGAAGGCAAATATCACCTGGTAAATGGTGCGTTGATTAATTTCGATCCTGTAAAACAACTTTCTTCATTCATTGCACTTTCAGAGTTGGAAAACATAAGCTTTCAACAGCTTGACAATGATTTTTTTATAAGAAACAATTTTGTCTCTATTCCTCAGATGGAAGTTAAATCCACTGCTGCAGATCTATCCGTAAACGGAAGACATAGTTTTGATAATGACTACGAATATCATGTCAAAATATTATTATCTGAAATCCTGTCAAAGAAACGAACAAAATACAAAAGTAATGTAACTGAATTCGGCGTTGTTGAAGATGATGGGCTTGGTCGTACCTCTTTGTTGCTGAAAATTGCAGGTAAAGGAGATGTGGCAAAAGTGGGATATGACATGAAAGCGGCAGGAACAGAGGTAAAGAATAACATGAAAAAGGAAAAGCAGTCGCTAAAGACAATACTAAATCAGGAATATGGGTGGTATAAGAACGATTCCACACTTAATCAGAAACCACCGGAAAAGAAAACACGATTCAGGATTTCATGGGAAGATGGTGATACTGTAAAGGCACCACCTGACACTCCTGCCGGAAAAAATCCGGTTAAAAAGAAGTAATTGAATAAACTAATAACTGATAATAAGTCAATTGAAAATTTTCCATCATAAAACCTTCTGGAAATTGTTTTTGCTTCTTTTTGCAGTGCTCCTTGGTATGGGTTCTCTTATATATACCCAATACCTGGTAGCGAAACTAAAGACAGAGGAGCGAAAAAGTATTAAATTATGGGCTGAAGCAACCAGGCTGATTTCTCTTCCTGATACAATACAGAATGTTGAGTTTCTATCTTCAATAATCGAAAACAACAATACGGTACCTGTAATTCTTACAGACGAATCAGATAGTATTATCGGCACAAGAAATTTTGATTCTCATAAATCAGGTGATTACAAGTATATAAGAAAACAACTTGAAAAGATAAAAGAGAATAACAATCCCATTGTCAATAAACTTGAAAATGGTCATTTTAATCTGATCTATTATAAAGACAGTATTATACTTACTATGCTCATATTCTATCCGTATATCCAATTGGGTCTGATTATCCTGTTCATCCTGGTTTCATATCTGGCCTTTAGTTCTTCTAGGAAAGCGGAACAAAACCAGGTGTGGGTAGGTATGTCAAAAGAAACTGCTCATCAGCTTGGTACTCCGACTTCATCACTTGCCGGCTGGATTGAGATTCTGCAAAATAACTATCCTGATATTTCTATTACGGCTGAACTTGCCCGCGATGTCGAAAGGCTTGAGAAGGTGACAGAAAGGTTTTCAAGGATCGGTTCAAAACCATCGCTTACAAATGAAGATATTGTAGTAATAATAGCTCGTACTGTTGATTATCTGAAAACAAGGGCTTCTTCAAAAGTTAAGTTTGTCTATGACCATGGAAATAAAAAAGAGGTTATTGTTCCAGTGAATTCCGCTTTGTTTGAATGGGTTATTGAGAATGTGTCAAAGAATGCCATCGATGCGATGGAAGGAATAGGAGAGATAACAATCCGTATAGCAGAGACCGAAAAGCATGCATTAATAGATATTTCTGATACAGGAAAGGGAATCCCAAAATCGGCTTTTAAAAAGATTTTCAACCCGGGCTTCACAACCAAACAGAGAGGATGGGGTTTGGGTCTTTCACTTGCAAGAAGGATAATTGAGGAGTACCATAATGGAAAGATCTTTGTCAGACATTCGGAAGTAGGCAAAGGATCATGCATAAGGATAATGATGAACAAGGCTAGATTCTAATTGCTATCTTTGCTACCCGCTATGAAGAGAACTGATATTGAGATTATGGCTCCTGCAGGATCTTACGAATCGCTCATGGCAGCGATTCAGGGAGGTGCTGACTCTGTCTACTTCGGAGTCGATCAACTCAATATGAGGGCTGCCTCATCAAATAATTTCACAATTGATGACCTCCGGAATATAGTCTCGATCTGTAAAAAAAACTGGCTTAAAAGCTATCTTACCGTAAACGTTGTTGTATTTGATCATGAAATTGAACAAATGCACAAGATAATTGACGCAGCAGTAGAAAGCGGTATTACAGCTATTATAGCATCAGACCTTTCAGTGATAAATTATGCCTCTGCTGCAGGAATTGAAATTCATCTTTCAACACAACTGAATATCACAAATGTTGAGGCATTGAAGTTTTATGCAAAGTGGGCCGATGTGGTAGTCCTGGCACGTGAATTAAACCTTGATCAGGTGGTACATATTTATAAAAATATCAGGGAACAAAATATCATCGGTCCAAAAGGGGATCTGATTAAAATTGAAATGTTTGCACATGGTGCTCTGTGTATGGCTATTTCAGGTAAATGCTATTTAAGCCTTCATGAAAATAATAAATCCGCGAACAGGGGCGAATGTTACCAGACTTGTCGTAAATCCTACCTGGCTACTAATATGGAATCAGGATATGAACTCGATATTGATAATGAGTATATTATGTCTCCCAAAGATCTCTGTACAATCGGATTCCTCGATAAAATGATTGATGCAGGCGTCAGAGTATTAAAGATTGAAGGAAGAGCCCGGTCAGCCGAATATGTAAAAGAAGTCTCTTCATGTTATTGTGAGGCATTAATTGCTATTGAAGACGGAACCTTCAATAATGAGAAAACCCTGGTATGGAGGACGAGGCTATCAACCGTTTTTAACAGGGGATTCTGGGATGGTTATTACCTTGGACAGACAATGGGGGAATGGAACACAAACTATGGTTCCAGTGCGACAAAGAGAAAGGTTTATATTGGAAAGATTACTAACTATTTTACTAAACTTAATGTTGCTGAAATTAAACTCGAAAACGGCGATCTTAAAAAAGGGGATACAATTCTCATAACAGGTCCTACTACAGGTGTCGTTGAATACGTGACAGATGAGATCCGTGTTGATCTGAAAGTGGCAGAGAAAGCATTAAAAGGGGAACTGTGCTCAATTAAAATTCCCGATTACCTGAGAAGATCCGACAAGGTATATAAGTGGGTGGACTATGAAGAAATTAACCCCCTTTAGAGGGCAAAGAGGGTAAAAAACGGGGGTCGGGGGTCAACTTAAGTCCATATTATCGTCTTTGATGCTTCCAGTATCTTCAAGGCATTAGATTCAATATCATCCGTACCTGCATTGACATAAATAATGCTATTAGCGTCTTTTTTCTGTAATCCAAAAAGATAAGTCTTGTCGTAATAATAAAGAACTATTTCGATAGCCTTTGCAAAATCCCCTTTATCAACAGCATCAATAGCATCTCTTGTTTTATCGCCACCCAGTCGTTTACTTATTTTCAACAGAGATGTTTTTAAAAATTCAGAAGGATAAACCGAGTACTCTTCCATAAGTCGCGGGAGCCTTGAATTGACACTCATCACCAGAACAATTGTAGGTGTCTCCTGCATATTAAGATAAAATGTATCTGGCATGAAAACACTACCTATATTACGGCTTTCATCCTCAACCCAAAAAGGAAGATTGGCATTTAACTTCCGAAAGTCATTAAAAAGCAAATTCCCGAAGTGTTCAGTTGTTGGCTGAGGTGGCTCTCCAAGAGCACCAAAGGCTGAACCCTTATGATTTGCAAGCCTCTCAAGATCAAGAATCTGTTGTCCTGACGACTTAAGATACCTGAGAATATGTGTTTTACTGCTTCCAGTCATTCCTCCTAAAACAATCATTTTTCTTTTCTCAGAAAGACTTTCCAGAAGGTACCGGCGATAAGCCTTATAGCCTCCATCCAATACATTAACCTCAAGATCACCCAATGAAAAAAGCCAGGCCATTGCTTCCGATCTCATTCCACCTCTCCAGCAATGAACAAGAAGTTTACCGTTTTCAGCGATCTTCAGACCCTGTTCAAGTTTGGATACCAGAGCCGGGGCTGAATGCTTTAGCCCTTCTATAATAGCAGATAACCGCCCTTCTTTAATATATTTTATTCCTACAGCTTCACGTTCTTTATCATCAAAAAGCGGAATATTAACTGCTCCCGGTATGTGGCCAAAGCTAAACTCAGAAGGAGATCTTACATCTGCAATCTTAATAGTCTCTGATAGTTTCAGAAACCTTTCTATATTGATTTTTTGAATTGTCATTATTTATTCTGGCAAAGGGTTCCTTTGTATTACTTTGTGTGACACTTTGTGTACCTCTGCCTGCCGGCAGGCAGATTTGTAGTTAAATGAATTTTTTCTGCCACAAAGGCACTCGAAGGTTTTCACAAAGGGTCACTAAAGTTTCTTTAGAGCCTCTCAGGAAAATCTACTTTTTGAAATATCTTGCAAAAAGCTTTTTCAGTTCATCAATTCTGACAGGTTTAGAAATAAAATCTTTGATTCCCGACAGTTCGGCTTTCCTTTTGGTTTCAGGCATATTATCTGCCGTAAAAGCTACAATTAATACCGATTTGTCAATTTTTACAATTCGTTGTGCAGATTCAAAACCGTCCATTTCAGGCATGATAAGATCCATGAAGATAAGGTCATATTTTTGGGCTTTTGCCATCAGATAACCTGCATAACCATCATCAGAAAGTTCGAATGAATACCCAAGACTCTTAAGCATTGTCCCGATAACATGCTGATTCATTTTATTATCTTCAATTATCAGTATTTTCAGATCGGTTCTTAGGGTACCAATTTCAACCAATGAGGTCTTATCCTCAAGGAATGGAAAACTGTTTTTTATTATGCTCAGTAACTCGCTGACATCAAATGGTTTTATAAGATAATGATCTATCCCAAGAGTAATGCAATTGAGGTAGTTACCTTTTTTGTCATTTGAGCTTATCATAAGCATTATGAAGTATGCGGAAAGCCTGTTTTCCCATATTACCCTGGCTGCATCAAATCCATTAAATTCCTCATCATCAAATATTACGACAAGGTTATATTTATCGTCGGGATAATTCATATTTGTCTTGATCTGATTCACAGTAGATCGTTGGAAAGTAGTAATTGTAACGTTAAGTCCCAACCTGTGTAAAGCGCTCAGGATCTCCTCGTCCCTGTTCTGATTACCTGTTATCACAAGTGTTCTGATTCTGTCAAAAGTTTTTATCTTTTCAAATGAAAGTTCTTTTATTTGTCTGTCGTTTGAGTATGTGAGTATCGTAAATGAAACTTTAGTTCCCTGGTCACCTGATATCCCTGAAGGACTTACAGCCAGCAATTCTCCTCCCATTAGTTCAACCAGCTGTCTTGATAAAATTGTCCCGAATTCCGAATCATCATTTGTCCGGACTTTCTTTGATTCAATATTTACAAAATCTCCAAAGATTTTTTTGAGGCTTGCGTTGTCAAAGCTTCTACCGGTATCGAGCAACTCGAATTCAAGAGTTATAATCCCGTTTCTATTGTATTTAAGCATACATTTCAGGCGTATTTCCCCTTTTTCAGTGTTCCTCACAGAGTGGGTAATCAGGTTTGTCAGGATTTGCCTCAATCTGAAAGGATCGCCAATGATGCTCTCGGGAACATTATCGTCAACCGTGCAGCTTAATTTCAGGTCATTTGCCGGAATGTTTGTATTTGCCAAATCTGTACAGTAGGTAATTTCTTCCCTTAAATTAAAAGGCACCTCATCGAGTATCATTTTCCCCGACTCAATTTTTGAAAAATCAAGTATATCATTTATAATATTCAGAAGTACTTCTGTTGACCTGTGCAAAAGACCCACTATTTCCTTTACCTCCGATGTAAGATGAAATTTTTTAAGCACATCTGTCATACCAATGATACCATTCAGAGGAGTTCTTATCTCATAACTCATTCTTGCCAGAAACTCAGATTTTGCTTCATTGGCTTTAGCTTCCTGTTTTCGGGCAGATTCAAGCATGGTCACATCGATCAGTATCTCCATAGTAGCTTCTTCTCCCATGAACATTAAAGGTATGCTGTTCCTGTAAAGAACAATCTCTCCTATTTCTTTCTTTATGATAACAAACTGGTCGGGATTGAATGATCCGCCAAGGTTTTTTGAATAATAATCACTATCGCCCGGTAAAGAAGATTCAGGAAAGATCTTGCCCTTCATCTCAGTTTCACTTAAATAGGAATATTGACCTGCAGCAACTTTGTTCGCTTTAAGTATTTCCCTGTTTTGATTATGAACGATAACACCTACCGGCATCTCTTCAATCAGTTTGAAGAGCATTTTTTCAGATGTTTTTAATCCGTCCATTTCTTTTTGCTGCGATTTAAGATATCGCCAGAATAAATAAATAATTGCCTGGACTAAAAACAGAGTACCAAGTACAATGAGAAGTGAATTCCTTATTATATATCTCTGAAAACGGCTGGTGGGGGCAGAAAACACAAGTCCGAGATCTCTTTTTTGCAGAAGCTGTGTCGAATAATAAGACGATATTAATTCTTCAGTTTTACCATTAATTGTTGCCTTGTGAATTATGTTTTCAACTGATCCTGCTGCCAGTCCCCTCGTGATTTTGTCAAGCTGTGAATATATGACCTTGTTCGGATTATTGTCGTATACTACTTCTCCCGAATCACTCACAACCCATTGCCATTGATACTCCTTAAGGTTGAATTCCGAAAATATAGCTTTAAAGTATTTCTGGTAGTCAACTGTTACCACAATGTTGCCAATAGTTTCATTGGTTTTTTTATTCATCACGGGCAGGTAATAGTTATATTGTCTATTTTCCTGAACAAGCTTTTCTACAGTATCTATTTCAGTCTGCACATGAAGGATAAATGGTTGTTCAAGCCATTCCTCGCTTTCATTATCCCTTTTTAAGGTGAATTCATTTTTTTTATTATCGTACAATCTTATCCCTATAACGAATTCTTTGTATTTTGAAAAGAATGATTTCATTTTATCTTTTATCCTTACCTGATTCTCAGGATTAGTAAAAAACAGATTAAGGTCATCTGAAAAATTGATCTTGTTAAAGTCACTTATAAATCCGTTGTTTGTGCTGTCGACTGTAAGACCAACTATCTGCACCTGCCGGTCAAGTAATTCAACTATATAACTTATTTGCTTATTATACATGCTTTTATAGAATATATAATTTGCAATCATTATTATAACAAATGCTGAATAAACAAGGATAAGGATTCTTCTCATCTGAGTGTTGTGTTTTACTCCTGAAATATATAAAGATAATTTATTAATGCAATAATATCATTTCATCTGTACTTACCATTATCTCCATCCAGTATATTCAGATAACTCCTGTACCGGAGAAATGCTATTTCTCCTTTTTCCACAGCAATCCTCACGGCACAGCCAGGTTCATCAAGATGAAGACAATTATTAAACCTGCATTCTTTTGATTTTTCGAATATCTCGCGGAAAAAATGGTATATTTCGTTCCGTTCCATATCAACAACTCCAAAACCCTTTATTCCCGGAGTATCAATTACAAATGCATTAAATGGCATCTTATGCATTTCCGGAAAGGTAGTGATATGTTTTCCCTGTTTATGATAATCTGAAATTTCGCCGGTTTTGAGATTAAGAAGCGGATTTAAAGCATTTAAGAGGGTTGTTTTTCCAACACCTGAATTACCCGAAATAAGGCTGGTTTTTCCTTTCATTAAATCTCTTAAAACTTCAAGGTTCGACTGCTCTTTAAGAGAGAGTCTTATACATTCATATCCAATCTTACTGTACAATGACTCGAGGTATTCCATTTTAACTAACTCGTCCTCGCCATAAAGATCAGTTTTATTAATTATTATTTTTGCAGGGACCCGGTATGCTTCAGCGGTGATAAGAAATCTGTCTATGAATTCTACCGGTGTCTCCGGAAGAATAATAGTGATCATGAGAAACACCTGATCAATATTTGCAGCGAGTATCTGTGAATGTTTTGAGAGATTTGAAGCTTTTCTTAAGATCCAGTTCTTCCGGTCAAGTACTTCTGTAATTATTCCTGAATTTGTCTCCCTGTCTATTTCGAATAAGATATTATCACCAACGGCAATTGGGTTTGTAGTGCGGAATTCCTTTATCCTGAGCTTCCCTTTAATGGAACAATTGACTATTTTTCCTTCACCATATAGAACCCTGTACCGACTGCCTGTGGATTTTAATACAACTCCTCTTTCCAATAGATGATAATTTGGAACAAAAGTAAGGAAAATTGCATAATTATTTTAACCTGCTTTTGTACCCTTTTTACTTATTGTTTTAACCCATCCCCCAACCCGTTCCCTTAAATGGTGATAGGTTCCCTATCAAACAAGAGACGCCCAAATTGGGCGTCTCTACATTATTCATATCAGAATTATATAATCTTCAATTATCCGATGCCATCAGAAGGAAAGGTTTCATTTCAAAACTGTGATAGAAAGGTCTTAACCTTTCAGTATTATAATCTGCAAGTCTCACTATTTTTTTTGATGAGGTCACTACGTCAATAGGCAGATTATCATATCTTCCGTTCTTCAGGACCACAATCCTGCCATGTACACCTTTAAGAACAAGATCCAGTGCGAGATTCCCATATGCCATAGGAACAATGGAATCGAGTGCATCGGGATCTCCTCCGCGTACCATATAGCCAAGTTTCTGGTAAATTACATTAATCGTTTTACCGTGATTATATTTCGGTGAAAGTTCCTTGAGTTTTACCGATACCATATCTCCTATTCCTCCGAGTTTTGCATGGCCGTAAGCATCCTTTTCACTGTCAGAGAAAATCATCTCCCCACCTTTGAACATTGCTCCTTCCGATATAAGAACTATTGAATATTTGCTTGGATTTCGATTTCTGTCTTCAACAAGAAGTTTTGTAAGCTGATCTATATCAAACTCATATTCAGGTATTACACATCTGTTAGCGGCACCTGCCAGAGTAGGTAGCATAGCTGTAAACCCTGCGTATCTTCCGAATACCTCAAGAACTAAAAGCCTCTCGTGTGATCCCGCAGATGTCCTGAGGCTGTTTGTCATTTGAATGGTTCGTGAAATGCAGGTGCTGAAACCAATACAATAATCCGTACCCGGAACATCATTGTCCATGGTTTTTGGAATAGCAACCACATTTACCCCTTTTTTGTATAGATGAACACCATAACTCAATGTATCATCGCCGCCTATCGGTATAAGATAATCAACACCAAGCCATTCAAGATTTTTGATAATTTCTGGCGTAATGTCATTATATTCAGCATTATAAGTGCTTTGCAGATGTTCAGGTACACTGGACTTTGACATATGGCTCGGCCTTGTTCTGGAGGTATGTAAAAAAGTCCCGCCAGTACGCCCTGCCTTATTAACTATATCATCTGTCAGAATCTGAAAATTGTTACTGTTGTCTGCTTTTGCGTCTCTGATTAATTCTGAAATTCCTGCCCAGCCCCTGCGAAGTCCGATTACTTTGTATCCTTCACGGTTTGCGCGGATTGTTACGGCCCTGATGGCCGGATTAAGTCCTGGAACATCTCCCCCACCTGTTAGAATAGCAATTATTCCCTTGGTTGATTTCTGAGTTGTCATGATCTTTTGCTTTTTATTTGATTCCATTATTGATAATTTTGAGACCTCTAAAGTATAACTTTTTAATCTTATTCCAAAAACAGTTAATATGCCGGAAAATCAAACCCAAACAGACCTGCAAAAGAACTTCTCGGTTTTGATTACCGGCGGTAGCGGACTTATTGGAAGGTATCTTACTTCAATCCTGAGTGCTGCGGGTTATAATGTATCCCACCTTTCAAGAAGTGGCAGTCAATCAGGAAGTGCAAAAGTCTTCATGTGGGACCCCGAAAAAGGAATGATTGATCCTGAAGCGTTTGAAGGAATTGATTTCATAATTCATCTTGCGGGGGCAAATATCGGAGGGAAAAGATGGACAAGAAAGAGAAAAGAGGAAATTATTGAGAGTCGCGTGGATTCAGCCAGGTTGATTCACAAAAACATAGTTGACAGGGGAATCGGATTGAAAGCCTTCATCTCGGCTTCTGCAACCGGCATTTACGGATCTGAGACATCCACGAAAATCTTTTCTGAAAATAATCCGCCTGCAGAAGATTTTCTTGGTTCGGTCTGCAAAAAGTGGGAGGCTGCTGCTGATCTTTTTGACAACTCAGGGATCCGTACTGTAAAAATCAGGTCAGGAGTTGTTCTTGAAAAAAGTGACAGCGCATTGTCAAAAATGATAAAGCCCGGAAAATTTGGTTTCCTGGTTCAAGCCGGATCAGGTCAGCAATATATGCCATGGATTCATATAACTGACTTATGCAATATTTATCTGAAAGCATTAGAGGATTCCACGATGAACGGTGCATATAATGCTGTGGCACCTCAACATGTTACACATGGCGAGTTCATACATATTCTGGGGAAGGTTATGAATCTGCCTGTTTTACCAGGACCAATACCCGGCTTCGTTCTGAGAGCCGTTCTTGGAGAGAGGTCTGATGTGATAATCAAGGGTAGCCGGATCTCATCTGAAAAACTGATTACTACCGGATACCTGTTTCTTTTCAGTAAGCTGGAAAACGCGCTCGTTAATGTAATCCTTGGGTAAATTGTCTTATTTATCAACCATGCCTTGAAATAACTTCAAGTTTTGTCATATCAACTACTTCTATAGTTTTTCCAAAAACTCTGATGATACCCTCTTTTTTGAAATCAGATAATGTTCTGATGACATTTGCTGTGCTCATGCCAATATAGTCAGCTATCTCTTTACGGGAAACAGGAAGATCGAAAACCCTTGACTTATAAATATCATTTGTAAAATAGAGCAAAACAAAAGCAACTCTGCCAATAAGATTCTTTTGCCGTATATCGAGGGTCTGAGAAATAATTTTATCATTTATCCTTGATATCTTGGTAAGAAGGCTCATTGCAAATCCCCCGTTTTTCAAAAACAATTCTTTTATAAAGTCCAGCTTAACCATGCATACGACAGAATCTTCAAGTGCAGATACAGAATACTGGTATCGTTCCTCCGAAAAAATACTCATGTTACTGACGAATTCAAATGGTCGCGTAATGGTTATAACCTGCTCTTCGCCGTCAGCAGTTCTCCTGTAAAGCTTTACAAGACCGCTTTTCAGATATTTAAAGTTGCTGATTTTTTCCCCTTCGTGATTTATTATCTCCCCTTTGCGAAAAAACTGTTCTTCTTTATGGTCACACAATTCTTCAATTGACGGATCCTCAAGAAAGGTAAACACA
>Ga0302323_100002155_pt1 | contig 15996 bp, 14 predicted proteins | sample Fen_T0_3_FD_201950 | JGI IMG/M metagenome (GOLD analysis project Ga0302323, IMG submission 201950) | Peat permafrost microbial communities from Stordalen Mire near Abisko, Sweden - Fen_T0_3 | ecosystem: Environmental > Terrestrial > Soil > Wetlands > Permafrost | place: Sweden: Abisko... | reverse complement strand
GCACGTCTGTCATCTCGCTTGCCAAGGGCCTGATGATGGGGTCTGCGAACCGGTCACGTCGGATGGCCAAAGCGGGCAGTGGTGTTGGGTGAGTCCGCACCCCCATGGCCGCTTGTTGTTCGACATCTGGGGCCTCGACCCCGATGACCTGTGGGCGGCTGGGGAGGGGGGGACACTCTTGCACCGGCAAGGCGGCCGCTGGAGTGCCGAGGCGTCGCCGACCAAAGACGGGATCATGCAAGTCTGGGGCACCGGGCGGGATGATCTCTGGCTGGTCACCGACGCTTCGCTGTTCCACTCGCAAGGCAATGGCTGGTCACCCGAGCTCAATGTGCCTGGGAGCCTCGACGGCTCTCTGCGCCACATCTGGGGCAGCACAGTCGACGACGTCTGGGCGGTGACCGACAACACCGCACTCCACCGAATTGGCGGCCAATGGACCCACGTCGATTTCCCGGCCGACGTGACTGATTTGAAGGCCGTATGGGGCAGTGATCGCGACCACGTCTGGGCCGTTGGCCGTCAGATTCTACAATGGGATGGCAGCACTTGGAGCAAGGTATTCGACTACGAGGTCTGCGACAATCCAGCCCTGCCCTGGAGTGAGATCAGCGGTCGGGGGAACGACGACGTATGGGTAACGAACTACGCCGCGCAGTGCACCGTGCACTGGGATGGCCACGAATGGGGCCGTGCTCCCGATACGCAAAAACTCCGCCGCCTGTTCGCAATCCATGGCACCGACAACGTCGGCGCGCTCAACGACAAAGACGAGCTCATTGCCTGGGATGGCAACAGTTGGCAGCCGATTATGTCGCTCGATGATAGCGCCTTCGCCGTCAAAGCGGTGTGGGCCGACGGCGCAGACGAAATTTGGTCCGTCGGTGACGGCGCCAGCATCAAGCATTGGCAAGACGGCGTATCGTCCAATGTGTCGCCCTTTTCCGCCGTGACTTGGGCGAACTTGAACGACGTGCACGGTGCGGGAAAGGACGTGTGGATCGTCGGCGACGACGGCCTCATCTTGCACTACGACGGGCAAACCTGGAACGAAGAGCCGCGGCCCACCACCACCAATCTGACTAGCGTCTGGGCACAGTGGTCGGACAAAGCGTGGGCGGCGAAGGTCTGGGCGGTCGGAGAAAACGGTACGATTCTCGTTCGAGATGCCGGGCGTTGGGTTCTATCCGACCAAGTGGATGGCAAGCTCACCGCAGTGTGGGCAAGTAACCCCGCCGACGCCTGGGCGGTCGGCATGAGTGGTGCCGTCTATCACTTCGACGGGACCAGTTGGCAAGCGGTGGCCAAGCCAACCGAGCAAAATCTGTTGGACGTGTGGGGTACCTGGAACACCGATGTTTGGGTCGTTGGTGGCGGCACTCAGCGCGCGGATGGCGGCGAGGTGCGCGAAAGAGTCGAACTCTTTCACTGGGATGGCGCCGATTGGGACCAAACGGCAAGCTTTCTCATCTCCGGCACGGACGCGGGTCTAAGCGAAGACAACTGGACCTTTTGTACCGAGGGGGACCGTTTCGCCCAGCCACTTGGCGCGGTTGGGATTTGGGGCACCACTGGGAGCAACATCTGGGTCACTACTCGCTGTGGCGGCACCCTTCACTGGGGAGGAACGTGGGAATTCGACCGTGGTTCGCCGAACGACCGCGACGCGCGCGGCATATGGAGTAGTTCCGGCTCGGTTTGGGTAGTGGGCAATTGGGGCAGGATCAGCCACTTTTATGATCAGCGCTGGCATGACGCGTCGATCACGGGTTCCTCGACACCGAGGCTAAATGCAGTTTGGGGGTCCCCGAGCGGAGAAGTTTGGGCGGTCGGCGCAGACGGCACGATCTTGCGCCATCAACTGGCGACCGCAGACTCCAAATAGCCGCTTATATCGCTCAATTCGTAGCCACGAACTGCAAAAGAATCGAACTGGCAAAAACAGCGGAAGTGGTCCGCCCGTGAATCGCCTCCCGCCCGATCCGCGACGCAGAATTCAAGACGATTCCAAGTCGCCGTGGACATTCTGGTGTTCGAGGTGACACATGTCTAAAAATCGATTCGGGATCGTCGCGACCATTTGGGCCATATCCGGAGCAGCGTTGTTCTCCTCGGCGGCTTCGGCGCAAGCGAGGAAGGTATTCCGTAGTCCTGGGCCGAACGGCACGGGGAGCCTCGTGTTGGGCTTCACCAGTGGTTCGGTGACTTTGAAGAGCGGCGGTAGTTCATGGGAGCTCGTAAATGTGGCTGGCGGGGCATGGCTAATCAAGGACGACTCAGGTCGTTGTTTGGATGAGTCGTCCCCGCGGGATGGTGCGGTCGTCTACACGTTCCCGTGCCATGGCCGAAACAATCAGCGTTGGAAGCCGTATCCGGCCAACTCGACTAGCTTCCAGCTCATCAATCAGGAGGACGGAAGATGTCTGGATGTGACGGCTCTCCAGTATTACGATGGGGCTCCTATCGAAGTCTGGAGTTGCAACGGCGGCTGGAACCAGAAGTGGAGTTTCTGAACGGTCGCGAGTCACGCCCCGTCACTGTGTTTCCTCGGGGTCGTTTTGGCCCTGGGGACGGCACAGCCTCGCCAACGCCCTTCGTTACGATGAAGCGCCGCTGGGGGCGTCCGCGAGCGTGCACATTGCGGCGCTCTCGGCGACGTATGCGGCGTGCCGGAAGTCGCGAGCGGCGACGAGCAAGCCGTCGCGCCACTCGGTGAGGATGAAGTAGCTCGGCCGTTCGAGATGTTCGGCGTCTTCGTACACCAGGATGCCAGGACGACCCTCGACGACGCCCGGAACGCAGTGCCAATCGTGCGTCTCGCGGTAGTTCCCGAAGTAGGTACTGGTGACGGCCGCGCGCCCAGAAAGCACCGTGCGCCCCACCACCTCGAGCCGTACCTGTTCGGCGAGCATTTCACGCAGCGCATCGAAGTCACGCGCATTCAGGTGATCCGCATACGCGCGCAGCAGGTGCTGATCCCGAGCCGAGAGTGCTCGCGGCTCGTCGGGCGCCGTAGCATGCTCACGTAACCGCGCCCGACCGCGGTGCAGCGCGGCCTTCACGGCGGGCACCGTCGATGCGGTGATGTTCGCGACCTCGTCAACGCTGTGGCCGAGCACGTCGACGAGAACGACCGACGAACGCTGCGAAATCGGCAGGCCCATGAAGGCGGCAAGGCCGGCCTGAACGGCCACACGCACGTCGGCAGCACTCCTTTCGTCACTGAGCCGGGTCACATCTTGGTTCGACACTCTCGCCTCCTGACGCGCGCGTCGCCGCAGGTGATCGAGCGCTGCGCGATGCGCGATCCGGAAGATCCACCCGTCCATGTTTAGGAAGGTACGACCGTCGCTGCCCGCTTCGAGCGCGCGAAGGAGTGCATCCTGTAGCACGTCCTCGCCGTCGATGACGGACCCCGTCATCCTGGCGCAGTAGCGATGCAGCCGGGGGCGCATGGCCGCGAGCCGCTCCGTGAGCGAAGGGGGAATGCCCTCGATGGGCGCCTCCGCGGTCGCGACGGGGCGGGCGCTCACGCGCGAACCTCACGGGTCCGACCAAACACGGTGCAATGCGGAATAGCACGGGACTCGGCGTCTGCCGTGTCGACTAGGGAGAGGTGGCGAATCGTCCTTTTGCACATGCGAGCTCCTAGAAAATAGACGTTCCAGTACCCACGAAGGATGCGGTCGAAGAAAAAAAACGGTGCCGCATCGGTAGGGCACTTCGCGGCGTCTTTAAGCCGGCCCGGTCGCTTCGCTCAGTGGAACGACCAGGATTCTCGAAAGGATACCAACCCATGCCCATTGCCTACATCGATCTACCCTCCGGCCTCTCGACTCCGACGAAGAAACGGCTCGTAGAGCGCGTCGCAGAGGCTACCCATGGCGCCTATCACATCAACGACACTCGAGTGTTCCTACGCGAGTGGACCGCCGAACAAACGAGCGTGGACGGGGTGCTCGGGCGACATCGGCCGATTTGCACCTTCGTCGTGCCCCCGGGCTTGCCCGTGGAGGCCAAGCGCGAGCTCGTCCGACAGGTGGGCTCGGCTCTGACCGAGGCGTGCAACCTGGGGCGCGAGGAGGTCCCGCTGCCGAGCGGCAAGCGTGTAGCAACTCGCTGGGTGCTCTGCTTCTTCACCGAGGTCGTCTTGGAGCAAGCTGCCCTCGACGACTTGATGGCCTTCGAGAACCCCATGGTCCTCGAGGGTATGGAGGCCGCGATGCAGGCCGCGGCACACAACTGACCGAGGAGCTGTACGCCATCGGTCGCGCACCCCGCCCTGACACACGATGCCGCGCTGACGCGAGAGACGGCTCCGCGTCGCCAAGGAATGCGTCGCAGAAAAAGATCGAGGACCGCACCTACGGCGCACGTCGCGACGTCTCTTCAGTAGGCCCGAGCCCTTCGCCCGGGACACACACGAGGACGGACGATGTTGAAGAATAAGACCGCAGTGATCTATGGCGCCGCGGGTGGAGTCGGAAGCGCGGTGGCGCGGGCGTTTGCGACGGCGCAGGCGAACGTCCTCCTCGTCGGGAGGCACCGAGCGCCGCTCGACGAGCTGGCCGACGAAATCGAGCGCGGCGGCGGACGAGCGTCCGCGGCGGAGGTCGATGCCCTCGACGAGAAGGCCGTCGCCGCGCACCTCGATCGAGCAATCGCCGAGCACGGCGCGCTCGACGTCTCGTTCGACGCGATTGGGATCCCGCAGCCGGGGGTCCAGGGCATCCCGTTGACGGAGCTACCCGTCGAGAGTTTCATGTTGCCAGTCGAGATCTACACGCGCGCCCACTTCATCACGGCGCGCGCCGCCGCACGCGTGATGGCGAGTGGGCGTGGGGGAACGCTGCTCGTGCACACGCCCAACCCGGCACGCGCCGGTGCGCCGTTGGTTGGCGGCATGACGGTGGCGTGGGCAGGTCTGGAGGCCCTGACACGCTCGCTCTCAGCCGAACTCGCATCGAAGAACGTGCGAGCGATCTGCCTGCGCTCGACCGGCATCGTGGAGACGCGAACGATCGACGTCGTCTACGGCATTCACGGCAAGGCGCTCGGAATCGGCGCCGACCAATTCCGGCAGATGATGGAGAGCACCACCCATCGGCGCACCTCGACCACGCTGGCCGAGCTGGCGGCGGCAGCGGTGTTCGCGGCATCCGACCTGGCTGCCGCGCTCACCGGAAGCACGATGAACCTCACCGGCGGCCAGACCGCGGATTGACGATGACAACCGACCTCTGGATGCTCGCCGGAACGGCCATCTTCTACTTCGTAGTCATGTTCCTCTACTCGTTCGGGCGCTTCGCGACGCCTGGTGGCTTCGGCTGGGCCTTCGGCAACCGCGACACTTCGCTCGAGGTCGCCCCCTGGGTCGCCCGCGCCGTGCGTGCGCAACAGAACCTGACCGAGAACATCGGACCGTTCGCCGCCTTGGTACTCGTCACCGAAGCGGCTGGGAAGGCCAACGGCCTGACCGCGCTCGGCGCAACGCTCTTCCTCTGCGCGCGGGTGGTTCACGCCGGGCTTTACGTGGCCGGCATCACCTATCTGCGCTCATTCGCATGGGCAGCCGCTCTGGGTGGCGAAGGATTGATCCTATATCGCATCTGCCAGTGAGGCATTCATCGTGACTATCGCCTTCGCCTCGATCCTCGGCTCGATTGTGGAGTACTCCGCTTCGCAGAGTGCGCTCGGCGCCCAGTGCATGTACAGAGCGGTCACGCTGAGCGTCGAGTGCCCGGCAAGTTCCAGGATCATCAATACTGGCGATTTGCCAGCGATCGTCAGCGCTCGACGGACACTTCTTACAATGTTCGCACTTATCGTTGATGACTGGTTGGCTGTAACTTGCAGCGACCCATCCTTCGGTGAGCGTGTCGATTTTTTGGTGCTCCCTCGCGAGCTGGGCACACCAGGTGAACATCAATTCCCATTCGGCACGTTGTTCACGAAGAGCGAGAGGGGCGGCGCAAGTGGTGTGCCGGGGCACGAGATGGGATCGCTCACGCCGGTCAAGGAGATGGTTGGAACGGTGGTCGTGCTGGCCGGGAGGGTGAAGATTCCGCCCGTTGCACAGATAAGCTCGGTGGGGCCGGCCCCGCCATTGGGGTGGTAAATGACGGAGATGTTGCTGAGCGTCAACTCCGTGCCGGGTGCGGCGGGATTGGCGCCAACCGGCGCCACGGGCTTGCCGTCGAAGATGATTTCGATGAACGGTTCGGTCGAGTGGCGGTAGTGGTCCGGATCGCCGTAATAGATCGAGCCTGCCCGGCTCGCGCCATCGACCGGCGTTAGGATTTGGAACGAAGGGACACCTAGCTGGATGCCATTCAACGACGGGATGCTCGAGCTCGCGCTGGAGAGGAGACTTGGGCCGGGGACGATTGCGAGCGTACCGTTCGTGGAAGCGCCGGCGCACGACAGCTGCGAGGGGCTCGGCATGAACAAACTGTAAGCGCAGTTACCCTTGCGGCACTCCGCGGCGCTCAAGGGGAACCAGACGGCATTGGGGCCCGGACACACCCAACCCGCGCCGACAGCCGAGCCTGCCGGCACGCGGAAGAGTCCGGACAGGACGCTCTCCGTTCCCCCGAGCTGGGACGGGGCGGCAGTGGTGAAGATGGCGTAGCTCTCCGCCGCGAGCTCGAAATTGTATGTCGTCTGCATAGCGACGCTGCCTCGATTGCCAATGAATCCATACGGTCCCAAGATGGTGCCATTGCTCACGGGCGGGGTTGCGGCGTCAGCAGCTGGTGTGGTTGCGGCGTCGCCGGGTTCAGGGCTGCTCGAGATGTCGGTCCGCGCACCGCACGCCGTCGCGAGCATGCCCGCGCCGACGATTCCGAACAAGAAGAACCAGTTCGACCCCATGTGGCAAGCTTACCATAATCCGGTGCGGCGGGAGCCGAGGGGAGCGACCCCTCGATCACGAGCTTTGGAAGCGAGCGAGCTCTTGGGCAAGCCCGATGAGAATCCCCTCGGGGCCGCGGATGTAGCAGAGCCGATAAGCGTCTTGATACTGGACCACTTCGCCGACGAGCTCCGCGCCACGTTTACCGATCGGGGGCCTCGTCAATGACGCCGATTGGCCACGGTTGGTGTTTAACCATACCTCCTTGGACATTGGTTCGGCGTCATCGGCAAGGCCGGCTCAGTGGACGACGATCGCTTGAAATAGCGCGCTCGGATCGTCGCTGCTGCGACGGTCAAAGATTCGCTCCTCGGTTCGATGCGCTGGGCTCAACGACACGCGCCCTTCAATTCGAAGAGCAGCGCATCGGTCGGCGTGTCGCCGATGTTGTGGCCCGCGTGTGATTGTGCCGGCATCCACGCCACCTCGCCGGCCTGAAACTCGCGCACGCGCTGGCCGCCATCAGGAAAACTCAATTCGCGCTTGAACGGCGCGAGCGCGTAGAGCACGAAGCAAGGGTGGTGATGTCGATGCGTCGTGGCACCCGGCTCGTCGTGATAGCGCAGCACGCGCACGAGCTGATTTTCGAACACCAGGTGGTACTTGTCACCGTCGGTGTGGAGCGGATCGAGCTCGGGCGCGGGCGCCGAAGCCGCCCAAGCGCAAGCGGCACCCGCGAGCAGCAAGGGGAGAGCGAGCGCACCGCTGCGCAGGGCGCGGGCGGCGCGCAGATTGGTTTGGCTCATGGGCATGTCGTAACCCACGCTCCACCAAGCAAAAATCCGCAATTTTTGCGCCTGCGCTATGCAATAATGCATAAGTGCTCGATTGGGATGATTTCCGGGTGTTTTTGAGCGTCGCGCGCGCAGGGACGCTGTCCGCCGCGGCAAAGCTGCTGCAGGTCGACCAATCCACGATCAGTCGCCGGCTCGCCGCGTTCGAGTCCGCTGCCGGCTCGCGCTTGTTCGACCGCACCCCTGATGGCTACGTGCTCACTTCGGCAGGTGAAGCCGTGCGCGGCCGTGTCGAAGATCTCGAGTCGCAAGCGTTGGCCATCGAACGACAATTGCTCGGGCAAGACGCACGTCCGACCGGGCCGGTGCGGCTTGCCGCGTCGGACAGCTTCGCCGCTTGGTTCCTCGTGCCGCGTTTGGGGCCCCTGCACCAGCTCTATCCCGGGATTCGAGTCGAGCTCGTCACCGGCAATCAAAACGTGAACCTCGCCCGGCGCGAGGCCGACATCTCGCTGCGCCTCACCAAACCCAAAGAGCCGAACCTCATCGCGCGCCGCCTCGGAATCGCGGCGTGGGCCGTATACGGCTCGGCCAGCTATTTGGCGCGCTACGGCAAGCCCTCGCCGCGCGGTCAGCTGCGGGGTCAGCGCGTGGTTGGCCTCGATCCAGAATTGCGGGGCACGGTCGGCGCCCGCTGGCTCGCCAAACAAGGAGCTTTGGCCGAAGTCGCGCTCACCTGCAACACGCTGGTCTCGCAAGCTGCGGCCGTCGTGGCGGGCATCGGCATCGGCCCATTGCCGTGCGTGTTCGGCGATCGCGAAGTGGCCCTCGAGCGGGCTCTGCCACGCACCATTGGTCAGCACGACCTCTGGCTGGTCGTCCATCCCGACGTCCGCCACAGCGCCCGCGTCCGCGCCGTCATGGACTATTTGACGGAGCTCGTCTTGGCACAAGCTCCACTGTTGTCCGGCACCGTCAAAGCGAAGCGCTGAAGCCGAGAGCGCGGGCACCTGCGTACGGTTGTGAGGTGCGTCGTGAACCCAGCGGGCGCCCAACTCTGGCAGGGGATTGGGGGGGCGCTCGCAGGGCTCACGACGCAGCTCGCGTGGCGTGAAAGGTGCTCGGGTGCCGAGCGCCCTGCGCGGCGGATCGACCCAAGGCAGCGCTCCTTGGCGCCTGCGTACGTTGCAACCAGCTGCGCGGGCGTCACGACGTCACTCACGGGAACGTGCCACGACTCGAACTGAGTATCCCAGGGGTTTCCCCATGGGAACGGGATGGGGCAACACCACCGCCAGCAAGCGCGGCGCCGCCGAGTCCCAGCCAGGCAGCCGGGCAACCGAGCCACCACATGCGTCATCGCCGCGTACGCTTACGCTCGAGGCTGAACCCGTCAAGGCCGCCTGTCCGGCCCTCGCCAGGCCAGCACCGCGCTCACTGACGAGAGCGGCTCGCGCAGCATCGGCCCTACGTTAGCGGCGGCCTGACCCATTCTCGGCGCGATCGACACGAGAGAGACGACCGGGGCACGCGTCCGTCTCGGCGATCGCACCTCCGACGGCTAGCCATTGTCCCGCCGCTACGAGCAAGGAGCCTGAACTCATGTCGGTGTATTTCGTAACGTTGGTCCGATCATGGCGCAGACCATTTTTGCTGGGGTCATTGCTCGGCACGACCCTGTTCGGCTCGGTCGCGTGTACCGCGGCTCAGCCGACGCCCCCGGCGCCCAACGAAGAGCGGTCAGATGGCTCTGACCCGAGCGGATCCCCATCGAATAATTCATCAGACCGGCGGAGCTGGTCGACGGTTCCGACCCGAAGAATCAATATCTGAAGGCGATCGCAACCCTGGGTAACTGCAGCGGCGTCTTCATCAAGACCAGCGATCGTCCGTCGGCGTCCGCCTATCTGCTCACGGCCGGTCGCTGCGTCACGGACAAGTTCGGCGAGTCGCCCGCCTTCTCTGTCCGATTCGATGAAGAGATAGTGACCGATGAACCTGCTCGCTTCGCCTTTATGGGGGTGACGGTCGCGCCGCCGGCAGGGAAAGCGCACTTCAATGCGAAGTACGTGACGGTGAAGGGAGTCGATGTCGCACTGATCGAGCTCGGTCGTACCATCGCCGAGATGCAAAAAGAGGGCATCGAGCCGCTTCCTCTCGCAGAGGTCGCCCCCGCGGCGGGTGCATCGATCGAGATGGTGGGGCTGCCATTCGAACGAGGCGACCGGCAGGCAGAACGGCAAGTGCGGAGGGCGCGTTGCGCGGAGGGCACGCGACGACCGGATGTGGTTGAGCACTCGTCTTACTGGTACGACCTGCACGTCAACGATTGCGCAGCGCTCGGGTTGGGCGCGACGGGTAGCCCGATGATCGACCAAAGCGGTCGCGTCTACGGTGTATTCAGCACTCGTTTGGACGCTTCCGAAGCGCAGCAGCCTTGCTACATCGGCGCTCCGTGTGAAATCGGCGCATCAGGCGAGCGCGGTGCGCGCGGCACGAGCTACGTCACGGACGCGACGACGTTCAGCAAATGTTTCAACGCCCAGGGCGAGTTGGATCTGAGCGTCACCGGTTGCCAGCTGGATCCAGGGATCGGAGAGTACCCGGGCAGGTTACCGCGGATCGTAACGCCGACGTACGGCGAGCCGCCGCTGCCGACGACTTGGAAGGTGACCTTCGACGGCGCCCGAGCGACGCACTTTCGTTACAAGGTCGGCCCAGCCGGCAGCGTGGATTGCCGCGCACCGGGCGACTACTCGGAGCCCCTGCCGATCGCGAACGGTCTTACAGGCGTCGCTGTGCCTCAGCAGCCGGGCCTATACGCCCTCTGCCTCCTGACCGGCTCGGGTGAGGCGGGCGGTCCTGAATGGCAAGCGTTCGAGCATCCGACCGTGGTCGTCGAAAAAGTATTGGCGGGAGCCGAGGTGGATCCAAAGGCGACGCTCATCACCGCTGAACAATGGTTTGGATTCGGTCAAGAGCTGCTCGAGATCTATCGCGACGTGGCCACCGCGCATGATGCACGGTTTCAGATCGAGTATGGCTCCGTCGCGACTCCGGACGTCGTGACCGCGCCCGATCGCACCTGGACGGTCCGTGTCGGTTGGGACCAGCGCGAGGGGCTGTCGGCTGACGTGGGTGCCTTCATCTTGTGTCACGAGCTCGGCCACGCGCTCGGAGGCTTTCCGTTCAAGGACAGCTCACGTGCTCAGGCCACCGGCATGGTGTCGGGGCAATACGGAACCGTCGTGAGCGCGGAAGGAAACGCCGACTACTTTGCGGCGAAAGAGTGTTTGCCGCGCCTGTGGGCGAACCAGCGACCGTTGAACGAAACCTTTGCCCAAACCGCGAGCGACTACGCAAGAGCCCGCTGCGACGAAGTATGGCAAGGCGTGGACGAGCGGAATCTGTGTTACCGCACCCTCGCCATGGCGGAGCCGTTCGCAAGCTGGTCGGGGGGCAAGGATTCCAGCTCGTCCTTTCACCTGGATACGCCGGACCCGCTGGTGGTCAGCGCGATATCCGTCGCTCATCCGCACCTCCAGTGCCGCGTGGATACCATCCTTCAGGGTGCGCTCTGCCGAGTCAAATTTCGTGGCACCGAGATCCCGGGGCTCATCCCACCATACGATGCGCTGATCAATAACCCTCCCGCGAGTGAAGCGGCGGCAGCGCCCAATTCGTGCGTGGAGGGACTAGGCGCACGCCCTGCGTGCTGGTTCATTCAAAACACACCTCAACCGCCCGATTGCATGGGCGCTCCCGAGCTGGGCGAGTGCGCCACGCTAGATGGCCGATCCGTCATTCGCACGTGCTTCCCGGGGCGGGGGTTGGTCGTAGAAAAGTGCACTGAACCCCAGGTTTGTCTCAGCGACGACTCGGGGGCGTACTGCGGCGCCCCCACGCCGAGCGAACCGGAGAACCCCCAACCGTGATTCGCCGCCAAGGCAGCTGCCAACGCCGGTGTTACAGAATCTAGGAATCGCCGTGCCGTGAATGCCCTATTCGATGGACCCAACGGTCCCCGTCCTCGCGCTTCCGTCGCTCGGTCGAGCCCTCACGCCGAGCAGCGCGCACGTCGAGCTCGGCGCGCTGGCGAGGAAGCTGCAGCGCGCAATGAAGGCATTGGTCCCGGTCTAAGGATAGGTCTTCCACCACAGGCTCGGCTCACCCTGGGAGCCCGTGTCGAGCATCACCGTGACGAGATCGATCCGATCGGTTGTTCGCCGCCGAGTGACGGTTGCCGGGCTCGCCGAAAGTTGCCCGCCAATCGGGTTGAACCCGGGCCAAGTGGCCTGTCCGGTCCAGCTCGTGATCCAGACTCGATCATCGGTTCCGCGAATCATGATGTCGATCATGTTGGCGCCGCGAGAGGTCGCCGCAGGCGACGAGCAATCCGGGCAAGGCTGGTTCGACGCCGCGTTGCCGAAAAGAATGCCCTGGTTGTTGAGCGGATAGAACGAGCCCCAGCCATTGCTGTAGTTGATGCCCCAGAGTGTGTGGTCTTTGCCGTGCACGAACACGTCGATCAGGCCCGTTCCGCGCGAATCGACAGCCGGAGTGCCCCAAAAAGTCCCCGTGCCCCGCACCGTCCAAGGACCCCAACCGCCGCCGTCCGAAGCGCAGGTAGCGTTATTCGAGCAGGTCTTTTGATACAGCCGATCGTCGCTTCCGCGAACGAAGATATCCAGACGCCCGGGCCCCCAGCTCGTGACGGCCGGCGCGGAATCGACAGTGACGCCGTCTGGTTTGCCGAGAGACGTCCAGCCGTGCCAGGTTCCATCGTACGTCTTTTTGTAGATGTTGCCGTTCGAACCTCTGGCGAAGACGTCCGAGCGATTGGGCCCCCACGAAACCGCGCCTGGGTCAGACGTCAACGTTCCGCCCAGATCATTCCAGTCTGACCAGGTCGTCGGATCAACCCTGTTCTTAACGTAGATGCGGTCGTTCGTGCCTCTGACGTAGACATCGAGCATCCCGTTTTCCCAAGATCCCACGGCTGGGCTGCCAGCGGCGAAGACCCCCGGAGCCAACTCGTTCGAAAGCGGTTTGCGTGCGCCGACGTCCTTTGCAAGCGGCTGGTAGCGGGTCCACCACCCTGTATACAGTTCGATCACTGCCGAACCGTCTGCGGGGGTCGGGTGAAAGAACGCGGTGCTCGGCCCGGTCTGGCATTCCTGGCAATCTTGCCCGGCGCAGATCGCGGATTTGTCCCAGCGAGTAATATCTGGGTCAGTTACCGCGTACTCCATGATGGATTGGAAATCGAAGGGCCCCGAGCCCGTTCCAGTCTTAGTGGCGCTGTCGCAGCGCTTGGTGTCCCAATCCGCACCGCAATGGTCGACACCGCCGAACAGGCGTAGATAGTGGGGGCGATCGTTGCGAATGTGGGTGTGATTCAGACCGATGCCGTGACCGAGTTCGTGGTCCACGTTGCCATCCTTGCCCCCGCCGTGCGCGACGAAGCAGCCGGAGCTGTCGGGCTGCGCCGGGTTGTAAGGAACTGAGCTGCACGTTGCATAGCTCATCGGGCCGCCGGTGCCGAACGCAGCATCAGTGGAGGCGATGAATCTCAACCTCACCGCGTGCGACATGGTGAGGTCTTCGCGGAAATGGATTGTGCCCGCGCTCACCGCCTCCCAGCGCGCCATGGCGGCCAAAATATCCTGCTTGTCCGGGGCGGGGGTAGGGTGTCTGGCGCTCGTGGGCAGGACGGGCTGGAACCACTCGTACCAAATGATTCCGCCCGGCCACACGCCGAGATTGCACTGCGCTTGCGTAACGTCAGGGCACTCCGGCAAACAGACTGAATTGGTGACGCCACTGCATGCCAGCTTGGGCGGACAGTTTGCGGTAACGGCTTGCTGTATCGTGCCAGGTGCGTCACCCGCTGCCGAGCCAGAGCTGCAAGCGCTCGAGATTACGGAACTCCCCCAAACGCCCAATAGCGAAACCATCGCCACCCGCATCGTCTTCATCGAACGAGAGCGTATTAGCTAAGCGTGAAAGGCGGCAACAAAAGTTCCGAAGTCTTGAACGACGCGCCCTCTCGGTCGTCGTCCGTTGTTGGCGAGCACGGAACTGGAGCGGCAGGTGCGCTCAGTGCGGTTCAGCCAGCACGGCCCGTCCCGAAACCGGCGAGAACGCGCGTTGCACGGCCTGCGCCCGCACATCTCTTACATTATCAGCCGGCGAAGCTGCTAGCCTTTGCCTCATGGGGCTTCGCACTCGCTTGGACGTGTTCAGTACGGCACTGCTCTCGGCCCTGGGCGTCTCTCAGCTCGTCGCTTGCGGAGGCAGCGCCGCCGGGGGCAGCTCGGGGGGGCTTGGCTCCGGCAACGCCGGTACGGGCGGCGCGAGCCCTAACACAGCGGGGACGAACAGTGGCAACACCGGGCTCGGCGGTAGCGGGCTCGGCGGTAGCGGGCTCGGCGGTAGCGGGCTCGGCGGCGGCGCTGACGACGTCCGCGGCGGGGCGAGCAACCTGGGTGGCTATGGGCAAGGCGCGGCGAGCACGGCCGGCAATCAGCAGGGCGGCGCAAGCAGCGCGGGCGCGCCCAGCAGCGGCGGAGCAGGCACGACGCTCAACCGCTATCCGTGCCAGAACCCAAAGGATCTCGGGAATGGTCTCGTGCAGTGCGATGGCTTCAAGCATCGTCAGAAGGCGCAGACCTGCGCTTCACATGTGCCGCGGCCGGACTCGAACCCGTATGGTACCCAGTGCAAATCGGACGCCGAGTGCACGGAAAAAGCGCACGGCTTCTGCGGCACGGATCCGAGCAGCGGTGAAGGAACAGTCTGCCAATACGGCTGCATATCGAGCGACGAGTGCAAAGCGGGTGAGCTGTGCGAGTGCGGAGACGCCATCGGAACCTGCAAGCGGGCGAACTGCATGACGGATGCCGACTGCGGAATCGGCTTTTTGTGCAGGGACTACGAGACTTCAGTCGGCTGTGGGACCACTAACTATTGGTGTCAATCCGCCGCGGACGCCTGCGGGACCGATGCGGACTGCACTTCTGCGCGGTGTGGGCACGATCAAACGCAAAACAGCTTTCAATGCACGACCAGGGTCTGCGCGTCGGGCCGCCCATTCCTCATCGAGGGCGTGCAGGGGCTCGCGCGCGTCGCGACGCGCGCGGACTGGCATGAGCTGGGCTTTTCACCGCACGGCGCGGATCTCGACTCCGCCCTGCGTGCCCGCCTCGCTGAACAGTGGGCGCGCATCGCACTGATGGAGCATGCGTCCATTGCCGCGTTTGCTCGCTTCACACTTCAGCTCATGAGCCTCGGCGCACCAGCCTCGCTGATCGAACGCGCCACCGCCGCGATGACCGACGAAACCAAACACGCCAAGGCCTGCTTCGCAGTCGCGAGCGGCTATGCGGCGTCGGCACTGGGGCCAGGCCGCTTGAGCGTGGAACGGAGCTTGGACGAATCGGGGTTGGAAGCGATCGTGCTCAACACGATCCGCGAAGGCTGCGTGGGCGAAACCGTGGCTGCCATCGAAGCGCGCGAGGCCGCCGAATACGCGGCGGATCCCGCGCGGCGTGCGCTGCTGCTCGAGATCAGCGAGGACGAAATGCGGCATGCAGAGCTCGCATACCGCTTCGTACAGTGGGCGCTTTCGCAGGGCGACTCCGCGCTCGGACACGCGGTCCGGCAGGAGTTCGCCGCGCTGGCCACAGCGGCGCCGCCCCGAGGTGGCCCGCTGACGGAAGGCGACCACCAGTTACTCCAACACGGCGTCGTGCCCGAAGCGCTGCGCGAGGCGATCCGCGACCAAGCCGTTGCCCGCATCATTTTGCCGTGTTCGCGGGCTTTGTTCGGAGCCGAAACCGCGCTGCACGCAAGGTCAGCTTCAGCCGAGCGCCGCCAAGACGCGATCTAGCGCTCGATAGCTTTGATTGGCGCCGCCTTCACCTTGCTCGGGCGCTGGGTATCGCTCTAGCCTAACGTCGATGCGACGCCGTCAAGCGGGGACCTTGTTTGCCACGGTTGCCACGGCGGCTGGTTTCGCCGCCTTTGGCGCCCCCTGGAGCGCGGTCAACGAAGGTTGGCACCGGAGCCCAGAGATCACCGTGATTTCCCCCGCGGCCGACCCGCGGCTTCCCGTTCTCGAAGAGGCGCTCGAGTTCTGGAATCATACCTTCGCCGGACTAGGCACCCCGTTTCGGCTCGGAACGATCCATCGCGTCGTAGACGAGCTCCCTGACACTGACCTTCAAGCCCTCTCAGGGGTATCGGCAGGCTGGTTCTCCGATCGGATGCTCCGAGGCGCATGGCTTCGTCAACATCCGGCGCCATTCGATCGCTTCAGAGGAGATCTACTTATCTGCCTGTCCAGCG
>Ga0302323_100002153_pt1 | contig 16008 bp, 9 predicted proteins | sample Fen_T0_3_FD_201950 | JGI IMG/M metagenome (GOLD analysis project Ga0302323, IMG submission 201950) | Peat permafrost microbial communities from Stordalen Mire near Abisko, Sweden - Fen_T0_3 | ecosystem: Environmental > Terrestrial > Soil > Wetlands > Permafrost | place: Sweden: Abisko... | reverse complement strand
GGGCATCTTGACCCAGACCCGCCGCCACAGCCTGCTCGTCAAACTGCTCGGCATCCGTCACGTGGTGCTGGTGGTCAACAAGATGGACTTGGTCGACTACGCACGTGACGTGTTCACCAAGATCGAATCCGAATACCGCGCCTTCGCGTCCGAGACCGGTCTACCCGAAGTCACCTGCATTCCCATCTCGGCGGTCAAGGGCGACAACATCATAGACCGCTCCTCGGTGATGACCTGGTACGAGGGCCCCACCCTCATGCACCTGCTCGACAATGTCGAGATTGACGAAGCCCGCGTGCGCGAGCTGCCCCTGCGCCTGCCCATCCAGTGGGTGAACCGTCCCAACCACGAATTCCGTGGCTTCGCCGGCACCCTCGTGGGCGGCAAGATTCACAAGGGCGAAGCCATTCGCGTGCAGCCCTCGGGCCGTACCAGCACGGTTTCGCGCATTGTCACCTTCGACGGCGATCTCGACGAGGCCGTCGCGGGCCAGTCCGTCACCATCACCTTGGCGGACGAGGTCGATGTCTCGCGCGGCGATCTGATCGTCGCGGCCAACGATCCGGCCGAGGTCGCCGATCAGTTCGAGGCCACGATTGTGTGGATGAACGAAGCGCCGCTGCTACCAGGACGCAGCTATTTCATGAAGATCGGCACCAAGCTGGCGACCGCGACGATTTCGCCACTCAAGTACAAGATCAACATGAACACCATGCAGCGCCTGGCCGCTGCCACGCTTGAGCTGAACGAAATCGGGGTGTGCAACCTGGAGCTCGACCGTTCCATCCCGTTCGATGCGTACGCCACCAACCGCGACACCGGCGGCTTCATCCTCATCGACCGCATCACCAACGACACCGTGGGCGCTGGGATGCTTCATTTCGCCCTTCGCCGCGCCAGCAACGTGCAGTGGCAGGCACTTGACGTGAACAAGGCAGGACGCTCGGCGCTCAAGGGACAGAAACCCTGCGTGCTGTGGTTCACCGGGCTCTCCGGCACCGGCAAGTCGACCATCGCCAATCTTGTCGACAAGAGGTTGCACAGCCTGAACCGGCATACCTACCTGCTCGACGGCGACAACGTCCGACACGGGCTGAACAAGAACCTGGGCTTCACCGAGGTGGATCGCGTGGAAAACATCCGCCGCGTCGCCGAGGTGGCGAAGCTGATGGTCGATGCTGGCCTCATCGTCAGCACGGCCTTCATCTCGCCCTTCCGCGCGGAACGGCAGATGGCGCGCGGCCTGCTGGAAGCTGGGGAATTCATCGAAATCTTCGTGGATACCCCCATCGGTGTGGCCGAGCAGCGCGATCCCAAGGGCCTGTACAAGAAGGCCAGGCGTGGCGAGCTCAAGAACTTCACGGGCATCGATTCGCCCTACGAGTTCCCCGAGAATCCCGAAATCCGCATCGACACCACGACCACCTCACCCGAGGCCGCGGCCGAGACCATCGTGAACTACTTGATTGCAAAAGAGTTCGTCCCGCGATGACAGCCACCTACGCATTCAACGGCGATGCCGACGGACTGTGCGCGCTCCAGCAGCTCCGCTTGGCGGCGGCTGCTGCTGGCACAGCGGTTGGCGGGGAAACGCTGATCACCGGGGTCAAGCGCGATATCGCCCTGCTGGAACGGGTGCAGGGCGGTCCGGGCGTGGAGGTCACGGTGCTCGATGTTTCCCTGGATGTGAATCGCGCCGGATTGCTTGTGCTGCTGGAATCCGGCGCGGCCGTTCGCTACTTCGATCACCACTTCGCCGGGGAAATCCCCCAGTCCCCGAGGCTCGAAGCGCACATCGATCCGGATGCCAAGGTGTGCACCAGCATCATCGTCGATCGGCACCTCGGCGGCCGATTCCGCCGCTGGGCCGTGGTGGGTGCGTTCGGCGACAGCCTTGTCGAGCAAGCACGCATGCTCAGCCAGGAGGTCGGGCTTTCGCCCGAGGCCACGGATCGACTGGCCAAGCTGGGCGTGGCCATCAACTACAATGACTACGGCGAGAGCATCGCCGACCTTCACGTTTCCCCCAGCGATCTGGCAGCGGAAATGCTGAAGTACCCCGATCCCCTGGAATTCGAGGCAAACTCCGCCACCTACCGCCGGCTCGCCAACGGATTCCGCCAGGACATGGAACTGGCCCGCCGCCTTGAACCCTCGCGCAGTGTCCCCGGCGCGATTGTCTACGAGTTGCCGGACGCGGCCTGGGCCCGCCGTTCAAGCGGCACGCTGGCCAATGACCTGGCCAAGGCCCATGCCGGGAATGCCCTTGCCATCATTTCGCAGAAGACCGACGGCGGCTATCTGGTTTCCCTGCGTGTGCCCGGTGATGCCAAGGTTTCAGCCGAGGCCTTTTGCCGGCGCTACCCAACCGGAGGCGGACGCCGGACCGCAGCCGGGATCAACCACTTGCCGGCCGAAGAGCTCGAAGCTTTCAAGACCGCGTTCGCAGATCAATTTCGCGTCAGCTGAGGGTGCCATGAACAGCATTTTCTCCAGAATGGGACATCTCTACCGCGTGCTGCGGAAGACCTTCCACGTGAGGGTGATACCGCTTTTCCTGGCGGTGCTCTTCGGTGTTCTGCGGACTATCGTGGCCATCGGAATGATGCTGGACCATATCTTCTTCTCGCGGCTGAAGAAGACCCGGGCGAACCGGCCCATCGTTCTGGTCGGCAATCCGCGCACCGGCACCACCTTCCTCCAGCGCTTTCTGGCCGACGAGGGCTTCGGCTGCGGCATGGAGCTCTTCATGATGCTCTATCCCTCACTCATCATTCAGAAGATCTTCCGTCCCTTCCTGCCGTTGCTCGAAAAGATCAGCCCGGCCAAGTTCCACGCCACCAAAGCGCACGATACCAATCTGTCCTCGGTCGAGACCGACGACGTGGCGGTGCTCTTCCGCCATCTCGACGGCTTCTTCTTCTATGGATTCTTCCTCGCTTTTGACGAGACCGATCACGTCTTGCAGTTCGATCCGCGCGTGCGGGATACCTCGGAGCGTGACTATGCATGGCTCGACAAGCTGTGGCGGCGCAGCCTCGTGCTTCACAAGGCCGAGCGCAACGTCGCCAAGTTGTTCTCCCTCGCGGTTCGCCTGCCGCAGTTCCTCAAGGCCTGTCCCGAGGCCCAGGTGCTGTACATGGCCCGCGATCCATTGTCGATCATTCCCAGCACCATGAGTCTGGTTACTGGCGTGCTCGATCGCGCGTTTGGTTTCTGGAAGTTGCCCGACGATGTTCGCAAGCGCTGGCTCGAGCGCCTGTACAAGGGGCTGATCATGTTGCTCGAACGATTCCACGAAGAGTGGAAGAGCGGCGCCATCGACCAAAGCCGCGTCTTCATCGTGCGCTACGACCGGATGATGGCCGACTTCGAGGGGCTGATGGACGAGATGTGCAAGTTCCTGGGCCACGAGATGACCCCCAAGCTGCGCGATACTGTCGCCAAGCGTGGCGAGAAGCAGCGCAAATACGAGTCCGAGCACAAATACGACCTTGAGAAGTACGGCCTCACCGAGGAGCAAGTTCGTCGCGACTGCGCCTTCTTCTACGAGACCTTCCTGCCCCCCATGAAGTTCCCGGCGTCCGCCGCTGGCCAGGCCTAGTCCAAGGCAGACTTTCCCCTCTTTCTTCCAAAGGCTGGCGCGCCCATCCCGATGCCAACTTCCCTGCCAGCCAGTCCATTAGCCCGCTTCATCTGCAAAAAGGTGCCGGCGATAGATTCGCTGCGCCACTATTCGTTCGCCATCGGCCGGGCGGACTTGCTGGCGGGACTCAGTGTCGCCGCGGTCGCCGTACCCCAAGCCATGGCCTACGGCCTCGCCGCCGGGGTCCCTGCGGAGTATGGCCTCTACACAGCCATTGTGATGACCGCGGTGGGCGCGCTGTTCGCCTCCTCCAAGCAACTCATCAATGGTCCCACCAACGTCATCTCGATCGCGGTCTTGAGTGCGCTTGCGCCGATCCCACCCGAGCTCAAACTGGCAAGCGCCTTCACCTTGACCCTGCTCGTGGGTGGCTTTCAGACCATCATCACCTTGCTCCGGCTTGGGGATTTGACCCGCTACATTTCCCATTCCGTGGTGGTCGGGTTCACGGCCGGGGCCAGCATGCTGCTGGTCATCGATCAGACCCGCAACCTGTTTGGCTGGTCAGGTGGCGGCAATCCCCACGAACATTTCCTGGTTCGCACGTGGCATGCGTGGACCCAGAGTGGCTCACCCCAGACAGCAACCACGCTGATCGGCATTGGCTCCATCGTGTTTCTCCTCGGCCTGCGAGCACTCAAGAAGCGACTGGGCTTGCTGCTCCTGCCCGAGCTTCTCATCACCGTCATCGTCTCGGCCGTCATCGTGGCTGCCCTGGGATTGGACCACCAAGGTGTCCAGGTCGTTGGCGCAATTCCCGACAAGTTGCCGACCTTTGCTTGGCCACACTTGCCCTTGGGCCATCTGACGCATCTCTCGGAAAGCGCGCTGGCCATCGCCACCCTGGGTCTGCTCGAGGCCCTGGCCATGGCCAAGCACCTTGCCTCGCAAACCGGGGAGAACTTCAACCTTAACCAACAGTGCCTCAGCGAAGGCCTGGCCAATCTCTCGGGCAGCTTCTTCCAGTGCATCCCTGGCTCGGGCTCGCTCACACGTTCCGCCATCAATCACCAGGCCGGTGCCCGCACCCAATGGGCCGGCGTGTGGTCGGCTGCGGCCGTCGCCATCATCACCTTGGCGTTTGCACCCTACGCCCGCTTCGTGCCCCGCTCGGCGCTGGCCGGCATCTTGATGGTCACTGCTATCGGCATGGTCGATTGGAAAGCCCTGCCCTTCCACCTGCGTGCCACGCGCTTCGATGCCTTCATCGTGCTCACCACCGCCATCGCGGCAGTGGGTGTTTCCGTCGAGTTCTGCATCTTGATCGGCGTGATGGCCTCGTTCCTGCTGGCGGTTCCACGCGCCGGGCGCATGACCCGCACGGAATTCATCCTTGGCGAAAACGGCATCGCCCGCGAACGCCACAACGGTGAGCCCGCCGACAAAAGACTTCTGATCTTTGGTCTCGAAGGCGAGCTCTTCTTCGGTTCCAACTTGGCGCTCGACGAGCACCTGAACTGGTTCGAGCACCGCGCCGCCGCCGTCGGTGCTCGTGTCATCGTGTTGCGCATGAAACGAACGCGCAACCCGGACGCCGTGGGCATGCGTGATATCGACAACTTCATCCGCCGCATGAAGACCGCCGGTGTCCGAGTCATCCTGGCTGGCGTGCGTGCCGACCTACTCGAAGGACTGCGCGCCGCTGGCGCGCTCGACCATCTTGACCCGGACCAAGTATTTCCTGAGCGCCAGGCGCGTGGCTCAAGCGCCATGGAAGCCATCGGCGTGGCGCTTAAGTACCTACAGACAAACCCTTTGGATCGACGGGACAATCAGCCGCTAGCCACCGGCCAGCGCCACCCTTAGTTTCGATCCAAGATCATCGACTTGTTTCTGCTGCGTGGGGAACACCACGCCCATAGGCAAACAACTTCCGACCACGCCGCTCCCGGTGATCACGGAATCGGTCGGCGAACAGCGCTGCACGTCCGTCTCCACTGTTAGGGTTTGTTGCCCTTGTTTGTCCATAAGTGAAATCCGGTATCGGAGAAACACGTCGGTGTAGTACTCGCGCTTGGGGCCGTTGTCGATGTCGCCAATCTCCCTGAATCGATAACCGGTATCAAACCATCGTGTGGTGATCGTCTTCTTTGAAGAATCAACGGCGACATCCTTGAAGCCATTGTCTGCCAGGGTTTTGACCACGACATCCAAGACTTTTCTGGGCTGTTCGAGGGTGATGGTGTAGGGCTTGGGCGCATGCGCGCAGCCCACGCTGGAAAGAGCGACTGCGATGGCAAATGACTGGATACATTTCATGTGGATCTCCTTGGGGTTCGAAGTGCGTGACAAAATGTTGGAACAAGAAGTGACGGGGTCAGGAGGGCACGCCTTCCGCTGGAAAGCCGAATACCGGACTCGGGAGCTCCCCCGGCCGCTTCGCCAGCAGCAAGAACATCACCGGAATCAGGAATAGGGAAAGGAAGGTCGACGACGTGAGCCCGCCAACCACGGCCAAGGCCAACGGCCGGTTGGATGCTGTGCTTGCCTCGATGCCAAGCGCGGTTGGGATCAGCCCAATCACCGTGGCAAGGCTGGTCATGGCGATGGGAATGAACCGGGTCCGAGCCGCGGCAACAACCGCCTCCACCTTGTCCACGCCTTCGCCCAACCGTCGGTTGGCGTCGTCGACGAGTAGGATGCCGTTTGACACCGCGATGCCAACGACCATCAGTATTCCCATGAGCGCCGTGACCGAGAATCCCTGGCCCCCGGCCAGCAAGGCCAGCACGATGCCCAAGAGCGATACGGGAATCGTGAAGAGCATGACGAAAGGCAAACGCAGCGACTTGAACTGCGAGGCCATGATCATGAAGACGACCATGATGGCCAACGCCAGGGCCATGCCCAGCCCCGAGAATGTCGTGCGCATCAGTTCCACCTGCCCAACGAAACGAATATCGAGGCCGTGGGTTCGCGGATCCGAGGCAAGCCTCTGCTCGAGCTCACTTGCCGCACTCCCGATGTCCCGGCTCTCGGTCTGCATGAGAACGTGAGCCACACGCTGAAGCCGGTTGCGCTCGATGGCGATGGGGCCGAGAGCGCGTCGAATGTTGCTATAGGCACCCAGCGTGACAGCGTTGCCAGTATCGCCGATGCGTACTGGGATGCTGGCCAGCGCTTCGGGGTCGTTGACTACCTTTCCATCGAGATAGGTAACAACGTAGTAGGACTGTCCGTTGCTGCCGTCGATCCACACGCTCGGCGTGTTGATGTTGCCAAGCGTGGCTTCCAGGGTGGATTGAGCCGCGGCACGGGACGAGACGTGAACCATACCCGCTTTGGTCCGATCTGTTTCGACGCGAATTTCAGGATAGTTCACCTGTAACGACGGGTAGAGATCGCGAATACCGGGAACCGTTGCGGCCACCGCGGCCACAGCCTTGGACTGCTCCTCCAACACCTCGAGATTGTCGCCGGAGATCTCGACCACCAGCGGGGCCAGGTAACCGTTGGAGAAGACGCTGGCCACCAATCCGCCTGGCCATTGTAGAAACTCAACGCCCGGAAAATTGCGACTGAGAATCTCGCGCATTTTGTCGGCGATTTCACGCTGGCTTGCCTTGCGACTGTCCGGCGACGCAAGGGCAACCCGAATGAAGCCCATGTGGGGGCCGGCGTTGGGACTATTCATCGCGCTTCGCGCGTTCTGCGGGGAGCCCACGTTGGTAAGGACCAGCTCAACGTCCTCCTTGGGCAACTCGCTGGCCAGCACCTTGCCCATGTTGTTGATCTTCTGGGCAGCATCGAAAAGAGACGTGCCTGGGGCAAGGCGCACGTAGATTCTTTCCATCGATTCGTCGATCTCCGGGAAGAAGGTGCTTGGCAATTTCGTGGCCATCCAGACACTCGCCACCACCAGCACGCTCGCCGCCGCCACCACCGTGACACGGAAGGGAAGAATCTTTCGCAACGTATTGGCGTAGCCTTTGGCCACGCGGTCGATGAAACCGGCAACCGCCTGTCGTAACCGGCCTGGTTCTTCGTGCGCTAGAAAATATCTGCACGCCAGCGGGGTCACACACATGCTGACGAAGTACGAGGCAATCATGCTGACCGCGACCGTGATGGCCAGCGGAACGAACAGCTTCTTGGCCAGGCCGGCGAGCAGCACCACGGGCAAGAGCACCGCCATGGTCGTCAGCGTGGACGCAAGAACGGGTAGGGCCACAGCATTCGTCCCCTCCAGCGCCGCTTGATAGGGCGACAAGCCTTGCCGCTGGTGCCGGTGGATCGATTCCAGCACCACGACGGCATCGTCGACCAAGCGACCCATGGCCAGGGTCAACCCGCCGAGCGTGAAGGCGTTCAGGGTGTGTCCACCCGCGTACAGGACGATGAGCGTGACAGCGAACGAAAGCGGAATGGCGACGGACACGATGATGGTGCCGCGGACACTTTGAAGGAAGAGCAGGATGACAAGCGCAATCAGGACCAGCGCCTGCACGACCTCCTTCTTCAAGCCATCGTAGGTGTCGCGAACGAACGTGGACTGGTCGAAGATGGGCTTCACGATCACGCCGGGGGGGAGATCCTTGAGCTCGCGAATCACCTTTTTGACGGCATCGACGATTTCAAGCGTGTTACCCCCGGGAATGCGCAACACGTTCAGGTAAACCGCGTCGTTCCCATCCACCGCCACGGCCTGGGTTTCGGGCGATCCGCCGTCTTCGATGCGAGCAACGTCGCGAATGAGAACCGGCTTGCCCCCGCGAAGCTTCACCATGGCGTCGCCGATATCGCCCACCCGCTGGGCGACGGCGTTGGTGTACACGTTGGCGTCGAAGGTCGCCGCGATCAGTTCCCCCGACGGCAGCAAGGCATTCGACTGCGCCACGGCAGCTGCCACATCGGTCGAGGTCAGCCCACGCGCCTGGGCCCGGGCTGGATTCACGATGACGTTGATCTGGCGCTGCCGGCCGCCGTTGATAGCGGCGCTAGCCACACCCGAAATGCCCTCCAAGATCGGCTCGATGGAGTTCAAGGCGTAGTCGTAAAGCTGAGGCCCGCTCAGTCCGCCGCCCGACACCGCCACCTGAATCACCGGCGCGTTCGAGGGATCGTACTGCAGAACGAAGGGCGGCAACACACCCAGCGATTTGGGCACCGCGGACATGGCGAAGGCCACTTGCTGTTGCACCAGGGTCTGCGCGGAATTCAGATCCGTACCCCACTTGAGCCAGACGAAGACCACGCTGAGGTTGTTGCGCGAGTTGCTTTCGACGTGGTCCACGCCAGGGGTGGCGCTGACGTACTTTTCGATGCGCCAGGTGATGGTCTTCTCCACGTCCTTTGGCCCAAGTCCAGGCGCCAAGGTGCCCACCACCAGCACCGGAGGCGTCAGCTCTGGGAATGTGTCCACGCTCATGCGTGGGGTAACGACCAGGGCGAAGACCACCAGCCCAACGCAGATCATCAGGATTGCGATGGGGTTGCGCAACGAAAGGCTCGTCACTTTTCACCCCCCGCCAGTCCGATTAGGCGGTCCACGCTCACCTGGATGCTCTCGCCTTCTTTCAGCAGCGTTCGACCTTCGGTAATGACCAAAGCCTTGGCGGGCACCGACGTGTCCACAAAGAGCCTTCCGGACCTTTCTCCAAGCACATTCACCACGATCCTGCGTGCCTTGCCACTGTCGGCCAGGAAGAGCGTGGCCTTGCCTCCCTTGACCGCTGCCGCGGCAAGCGGGATCTCGACGGCGAGCACCGCCTCGCCCGCGGCCACGGCGAGCTCTGCCGTGGTTCCGACCGGCAGTGTTCGGCTGGGGTCGGGCAGATCGATTTCGAAATGCACGGTCCGCGTCGACTCATCAGCGGCGGGCGAGCGGCGAGCGATGGTCCCGACCACATGCCGCCCGACAGAAAGGGCCAGGACGTCCACCTTAACGCCGGGTTTGACCAGGTCGAAATCCTCCTCGGGAACGTCGGTTTCGACACGCACGGTGCTGCGATCGATTACGACAGCGATGGATTGCCCAGGGTGCACGTAGGCGCCTGGATCCATGGTGCGGTCAGAAACCTCACCGTCGAAGGGCGAGCGCAACACGCAGTCGCTGACTTCCAGAGTGGCGCGTTCAAGGCGCGCCTTGGTGGACATCAGCTCCGCCTCTTTGCTGGCACTGTCGGCCTGCTTGCGTTCAATCTCGTTGGCCGAGGCGAATCCCCCGCTCTGCAGCTCGGTGATACGGGCTGCCTCGTGCGCTAGGGCTATCTGCTGGGCCTGAATGGCTTTCGCTTGCATCGAGATGCCTTGGCTTGCTGCCGAGGCATTTCGACAGTCGAGGGTTCCGATGACCTGCCCGCGCTTGACGTGGTCCCCCGGACGCACCAACACCGAGCCGACATAGGCCGAGATGAGCTGCGGCCCGATTTTGGCCTCGACCCACGGCCGTAGGGTGCCGACGTAGTGACGCGTGGAATGGAAGGACGTTGCCCGTGCCTCCACGGCGGTGACGCCAACTGGGAGAGATGCCAGTGCGACCTTGTTCACGTGCGAGCTGGCGCGAGCCACCATGAGAAAGCCGAGAAGTAGGACGACGGCGACCCCGACGGCGATGACGATTGGGACCCGTTGCTGGCGGCGTGTTCCGGGGACAGCCGGAATGGCCTGCGCGGCTCTGCTTTGTGTGGATGACATCACGATTCCTCTGCAAGCAGCTTCCCGAGCACCGCGCGCGCTCGGGAAAGTTCGAATTGGCCGCCGGCGAGCTGAATCTCGGCGTCGGTACGCAAATACTCCGCATCCGCAAGCTCCAGCGCCGTGCCGAGTCCGGCTTTGAACCGCGCCTCGGCCTGGGCATAGTTCTCTCGCGCGGCATCCACCGAGCGCGACAGGCTGGCCAGGGAGGCTCGGGCGACTGCCGCCCCGACATAGGCCCGCTGAATGGCGGCGACCTCCTGCTGCGCGATGGCCTCAAAGTCTCTGCGCAGGGCCCGTTCGCGAGCTGACGACGCCCGCTGGCGAGCGGCCACGATGCCATCGAAAAGCGGCCAGCGCAGAATGAGTCCCGCATCCCAATTGGGAACATCCGGCAACCACCCACCACCCGTGGCGGATGGGCCCGCGTTCGGCGTCGCCCCGCCAGCCCGGCCGGACAAGGTTCCGGTCAGCAGAATGTCGGGCCGCATCTCCGCACCGATTGCACGCGTGAGTGCTTGCTGGGTCGCCAGCCTGGCACGGGCTTCTTGCAGCACGGGATCCCGCGCCGCTGCATCGGTCATGGCCTGTTCGAGGGAGGGAACGGGCGGTACAGGGGAAAGGGCCTCGGCAGCGTCGAGCATTCGGTCGGGCACTCCCGCGGCGGCTGCCAACACCACTTGCGCGCTCGCCACCCCGCCTTCGGCGCGCATGCGATTGACATCGAAGCGGGCCAAGTCCGCTTCGGCACGCGTGCGCTCGATGGGCGCAAACAGGCCGGTCTTCACCCCAGCCGCTGCCAAGTCACGGTGCACGCGTGTGCGCTCATAGCCGTCTTGCGCGGCCCGGAGCACGGCCTTGGCGCCCTGAACGGCAAAGTAGGACTCCTTCACCATGAGGGCAATCGCGAGCCGCTCGGCCTCGGCGCGATGGCGCTCGCTGACCACGTTGGCATCGGCCACCGCGCTTTGCACCGCGATGCGACCGAAGTCAAACAGCTCTTGGCTAGCCGAGAGAGCCGCCAGGGTGGATGGCGACGGCGACCATGTCCCGCTGTCGACCATTCTGGTGCCACCGATGCGTGGCAGGGCGATATCTTGGGTGGCGATAGTCGACGCGGTCGTGTTGTTGGTAGTTCCTTCCAAGATCTCCGCCAACGCGGCGGCGCGCGGAAGCCAGCTTGCCCTCGGTACCTGCGCATCGGCCTTGGCGACCTCCACACGGTCCAGGGCGGCTTTGAGCGAGGGCTGATGCGACTGGGCGTAGGCGACCGCGTCTTCCAGGCTGATGGCGCGCGCGGGCCCGAGTTGCCAGGGTTTGGCGGTAGTACCGTCGATCTCGGCCGCCGCGACTGGCCCTCCAAGACACGCCAGCACGGCGCCGACGAGGTTCGGGACCGTTCGGGAAAGGCCGCTTGGGGCAGGCGGCCGGCGTGTTCGATTGGAAGACACAGTTCCTCTCTAAGCACTTGCCGTACCAACCGACGAGGCTGAGATTGCGCGGCTTTGCACCCACGGCGAGAGAGGTGATCGGGAAGAATTCCAGACCCACCAGGAATAGAGCCTGATCGAGACTGTTGAGAGAGTACGAAGTGACCTGATCTCCTGGCCGTGGCCACGGCGCGTGGATTGCTTACCGTTTAACCAAGGTTATGCTTGTCGCGCTGCGAACAATTCATCTGCCGTTGCGCACGGTCGCACAACGGACAGGTGACACGAACGCACTCGCAACGCGCGCGACGGGTGATGAAGGAATGAAGAACTCTCTGATCTTCTGGCTGATGATGCTGGCCATTGTGGCCATTGCCGGACTGGCCTATGTCGACGAGGAGCGAGAAGGCGCGGCGGCGCTTGCCGATCTTGCCCAGGAGCAGACCACCCTGGCGCAAAGCCTTGCCATGGCCTTGAGCGCCCAGCTGGCCACGGCCGCAAAGGATGCTGCCACCGTGTCCTCCAGTCATCCGTCCGATGGACCGGAGATCCCGGCCGTTCTTGCTCGCTATCTGTCCCTGCGCCCATCGGGCTCGGCCGAGTACCCGAACCGTCTCATGGTCCTCCTGCAGCCGCCCGACGCCGCGAGGTTCTACACCACCGACGGACGACTTATGGAGAGCCAGGAGATCCATGCGGCTCTCCAAGCCGGACGCAGCTATCTGCGGCTGGCCCCAGTTGAGGCTGGCCGGCTTGGCCTGCCGGCGCGCACGGCACTGGCGGGCCTTTCACGTTTTGATACGGGGCCGGCAGGGACGTGGGGAATCGCTGCCGTCTCCAGCGCCGAACGCGAGCGCGATCGCGAGCGCTGGGCGCGCTGGCGCCTGCTGTTGAGTGTCGCCGCCGCGAGTGGCCTGGTGCTGAGCTTCGGCGGCCTGGCGTTGCGCAATCAACGCAACGAGCTTCTGCTGCGCCACCGTCTAGAGCTCGCCGACCTCAGCGGTCAGCGCGACGACCGCCTGCAGCGGGCTGGCCGGGCCGCGACCATGGGGACGCTTGCGGTAGGCGTTGCGCACGAGATTTCCACGCCGCTTGGGATCATCGCCGGCCGGGCTGAACAGCTCGTCCCCAAATTCGCAGGTGACGAACGGGCCGCAGGCAGCGTTCGCATCATTCTTGACCAGATTGACCGCATTCACCGCATCATTCGCGGACTGCTTGGGCTCGCCCGCGGCGATCGACCCACCGCCGAGCCGGTTCAGCCATCCGACTTGGTCGCTGGCGCGGTGACGCTTGTCGAGCATCGCTTCGCCAAAGCCGGCGTTCGACTGCTCATTGAAGTGTCACCCGATCTGCCCATCATCCACGGCGATCCACGCTTGCTTGAGCATGGGGTCGTGAACCTGTTGCTGAACGCATGCGATGCCTGCGCGAACCAGGGAACCGTCACGGTTCTTGCGCGTGCCGGGGATGAAAATCGAGGACTTGTGATTGAGGTCGTAGACGATGGCCCTGGCATTTCGCCAGCCAATGCCGGCCGCGTGCTTGAGCCATTCTTTTCGACCAAGCCAAGCGGGCAAGGCACGGGAATTGGCCTCGCCATTGTCCAAGAGATCGTAGCCAGCCATCGCGGTGCGCTTGCCCTCGAATCCGTCCTGCCACACGGAACCAGGGCAACCATCAAGCTGCCGTCCACCGAGGAAGCCACCCATGCCTGAGCGTAAACCCTGCGTGCTCATCGTCGATGACAACCTGGAAATGGCCCGGACCCTTGCCGAGAGCCTGTGCGACCGCGACTATGCCGCCGTGGCGGTCGGCTCGGGCGCCGCGGCTGCGGACCACCTCAAGACAGAACAGGTCGACGCTTTGGTCACGGATCTGCGCATGCCGGGGGTGGATGGTCTCGATCTGCTTGCCCTCTCGCGCAGCCTGGCGCCCGAGCGGCCCGTCCTCATCATGACCGCCTTCAGTGCCATTGACACCGCGGTCGAATCCATCCGGCAAGGCGCCTACCACTACCTGACCAAGCCCTTCAAAGCTGAAGAGCTCGTGCTCTTCCTCCGCCGCGCGCTCGACGAGTCGCACCTTCGTCGAGAGGCCGCCGCGTTGAGACGGACCCTACGCGAGCGCTTCGCCATGGAGCGCATCCTAGGCAGCAGCGCGGCCATGCGCAACGTGCGCGAGATCGTCGCGCGCGTGGCCTCGGTGCCGGTGCCAGTTTTGATTCTGGGCGAGACCGGGACCGGCAAGAGTCTGGTCGCGCAAGCCATCCATGCCGAGAGCCAGCGCGCGGGCAACCCATTGATCGTCGTCAACTGCGCCGCGCTGCCGGAGACTCTGCTGGAAAGCGAATTGTTCGGCTATGTCAAAGGGGCCTTCACAGGAGCCGCCACCGATCGCCCCGGTCTCTTTCGAGAGGCCAATGGCGGCACCCTGTTTCTCGACGAGATCGGTGAGATGGCGCCCGGCCTGCAAGCCAAACTCCTGCACGTGATCGAGCACGGCGCCATTCGTCCGGTTGGCTCGACCAAGGAAAAGGAGATCGACGTCCGCATCATCGCCGCGACCCATCGCAACCTGCACGAGGCCGCGAAAAGCGGTGGCTTCCGCGCGGACTTGCTTTACCGCCTCGACGTGCTCTGCATCAACATGCCGTCGCTGCGTGACCGCCGTGAGGATCTGGCGGAGCTGATTGCGCACTTTTTCAAGCAGTCCCGCGACAAGTATCCCCATGCCCTACCGGAGAAGCTATCGCGCGAAGCCCTCGACTGCTTGCTGGCCTACACATGGCCGGGAAACGTGCGCGAACTCGCCCATGTTCTCGAAAAGGTCGTCCTCCTCGGCCGCTTATCGGTTGTGTCGTTGGACGATCTGCCTGACAACGTGAAACACCCGGATCGGCCGGCGATGCCCGAGTTTCAAGGAGACATCATGCCGATCCGGGAGCTTCAGCGGCGCTATGCCGCGTGGGCCCTGACCCAGCTTGGCGGCCACAAGGGCAAGGCCGCCGAGAAGCTGGGCATCGACGCCAAAACCCTGTGGAAGTGGCTGAGCGATGGCGGGCCAGACTAGATTGTCGTCCTAGAAGATGTAGAAGGCCGAGAACTGGACGCGATTGTTGGTTCCCTTGGTTCCATCAAGGTAAGTCTGGCGGAACCAGGCGTATTCCAGGCCAAAGCGAATAGCCTGCGTGGCATCGACGAAGAGATTGCCATCGGCGAAGTCCGACTTGTTGAAGATCTTGCTCTTGGTGTTGGGGCCAGTTGTCTCGGCGATGTTCCCGATGTCGCCTGAGCTCATGTGCGAATAGTTGCCCGAAATCCACATCCGGAAGGGAGTCGTCGGGAAGTAGTACTGCGCACCCACCAGGACGGACTGCCAGCGAATCGCGTGCATTTGGCCATCGCTCGTAAAGATGACCAGCCCGTTGTCGATGTCGGAGGTGAAACTAGAGGTCGTCCCGGCGGCCGCTGCGGGCGTGGCAAGACTGACCCCGCCCGTGAGTCCCGTGAACAGATCCGCGATGGCCTGCCCACGCACGAACGAAGCAGTCAGGGTGAGCGCATTGTCCCAATCGGCGGCCGTGGCGGGAACCACCGGGATGATGCCATCAACCGAGACACCGTAGCCATTGATGGTCTGGGTCTGATTCGCCGGCATTGCGGCCTCGAACATAGGCAAGCGGAAACGGCGGGCAACACCCGACAACCCCACTGAGAGCGGATCGATCGAGGTGCCGGCGCCGCCCGCGGTACGCATGCCTTTCCAATCGTTGAGGACCAAGCGCAGGCCAGCCTGTCCGTCGGGTAGGCCCGAGTCACGCTGGGGCGGACGCACGGCAGCCACCGCGACCTCCACGTTGACGGCATCGGTCTTGAACATGTGGCTGAGCCGGAATTGCGGCGCGCGGGAGAACACCTGCCCCGGCAAGCCCTGAATTTGGACACTATTGGGATGGTAGACGGTCTGCCATCCGAAGAGCTCCCAGTATTGACCAGCCAGCACGTCAACGAAGGGAGTCTCCAGCTTAGCCGCCATGTGGCGAATGCGGAAAGTCGGGCTGGCGAAATAGGCCGACTCCGACACCGCAGGCGATCCGGCCGGGCTGGGCGATCCCTGCGGCTGGTTGCCCAGGAAGTCCATCTCGGCGATGCCAGAGGACTTGATCAGCTCGGTTTCAGGCCCCTTCAACTTGAAACCCAAACGCGAGTTGCGCTGACCGAAGATCATGCGGTCGTGGTTTGCAGCGAAGGTTCCGCTTCGCGCCACGGCGCCGTTTCCGGCAACGTCATTGAA
>Ga0302323_100002152_pt1 | contig 16018 bp, 14 predicted proteins | sample Fen_T0_3_FD_201950 | JGI IMG/M metagenome (GOLD analysis project Ga0302323, IMG submission 201950) | Peat permafrost microbial communities from Stordalen Mire near Abisko, Sweden - Fen_T0_3 | ecosystem: Environmental > Terrestrial > Soil > Wetlands > Permafrost | place: Sweden: Abisko... | reverse complement strand
AATCAGTATTTTCTGCATGCCGAGATGTGCGAGAACTGGGGCTATGAGCGCATGGCCAAGCATGTCCGCAAGGAATCGATCGAGGAAATGCAGCACGCCGAAAAATTGATGGAGCGCATTCTGTATCTCGATGGTGCGCCGAATATGACCGATTATTTCAAGATCAATATCGGCCAGACGCTGAAAGAACAGCTCAAGAACGATCTGGAACTGGAATACGGGGCGGTCAAACGTCTAAATGAAGGGATCAAGGCTTGCGTGGCTGTGGGCGACAACGGCTCGCGGGAACTGATGGAAAAGATCCTGCTCGACGAAGAACATCACATCGACTACCTGGAAGCGCAGCTGCACGCGATCAAGGAAATGACATACGAGAATTATCTGGCGCAGCAGTTGCACGAAGGGGAAGAGAGCTAGTTTTCGCAGCAGGCATGCCAGCCTAGGACTGATGCTCACCGAAAGAGCGGAGTGCTTGAGCTGGGAACTGTAAAATTCCCGTCCTGTTAGAATCAAGGTTGCCGCTTCACGTGGCGCCGGAGAGATGGCCGAGTGGCTGAAGGCGCACGCTTGGAAAGCGTGTTTAGGGGAAACTCTAACGTGGGTTCGAATCCCACTCTCTCCGCCAGTTTTAAACGACTTAGCTGGTCCTGCAATCAGTTTGCAATCACTTTGCGGGGTAGGGCCAGTTCTACGACCTTCGAGTGCGCTTGCGCCATTTCATCGGTGACCACGTCGCCATAGATATTCAACGTTGTTCGGATGTCCGAGTGCCTCATTAGCTTTTGCTGAACTGCAATCGGAGTTCCCACTGCATCGAGCCACGAGCGATAGCTGTGGCGCAATGAATGGGTGCCCAGTTTCCCAATTCCGGCTTTGGATGCTGCCTGCTGAAACATCAGCCACACCCACGGGTACGAAACTGGTAATCGGCCTAGCTTTACTGGGCTGGCAAACATCCAATCTTCATCCAACGAAAATTGGGTTTTCTGCCTCCACGTCTTCAGCACTTCCAACATCGCTGCATCTATTGCCATCAGCTTTCCGGAGTATATGGTCTTTACATCGTCAACCTGTTGGCGGACGATTCCCCGTTCAACTCGGAGCTTGCTACTGAGCCAGTCAATATCTGACCACCTCAAAGCGAGGCATTCGCTGATGCGCAGGCCAAAGCAAACGCAGACCAGCGCAATCGTACGAATGGGTTCCTCCAGATGTGCGATGAACAGTTGGAACTCTTCCACGGTCAAACTGCGAGGCATACGCATGCGCTTCGTTGCCCCTTTAATTGTGACCAGTTCCATTGGGTTGCGTTGCGTGTGCGCGTCACCGCGCCACATGGCGTAATCCCAAAGTGCGTGGATAAGGCCACGCACATGGACCCTGCTCTTAGGGGAAAGACTGAGAGATTGCAACCACAATTCCACGGGACGGGCTTGCAAGTCTGTCAGCGGGCAGTTCCGCCAGCGTGGGAGTATGTGGTTGTTCAGCCATGCCTCGTAGCCCCGGCGGGTACTGAGGCGTTGGGGCATCTTTTCGCTTCGGTACTGGGCAACGATACTATTCACTGTGACTTCCCGGTTGCTGCTGACTGGGTTTCCCGCTAAACGCCGAAACGGTTCAGCAGCACGCCACGCTGATGTCTTCGTTGGGAACTCGCGTGCCGAGCCAATGAGTTTCGTGCGCCGATGGCCGTTTTCGCACCACAGGAAATTCCATGTTTTACGTCTCTTATCAAAAACAACACTTCCTCTTTGTAGCCGTGCTCGTTTCATATGCTCCTTTCGTTTACGAGCACGGACGGCTGGGCCGAGCTTACCACAGGTTTCTTCTGGGTCACCATTGCTTCTAAGTCCGCGTGCAGAAAACGCCAGACTCGGCGTTGCGTTCCTGTGAGCGCATAGGCCTTCACCTTGCCTTGTCTCGCCCAGACCAGAATCGTGCGCGCCTTTACGTTGAGGAATTGCGCCGCCTCCGCTGCGGATAGCCATGTTCGGTGTTCGGCGGCGAAGCGAGCTGGGGTGACCGATTCGGTGGAAGGATGTTCCGGATCAGAGTGTAGGGATTGGGGGTACATTATTGACTCCGTTCGGTTGAAAGGTGGGGTGCCGGCGATCTTTCGGTTTTCTTCTTTCGCTTCCATAGTGGCGAGGTGGGCTGGAACTGCGAAGGTTCAGTCAAGGGCGACCGAAGGGAGCCGCGCCAGCGGGCGTGGCCCTTGACAGGTTCTTCGCAGTTCCGGTTTTGCTCTCGTGGAAGCGAAAGAAGACACTGGATACGAGGAGCGTTGTTTGTGTGTTTCATTGTGCCGCCTCATCCTGTGATGATGTCGGCTTGCGTTGAGCCTTGCGTGTGGAATGAGTTGCTGTCGTGTTTGGCGCGGCGTCTGGCGGCTGCGATGGAACCATGACAGTGCTCGGAGTCGGTTCTGGTGCGGTTGGCGTGGAATTGATCCAGCGGTAGTACAGGGTGCCCAAGGCAAATCCCACAGCAAGAGCAGCAGTGCACAGAACAAGCACCGACCACTTGTATTCGCGCAGGAACGTGTGCGTTAAATCGTGCGCGGCTTGTTTGGCGGTGTCTGTGGCATATTCGATGCTCGCACGCAAGTCATTGAGCGCCCTGCGGGCTTCGCCAGCTGCGCCTCGATAGGAATCGGTGAGCTGTTTGGAAGACTGGTCAAACTCTCCCGCGATCTGCCTGCTTTGCTTCGAGACCACTGCGAGCGCATGTGCGGTTTCAGGGATGCCGCTTGCCACAAACTGCTGGCGCAGACTCTCGTTGAGTTTCGTGGCAATCGCTGCGGGGCTGATGCCTTCTGCGATTGCTTCCGGTAACTGGGTCAGTCGCTCATCGAGCTCCCGATGCAGAGCGATTGCGTCCTGTCGGGCGGACTGCATAGCCTTAACGCTGTCGTCTAGAATCAAGGCAAGCCGTTCGCGCTCGATGGCGATCTGTGCCGGAGTTTGCCGCGTCACCAAGGCCAGAAAACCCATAGCGCGGGCAATCCGCAGCATCTCGTCATCGGCGGGGAGGCGGCGCAAGTGCGCCATGTCGCGATACCAGTGCGGACGCTGTTCTGCCGGTAGCAGTTCGGCGATGTCGTCGATGAAATCAGCCTCGCCAGGTTGTTCTTCTACAAGTTTGGCTTTGGGATTCATGGCAAGAGCAGCCCCTTGGCCTTTTCGATCTCCTCAAAGAGTCGCCGCCGATAGCTCTGGGCGCGGATCACCAGCGACGCACGCTGCAGTTCTGGAACATTCAGTCGGCGGTCGACGATCTGTCCCAGGGTAACGCCGTGTTGCCGGGCCGGGTTTTCCAGTTCAGGCAAACGGAACTCCATCGCGAGAACAACCGGCTGGAAGACCAAGCGAAATTGCCGCGCCTGGTCGCTGTCTCGCCAGTAGGAGAAGTCAGCTTGATGTGTCGTGGCATTCTCAACTACAACGTAGTCCACTCGATCCTGTAGCCTGGCCGCCCAGCTCAGGACGCTTTCCACACTCGCGGGATCGAGTGACGACGCCGATGGCCGTGAATGCCACACCTGTGGCCCTCACGTCTTCGAACATGCTGTCAAACCAGTCGTGAGTTACTTGTCCAGAACTTGCACCCATGTCTGCGAGGATGATGGGAGCGCCCTCCGCCAAGTGGTCAACGAAGGCGTCGAGCCCCGCGGGGGTGTGAATGTTGACCTTAGTGACCGTGCCGTCGAAATAGTGTTTCAAACTCCCGCGAGATTTGTTTTCCGTGTCCAGGTCGAGGAGGGTTACGGGAATCTGTTGGCTCTTGAACCACTCGGCGAGGACGAGCATAAAACTTGTTTTGCCGACTCCTCCTTTCCCTCCCATGGTGAGAATGACGCGCTTAGACAGGCCGGTGGACAAGACGGCAGGAAGTGAATCTGCGCCTTTCGATTTGATCGATGCAGCGGTGATGGACTCATTCATGTAGGGTCACTCCTTCTTTCTCTGACTACGCTGAAGCCGCAACGGCTCGTCCGGGTTGTATTCGAACAAAGGTTTTTTCGCGCTCGTTTTCAGTGGTCGCTCTTTCAAGTCCTTAATCGTCCTTGCAATGCCTTCCAGTCCCTTCTGAGGCCTTACAGTGCCCTCGCAAGCCTCAGTGTTCTTATAAGTACCTGTAAGTCCCTCCATGTTCTTCTTAGTCTCTGTTGTTCTCGAAATCGACGGGGACGTTTTTGCTTTTGAGTTTGCACCTGCAAGTACAAAGTCATTCACCGTGCTCGCACCTACAGTGAGGCCACAGGCTTTCTTGAGTACGTGTGCGATTTCTCGATAGGTGCGGCCTCGCTTTCGCATCTCAGTGATTAGTTCTCTGTACGGTTCGAGACGGGATCGCGGTTCCTTGCTGGGAAGGTTCTTGAGTATGGCTTCAAATTTGTCGTCCACGATCTTCCTCCGATTGACTTGGCGAGATGGAGTCCGGCTGGTACTGATACAGACGCTGAACGACAGGGGAAAGGATGGCCGGACAATCGCCGGATATAGACCGGACGGGCGCCGGACAAAGACCGGACACGCACCGGACAGTCTTCAGATCGCGAACGCGACACCAGACCTAACGCGCAGCGTTAGGGATGGTGTCTACGAACATTTAGGAAGGTGCTCATGCTGACGATTCGCGCCATGTCCGACGGAACCGGCTACTCCGCACGCCATTTGGAACACAGTGATTACTTTGCCGAAGGCGAGCGTGTGACCGGCCAATGGCAAGGCCGAGGGGCCGAACTGCTCGGACTCTCCGGCAACGTACTCTCGGAGCAATTCGAGGCCGTGCGCCAGGGCCTCGATCCTCAAACGGGTGAGTTTCTCCGACAGCGTCACAGCGCCGACCGCACAGCCGCCGATGGCAGCAAACAAAGCCGGGGCAGGAGTCTCTACGACTTCACCATTTCGGCTCCGAAGTCCATATCGATCATGGCTGAGCTTGGCGGTGACGCCCGACTTGTCGAGGCTCACCGGCGCGCAGTCCACGAAACACTGAAAGAGCTGCAGGGTGAGGCCGCAAGCCGTGTCCGAATGGACGGAGCAAATGACAACCGCACCACGGGGAACCTTGTATTGGCGGTCTATCACCATGACACCAGCCGCGAACTCGATCCACAGATTCACACTCACGCCGTTGCCGCCAACCTGACCTATGACGGCGCAGAGGGCCGCTGGAAAGCCCTGCAAGCGTTCAATATCTACGAGCAACGTGCGTACCTGACTGAGGTCTACCGGAACGCGCTTGCTCGCGAGGTGGGGTCTCTGGGGTATGAGATAGAGGACCGGCGCAGTTCCACGGGCAAGAACTTGGGTTTTGAGATCAAGGGTGTCTCTGGGTTGCTCGACAAATACAGTCAGCGTAGCGAGCAACGCGACCGAGCCATTGCCGAGTTTGTCGAGAGTAAGGGGCGCCAGCCCAGCGACAATGAAATCGCCGTGCTCGTTCGCGAGTCGCGCGCCGATAAGCTGGTTGAGATTTCAACCGCGGAGGTGCACTCGCGTCAAAAGGCTCGATTGAGCCCCGAGGAAAGCCTAACCCTTGAACGAATTCGCGAGACTGCCCTGGGGCGATGCCAGGCGCAGCGACCAGAACTGGAGCGAGCAGATCTTTCCTTCGAATACGCAAAACAGCACATCTTTGAGCGTGTCTCGGTAGCACTCGACCACGAACTGTTGACGGAAGCACTCCGTCATGGCCGGGGACGAATTGAGTTGGAAGAGTTGAAAGGTAAGTTATTGCTGGAAGAAAGCACCGGCAGAATCCTGCAAGCTGGAAAGGAAGTCGCCACACGCCAAAGTCTCGATCGTGAGCGGAACATGATTGATCGGGTGAATCGTGGAATCGGTGAGTTTCAACGGTTGGGCGGGCAGCATGAATTCGTTGTTTCCCCTCGCCTCCGTCCCGAGCAAAAGCGGGCAATAAACTTTGTCCTCGACTCCCGTGACCTAGCCGTCAACATTCGCGGGGCGGCAGGCACCGGGAAAACCGCTACGCTCGAAGAGCTGCGACGCGGCCTCGAAGAGAGCGGGCGCCGGGTGGTGGCTGTTGCTCCCACGATGAGTGCAGTTGAAGAACTAAAGAAAGTCGGCTTCTCGGATGCCATCACGGTGGAGCGTTTGCTACAGGATCAGCGGGCGCAAGCGGATTTGTTTGGGAAAGTGCTGATCGTGGACGAAGCTGGCATGGTATCCGGTCGTCAAATGTCCGAACTACTAGAACTCGCCGACCGGCAATCACTACGAGTCATTTTCAGCGGTGACACCAAGCAGATTCGCAGTGTCGAGGCCAGTGACGCCCTTCGGGTGCTGGAAAGAGAATCTCTCTTGAAAAGTGTTTCGCTTAGCGAAGTGCAACGACAGACCGCCCATGACTATCGTGAAGCGATTCAGGAATTGCGTCGTGATCCTGAGCGCGGCTTCGACAAGCTAGAACAAATTGGAGCGGTGCGTGAGGTCCCTTGGCCTGAGCGCACGCAAGAGGTTCAACAAGCCTACTCGGAAGCTCAGGTTCAGGCGAATGCGAAGGGCCAACCACGTAGTGTGCTGGTTGTTGCCGCCACACACGAAGAGATTGGCCACGTCACCGCGGCCATCCGCGGTGAGCGCAGGTGCAGAGGGGAACTGGGAGAGAGTACGCACCAACAGCACCACCTAGCCTTGAACTGGACGACCGCGGAGAAAAGTGACGTGCGGAACTATCGGGAAGGCCAGGTGCTCGAATTTCATCGCTCTGTCAAGGGTGTTGCTAGGCATGATTCGCTGGAAGTCGTCGGAGTCGAAAACGGCAATGTCGTTGCCCGCAACGCACGCGGCGAAGAACACGAGTTCACAGTAAAGCAGGCGAAATGCTTTGAGGTCTATGAGCGCCGCCCCATCGAAATTGCTCCCAATGACCGGTTACTGCTGACGGCAAATCGGAGAGACCCGATCTTTCGCGCCACCAATGGCGAACTTGTCACCGTCTCCCGAATTGATGAGCAGGGTCACATTCATCTGCAGGACGGTCGCATTCTCCCGGAGAATTACAAGCAATTCATCCACGGCTACGCCGTCACTGCCCATCGCAGTCAGGGGAAATCCGTCGATTCCGTAGTCATCTCCGCTGATAGTATGCGGAAAGAGCTGTTCTACGTGGCCGCTTCGCGAGGCAGGGAAAGCATCACCGTTGTAACCAGCGACAAGGGGCTGCTTCGCGAATCAGTTGCTCACTCCGATGTTCGCCTATCAGCTTCCGAGTTGTCGCAGAAAGCCCGAGTGCACTCCTCGGAAACGCCGAAATTGTCTTTGCGGGAACTTGCCCGCAACGAAATGCCAAATGTACCCGAGCGCGGACGACGTGCTGTACAGGAAGGGAAGGCGCCAAACAGAAAGGTGCCCGCTCCTGAAACGGCGCAAGCCGTCAACCGCGAAAATCCGAGTCGCGAGCAGAAGCAAGAGCATTTCGTAGGACTGGGTCCCTCCTTGGGCATCGGCCACTGAACTAAGGGAACCGAGCTGCCCTATCCGCGTCCCCTTGGTCGCGAACCAGACTCTAGAGCTTACTGATGGGTGGTTCGGAATTCTCCTGTTTCCAAGTGATCGACGTTAAAACTGTTGCGTGCGTTCGTTGAGCACCATTTATCTCTGTTGATCCAGGATGTTATCGCATTCTCAAAATCATCTACTTCAGGCGATGCGAGTGACGCCACGTTTCGATAGCTTCTTCTTCATCAACGAACCGCCCCTCAGATTGTGCTGAAGATTGACATCCTCTTTGGTTCAGAAATGCCGGGTCGATCACTATTACGGCGCGGTCGACTTAGTATCACGAAACCGCCTAGTCGACCATTTCCTGCGGGTCCATGGTTGCACGCGACTACACAGTGGTGGGCGGAGACGCTTGAACTCGATTTGTTGAATTGTGACTTGACGTCAGGCCGTCATCTGACTTACATTTCCACGCACGGTTTCCTGAGGGGGCGAACCGCAGATCATCCTGGAGGTGAGCCGATGGCTCGCTTTGGGCTTTTGCTGCCCCCGGTTCTTCTTTGCTGTTCACTCTTCGCCCAGAATCCTCCGCAGAGCCATCCACGGGCACTTACATTCGCAACTCAGGCAATTGCGGCTCCGATAAACGGCATTGCCGTACCTGACGTCACGTTGTCTGGGGATGTCGTTCGGACATCAGGCACAGACACTGCGAATGGAACCGCAACCCAAATTACCAAAAGATTTCCGCTGGACTTACACCAATCCCCAGAAGCACATTCGCACCAACGAAATCATCGGGACGGCCTACTAGTATCGACGTTATGTTTGCCACGCTTGCTCGCCGCGGATATTTGCAACTTGACATTTGTCATCAGCACGCCGATAGTCTTGCGCTCAACTTTTAAGGCTGCGTAACCGCAGTGACGGGAGACGACATGTGTATTATAAATCGAGTAGTGATGGCTGGCGTGCTAGTGATGTCAAGTAATCTTTTCGGGCAAGTACCAATAACGACTGTCGGCGGCTTGAATAGTATTCCCGGAAAACAGAAGGGGACCCTGGCCACCGTTACAGATCCTATTAACTTCAATGATTGCGTCACTGGTGGGGGAAATGGGCTCCAGACCACCTGCATTTATACGGGCTCGGTTTGGGTACCCGTAGGAGAGCATCGCTCCGTAGCTTACGTGACACCGACAAATTTCAATTGGTCTCAGTCCAATGCCGCCCTACAATTTCCCGCCCTCACCGGCGGCCAGCAAGCATTAGTTACCCTTCAGCCGTGCCCGAATGGCATTGATACGTCTGGTTCTCCGAATCTTGGCGGTCCTAACGGCGGCTACAAAGTCAAACTTAGTGGTGGCGGTAACACCGAAGCTGTTTCTATTACTGGTGGTACCTGTACCTCAAATGCTTCTTCCGGCACGATCCAATTCACTCCGTTCTTTCCCTACGCCGCTGGCGCTTACACTGTCTCATCAGGATCAACTGGAATTCAGGAAGCCATCAATTTGACTTGTGGCGCGAGTACAACGCCCACCTTCAATAACGGCTACTGCAACGTTTTTATCGGCCCAACGTCTCCCGCCTCAGGTGTACCAACCTCATTTACGACCTACGACGTATGGGGAACAATCTATTTCCATGCTACTAACGCAATGCTATGGGGCTATGGGGCGATTTTGGCGTGTCACATGACCACTAGAGGACCATGCCTGGAAATAGGAGATCTGAGTAATTCAAACGACTATATCAACAACTTAATCGCAGGTGTATCGTTCCAAAGCCCCGAACTCATATCCGGTGCTGCCTTCACCGGTAGTTTGATCTCGAACACACAGTACGCCTTGGCGACAGCGACCAATACAATTACAACTAGCGCGGCACATGGGTTGCGCAACAATGACAGTGTCGTCATCATGGCAACTGACAACGCCGCCTACTGGGGCGATGTTCCTAGAATTACGGTGACAGATTCTACACACTTTACCTACACGAGGACTCGGTCCTCAGATATTGCCTTGGCACCCACGCCAGGTATCGTGGCGCTTTCGTATGAAGCCATATTAGACAATTCGGTCGGCACTCACTTTCTTGACGTCAAGTACGATCTGGTTGGGGAAAACGGCCACTTCAATAACTTCTTTGATTTTTGGGACGACGAAAATGCATTAATTGAAAATTTTAACAATTCGGGGATCGGGTTAACGAAAAGCAATAATTGGATTGGCTCTTACGTGCTCTCTGCTGGCGCCAATAACCTTCCTAACAACTCTCAGCAGCTTGCTCCGGTCATTTCCATTATTACGTCTACATTTACTGCACAATCGTCATCTTGCTTCACTATCCTCAATTCCAACGGATTCTATGTGAAAGACACGGTCTGCCAAGCGTCAGGACCTTGGCAGGCTAAAGTATCGAATCTTGAGGGTAACTTTCAAGGTGCTGACTTCGCAAATTTGTATTCGGAAAATAATGCCGGCAGTAACACCTCGTCGCCATGGCCTAATATGGGCGTGGCTGGTCTCCTCGCCGGCGCCTCGGCTTCTGCTTCAACATACACGATTCGGGGTAACGGTAGCTTTGCGGGTGCGGCAGGCTTGCCGGTGAACGGTTCGGGCTCGACGACTTTCGTCTATATGATTGTAGCCAAAGACATGACCGCGGGCACGCAGACGGCGCCACTGCCGGCAATGTATTGGAAGCAGGGCGCTGCTAGTACGCCTACGGTAAGTTGGCCGAGAGTCGCAAGCGGCGCCGACACCATCAAATATGACGTGTTGCGGGTACCTGCACCGAACGGGACGATGGCGACTGTGAACGGTGGCTTTGTTGGTCCGGCGCAGGGCACGAATGGATGTCCAGGGAATAGTGTCAATGCCTGTGGTTCCATCGCCGTGAACGTTGCACAATGCGCCGGATTTGTTTGCTCCATTGCTGACAACACAGCCAACAATACGACTGCGTACTCAGTGGGTACCTACACCTTTGCTGCGAGCCCCGACTTCTGGCCCGGGCAGGCGGTTATGACGAATTCGACATTGTTCGCGGACAAAGAGCAGATAGCGTTCGGCGTGGGCATGCAACAAAATGGCGGAAGCTCATCAAATACTGGCTCGTTCGTAGAGGTTGCTAACGCGTGCGGGGCAGGGTTGTCGGTGACTGGTGGGGTGGCCACTTGCCTAGCGACCGCATCTAGTAATGGAGAACCTTTTGCACCAGCAACTATTTTGGGCGATACCACGGGAAATACAAACGGGGCGAACGCTAAAGGCAGGATCGGCTTCCAAAGCGGCTTTTCTATCTGGCCCCACGACATCATCACCTTCATGGACTGTAAACAATACCTGACGCAGGCTACGACGGGTTATCGTCCTGCGCAAAGTCCATGTGACGTTGCGATTGGACTTGACCAGCTTTCAAATGGCAACGAGACCGTTGAAGGCAACACCGCGCGTATGACTTTCCGTTCTCCTCTGGCGTTCGAGTGGTTTCACAACGTCGTGCCAAATCCAGGTCCCGCGGCATCCGCGACCAACTGGACCGAGCAGATGACTTCCACGACACACAAGTTCAAGGATGCCATAGCATTCTCCAATGTTCTTATCTCGAATGCTTCCCCGTCGATTTCAGGTGCTGCCTGCGGCGGAACTGGCGCTGCGCTCTCGGGAACGCCGAATGGGACCGCATCCTTCGCAATCAATGTCGGCTCAACCCCAGGAATCAGTTGTACAATCACGATGCCAGCTAGTACCGGTACAGGCTGGAACTGCTCAGCATTTGATCGAACCAGCCCAACGATCGGAGGGGGTTACAACGTTAAAGAGACCGCCGACTCAACAACCTCGGTCGTGCTGACGTTCTACAACACGGCGGGTACGGCCACGTCACCAACGGCAAGCGACGTCGTTCGACTGCAATGCGGAGCGTACTAACTACGCTTTGCCGTAAGCTACGGATGAGTGACAGAAGTGTTTGAGGGATGCGATTTCGAAGGCGTCGCGTTGGGTGACCAGCCAACGAAACGCGTCTTAGCTCCGACTCGTTGGGGTCTTCTTCGGACGTCGTCCAGCGAGGGAAATTGCTCCACGTTCAAACACTTGTGGCGCAGTCTGTTGTGAGACTCCCGACAAATCCGTTTTCAAGCCACTGCCATTGAACGCGGCGTTGCTCTCGGGGGGGCGCCACTTTCGTTCCCGTCGTGGAGCGATCTGTTTCCAACCCAACACACTCCCCCGTGAATTGGTCTACTACCGTCAGAGTGTGTGGACGTGCGATTGCTCCAGATCGCAGAACTTGCGCCGTACGTGCGCTTGCCGCAGTTCGATGTGAATCGTGCCCGGCTGTGGTTTCGGGAAGTCGGCGGACCCACGCTCCGGCAGAGGTGCCGGCAAACTCTCACTTACCCGAACTGTCAGCAGCTTCATGGCCGGCTTGCACTCCCAAAGTCTCCCTGCCAGATAGAGCCGACGCCAGCCAAATACCTGGTTCGCGTTGATGCCCGCGCCCGCTCCACCGACGCCCCTTCCAGCAACGTCTCTTCGACAATTCGCCGCTTCTCCGCGACACTGTGCCGCTGCCCTTGCGCCGCGCCCAACTCACCCTTACTCGTGACGCCATCTGCAACCTGCCGGAAAGTGTCCATCTCTGCTCCAAGTGGACATCTATCCGAAGTGTCCACTTCTGCAGAATGACCTCCCGCTATTCGCCTGTCCAGACGGTTATAACCGGACGCTTACGGCACTCTGGCGCTGGAGGGCAGTAACAAGAATTATGCCGGTGACGAGGAAGGCCCACACTAAGTACCGTGATTCGGGCGATGGATAGAACGCGTAGTGCGCAGCAACGGCGACCCACACGGGAATTAAGAGCCCGCTCTTGGAGGGGTTCACTTTCCAAGCAATGGCACCAAGTAATACCCAGATAGCGATTTGAGGAACAATCGTCTCAGCATTCCGGATCGCAACTCCAATGAACTCGGAAATGCCAAAACGGGGATCAATTTCGGCTGGTGATCTGCCCCCTATAAAACTGAATTGAAAGAGGACTCGCCAACTGTAGTTTCCGGAAAGGCGATTAATCAGGGCTACACTCCCCGCTGAAATCATGCCCAGCACACTTGCGTCCATCGCATTTATTTTTTTTCGCCACAATAGGTATCCCAGAACAGCCATGACAAGTAATACATTGTCCGTCCGAATCCACACCGAGATAATTAAGAAGAGGATTCCGATCAGGTATCGGCTCCGGCTGATCAACCACAGTCCCGTTAGAACGATGAACGCTGATAAACCATCGGGCGTGCCCATTCGAAAAATGACCGTGATCGCGGAGGACGCGAGTAGGAGCGCAGAATATCCTGGCTTGTCGGTCCATGCGAGTGCCACAAGACCCACGCCAAAGAGTGACAATGCAGAAATCAAGTTAATGCGGCTCTGCATCGGTAGCCCGGTAAATTTTGTTGCCTCAATGGCCCTCACGTAGAGAGGCTTTACGGCATACATTGGCTCAAGCTGTCCCAAATGTATTGCGCTATCAAGGATTGTACTTTCCTCTGCACGCTTATTGGAGTGTTTAACGATTGGATACACGGCTTCTACGGTTTCGTATTTTCCCCGAACCAAGGCTTCGTAGATATATCTATCAAAATCGTCGGCCACTGGACGACGAAAGCATATAAACGAAACGACAGCAGCAAACGCAACATATGCAACTATTTCTATGCCATGCCTGACGTTCATCAGTTTCTCCACCCTAGCAGAAGCCCTGCTATGATTCATCACATTGAGAGCAGACTCTGAAGCAATCGGGCGTCATATTGCCTTTATTCACGATCCGGAATCGCGGCCTAAGCCCGCAGGAACCGTCGCATCAGAGTCGCCGTGCTGGAGCCATCACTAAGAAAATAACAGCGGCGTTGTTCCGGAACTTCTCCTTTACAAAGCTAGTTGCGCCAAGCGCGATCCTTTGCTCCTCTGACGGAGTGAGCAAAACAAACCGTATTGCATTTTGGCGAATCACTTGCTCTCTGAACGCGCTAGGCGTTCTCGGATCCAAGAACTGCTGCAGTGCCCTGAGTTTGTCGTCGAAATGCACCGCGTTGTCGTACCCACAAAATACGCTGTTGTGAGAAAATTGCGGAATTTGACTGGAGATGTCAAAATTCGACAGGACAACATCATGGGCGCCTGAATTGTGGTCCAACCATGAGTAGGCTTCTAGCAATTGCCCATCAGTCCGAAATTCGCCTCGCATAGATAACACAAAAACCTGTCCCGCGAGTGCTATCGAACTGAAACTGTTCACTACTAGTAATCCGATGATGAACAGCCTTGCCCGATGATGCCTTACTTGCCAGCTTTCAATCGATTTTTCGAGGGCGCCAACGACAATCATGACGATCGGTATCAGGATGTTGGTCGCGAATTGAAAGGAGAAGTGAAGCAAACGGTGTGCATACGCAAATAGGACTGCTGTGGTCACACAGCAGAGCATCAAGCGTCCGAAGTAGCCCAACTCCCATTTAGGAATTCTCCACAGCGAAACGACGAGAAACACGAACGTCAAGCCATAGCCCAACGCCAACAGCCATACCGAAGGTGCGGGCCTGCCCGGAATGCTCCACCAGCGGAAAATAGGATGTATCTTAAAAATCCAGTAGTAGTAGCCAAGTAGTGGAAGACACATCACGATTGGAATGGATCGTTGCGCGATCTCCACCCAAGGGGAGCGATGCAGAGAGAGGTCAACAAGAAGGAAAAATACTGTCCCTGCCATTAAGAAGAGCATGTCATACGGGCGGCAAGCTCCCGCGAACATGTAACAGGCGCCAGCTCCGATGAAGTAGACCATGCGACGGCGACGCTCTCCCCATAGAAACAAACAAAGACCCAAGACAACGAAGCACTCAGAGAACAGAAAATGAGGCAGCTTCAGTGCCCAGTAGAAAGGGAACAAATTGCCGTTTGTGAGGTCGAGAAAGTACGAAGAATCAAATGATATATGGAGCAAATGTACAGTGGCAATCCACCCAAATCCTCCCCCCGCCATGACTGCTACCAGAGCTATACGCCGCATGAATACGCTGTTGGATCCGAAAGATGACAGCCAGTATACGGCGAAACACATTGGGCCGAGACAGAGGATGCGCGCAATATTCATTCCCGCCGCGGGCTGCACATGCAGTAAGAACGAAAGTTTGCCAATGGCTAACCATTCCACATTGAAGAACGCTGCACTGTGGGGTTCGCCTGTCATCGGGTTCCTGAAAAGCCACCCGCCAGAGGCCGATTGGTTAATATACGCTAGATAGTTGTTTGTATCGAAAGAGTGACCTAAGTTGTCCGTGAACACCGTGCCTGGAAAATGTGAAAAGTGGCCGGCTGCATATGGCAAACTCGTCACGAGGCAAATACTCAGTGCGAAGAAAACGACGAACGCAAGTTCTGAACGTCCGACACTTCCCAATCGGCACGAGACCGTGGTTGCGGGTTCCGGAATGAAAGTCTGTTGAGCCATTTGATCGAGGGTCCCTCTCGCAATCACTTCAATTCGGACAAGTTCAGCATCCTATTTCATCTGAGACTATTGACGTATTTCTTGTGTTCTTCATGAACTCGCGTCGCGCCTACGAATGCGGATTTTCGTTAGAATAGACTACAATACCTGCATCCAAAACCTTTAGCTCTCCTGGTCGAAAAAAGCCCGTGCGCTTTCTGATCAAAAGTTGTTCGTATTGCGGAGGTAGCGAGTTCAGCGACTCTCGCCTGAGGAACATTGTAGAAAGAATTCTTAAGGCGATTTGTTGTATTCGACCTGTCCGATGTCGAGGCTGCATGCGTCGCTACTATCTATTCGGACACTGAGCTCGAGGTCCTTGGGCGATACGGGTGCATAAGATTTGCGAACAGCGGAAGAAGTCGCACTTCGTGCAGAGGTCTCCTTTCTCGAATTTGTTCCGGAGAATTGCTGCCGCCGAAAGAGGCACCCGAGAGCTACAGCCTGGGCGGCAAAGAGGAAGCCATTTACTGCATTACAACGCTCGCCGACGCCATGGCGGGGCATCCCTCGCAATGCGTTGGCTCTGGAGCGAACTCGGATTCATTCTACCGCCGGGCGAGATTCAGGAGAAACTGTTTTGAGCTGAGTTCGGGATGGTTTCCAAGTGAGCTATGTGCCGGTAAAACCTCACCGTAAATTCCACCGCAACCAACGCCGGAAGAGCTCCAATTTTATGCTTTGAGCTCCACATATGTCGCTGAACACACAGGCTCGCATATGCAGAGAGAGAGAGCGGTTTGTAGTGCACCCCTCTAGAACTGGACACGGAAGTTAGTTAGGCTTGGGGCCTCCGCCAGGAGGCGAGAATGTCGAGAAAGCCGAGAGTCCAGAGAACCCCAGAAGAGAAGTGGCAGATTGTGTTGGAAGGTTTGAAGAGCGGGAACGTGGCCGAGACGTGCCGCAAGTATGAGATCGCTCCCAATCTCTATTACCGCTGGAAGGATGAAGTGGAAGCGGGAGCCAAGGCTGCGCTTGGGGGGAGA
>Ga0302323_100002151_pt1 | contig 16018 bp, 7 predicted proteins | sample Fen_T0_3_FD_201950 | JGI IMG/M metagenome (GOLD analysis project Ga0302323, IMG submission 201950) | Peat permafrost microbial communities from Stordalen Mire near Abisko, Sweden - Fen_T0_3 | ecosystem: Environmental > Terrestrial > Soil > Wetlands > Permafrost | place: Sweden: Abisko... | reverse complement strand
GAGTGCTTGCTCCGAACGGCGACCGAACGACGATCGGTCCTCGAGCTCGCCCGGCTGCTCGGCTACGAGCTGCGCCCCGGTGTGGCCGCCAGCACCTTGCTGGCGTTTACCCTCGACGCGCTCCCCGGAGCGCCACAAGTGGCCCCTGTGCCCGTCGGGACCAAGGTGCAGAGCTTGCCGTTGCCTGGGCAGAACGCCCAGATCTTCGAGACGGTCGAGGCGATCGAGGCACGTGCGGCGTGGAGCGCGATCAAGCCCCAGCAGCGCTGTCCGCGCATCCCAGCGCCCGGCGACACATCGGTCCGCCTCGAAGGAACGTCGAATAACCTCAAAGTCGGCGACGTGTTGCTTTTCGTGGGTGACGAGCGCCGGGCCGATCCCAGCAGCGATCGCTGGCTCGTGCGTCCAATCAGCGACGTCGCCACCGACAGCGCCTCGGGCACCACCACGGTCCGCTTGGTGGAGCCACTCGACGACAAGTTGCCGGCCAACTCCGAGGTGCAGGTCTTCCGCGTTCGGGCCTCGCTGTTCGGCAGCACTGCGCCCGACTTCCTTGCGGTCACCGGCCAGTACCAGACCAAACCGCCGACCCTCACGCCGAGCGATTGGCCTACCCTCCTCATCTCCGGCATCGATTCGTTGTCGTCGGTACACCTCGACGGAGCCTTCGGCGCCATCGTTCCGAGAAGCTGGATCTTCTTCCGAAGCTTGAAGCGCAGGTTGCTCTACCAAGTGGAGGCCGTCGCAGAATCTCACCGCACCGGATTTGCCCTCTCGGGCCGCACCACGATGGTCACGCTGTCCGCAAGTCTGCCGCCCCAGATCGACAATGAGGTCCGCACCATGGTGGTGCTTGCGGCGCCCGAGCCACTTCGCCTCGCTGACAGTCCAGGACCGCTACCCAACGTCCGTATCCCGCTCGAAACACCTGTCACCGACCTGCCCGTCGGACGCACGATTATCGTCACAGGGCGAGCGCCGCGGGTAACCGTCAGCCCCTACCTCGATGGGGATCTCGCCTTCTTTCCCGAGGGTGCGACAACGTACACCGTGGCCCGGCGCGGAGATGTGTTCGATCTGCTCCAGATCCAGGCGCCGGACAGAGGCGGCGATACCAGATACGATCTGCGCAACGCCGCTGGCGTGACGGGCGCCATCGCTGTGCTATCGCGAGATGCCGAGCGATCCCTGCTCTACACGCCAGCCGATCCGACATCACCGCTGCTCACCGACGTGACCCAAGTGGCCTCCGTCGAGGACGATGCCAATGGGTCAGGTTCGATCCTGGTGCTCGCAACCCCGCTCACCCGCCTCTACGACCGCGCCAGCGTCGCCATTTTGGGCAACGTCGTCCAAGCCACCCACGGCGAGACCGTGCAGGAAACGCTCGGGTCTGGAAACGCGGCCGAGACGCACGCCACCTTCACGCTCAAGCAGACGCCGCTCACCTATGTACCGGCGGCGACGGCCAGCGGTGCGACCTCCACGCTGCGGCTCTACGCCAACGATATGGCCTGGCGCGAAGTTGCCAGCCTCTACGGCACCTCGCCGCAGCAGCGCGTGTTCGCCGTCCGCCACGGCGACGACGGCAAGGCGACACTCCAGTTCGGCGACGGCGTCAGCGAGGGGGCGCGCTTGCCCACGGGACAGGCCAACGTGCGAGCGGTCTACCGACGCGGAATCGGCGAGAGCGGCAACCTGCAACCCGGGCAACTCAGTTTGCTGATGACCCGGTCGGCAGGCCTGGCAGGCGTCACCAACCCCGTGGAGGCGCGCGGTGGACTGGATCCAGAGCCCTTCGATCAAGCCCAGAACAACTGTCCCAACACTGTTCTGACCATCGACCGTGTCGTCTCACTCGCTGACTACGAAGCGTTCGCCCGCTCGTTCGCAGGTATCGCCAAGGTCCACGCGAGCTGGACACGCGACGGGGTCGTCCCGCGCGTGGTCCTCACCGTTGCGGGTCCCGCGGGCGCCCGAATCACGCCAACCGACGCCGCCTACCAGAACCTGGAGGCTGCCATCCACGGTGCGGGCGATCCCAATCGCTTGGTCGCGATCAAGAGCTACCGCCCCGCCACATTCCGGCTGAGCGCGCGAATCAGGCGCGACCCCGCGGGTGCCTCCGATGCGGTGGCTCTGCTGGCTACCGCCGACTCAGCACTGCGCGCGGCATTCTCCTTCGAAGCGCGCAATTTCGGCCAGCCGGTGGTGCTCTCGCAGATCATGGCGACGCTGCAGGCAGTGCCCGGCGTGTTGGCGGTGACCGTCGACGCGTTCTATCGCGCTGGCGCCTCGCCTAGTCGCGAGGAAATCATCACAGCAAGCATCCCGTCCGGCCAGCAAGGCGGAGGTCCCCTGGCCGCCGAATTGCTGACCCTCGCCCCAGGCCCCCTCGACGCGCTCGTGGAGATGCAATGAGTTTCGATTCGGACCAACTCTATCGCTTGCTTCCGGCCATCTACCGCGTTCGCGACGAGGAGATGGGCGGCGCGCTCAAATCGTTCATGGCCGTGCTTGCGCAGCAGCTGGCCGTCGTGCAAGAGAATCTGGAACAACGCTACGATGATCACTTCATCGAGACCTGCGCCGATTGGCTGATTCCCTACCTCGGCGACTTGGTGGGAAACACCCCTCTCTTCGACGTTGACCACGTCGTCCAGCGCGGACTTGGGTCTACCTTGCTTGGCGATTTGACTGGCCCCGCATTCGTACCCGAGATCGCTTTGCGCAACCGTGCCGACGTGGCCAAGACCGTCCACTACAGGCGGCGCAAAGCTACCCGACCCATGCTGGAGGAGCTGGCGTCCGACGTGACCGGTTGGGGCGCCCACGTGGTCGAGATGTTTCAACGCCTGGGCTGGACCCAGTACGTGCGCAATCACCTGCGCCCCCAGTGCCGACAATGCCCGGACCTGCGCCGTCCCGAGTCCATGGATCGCATCGGCGGCCCCTTCGACGGCGCCAGCCACACTGCAGATCTCCGCCCCTTCGGGCCCCTCGACGGCCGCTACAACATCGGTAAGATCGGTGTCTACCTGTGGCGCTTGCTCGGACTGTCGGTGGACGAGGCTCAGGCGCGCCCGGTCGGCGCAGACGGCGACTACCGCTTCACCATCAGTCCTCTAGGCAACGACATCCCGCTGTTCTCGCGCTGGGTTCGCGGCGGGACGGACGGCGTGGCCAGCGAGGCGCACCTTGCCGGCCCCATCCGCTGCTCGGCTTTCCACGACGATCTGGAAGGCTACCGCACCTTGCCCACGCCCCAGCCGGGCTTCAGCGAGTACTACGGCCAGTTCGGAAGCGCCCAGCATCCGGCCCTGCCCAGTGGGACCGACGCCAGCCTGTTCATCGTCCGCGACGGCGTTCCTGTGCCACCCGAAAGCATCCGCTGCCTGAACCTGTCGACGTGGGGCCAGCCCAGCGAGCCGGTGGTCGCTGTGGACGTACAAAGCGGCCGCATCGCCTTCGGTACGGGCCTCGAACCCAAGCAGGTGGACGTGTTCTACACCTACGGTTCCGTTGCCAACTTGGGCGGAGGCGGGTACGACCGCGCTGCGTGGCTGGTGCGACAACAGCCCGAAACGATAGTGCTCACGGTGGACGCACGCGGCCGGGTCGCGGGCTCACTGCCAACCATCACCGCGGCTATCGCCACCTGGACCCACCTCGGCAAGCCCGACACAATCATCTCCGTACTCGACAGTAAGACCTATACCGAGCCACTCTCCATCGAGCCCGCCGACGGGCGCTCGCTTTGCATCGAGGCCGCCAATCGCCAGCGCCCCCACATCAAGCTAGTCGTTCCCCTGACCATCACGGGCAATCATCCCGATGCCAGCCTGACCCTGTCGGGTCTGCTGGTCGAGGGAACGGTTCGCGTTGTCGGGCGCCTGGGACGTCTGCGCCTGCTTCACACGACCCTCGTGCCCGGATGGACGCTCGAAGGCGGCCAGCCCGCCCAGATCCTGCCGAGTATCGTGGTCGAGGACGAACTCAACGGCCACAGCCTCATCAACGACACACTCAGCGTCGAGATGGCCTTCAGCATCAGCGGTCCATGGTGCGTCCCCCGCCAGGCCGCCGGCCTGGTCATCACCGACAGCATCGTCGACGGGATCGGTATCGACGCCATCGCCGACGCGTCGGGCAGCGAGCCGTTTTCGGCCCCTGCGATCATCGAGCGCAGCACCATCCTTGGCAGCGTGCACGTCGTAGAGCTCCGGCTCGCGACGGAGGCCCTCTTCGCTGGCCCCGTGTTCGTCATGAAGCGACAGGAGGGCTGCGTGCGCTTCAGTTTCCTGCCCTCCGGATCGGTGACGCCCCGACGCTACCGCTGCCAGCCGGATCAGGAAATCGCGCGCCAGATCGCCGTGGCCACCGACCAGGCTCTAGCGAATCAAAGCAATCTGACTCAGGCCGATCTCGCCGCCCTGGCCGACGAAGTGCGCGCCTGGCTGCTGCCCAGCTTCACGTCGACCTGCTACGGCGAGCCGGCCTACGGGCAGCTACACACCCTCTGTCCGGTACTCATCCAACAAGGAGCCGAAGACGGCTCCGAGATGGGCGCCACCTGCCATCTCAAACAACCGCAACGAACCAAGAACCTCCTGGTGCGCTTGAAGGAATACCTGCCGTTCGGGCTGGAAGCCGCACCCATCTTTGTGACCTGAACTTCGAGGACCCTCATGCCCGGTGATTACAGTCGTTACCCACACAAGCCATTCAACCGTTATGCGGGCGTGCTCATGCAACAAGGCCGCGTGCAGCTCGACTCTGATTGGAACGAGCTCGTAGCGCTGGCGCGGCGTCGGGACCAGCTGCAGGCCAAGGATACATTCGGCCCGGCCGCGGTCCCCTTCGCCACGACGCCGGACGCCTTCAAGATCAAGCTCGTCGATGGCAACTTCGACCTAGTGATCAGTCCGGGACGATTCTACGTCGACGGCCTCCTGGCAGAGTTGTTCGACGACGAAACCGTCTACTACTCTCAGCAGCCGTTCCTTCCCGACCCGCCAGGGATGGACGCGGAAGGTGCCCACCTGGTCTACCTCGACGTGTGGGAGCGAGAGGTCACGGCCATAGCGGACCCCGAGTTGCTGGAGAAGGCCCTGGGCGGCCCCGACACGACCACGCGGCTGCAGACCGTCTGGCAGATCAAGTACACGTCAAAGGGCGTAGGTGGCGCGCCGGTAACCTGCGGCGTGAACCTGGATGCCCTCTTCCCGCCCTCCGCAGCCCGCCTGACCACCCGGGCCTACCAGCCGACCGCGGTCGCCACGCCTTGCTCTCTGACCGATTCCGGCGGCTATACCGGGGTCGACAACCGACTCTACCGCGTCCAGATCCACCAGGGCGGCACCGCCGACCAGGCGCGCTTCAAGTGGTCGCGCGAGAACGCCTCGGTGGTCTCACAGGTGCTCAGGCTCGACACGGCCGACGTCAGCGAAATTGCCGTCGACGGGATCGGCAAGGACGACAGCCTGCGCTTCGCGGTCGGAGACTGGGTCGAGATTCTAGACGACCAGCACGAGCTCAGCGAGAGCCCGGGCGCCATGGCCCGCGTGGTGAAGATCAGAGCATCCGAGTGCGTCCTGGTGTTGGACCGCAAGCTGCCGCCCGAATTCCAGCCGGGGTCGCCTAGCCTGCATACGCGGGTCGTGCGCTGGGACCAACGGCAGGGCGTAGACAGTGATGGCCTCTTGCCCGTCGGCGTTCGTGTGAACCTCGAAGACGGCGTCCAACTCGACTTCTCCCTCGATCAGACAGTCACCAATGGCCAATTCAACGCCGGCGACTACTGGTGCTTCACAGCCCGCGCGTCCGATGCCTCGGTCGAGCCGCTGCGCGAGGCAAGGCCCCAGGGCATCGTCCACCATTACGCCGCCCTCGGCATCGTCGACCCTACGGTTAGCCCACGCACCGTGGGCGACTGCCGCAAGCTGTGGCCGACCGCCAGCACCGCACCGGTCGCGGCCGACCAGCCCACGCCAGGTGAGTACCGCTGTTATCAGGTCGATTGCGACAACGGCGACGACGCTGGAGCTGTCGTTGGCGTAGGCAACACGGCGGCCAAGGCTGTCGCTGCCGGAGGCGTCCATCGCTTCAAGACGCTCGCGGCAGTCGCGCAACGGCTGCCCCGCCTCGGCAACGATTCGATCGCGATGGTCCTCGTCGGCCGGGGCACTGGCGCCGGAGTCGGCGACTACACCAACGACGCCTTTGTCATCCGCTCAATCGTCGGCTACCGAAAGATCCTGATCAGGGGCAGCGACTACTCGAACAGCGCCGCCGACAAAGCCAGCTGCGGGGCCAGGCGACTCGCCACGGGAACGATCCGTAGTGGCACGGATAGAACCGGAATCTATGCGATGCACTTGGATGTGACCCTGGCGCCGACGAACGGCGTGCCGATGGGCGCCGCCTGGCGCGGGGCGCGCCTAACATTCATGGCGGACACGCCGACGCCATCCCTGCGTGGCAAGACCCTGATGATCGATCAGATCGATCCCAACGGACAGGTCGATGCCAACGGGGCAAATACGCGGACCAACCACGACATCTTCAGCTGCGAGGCGGTGGTTGCCGCGCTTGGGCTGGACCCCCCGGTGGGCGAGCGATTCATCATCGAGGGACAATCGGTCAAGTGTTCCTTGCTCCAGATACGCGGGGCGGCCGGTCAGCCAAACGGCTCGCTGAGCCTGGCCGGGATGAACCTCGGTACCTTGGTTCTCTCGGGCGTACTCGGCCTCGAGACCGCTTTTTCCAGCTTCGGCAACCTGGTCGCTGATGATCTCCTCAAGCTGAGCGCGGATGGGGTCTACAGCGATGAGGACGACGTATCGGCCGGAGTGGGCACCAGCATCGCTACGGCTGGGCTGGCGGTCCAACACGTCGACCAGATCTATTTCAACCGCGCGCTATTTACTGGCTACAGTGGGACGGTACAGAACTACGGCTTGTTCGAAATGAAAAGCTGTACAGCCACGGCCATGATCTACACAGGGACCGGCAGGCTTAAGGTGACCGGCGGATCGTACTTGGGCTTGCTGTTCACGGACACAATCCAGGCGGAGTTCAACGGCACCACTGGCCTGATGCCCACCGACGGAACGCCGTGGCTACAGGTGAACGGATCGGGTTCGCGGATCCAAATCAGTGACCTCCACGGCGGGCGCGGCACCAGCGGCCAGGTCGTCATCCTCCGCGATGTCTATGATACCGACGTAGTCTTTCGCGGAAAGAATGACATCAGCGCGCCGATCGCGATCACCATGACCGATGGCATCAGCTACGACTTCAGGTCGATACAGTGGGGTGACGCGCGCGACGATCGCAACAACCATGCGCAATTCGAAGGCCATTGCATCGCCAACGCCGGCCTCCTGCTCGATGTGGCCGTGAACGCAAGTGAGTCCTACCCCCAATACGCCATCGTTCGGCTGAACCAGGAAAACAACAAGACGACCCTCCGACTCGCAGGCGCGTCGTCGCCGGATGTCATCGGAATTGTCCAGGGAACGATCTCGTCGGCAACGGCCACGAATGTGAAGGTACGCGTCGCTACCTCCGGACTCAGCGTCGTCCTCCTCGCACAATCAACGTTGCTCCCGGGTACGATCCTGACACTCAGCCCCGCCGCAGGGGTTGCTAACTCTGGAGGCGCAGTCCGGCTCGGCGTCCTGATTGCCGTCCTGGACTCCAACCATGGCATCGTCAAGCTTGGGTAAGGCCAGCAGCGAGCAAGATCGCGAACCACTCATCGTCGTCTTGACGTGCTTGCGCGCGCAGACGTCGTACCTGCCTAGCACCGCCCTCGCCATCGACGAGCAGGGCGGTGCCGGGCTGCTCCGCCTGGTCACCGTCGACGGCGACGCCGCCGCGGTGACGGAGAGCAAGCGTTTGCTCACGGCTGCAGGTCGCCACGACTGGCAAGTCATGGGGTTGGACGGGCCGCTCGGCAGCACGGCCGCTATGCGGGCCACGCTTGCGCTCGCGGCGAAACACCAGCGCGACGTCCTGTTCTTCGAAGACGATGTGGTCCTGTGCCGGAATGCCATCCGACGCATGCGCGCAGTGCAGGTCCCCGCCGACTGTGCCTGCGTCAGCTTTTTCGACATGAAGGAGGTGGGCGGGGCCGCAGCGCCCGGCCTCTATGCCCGCGGCATGAACAGGAGCACGTCGTGGGAGTTCTGGGGCTGCCAGTCCCTGCGCTTCCCTGCCGCTGTCGTCGCATGGCTAGCCGAGCAGGACTGGTGGCATACATGGGTTGGCAAAGCACAGATGGCAAGCGACACCATCGTGGGTGCCCTGTTGCGCCGCTACCCCGCGCACATCCCCATGGCGGTCCACATCCCCTGCCTCGTCGAGCACGTCGGCCGGACGAGCGCCTGCGCGCCGGGTATGTCGCTCACCCGGTCTCGCCTGGCCACAAACTTCCTCGACGGCGACTTCGACGCCCTCTCGCTGCCGCGCTTCGAGACCCTGACCGACTGACGGCTGACGGACCCGATTCCTCAGCGAAAACGGCTCGGCTTGCCCTCGTACTGGTCGATGGTGACGCTCGCGCCGCGCAGAAGCTCTCGCGCCGCTTGAATCGAAACGTCGGCGTCGCCCAGCCGCCCCTGCTCGACGGCAATCTCGGCCGATCTGACGTGACTCCTGGGCTCGTCCAGGATGTGCGTATCCAGAACGAACGTACGGTCGTGCCATGCGCGCAGCAGTCGGCCTTCACCCCCAAGTAAGTCCACGCGACCCTGAAGGCGATCGATCCACCCGCTGACGCTGGCGAGCATCTTCCGAACGGCGCCGGTATCGAGTCCGGGCTCGGGGCGCGGTTGGGCTGGTGGAATCCATTGCCTTTCGTACACCGGCCCGTCGTGGCCCGCATCGACAACCGCGCTCGGTGGCGTGTACGAGGGCTTGCTTCCATATTCAACCCGCACCTCGTGAAACTGGGGCCCGGGATGGTTGGCGCTGTCGGCATGGGTCTTGGTCGTTGCCCAGCCGACCCAAACAGTAGCGCCGAGTTCCGGGTGCTCTGTCATCATCCGCCTGATCTCCGCCACTTGGCTCTCGTACTCCGCCTTGGCCTTCTGGGACTGGGCCTTGGCGGCCTCCGCGTTGACGAGCGCGAGCACCTTTTCCAGAATGACCACCGAGGCATTGGCGGCGGCCATCCGGCCCCCCATCTTGGACGAGAGCTCTTCAGGAGGCAGGATCTTAGGCTGCGCCGACGGTGGCGGGCGCAAGGGAACGGGAGCGGCCTCTCCTCTTAGGGTCACGGCGCTATTGGGAGCGGGTTCGGTAGAACGCGCTCTGGAAGCCACGGATGGGGAGACCGGCTGTCCTGGTGAATGCAGGGGTGGCAAGACAATCGGCTTGGTGTCCTCCAGCTTTCGAGAGAAGGGTCGTTTGCTGCCAGAGCCAAAAACGGAGCCACGCTCGCCCACCCGCGGGCGAGGGACGGGCCCATCCTCGTCCGCGCCAATTCCAGCTTTCGGACGCGCCGTGGATTGGGCCTGGGGTGGCGCGACTCTCGACGGGGTTGTTGTTGCCGGCTGATTGCCGGCCGGACCGCCAGTTGCGACGGATGGCCGCCGCGACACGAGCACTCTATTATCCTTGTCGTATTCCTGAATCGTGAATCCAAGCCGCTCGCAAGTCTTGTACGCGGGCGCGCTTACGATTCCCTCGGTGCTGGCAGCGGCGGCGGCGTTATCTGCCGCCATGAGCTGCTCGATAATATCCACACGACCGCTCAACTTGGTGACGGCTTCGATTGCGTGTTCGTAGAGACGGGTGCCAATGTGCAGGTCGCGCCGGCCCTTGAAGCCGTCCGCGACGCGTATTTCTCCAATGTGGAGCCGGCGCATCTTGGTGCTGTAGCTGGCATCGAGCCTTCCCACGCTCTTGCCATGACTCGTTGCCGTAGCGACGACCTCGCGTCCGACCACGATGGCCTCTATGACTATGTCTGCAGCACCTGGCTCCGAGCCGACAGGAGACGGCGAGGTCGCACTGGCCTGCGCTGCGTTTGGCGTGGACGTCAGGTTCCGCGGTACGGCTTCCCCACTCGCCTTACCCGCGGCTCCGGAGAGCGTCCCTTGCTGTCCCGCTGGCACCAGTTTCGTGGATGTCATCGCCGCACGCAGCCGGGCTGCTACCACCTTGTCGCGAACACACAGCTGTCTGCCGCCACGGAGCCCCTCGGGCCCGATGATGACGTCGAAGTCCTCGAGCCGTCGTCCCGTCCTTGCAAGGACGTGGTCGACGATGTTGCGATAGCGTTCTCCGACCACCGCCATGGACCTTCGTGCGCTCTCGAAGTGCTCCATGAACCTCGGATCTTTGGTCAAGTCGAGGACGCGTCCCAGCTGCTCCGGATCGAGCGTTCCGCTCAGCACCTCACCTGCCGAATTGGAGTCAAGGGCCCGGATCTCTGCGTATTCCTCGGCCACCCCAAAACTGTCAGCAAAATAGACGCCCTCGCCCAGGTCGTGTCGAACGCCGGGCACGCCTGGCGCGCTGTCTTGCGAGGGCTTGGCAAGCTCAGCCTGACCGCGAAACCAGCTCTCGGGGAGCAAGCTCAGGTGGGAGACAGGGCGCGCATACAGCGGCGTGCGCACCGGCTGGCCCGTCATCAACCCGTGCACCAGCTGGTCGGCCTGCTGCTCGCTCTCATCGTTTCGAAGACCGGTAAGGGGAGCGCTCGCCGGGGGAACGCTCCCTCGCCGCTGGAGCACGTGCACGAGCTCGTGGGCGATGAGCAGCCTTCCGCGCCGCGTGTGAGGCTGGTAGGCACCGGCGGCAAAGACGATGTCCGAACCCGAGGTGAACGCTGCCGCCCGCACGGACCGCGCAGCCGCCGAGGCCTGTGCATCGGAATGCACCCTCACGGATGCGAACTCTCGGTGAAGGCGAGATTCCATCGACAACCGCATCTCGGGGTCCAGCGAATGGCTGGCGCCAAGTAGCGCCTTACCGACGACGGACTCGGGACGCATGACAGAAACCTTGCTGAAGTCGACGTTGGTCCTCGGCTCTGCCGTTAACGTTGGCGCGGTCGAGGTCGGCGCCGAACGACCAGGTAAGCGCAAACCGCTTGCACTGCCGTCGGCTGCGGCACGGCAGCCCTTCGCGATTGGTGCACTGAATGCGGTCATGGGCATTGCCTGCCTCCGGTGGCATGGTGATCGACGGTGGACTTCATGAGGTGCCGACTGCCCAGCGAGCAGGCGACGAACGCTATCATATCCGCAAACGTCCGGGTATGCGCATGTCCCGAGCGCGAACCGTAGTCCCCGGGACAAGCGCACCGACGTCGGGAGCCGCCGGGCTGAAGGCCGTATTCCAAAGCCAAGTCTCTCGCCTGGCAGGGCAACGAAAGATGGTCGTGGCTGTAGACGTCCCCGTGGCCGTGGCTGGACATTGGGGACGCTCCGACCACGAAGAATCAGCTTGTCGCCGGCGGCTGGCCGACCAGTGGTATGGGCACCCGTTGCGACCTGCTGGTGGGGATGATGTACGCGTTCAGGTCGCATACGTGGCGCGCAGGCGCGACCGGCCGAGCAGCTCGTCGGCTCGTTCGAGGAGACACTCGATACTTCGTCGCCGGGACGTTTCTCGTGTGATTGGACCAGCCGCCGTAACACGACGCGGGCCACGCTCAGAAGGCCTCGCGCAGCTTGATGTATTTTTCTGCCTCGCCGTCGGCGTTGTAGGTGATATCGAAACGCACGTTGATGGTCTGGCTACGGTTGATGGCAAAGCGAAAGCCAAGACCGCCAGCGGCGCGCACAATGCTACCGAAGTCACGCAGGTGATCCTCCACCTCGGCCGCGCCCAGAAAAAATACGCCGCCGAATCGCCAAAACAGGCGATAGCGCAGCTCTGCCTGGGCGCCAAGGAAGTGCTTGGCGATGTAGCGCTCGGCGGAGTAACCGCGCAACAGTCTGTGGCCGCCTAAGGGCTCCAGGTCGTAAAAAGGTACATCACCACCCGCTGCGCGCGCGCCTAGTTGGAAAGCCAAGACCATGTGCCACGGCAAGGGAACGAAATGGCGGGCCTCCGCCGACGCGCCCCAGAATGCGTGCGAGCCGCCCAGCCACGGATGATGAATGCGACCACCCAATTGCACACGCGACCCGCGCAGTTTGTACAGGTTGCTGTTGGTGGAATCGTAGGTGGCAAGAAACCCGATGCCGAGCTGGCGCGTGGTACCGGCCCCGATGACCGCGCCTCGGTCGAGCAAACCGCCCGGCGTCTCGTCGTACAAACGAGAGTAGGTAAAGTCGACGGCCGGCCCGAGGTACAGCCCCTCGCGTACCATGGTCTGAAATGCGAGGTCCAACCCCACGCCCGCTTGTGTGTAGGACTCCTCGGCGGATTCAGGGGTGTTGGAACCGATGCCGAAGAACGAGCTGGGGGTGTCGACGATCTTGATTTTGTGCTGGAGGAAGTGGCGGTTTCCGCCCAGGTAGGTGGTGCTGTCGAGGCCCAGCGATCCTTGTTTGCGAGTGGTGTAGGTGGCTTGAAGCACGTATTCGTCCGGGCGTTGCGCGGGATCCCAAGGGCGTGGGTTGTAGTAGAGGGCGAGCCCCGCGCCCAAAGTCCAGCGCGACTCTGGGCTATAGCCAAGGATGGGATGGCCGCCGAGACCCCAGGTTTCGTTGCCATCCGTTGACCTAGCAGCAGGCTGCACAGTGGCTAGATCCTGAGCCACAACGCCCCCAGAGGGTGGCGCACCGTCAGGAGCTGCGCCGTCCGAAGCGAGTGCATCGGCCTCGGGGCTGCCGTCGGGGACCACGCAATAGCTGGAGTTCCCAGCGTCCTGGGCGAGGGCTGCGCCGGCGTAAAAGAGGGCGCCGAACAGCGCCGCGGAGATTTCCCCGCTCACGGATTGGTCTCGGCCCGGCGAAACTCGGACCGAAAAATCGGTACCTGGAACCGGTCGTAGCCCACGACGAAAAGACGATGGGTAGCGGGATCTTCGGCGGCGACGGCTGCCAAGTCCACCGCGCCCACCTGCACAGGAACCGGCTTCACCGGCCTATCGATCTCGAGAGGTTCCTCCTTGAGCGAGGCCTTGCTGGTCCAGTTGCCGAACTCCCCTCCGACCGCATTGGCGTAGCGGGAGATGCCCTGGCGCAAGTCCATCACATCGGGAATCGGGGTCGTCTGCGGATAAACGATGCGTGCGAGATTGGTTTCGTCGAGAGATTCGTCGGGCGGAAGCTCGTTGCGGTACACCCGGAAAGAATTGACCCCGGGAGCAGCAGGCAGCGCGGCCTCCTGCCAGCGGGGCACCGTGACCAGCATCGGCGAAGGGGCCGCCGCGAGCGCCTCGGCACGCACTCGACCGCGTCGCCACGTGCCCGGGATGTACCCCGAGTCGCATAGGAAGGTCAGGGCAGTGCTGGTGGCATCGATATCGGGTATCAGCGAGGCGCTATCGACGACGAACCCGCCCTTCTCGGGGCGAAACATGGCGAAGCGCCTTTCCAGCCACGTGGGCATGTCGGTCAGAATCTGCCTTCGCTGCGCAAGGGACAGGGACGGCCAGAGGAAACGGACGATGATCTTGACGGCGTGGGCCTGGCGCAGGTTCCATTCGTGCTGTTCGGTCTTTCCGTCGGGAATGGGCAGCGCCAAATCGGATAGCAGGTGTTGGGCAATTTTGTCCGCGTGCCGGAGGGGATAGCGACGATCCTTGGCCTCGCCACGATCCGTGAGGAAATGTTTGAGGATGTGCGCAGTCGAATCGATATCGATGGCCTGGCGCCAATGGTCTTTGTCGCCGATGCGCGCGCCCCAAAATCCGGTCTCGGGATCTTGGGTGTCGCGGAAGAAGTCGGACAGGGCATCCTTCCATTCCTGGGCAAACGCATGCCCACCGATGGATTCCATCCGTTCGATGGTGACGCCGGTGTATTCGGAGACGCCAACCACATAGGGCGCGGGTCCGCCGAAACGGTCCGCCCAGCGTTCCTGGATGTAGAGGAGCGTGCCTAAATACGCGCGCAGCTTGTCCGGGGTGTCGATGGCGTCCAGAAAGCGGAGCGGGTGGCGTAGGTGAATGGGTTTCCCCGTCTTCCTCGACAGGCGTTGCAATTCGTCGAGCACATTGCCAGTCGGGCCGATGTACGTAAAGAACGGATAGTTCGAATCCATGAACGCACCGGTATCCTCTCGCTGGCGCGAGAGCAGAAATTCGATGCGTTGGTCGTCTCCGCCCCCCGTCGGCACCTTGACCAGCCCGTCCAGGCTTTCCATTTCCGCCTTCGCTCGGCGTAGGGTCGAATAGGCCTTCCAGTAGTCGCCATTGTTCAGGTGGAACAGGGCGGCCTCCATCTTGAACTCGAACTCGGCCATGTAATAGCCCTGCGCCTTCAATTCAGCATTGCGCTTGAATAGATCCGAGGGGCTGACACAGCCGGTGCCAGCAACGATGAGAAGCGAGACAAGAAAAAGGGCAGAACGCATCGGCACTCCAAATCTTAACACTGTTAAGTTTATGGCCAACGTTCTCCTTCCTGTCAAGATCGGAAGCGATGGCGACGTGGAGCGGTTACCTAACGTGCGGCCCGCAGCAAGGTGTCGATCATCCGATCAGACTGTTTTTCCAAGGGCGCCCAGTTGATCCAGGGATCGTTGGCCTTGGCGATGGCCAGCGACGCCACGCCGTGAACGCCGGCGAAAAAGGTTTGCGCCACCACCTCGGGGCCGGCCGTGTCGGGCCTCAGCAGGCCCTTGTCCATCGCCTCCTTCACCGTGCCGGTGAGAAAAGCCCAGGCATCTTCCGTCGGATTGCCTTTTTCGATTCCTCGGTCGACCACGGAGACCGCCGGGGTCGGGGTCATGAACATCATCCGGTAGTGATTGGGATGGTCCTTGGCAAAGCGGATGAAGGCACGTCCGATCCCGCGCAGGCGCTTCAAGGGATTGGGTTCTTTGGCAAGAGCCGCGAAGCGCGAACCCAGGACGCGAAAGTCGGTGCCGCAGAGCTCGCGCACCAGGGCATCCTTGTCCTTGAAGTAAAGGTAGATGGTAGTAGGCGAGTATTCGATCTTCTCGGCGATCTTGCGCATGCTGACCGCTTCGTAGCCATACTCGGCAAAAAGACCTCGCGCGGCCTCCAGGATATTCTCCCGCAGGCCTTGCCGCTGTCGTTCCCTACGTTCCGTGCTTCCCATGGGTGTCTTCGCTTAACGTCGTTAAGTGTAGGAGGTCGTTGAAGGGTGTCAACACCTCCTCCGTTGTCAGTGAACACAGGTGAAGACAGCGGAACCAGGCTCGGCGCTGGTGTGGAATTCCCGATCGTACAGTGTCACGAATGATGAGCCCGTCGCTGCAACCTGTTTTCGCAGAAGTCCTCCGGCCTTCAGACCTCCTCCACCATTGGTAACAGTGACGACGTTGCTCAGAGGTGCAAAGCTCGCGGGATCAATCAGGAGAAGATCGATGCGATGATCGGGAACGCATCCGCCGCACATGTAGATATGCGAACCACGACTCCACGAGACGGCCAAGGCGTCCGCGGAAGGTGTCAACACAGGCTCGACCTCGTCCACATCGGACTCGGGGGCTCGCAGGGTCGCAGAGGTCCCGACCGGCGCGCCCTGCGAATCCAGGCGCGTGAGGCGGACCACGGACCAGGCTCCTTTGGTGGGATAGAAGCCACCGTCGTCGATTTGACCCTCATGGGATTCGCTCCATGCGGCCACGAATCCCCCAGCCACCTCGACAATTCGAGTACCCCCACCGGCGAACCCCGCGTACCCCAACGCCAAGCTGTCGGTGCTCACGATCGCACGGGGTGCCACAGTCTCGTTTCCAAGCGCATCGGTCTTGGCAAAGAGAATGCTGCTGGTCTTCCCCTCGATCCTGTTCCAAACGAAGACGTAGCCATCTGTGGTGGCGGCGAGATTGGGCATAGGATCGGCGTATGAATTGCCGCTGGTAGGCGGCGCCCCGAGACGACGCAGCGGCGCCCGCGCGACGCCATCGGGATCGAGGA
>Ga0302323_100002148_pt1 | contig 16029 bp, 15 predicted proteins | sample Fen_T0_3_FD_201950 | JGI IMG/M metagenome (GOLD analysis project Ga0302323, IMG submission 201950) | Peat permafrost microbial communities from Stordalen Mire near Abisko, Sweden - Fen_T0_3 | ecosystem: Environmental > Terrestrial > Soil > Wetlands > Permafrost | place: Sweden: Abisko... | reverse complement strand
CTGTGCACCGTCTGACGCTGATCTATCCGGCGATCGGCCATAAACCCGGAAAGCCTTCTGTGCGCTCCTGGCAAATGCAGCCTTTAAGCATTGCCCGGCTCGCGGCCATGACTCCTCCGAACTGGCAAACCACTTTCATGGACGACCGCGTCGAGCCCGTGAACGAGAACGTGGAGACTGATCTCGTGGGGATCTCGATTGAGACCTATACAGCAAAGCGCGGCTACCAGATCGCCGCACGCTTTCGCGCACGCGGCATACCTGTCGTGCTAGGGGGCTACCACGCCACCCTTTGCCCCGAGGAAGCGGTTCAACACGCCGACGCAATCTGTGTTGGTGAAGCCGAAGGCGTCTGGGAAAACATCCTCGCCGATGCCGCCGCCGGCCACCTCAAGCCACGCTATCAAAATAAGACTTCACTGCCGCTCGAAAACATTCGCCCGGATCGCTCAATCTTCGACGGGAAAAAATACCTGCCCATTGCCTTGGTGGAAAGCAGCCGCGGCTGTCCTTTTCAATGTCACTTCTGTTCGATCGGTGGCGCCTACCAAGGGTCTTTCCGTCAACGATCTATCCCGGAAATCGTAGAAGAGCTCCGCACCCTCAAAGAACGTGTCGTTTTTTTTGTAGATGACAATATAGTCGGAAATCCCTCAACGGCCCGTGAACTCTTTCGAGCCATTGCGCCTCTGGGAATCCGTTGGATCAGCCAAGGCAGCCTCAACGCCCTCCGCGATGAAAGCTTGCTGCAGGAAATGGCTCGCAGCGGTTGCATCGGTCTGCTGGTTGGCTTCGAATCGCTCGATGCGAGAAATCTTGAGGCAATGGGCAAACGCATCAACCACGTGGAGGAATACAGCGGCGTGCTGCACGCCATGCGACGCGCTGGAATGCTCGTCTACGGCACTTTCATGTTCGGCTATCCCCACGACACCGAAACGTCCTTCGAAGCCACGGTGAAATTCGCCCGAAAACAGGGCCTTCTCCTCGGCGCCTTCAATCATTTGGTTCCTTTTCCTGGCACCCCGCTTTACCGGGATTTGGCAGAGCAAAACCGCTTCCCAAAACCAGAATGGTGGCTGGACGAGAATTTCTCCTTCGGCCAAGTCCCATTTAATCCGACCAGTCTTTCGGCAAAGCAAATCGAAGCCGGCTGTCTGCGTGCAAGACGATCATTCTATTCCTGGCCTTCGATGATTCAGCGCTTCCTAACTATGAGGCCACCGGCTCGCATGGTGGGTACCTACTGGTTGCTCAACCTCATGCTCCGCCGCGAAATTTCTCAAAAGGCCGGAATCCCGCTCGGCATCCGGGAGTGAATCGTCATGTCACGCTTCCGCTTCGAAACAGCATCCACCGCGGACAACGAAAGCCTGTTGGCGTTCGCCGGCCAGGCTCAGATGCCTGGTCCGCTACGCTTATGCATGGACCGATCGCCAGACTACTTCGCTTCCCAGCAACCGGAGGGCGAACAGACCCAAGTACTGCTTTGCAGGGCCAAAGAAACCGGACAAGTCATCGCGACTGGCCATCGCGCAATGCGAACCTGTTGGGTAAATGGGGCCGTCACGAAAATAGGTTTCCTTGGAGGGCTTCGCATCGCCCAACCCTACCGTGGAGGCACGCTGCTTTGCCGCGGCTACGAAGCGTTGAAAGAACTCCACTCAGACGGACAGGTCGCTTTTTATCTGACGACTATTCTTGAAGGGAATCGAAAGGCTTTGACTTTGCTGCGTTCAGGCAGGTGCCGGATGCCCCACTATGTCGATCTCGGGCGCCTGATTTGTCGCGCCATTCCCTGTAAGCACTATAGAACTGCCCACACTTCCGACCTTCGCGTTAGCCGCGCATCTGTTAGCGATATCCAACCTGTAACAGAATTTCTCCAACGGGAAGGACCACGACATCAGTTCTTTCCTAGGCTCGTCCAGGATTCAGCTCATAACGGAAACAACCTTCCGCATGATCTAAACTGGAGCGACTTCCACCTGGCATGGTCGGGCTCAAAGCTGGTCGGAATAGCAGCAGCTTGGGATCAAAGCCGTTTCCGGCGCTGGCGGGTGACTGGTTACGCCCCATGGCTGGCGATGCTCAGACCTGCATTGAACTTGGCGGCATCAATTACAGGCCGACCCACTTTACCTCAGCCGGGTAGTTCGCCTAGCTGCCTTCATCTCGCATTCGCCTGCATGCACGAGAATAAACCTGATATCTTCCGTCAGCTGATTTCTTCCGTCCTGAGTGAAGCACACAATATCCACGACTACCTTGTCGCCAGCCTTCACGAGCGCGACCCCCTGGCGTCTGTGCTGCTCAAATACAACGGCGTCCCACTCGATAGTCGACTCCACGCCGTCGCCTGGGATGACGGTCTCGCTGCCATCCATTCCATCGACAAAGCCCTCGTGCCTCACTTGGAATCCGGATCCCTCTGAGCCATGCATCTCGATTCCACAGTCGTGCCCTGCAGCGAAATTTCACCTCAGCTCTTCCACGAGATGCTGGCCCTCATGCAGGCCAGTTATGATGGCGTTTCACGAGAATCTTTCGAAGCCGATTTTAGGGGTAAACAATGGGTTATTTTGCTCTATCACAGTGGACGGCTTTGCGGGTTTTCAACACAGGTCCTAGCCGTGCATCAGGTGAACGATGTCCCTGTGCGCATTTTATTCTCAGGCGACACCATCATCGACCCCCGGTACTGGGGATCGCTCGCCCTGCCTGTCGCATTTGCCCGCCTGGGGCTTGCTCTACAAGCGAAAGATCCAGGGAGCCCGCTTTACTGGCTGCTCATCTCCAAAGGTTATAAAACTTACCGATATCTACCGATTTTCTATAATGACTTTTATCCACGACACGACCTTGCGACACCCGTCTGGGAAAAACAGGTCATCGACCAAGTAGCCCAAGCCCGTTTCGGATCCCGCTATGATTCATTCAGCGGCTGCATACGCGGATGCCCGGGCTCCCAACGCCTGCGCCCTGGAGTGGCCGATATCGAAGACCGCCGTCTCGCCGATCCTCACATCGCTTTTTTTCTCAAGGTCAACCCGAACCATGCCGCAGGCGACGAGCTTGTTTGCATTGCACGATTACAGCGCGATAATTTCACGAACTTCCTTCGGCGGCTCATTGACCAGACTCCAGAGACAACCTCTGCCTGTCCGCCTCTGTGAAACGCCTCCTGACCAAACTTGCCAACAATGCATGGATCGCCTCCTGCCGGCGCGATCACGATCACTTGTTGCACGCGCTCGATCATACCGAGGAAACGCAGGCTGGAATTCTGCTTAACCTCGTTCGCCAAAATGCGAACACGGTCTTCGGCAAGAAACACAACTTTGACTCCATCCACTCAGTATCCAATTACAGGATACGTGTGCCCGTCGCCAACTACGAAGACTTCCGCGATAAGATCATGGCGATTGCGAACGGCGGGCAAAATGTGCTTACAGCCAGCCCGATCACACGCCTGCACCCGACGAGCGGCACAATCGCCGGCACCAAACTCATTCCCTGGAACGCAACCGTCGCCCATGAATTCAACCAGGGTATCAATGCGTGGATTTACGCTCTCCATCGCTCCCATCCTGGACTGGCCTCTGGCACCGCCTATTGGTCAGTAACGCCACCCGTTTTCCGCTCAAAAACTAATGATTATCGCCTACCCGTTGGTTTCGACGATGACGCCTCCTACCTTGGTGTTGTGAGTCGCAGTCTCTTTTCGCTGGTCAATTCAGTACCAAGCTCAATCGCTCGCGAATCCCACCCTGACTCCTTCCAAATACGTCTTCTCGCCGCCCTGCTGGCCGACCCAAACCTCTCACTTATCTCAGTCTGGAGTCCGACATTCTTGGACCTCCTATTGGACAAACTCGTAACGCACCGCGAAGAACTGCTCGCTCGGCTAAGCGCGACGACTCCAGCATGGAAACAGTCACGAAAGCGCCGAGTGGCCGAAATTTTGAAGAGCCTCCCACCGGTTGAATGGCCGGCAGCACTTTGGCCGAACCTTCAAGTCGTCAGTTGCTGGATGGACGGACCGAGCAAACTCCCCGCACAGCACCTGAAGCAACGCCTTCCAGTCATCACCTTTCAACCCAAGGGACTCGTCGCAACGGAAGCCTTTGTCTCTCTGCCATTGCTGACCAACTCCGACCCTGTGCTGGCTGCTACTTCGCATTTTTATGAATTCGAAGAGGTCAACAGCGGTACTGTTTGTTTAGCGCACGAAACAAAACCTGGCGGTATCTACAGGCTGATTGTGACAACCGGCGGAGGCCTTTACCGCTACGCCCTGAATGACCGGGTCGAAGTCACTGGGCGGATCGGTACCGCGCCGACACTGTGTTTCATTGGCCGCGATGGAAATGCATCCGACTTGTGTGGCGAAAAATTATCGGGATCACATGTCACCAATGTGGTGGAGCGGCTGTTGGCCCTCTGGCCCTCCCAAAGAGTTCGTTTCTGGCTCGTGGCGCCTGTGATGTGCGTTGACGGTCCACCAGCATACACGCTCTTCCTCGAAACCGACGGCACCAAGCCGACACCTTCGACCCTGGCAACGTTAAGCGATCAACTGGAGACCGGCTTCCAAGAAAACTTCCACTACAACCATTGCCGCAATCTCGGACAGCTAGGCCGCGTCGGCCTCTTTCTTATCGCGCCCGCGGACTCAGTGAACGGCAGCCGCGGCGCCGCGGTTTTCCAGCTGGAAATGTTATCAAGGGGACTAAAACTGGGTGACATTAAGCCGGCTCCCCTGGATGCCCGGCCGGGTTGGGAAAAACGCCTGCAAGGACGCTTCGTGATTTCCAACCGTCACGCGGCGAGCCACACATCGCACCAACAACCCGAGACGCCATAAACACATTAAATCTCTCGGGAGGGATCAGCGGTACTTCTGAATATCTCCAGCACGAGCAATGCGGTATTGGTAAAAGCGGAACCCTAGATATGACATAATAACCAGCGGCTTCACCCAAAGCGGAGGCGTCAGCAACCGACGCGACAACGCATTCATCGAATAGGCCCTCCGACGAACAAGGTCAGTGCCACGTTCAAGTTCCTGCACGCTCATTCGGGCTGGTTGGAAGACGACATTCTGGCCGTTGTAGCGCGACCAGTCTCGGGTGAGAATTCGACCCTCGCGTTCAAGCCGATCATAAACCGGCGTCCCTGGAAACGGCGTGTAGATGCTGATCTGCGGCAAGTCGAAACGCGCTTTGACGATGTAATCCGCCGTTTCTTCGAACACACCGACGTCATCGGTATCAAAACCAAATACAAAACAGGCCTGCACCAAAATGCCGTAATCATGGAGCGTCTCCACAACCTGCGCGTAGGTTCTGCCCACGTTGCGTGTCTTCCCCGAGGAAACAAGCGCCTCTTGGCGAAGAGACTCAAAGCCCATCAACAACCCGCGGCAACCGCTGCGTTTGAGGATTTTGAGTAGTTCTGGATCATCTACTACATCCATCGAGGCGCAGCCCACCCACCATTTATTCAACTTCGCAAATTCTGTGAAAAACTCCTTCGCCTGCGCGCGATTTCCCATGAGATTGGGGTCCAGAAAGAAAATCACCTTTCCCGGCATGGACTTGACCTCTGCAATCACGTCTGCCGTCGACCGACTGATGTAGGTACGATGAAAACGGTGACTGATACAGAAATCGCAGGTGCATGAACAGCCTCGCCCCATTTCCACCGTACACCAGCCAATGTAATCCCGCCGAGAAATACTCGAGCGGTCCGGAGGTACGATGAGGCCGGGATCAAATGGTTCGTTATCCTCGTAAAGACGCTGTAGTTTTCCCGCTGCAAAGTCCCTCAAAAGCCTCGGCCAGGTCCGCTCTGCATATCCGCGCACAACCGCATCGGCATGCTGCAGACTCTCCTCGGTACGCAACGTCGGATGCACACCGCCCAACACCACCTTGGCACCCGTAGCACGGAACTTGTCGGCTATTTCAAAAGCTCTGGGCGCTGTGCCGGTGATGGCCGTGATTCCCACTAAGTCCGCCTTCTCCGCAAAATCGATCTCCTGCACCATCTCGTCGACAACATGCACCTCAGCATTGAGCTCTGGCGGAACCAACGCCTTGAGGGTCGGCATGGTCAGCGGCGCATATCGCAAGCTGCGTCCATAGATGCCCGTCTCATGTCGTTGTAGATAATTCTGGGGATGTATGAGGAGGATTCTCATGCGCTTGCTTTTGTTTCCCTCCCATCAGTCCAGGCCGCAAACGCTTTCACCACATCCGCCGTATAGCCCGTATGTCCCGTGAAAAGCGCCTGAGCTCGCGGAGCTACCCGCGCGAGTTTGTCGAGCGACTCAACCATGATGCGATTGTCTTGGTTAAAGATAAAATGGAACGGTCGCACGCAGCCATTTTTCAACCGTAACGCATCGCCCGTAAACAACAGACAATCATTTACCAAATAACTTACCGCCCCACGCGTGTGACCAGGAGTCGTAATGACTTCGACCCGTGCTCCCGCCACCGACAGGACCTGCCCGTCCGCCACGGAAGTGACTGGCTGCGTGTGATCGAACCGGTTAGGAGTTATTCCGATCAATTCGCCACCGCCACAAAATAATTGAGCGTTCGGAAATGCTTTGGACCCGCGCGCATGGTCCCAGTGCATATGGGTCAACAACACCGCACACACCTCCTCGGGCCGCAGACCAAGCATCTTGAAGCTCCGGCGCAAGCGCCTCGGATTCCACCCTGAGTCAATGCAGACCAGTCCCGTGGGAAGACTCAGCACAAACAGATTCACGAATCCATCGCAAATGGTCCGAACGTCCACGCAGACAAAACCCGTTGGCAGTAACCCCGGGAAGAAAAATGAGCGCATCATGATCCGAGGCCCCGCTCGTGACCGCGGTAACCGAGCATCATTTCGAATTTCTTAGGCAGTTCTTGGCGGAACAGCGGGTTGTAGGCAAAATAGGTAAATAGACTCCAAAAATCCTTTGCATTGGTTTTAAAATCCGTGGAGCGACGGAGGATTTGGAAGATGGAATTGTGGCGGAGGCGTGCCTCGAAGCCCAGTTCAGCAAGGCTCTCGGGACTGATCTTCTTCGGTTGGAACGCGGCGTACCCGAACCGGTAGTCATCGTGCAACCACCAGCGCCCGTCGTAAAGCAGGCGTCCCTCCGCTTTCATTCGGTCGTAGAACGGCGTGCCCGGATAAGGCGTAAGGATATTGAAAGCGGCAAAGGCAAACTTCTTGGAGAGCGCCCAATCCACCGTGTCTCGAATGCTGGCCTCTGTTTCGTAATCATAGCCCAACAAGAAGGCTGCCCATAGCATGATGCCGGCTTCTCGGATTCTTTCGATCACTTCATCGTAAGTCCCACCAGCCAAATTAAACTGTTTGTTCATGGCGGCTAGGTTGGCCGGATCGCGGGATTCGAAGCCTACCACTAGACCGGCACAACCGCTCCGAACCATGAGATCCAAGAGTTCGGGATCTGAAGCAAATTTCAAACTTGCCTGACTGATCCAGCGAATCTTGAGGGGAATCAACTCCCGGAACAACGCCTTGGCCGCCTCCGAATCAGCGACGAGATTGTCGTCCACGAAAAATACAAGTTTTCGACCACTTCCCGCCACTTCTTTGGCGACTTCCTTTGGGTCACGATGAGGAAAGTGACCGCGGTAAATGCTGCCAGTTGTACAATATTCGCAGGAATAGGCGCAACCCCGAGAGAACTGCGTGAGAAACACAGGCAGGTAATCCTTCCCTTTGAAAATGTCGCACCGGAGCTGAATCCGTCCGACGTCATTTCCGGCCAAAGAGACGCCGTGATACAACGGCTTTAGGTGGCCCGCTTCCGTGTCATCGAGGATGGTTTGCCAAATTCCGTCGATGTCGCCCAAGGCAACAGAATCTGCGTGCTGGGCCACCTCGTCGGGAATCAGCGTCGCGTGGGGTCCACCAATGATAACTTTCACTCCGAGGCCACGGAACTGATCGGCGATTTCGTAGCTTCTGCGCGCCGTATAAATCTCAGTCGTAATTGCCACTAAATCCCATGGCTCATCGTAGGGAACCAATTCAAATCGGTCATCGCTAAGGAAAACCTCATGGCGTTCGGGAGTGAAACCAGCCAACACCGAGAACGTCAGCGGTTCCATGCAGGCGCGATCGCGATACGGCTTCCCGTGATCGAGCCCCATATTGGGTTTGATGAACAGTATTCTCATGGCGCGACGTTCTGAATTTTCAATTTGGCCCTGACTTCTCTCCGTGAGACCCAATTGGACGCCAGGTAAACAGCCAGGTTGTCCAAGTTGGCAAAGTGAGCGCGTGAAGGCAGGCGGCGGGCGATTCCCGCGAAACTGTGGAATCGTTCCCGTGCCCAATGGCAACCGGTAGTGAGCTGTTCGGCCGTCATGCGCTTCGGGTGGACGAGTGCTTCCTTCCACCGATGGCTCGGCTCCATCCACCACTGATCATAGACAAGACGCGCCTCTTTTTGCAGGCGCTCGTAGAGTCTTGTTCCTGGGAAGGGTTGTAGCGGATTGAAATTTGCAATATAGAACCGCTGAGAAACGACAAAATCCAACGTGCGTTGGAACGAAGAAAAATCGTCTTCATCATAGCCGAAAACGAAGGTGCCATAGACCATGATTCCTGCCTGCCGGATGCGGGCCAGACGCAGCTCAAAACTGGAGGTTTGATTCCATCCCTTGCTCATTTGGCGCAAGTTTCCATCGCTCAGAGATTCGAACCCAATGATAAGACTCTGGCAGCCGCTGCGTCTCGCCAGATCCAATAAATCAGGATGGTCGGCGATCGTCATATCCATCTGACTCGACCACCGGATCTCCAGCGGGAGAATGGCCTCCATCAGACTTCGGAGCGCGTTTGGATCGGCCATTAGGTTGTCATCCACGAAAAATATTCTTCGCGCGCGGGTGGCCTTCAATTCCGCCACGACTGCTTCCACTTTCCGGTACCGCACGTCGCTGCCGTAGAAGGCGTGGATCGAACAGAACTCGCACGCCCGCGGGCATCCCCGGCCAAATTGAACCAAGCTAATGGGTAGGTAACACTTGCCTTGAAAGACGGATCGGTCGGGCGATGCAGCCACCGCAGGCCCAGGAGCCACAGGAGAATAAAGGCGCTGTAGTTTGTTGGCGGCCGCATCCGCGACAACCTGAGGCCAGGTAAATTCTGCGTCCCCCACGACCACTGAATCTGCGTGCGCCAGTGCTTCTTCAGGTTGCAGAGTTGGATGAAAACCGCCGAGAACAACGCGAATGCCTTTCTCCCTAAAACTAGCCGCGATGGCATAGGAGCGTTTCGCGGAAAAAGTACACACGGATATGGCGACTAAGTCCGTGGGCTCTGAAAATGGAATCTCTTCCAACCGCTCATCAACGGCCCTGATCGTATGTCCCTTTGGCGTAAGGCCGGCAAGGATGGCTAGCACCAGAGGTTCCATTCGCGCGGGACTCTCGTACCCCTTTCCGAAACGGGGGTAAATCAGCGTAATTTTCATCGCACCGCGTTGCTGGCCACAACCTGATCGGAGATACAAACCGGCACAAGACGACCGTTTTTCAGCACGGCATCGGGACAGCATTCGCAGCAAACCACGCGACCCTGTTCGTCGAAGGAGGCCGGGCGTTGAAACAGGAAACGCTTAGCACGAAGTTGGGCGCCAGGCCGTAGCGCCTGTCTCAACAATTTCAGATTTTCAGCGAAGCCGCCGCCGGCCAGACCATTGAGCAGCAGATGGAACGCGAATTGCACCGCCTTTTGCGCCTGAAAGAATGGGTAGTGCCCGTTCAACTTGTGCGACAGTTCAAGGAAGGCTTTTTCAAACACCGTCGGTCGGAGACTTTTGTGGGCGGCCAATTCGCCTCGCCGATGCACCGTTGCAATGATGAACGACAACCAGCGCCGATCCGTTGCATCCAAATTAGATCCAATAAACCCGAACGGCCGTAATCCATATTTTGTATCTAGCAACTGTCCTATTTTCTGAAGGCTGGCCTCCTCTTCGCGGCCGTGGTGCCGAGCAAAACCGGATTCCGCAGACATACCGCTTTCTAGGTCTCCGTGAATCGGCGGCATTCGAGTAATATCCCGGCACCATGTCACGAGCAGCCAGCAGATATGCGGTGATTCCAGCGCAAAGGCGAAAACGTCCTGAACTTCCTCAAGCTTGTCCGGGTAAGCAGTCACGGTCAGGCCAACCTGGATGCCATGTGCCGCAACGAGGGCAGCTTTTTCTGCACGCAACCGCCGCACGTCGTCGGCCGTGGCGTTCTCCGGAAGATCAGGGCGCAGTTGATTTGGTTCGATGTGGAGGAAGATGACATTCGCTCCGGCCTGTGCCAGTGCCGCGAGCAAGGCATCATCCAGTTGCACGCCGTTCGAACATAACTCAACGAACAACCCGCGACGGCGGACCCGTCGGACAATTTCAACTAAGTCAGGGTGCAACGTAATTTCTCCACCGACAATGGTGACCGAGTGCAACTTCCGGAGGCGCATCAGCGTATCCAGTTCGGTTTCGATCTCAGCCAGCGGCTTAACGCGATTCGGCTGTGAGTTGTAGCAACTGCGGCAACGGATATTGCAGCCGCGTAGGATATCTAGAACGGCATGGGGGACGTCGTTCAGCCTCCAGGGTAACTGCATGGCAGTCGTGTGATTCATGCGAATGCTCCTTGTCCCGCCGTGACCGATCCGGCCTTGCTGCCCGAAAGTCGGAGCAATTCTCCGGCTCGCGCAAATACGGCGTCAGGGACGCCAGCGGCTTTGATTATTTCGACGCCCCGATCGAAAGGATTGGCCATTTTTCGCAGCTCAAGTGCGCGCCGGAGGCGTATCGGACCGACGCAGCTGAGCGGCATCATGGCAGTTGGATAGTCGGATCCGAAGACCAGTTTCTCGATCAGCGCCGGTGATTTCAGCATGCGCGTCAGCAGCCAGATGCGAGTAATAATCCCGAACGCACTGATATCGCCATAGAAGCGTTCGTGGCGCAAAGCCATGTCCCGCCAGCTCCGAAAATACGATTTCTCATGAAGAAAAATGCGGGTGCCGCAGTGGGCGGCAATCACAGTGACGCCCCGTTCAAGGGCCAAAACCAGTCGTTTGGGATCATTTAGCGTATTGGGAAACGCTTTCAAAGTATGCTCCCCACCGGTATGGCAGAGCAGCGGAATACGATGGCGCACCAACGCGTCGTAGAAAGGAACGCAGCGTGGGTGATCCGGCTGGATATTCTGCGCACCCGGCAGCCATTTGACCAGACAAGCGCCGCGGCCAATCAGTCGCTCCAGTTCCGCTACGGCATCCGGGCGGTATGGATGAATGCTAGCCCCGAAAAGAATCTTCTGGTTAGCCTCAGCGAGGTCGGCCACGAAATCGTTGTCGGTAACCATGAGCGTATGCTCGTCGTCCCGCGTTCCGTCGTCGCGGTAGACTGCATCGAAGGCCAACAAAACTGCCCGATCGACTCTGCTCGTTTCGATGCGTTCGATAATCAGACGTGCGATTTGCTGATCTGCATCGGACGCAGTCATGATGCCGGATGGCCAGCCCAATTGGCGGACAAGGAAACGGAACGCCAGACTGCGTCGGAAAGCCGGAGAGAGGTAGTTACCGCTGCCGCCAGAGCCGATGCCAGCGATGTGAACATGAAGATCGTAAATCATGACACAGGATCCGCCTTTGCGACACGAACCCCGCCTTTCCATTTGCTGAATGGCGGCGAGATAAGAAAGGCTTTCGTACACTCGCCCGGGGCAATTTCCGTTCCTGCCGTCAGCAGCGAATAACCGCCAATCAAGGCTTCTTTTCCTATCACAATCTTGGCCAAGATTAATTCCAGCTCTCCCGCCTTGTTGCGTGCCAGAACATGCGAGTTCAATCGCACCGTGGCCCCGAAAATCACGCCGTTGCCAATCTCCAGGAATGGCCGGTCGAGAATTCTCAGTCCGGCCCCCCAGTAGATTAGCTGCCCAATCCGGGCACCCCAAAGTTGAAGCCAAAAACCGTATAGCCCTGGGATCAGCCGCAGCCCCTCCTCCAGCGCCGGGAATCGGCAGAAGATCACCTGCAGATTGAACAAGACCCACCAGACATAGAAATCACGCCGGCCGATCGGAATTCGCCCTTCCCGGATGGTCACGAGGCTACGAACGATTCTCCCCAGCAAGGGCGGAACAAGAAATAGCAACGACAGCCCTGCCAGCAGTCGCCAGCGAAACAGTGTCCAAGGAATCCCTACCGTGAGCCCGATCAGGACAACGTGAAAAATCGTCCAGTAGCTGATCAACAATACCAACAGGCGCTTGGGAATAGATAGGTTTGCGCCCAAACTCCCCCCGCCGCTAGGCTTTTCAGGGTTCGGTAATACTGGGGTAAATGGCTCCATGCGACGGCCCGACAAGACTGAGTGCCCGACAAATGATGTTCAAACACTCTTTCGTCAGATGCAGTCGCACCATCACGTTTCACCGACTTTTTTCGCCCTGCCAGTCAACCGGCCCAAAACAAAGCCTAAGACTAAGCCGCAAATGCCGATACCCACCGCTAGTTTCTTTGCAAAGGATGCGGCCCGATCAAGTACCGGGTTATTGAGGAAATCGGTCCCGACGTGGGCCAGGGCTACCTTCCATTGACCGTTTTCCTTCACCACCGTGGCGCTCCAGCGATTGTGCATCGTAACATCCCCGCCGCTCTTCAGCGTATAGGTGTCCGTAGTTGATCCGTAGCAAACGCCAGTATTCTCGTCGATGAACCGCGTTAAGATGTCTGCGGTGGGCTCCGTCTTCATTCCGGTCACGAGCGCGTCTTTCGAATGAAACGTCTGGTTAAAGAACTCCTGGAATTGCGCCTGGTTCGTAAGGACAGTCTGGTTCACCGTTGTGAACGCAAAATCCTTGGCGAAGCAACTGACGAGTGAATTGCTGTCAGCGGCGTTGATGGCGGAGGCGACTTTGTCCCGCAGTTGACGAAGCGCGGCATGGTCCGCCTCGCGATTCGATTCGGCTGCGCGGATGTTTAGGACACCAGCGGTTAAGAAACTAAATGATAGAACTAGTAGGGGTAGAACTTTGGTCGTTTTCATTGTTCGGGTTTAACAGAGGTGCTTCTGAAATTAGTAATACTCCGTGATCCGATCAGCAATCCGATAAAATTCATGCTGGAAACTTTTCGGAAATAGTCGATTTGCTCGTTGGTGCTCGCGCCGGCTTTATGCAGGTCTTGGCGCATCTCTTTTGAACGGATGAAATCAACTGCCGATGAATAGACCCAATCTGTCCAACTCGGCCATGGCCGCGGAAGTGAGTACCCCGCTTTTCAAGAATTATCCCGAACTAGCCGGTAGACTCGCCTATGTTTCGCTGGGCAATTTTCCGACTCCCGTGGAAAGACTTGACGGCGTGGCGAAGGCTACGGGGCTCAGCAGCCTTTACGTCAAGCGGGACGATTTGAGCGGCGGCGTTTATGGCGGCAACAAGGTTCGCAAACTTGAATTTTTGCTCGGAGATGCCGCCCGCCGAAAGGCAAAAGAGGTCGTCACGTTTGGTTTTGATGGATCAAACCACGCTGTCGCCACCGCAATCTACGCCGGCAAACTTGGGCTTGGCTGTACGTCTCTATTGCTGTCGCAAGTCAATGCACACTACGTCCGACGAAATCTCCTCGCCAGCTATTATTTCAAAGCGGATCTGTGCCACTATAAAAATTGGTCCGTGCTCGGCCTCGGGCTGCTTCGCAAGCTCCTTCAAGGCAGAATAAGAAACGGCGTTTTCCCCCGGATCATTCCCGCGGGCGGATCCTGTCCGCTTGGTGTCCTGGGCTACGTGAATGCCGCGTTTGAACTGAGAGAGCAGATCCTCGCTGCGGAAATGCCGGAACCAGATGTTATCTACGTTCCGCTGGGATCCATGGGAACCTCAGTGGGCTTAAAGCTGGGATTGGCTGCCGCTGGCATCAAAAGCCGGATTGTTGCTGTCCGTGTGATCGAGAAGAAATACGCCGGTCGGGAGGCGAGTTGGCAGCTCTTTTCTGATACTGTCTCGTTGCTGCGTCGAACCGACGGCTCGTTTCCAAAACTGACCGTTTCGAAGGATGATTTCGAGATCAGGGACGATTGCCTGGGCGAAGGCTATGCGCGCTTTACTGAGGCAGGCGTTAAAGCGGCTACTCTGGTTAAAGAAAACGCGGGGATCGTACTCAACGGAGCCTACTCGGCGAAGGCATTCAGCGCGCTTCTCAGCGACGCGGCCAAGGGACTCTTGAAAGGGAAGACGGTTCTGTACTGGAACACCTACAACTCACGGGATCTTTCGACATTCACGGCCCAGATTGACTACCACCGCCTGCCTCGGGGATTCCACCGTTATTTCGAGGAGGACGTTCAACCGTTCGACCGGGAAGGATTCGACCGTTGACGGGGTGCGGAGCGTTCCTGAATTAGTCGGGCGAATAGGAATGGCTGGTGCTAGATGGAGCTACTCGTCCTACGCGAAAGAAAACGCTGTAGCCAGCAATGCCGAGCGCAATGCCAGCCGCCGCGTCCAGCAATATGTGTTGTTTAGTCAAAAGAGTCGAAACGACTATACCAACTACCCAGAACCAAACCATCCATTTGATTTTGCCGGCCCAGCGGCCGGACGAGAGCACCCATTGGCAGCACAAACCGTGGAAAACGGCGAAGGCACAGTGCAAAGACGGAAGTGCATTCGATGCGCGATCGATCTGAACGAGCGTGGCGTATAGATAGTTGAACTCCTGCGAACCTTTCGGACGAGGCACGGCTGTTGGAAAGAAGAAGAATAGGGCGAAGGCCACCAAGCTGATTGAAACGAGCCCTTTGGTATATCGATTAAGCTCCGCCTCCGACGTCATTAGCCACGGCGCCACGGGGAACAACAGCCAGATCGACTCGTAGAGATAGACCGCACTGGGAACGAAAGGCATCAGCCTATCAATCCCAGTCGGCTGCAATACAGTTGTTGGGAAGAAGGTGTTCCTTTGGAGAAGGAGGTATGCACCAAAAATCCCACCCGTTAACACGACACTGAGCAGAAGTTTTTGCCTCAGAAGGGTCCGGACTCTTAAGACAGTTTCGTTCACGGTATGGCCTTTTGCTCGAGATTGAGGTCGGCGCAGTAACCTTCGCGGTCTTTCCAGAACAGGTCGAAATAGTTTGTTCGCATCCTCGCGTCAAATGAGTCGATTGGATCAGGAGCCTTGTTCTTGACGAAATCAGCCGCCCATTCGGCGACCTCGTCATCAAGTTGTCCAGTCGAAGGGAAACCCTGTTCCGCCGAGCCACCGACTCCGAAGAGGACAGAGAGTTTCTTTTTCATACCAGTATGACTACCTATTCACCGCGTCGGAATGCGAGCACCGTCGATCAACGCCAGCACTTCCGCTTCGTCGAAGAGTACGACCCGAGAATTGATCTTATGGCGTGCAATTTTCCCATCGTTCGCCCAACGAAAAATCGTCCGCGGGCAGACACCTAGCCTTTCGGCAACGACCCTTGCCTTACTGAACCTCCGCGCTGAAATCCCATCAGCCACCGGGCCAGTTTGATTTAATAGTATGGTTTTCATAAATTTCATTCCCGTTATTTTGTCTCTAAATTATAGTTATGCCTCCCAACCACTCGGCTTGAGAGAAAGTTGACCCGTGCCCATGCCACGTTTGGGTAGATTCGCTGCAGGCGTGGGCTGAAGAGGCAAAAACGTGATCTCTACCACGTAGGAATCCATTTCCTGCTTGGGGTCTAGAGCCAATTTGGGACGAGCTTTGACTGACTGCAGGGACTGCTCTTCTAGCGCCGTGAACAACAGATTCATATTGTGTCCGCGCAAAGCGACGATCCATTTGGCGATTTTTACTGTCACGGTATCGGGCTCACGATAAGTCCAACAGGCCTCCACGTAATCGTGATAGGGCAAATTGAGCCGCACGTTGCCGTCGTCGAACGTCACGCTGGGCGCCCGCGGCGTCGTCTTAACAATTGGCCGACCAGGT
>Ga0302323_100002147_pt1 | contig 16031 bp, 15 predicted proteins | sample Fen_T0_3_FD_201950 | JGI IMG/M metagenome (GOLD analysis project Ga0302323, IMG submission 201950) | Peat permafrost microbial communities from Stordalen Mire near Abisko, Sweden - Fen_T0_3 | ecosystem: Environmental > Terrestrial > Soil > Wetlands > Permafrost | place: Sweden: Abisko... | reverse complement strand
TTGCATCCTAACGCAACATTGCCGTTTACGTGAAAGTTCGGGTTCACTACCCGCACCCCCGGCCAGGCCCGTCTGGACATATATAAGCGGCGTAGTCATGATTAGTTCATGAACCGTACCGACCCCACCGACATGATGTGTACCCCGGCGGCCCCGACGTCCGGTGCGCGGGGTCCGAGGCGTGATGCGGCCGGTTGAACCCACGGCGCACGACTCGGATCGGTTCCGGGGCCGCAGTTCCGTTGAGGACTGCGGCTTTGTTGTATCCGGAGAGAACGTCGGGTGGCCGCCGACCCCGGCCGTCCCCCGGCCGACTGAACTGCTTCACCGATAGCCTGGAGGAGAAGGCCATGGCAATTTCGATCCGTTCCGACGCCACCACCGTCGCCTACCCCACCGAATATGCCCGCGCCCTGGGTGAGAACGGCCGCCGTTTGCGGCAGTTCGACCGATCCAAGCTGGGGATGCCCCCGGGCAGGAAGCTCGCCGTTCTGGCCTGCATGGATGCGCGCCTCACGGTCGAGGAAGTGCTCGGCCTGCAAACCGGGGATGCCCACATCATCCGCAACGCCGGAGGTCTGGCGACCGACGACGCGATTCGCTCCCTTGTGATCAGCCAGACTCTTCTCGGGACCGAGGAGGTCCTGGTCATCGAGCACACCGATTGCGGAATGCTCACTTTCGAGGACGAGGCCGTGCGCCTGGACCTCGCCGCTCGGACGGGCAAAGAGGTCGATCTTCCTCTGCGCCCGTTCTCGAACCTGGAGGAAAACCTGCGCAGCCAGCTCGAGACGATCCGATCCCACCCATGGGTAAAGGACGTCCCGATCCACGGGCTGGTTTACGAGGTCGAAACGGGTCGGCTCCGCGAAGTCGAGTAGCCCGAAATTCACTGGGGGCGGCCCGGCTGAGTCGCTCCCAGTGACACACAAGCTGTCACTGGCACCTGTCATGATTCGCGCATGGAGACAGCCCGCCTAGTCCCGCTTCCTTCTCACCCCACTCGCCAGGCCACCATCCGGGTAGAGTCGGACCGGCTCGTGATCGAGCATCTGGTCGTGGACGATTCCGCGCTGACCGCCCTCGTGGCGGATCGGCCGGCCGAGGAACGCGCCACGCTCGTCGAGCGGGCAATCCGGGTCGGACTGACCGCGATCCAGAGCGTCGGCGTGACGGTCAACGTGGACGCGGTCCGGGCCGAGTTCCAGGGTTTGCTCCGGCAGACGGAAGCCGCCAACGAGCGCGCGGCAACGGCCCTGGACACGATGCTGCGCCAGAACTTCGCCGACGGCGAGGGCCGGCTGCCAAGGACGCTGGAGAAGTTCCTCGGCGATCGCGGCCAGCTGCGCAGTTTCGTGGACGAGCTCTTCGACGAGGGCAAGCGGGACAGCGCGATCGGCCGCATGAAGGTTCTGCTGGGCTCGTATTTCGACGGTGACGCATCCCGGCTGGCGCAGCTCCTCGATCCCACCCGCATGGGCTCGCCGCTGCATCAGTTCCGCATGGAGATGGCGGACGGCTTCGCCAGGCTCAACGAAAGGCTCGCCGCGCTGGAAGCCGCCGGCGCCGCAAGGGCGTCGGAGCGCTCCCGGTCCGCGGCCAAAGGCGCCGATTTCGAGGCCATCGTCGAGGACCTGCTCGGCGAAATGGCCCGCGGCTCCGGCGACATGCTCGAGCGGACGGGCACGGACACCGGCACGCTGCTGACGTCCAAGAAGGGCGACTTCGTGCTGATGCTCAACGCCGAGGCGACCGCCGGCGCTGAGCTGCGGATCGTCGTCGAGTGCAAGGATCGTTACGTGTCGGGCCGGGCCATGCGCGATGAGCTCCGCGAGGCGAAGTCCAACCGCGACGCGGCCGTGGCGCTGGTCGTCTTCACGCCGGCCCACGCCCCGACCGGCATCGCCCCGTTCGACGTGCGCGCCGGCGACGTCTATTGCGTGCTCGATCCGGCTGCGCCGGAACCGGCCACGCTCGAGGCCGCCGTCCGGCTGGCGCGGCTCCTGGCGCTGCACACGCTCCGCGACCACGACGTGGACGTGGACGCCGCCGCGATCACCGAAGCCCTCAACGGCGTCCGCGAGCAGCTGGAGCTGCTGCGGGCCCTCAAGTCCACCCTGACCTCGATCGGAACGAGCGCCAAGGAGGTGTATGCCGGGCTGGATCGTCTGCGCGACGGCATCCTGGCCCGCATCGGCGAGGCCGAAGCGGAGCTGCGCCGGGCGTAGTTGCCGCCCCGCACCACCGCGCCGTAGCGCGGGACGTATACGCCCCCACTTGGACGCCCGGCGCCGCGGCGGTATCCTCGCGTTTCGCGGGTCTACCGAGACGACTCGCGCCGCGAGGTGAGACATGGCGCGATCAATGTGGAAGGGGGCCATCCAGTTCGGTCTCGTAACGATTCCGGTGAAGCTCTACCTGGCCACCGAATCGAAGGGCGTGAGCTTCAACATGCTCCACTCTGAATGCCACGGCCGGATTCAGATGAAGACTTACTGCCCCACGGACGACGCGTACATCGAGCGCAGCGACACGGTCCGCGGCTATGAGATCGGCGCGGGACAGTACGTGGTGGTCACGGATGACGACCTGGCCGCGGTCCCGCTCCAGACGGTCCGCTCCATCGAGATCGAGCAATTCGTCCCGATCGAGGATGCCACCGCGGAGACTCGCTTCGTCAAGCAGTCGTACTACCTCGAACCCGATCCCGTCGCCCGCAAGGCGTTCTACCTGCTCAAGGACGTTCTCGCCGAGAAGGGCCTCCGGGCCATCGGCAAGATCGTGCTGCGCGACCGCGAGCAGCTCGTGGCCCTGGACCCGTTCTCCTCGACGATGCTCCTCTCGACGCTCTACTGGCCCGACGAGATCCGCAACGTCGGCGAGCTCAAGCTGCCCGAGTCCGAAGTCGAGATCAAGCCGGCCGAACGCGCCATGGCCGAGCAGCTCGTCGCGACGATGACGGCCGCCTTCGATCCGGAGGCTTACCACGACGAATACCGCGAAGCGCTTCTCGGCATCATCGAGGCCAAGGTCGCCGGAACCGAGATCGCCCCGGCAGCGGAACAGCCGCCCGCGGCCCTCGGCGACCTGATGGCCGCGCTCGAGGCCAGCGTCGCGGCGGCGAAGGCCGCCCGTGTGTCGGATGACGCGGCTCCGGAACCGATGGCAGCCGCCGTTCGCAAGACGTCCCGTAAGCCGGTGCCGGTCGGGCCTGGCAGGGAGACGGCCGCGGTCGCGTCCCTCGCCGAAACCGAAACCGAGTCCGAAGCCGAACCCGTGCTCGCCCGCCGCCGCAAGTCGGCCTGAAGCGTCGCAGGGCTCGCCCCCGTTGCGGGCTCGGGCCCCGCGGGATACGCCGCGTCGCTAACCTAGCGGCATGCCCGCACATCCATGGCCACTTTTCGACCTGCGGCTCCGCACGCCCAACCTGGAACTGCGTCTGCCCACGGACGACGACCTGCTGGAACTCGTCCGCGTAGCCAGAGCCGGCATCGTGGATCACGAGCGGCCCATCTTCCTGGTTCCGTGGCATCGCCTGCCCTCGCCCGCCTTCGAGCGCCAGTTCCTCCTCCACTCCTGGACCAGTCGGGCCCGCTGGGATCCCAGGAACTGGTCGATCACCTTTGCAGTGCTGGAGAGTGGGCGCCCGGTCGGAATGCAGGAGGTCAACGGCCGCGAATACCCCGTCCGGCGGACGACCATGTCGGGCAGCTGGCTCGGGCGTGATTTCCAGGGCCGCGGCCTGGGCACGGAAGCCCGCGCCGCCATCCTGGCCCTGGCTTTCGACGGTCTGGGCGCCCTCGCCGCGGAGTCGGGCTATCTCGACGGCAACGCCGTGTCGGCCCGCGTCTCGGAGAAGCTCGGCTACCGCGAAAGCGGCGACGAGATCTACGCCATCGAGGGCCAGCGCGTGCGCGAGGTCAAGGTCCGCTGCACTCCGGAAACGTGGAACCGCGACCTGGTCCCGGTCACGATCGAAGGCCTGGAGCCATGCCTCAAGCTCTTCGGCGTCGGCGAGCTAGCGCCAGACGAGTGGGCGACGTTCTAGGCTCGGACGGTCCACCCGGTCCGATTTCGGCCTGATCCGATGTCGGCCGAGGTTATCGGTCGCCGGCGCGACGCCCGACCAGCCACCACGCGAACGGGAAGATCCCGGCCGCGATGGCCAGCTTGATCGCGTCGCCGACTATGAACGGCGTCAGCCCGAGCGAAATCGCCTTCTCCGGAGAGGCGCCGATCGCCAGAGCGAGCCACGGCACGCCGACGGCGTAGATGACGACCTCGCCCAGGATCATGGCCCCGATCGCGCCGCCGATGTGGCGATCCCAGCCGTTCTCCGCCAGCCAGCCGACCAGAGCCCCGGCGAAGAGGAAGCCGACGAGGTATCCGCCCGGCGCGCCCATGGCGAGGCCGCCGGACTTGATGCCGATGATCGTGCTCAGGCCGTGGGCCTGGCCCGCGTATACCGGCAGGAAGAAGCCGAGGATCAGGTATAGCGCGACCGCCATGCCGCCGCGTCGAAGCCCGAGGGCGCCGCCGACCACCAGAACGGACAGCGTCTGGCCGGTTATCGGCACGGGGTTGTTGGGCAGCCAGACCGTCACGTTCGCGGTCAGGGCGATGAAGATCGCGCCGACGAAGATGAGGGCGATGTGGCGGATGCGGGCGCTGATGCGCTCACCGATCCTGATCGGGACCAGGAAGTCGGCGATGGTGATGCCACGCTCCGTGGCCGGCAAGCGGTTCAGCTGATGGGTCGCGAGCATGCGTCGTTGATCCTTCTGCGGCGCGGCTGCGGCGCTCTTCACAATCGGGACCCTTCTCCTGGTCCGATGGACCGAGTGTAGCAAACCGGGAGCGGAGCGCGACGCGGGCGCGCCAGACGCGCTACCGGCAAATGCCTATTCGTGCTGCAGTGCTCTGACGATCGATAGACGGCTGGCCAGCCCGGCCGGGTAGATCGAGGCCGTGATGCTGATCAGGATACCGAAGCAGACGGCCAGCGCTATCGACACCCACGGCGGCTCGAACGCGACGGCGAAGCCCTGGCTCGACCACGCGACCAGAACGGCGCCCACGACCAGGCCAACCAATGCGCCGATGAACGACCCGACTATGCCTAACACCCCGGCCTCGATGACCACCATGCCCCAGACCTGGCGGCCGGTCATGCCCGTGGCTCGCAGCACGCCGATCTCCCGGACGCGCTCCAGAACACTCATCGAGAATGTGTTGACCATGCCCAGCCCGGCTACCAGAACGGCGATCAGGGCCAGGGCATCGAGCAGTCGGAAGATCCGATCCAGAGCGTCGCCGACAGTTCCCGACACTCGGTCGAGCTGGTTCGGCTCGAGGGCGTAGCCGATCGCGGCGGCGTCCAGGACGGGCCGGGCGGTGGCCTCCTGCCCGGCGCTATACCGAACGGCGAAGAAGTCGGCGCCGGTAGCACCGAACGATTTCACCGCATCGGGCCAGCCGATCAGAATTGCTTCCTGGGACGCGGCCGGGATGGAATGCGCGGCTATGCCGACGACCGCGAGGCGCGTCACCGTCGATCCGGTGGCGAATTCCATCGTGTCGCCGACGCCGATCCCGGCCGCGTCCGCCAGAGACGCGGGCACGATCACGGACCCGCCCGCATCGAGAGCCCGGAGAGCCGCGGCCGGATCGCCCGCAATGAAGCGCAGCCGTCCGTCGGCGAGGTAGTCCGCTCCGACGATCGCGGCCGCCTCCTGGCGAACAACCGACTTCGCGGTCCGGCCGCCCGTGTCCGTGACGACAACGAGTGGGACGCCGAAGAGCCCGATCGGCGACACAGAATGGACTCCGGGCGTGGACTTGAGATCGTCGAGGATCGGGTCCGTTGTGGATACCGGGTGTATCGAGGCCAGCAGCTCGCTGCCCGGGATGGTCTCGGTCAGCCAGCTCGACCCGATCTTGCGGACGTCCTGGGCCGCGGTTCCCAGGGCCACCACCATCGCCACGCCCACGACAAGAGCGCCGGCGGTCAACGCCGTACGACTGCGGTCGCGGGACAGCGAGCTTCGGGCCAGACGTTCCTCGTTGCGGAAGAGGCGGAACGGCAGCCCGCCGATACGCCCCAGCGGCCCAATCAGCCGCGGCACCAGCAGCACCGCGAGGAGCAAGATTCCGTAGACGGTCAGTGGTCCCCAGGTGGTCGAACCGCCGGTGATGTCCAGCGATCCGGAGCCGCCGATGACGCCGCTGGGCCAGATCGCGAGAGCCGCCAGCGCGAGGACGGCGAACACGACCACGAGCCAGCGCAACCGGGCCGCGCCGGCAGCTGCGCCGGGAGGTCCGCGGCGCAACGCCTCGACCGGCGTGATACGACCCGCCCGCCAGGCCGGTTCGAGCGACGCCGCGGCGGTGAGGACGACGCCGACGCCGAGAGCCATCACGATCAAACCGAGCGACAACGCTGGGCCGCCGAGCGAAATCGGGCCTGACGACCCGACCCACGACATCGTCGCGATGGCAAGACCGATGCCGGCCACGACACCCAGGACCGAGCCTGCCGCCCCGAGGGCGAGTGCCTGGGCCATGACGAGCCCCATGACCTGCGGCCGGGTCGTGCCCGCCGCCCTCAACAGGCCGACCTCACGCGTCAATTCCGCGACAGTCATCGAGAGTGTGTTGAAGATCAGGAACGCGCCGGCAAACAGCACGACCGCGGCCACGAGCAGCAGGGCGCTGCGGAAGTCGGCCATCTCGCCGCGCAGCGCTGCCGCCAGATCCGCCGTCCGCGACAAGAGATACGGCTCCGTCTTGATGCTGACTTCGAGCTGGCCGATCAACTCATCGACCGAGACCCCCGGCGCCGCAAGCAGATCCACTCGGGTCACGCTGCTGGTCGCAAAGAGCGCCTGGGCCGATGTCAGAGGCAGATAGACGACACGGCCGCCGGCTTCCGGCAGCGTCCCGGATCCGCCGACGATGCCGACGATCTGGTACACCTGCGGACCGAGCGCGGCGTCGCCTTCGAGCGACAGCGTGCCGCCGACGACAAGCCCCTCATCGCCGGCCAGCGTTTCGGTCACGAGGGCGGACTTGGCGTCGGCGGCCGTCAGCGCTCTGCCCGCCTTCAACGCCAGGTCGTGGAGTTGCGGCTCTAGGACCGGGTCGATGCCCAGAACGGTGACCGCCGGCGGCAGCTGATCGGACTGCGACCGGCCGCTCGCCACGGCGATGTACGTCTTCCGCTCCAGCGCGGGAGCCGCAACTGCGACCCCGGCGACGCCGCCGATCACGCGAGCCGTGGCCTGATCGAGTCCCTGTTCCTCGAGCGCTCCGACGCGAAGGTCCGTCCGGCCCATCTCGTCGGCCGCGGCGCGGTCCACGGCCGCATCCATCGTGGATCCGGCGGAGAGCGAAGCGAAGAGCACCGCGACGCCCAGGGCAATGCCGGCAACGGTCAGGAAGCTGCGGAGCTTGCGGGCGGCGAGGGTCCGCCAGGCCAGCGACCGAAGGCGCCTCACCGGCTACAGACCCAGTTGGGCGAGACGATCGATGAGCGGCCTGGCATCGCGATTAGCCCGCCGGCCGAGGACGATCTCGTCTCGGATGCGCCCATCGCCGACCACGAGGACCCGGTCGGCATGAGCCGCGGCCCGGGCGTCGTGAGTCACCAGCACGATGGTCTGGCCGAGCTTGTCGCACGAGTTCCACAGCTCGTCGAGGATCTCGCCGCCGGTCGCGTAGTCGAGGTTGCCGGTCGGTTCGTCGGCCAGCAGGATCGCCGGCTTGCCGACGAGCGCTCGTGCCAGGGCCACTCGCTGCTGCTCGCCGGCCGAAAGCTGATCGGGGCGGTTGCGCTCGCGCCCGAGCAGATCCACGAGCTCGAGCACCTCGCGGATCCGGGCGGCGGCTTCGCCGCGCCGCGGGTCGATGCCGGCGATCGTGAAGGGCAGAGCCACGTTCTCGTAGACATCGAGGAGGGGGATCAGGTTGAAGAACTGGAACACGAAGCCGGTCTTCTCGCGCCGCAGGCGGGTGGCCTGGCCGTCGCTGAGCCGGCTGATGACCTCGCCGTCGAGGACGACCTCTCCGGAAGTCGGGCGGTCCAGCCCGCCGAGCAGCTGCAGCAGCGTGCTCTTGCCCGACCCGGACGGCCCCATCAAGGCCACGAATTCGCCCCGGCGCACACTCAGGGAGACGCCCTGTAGAGCATCGACGTCACGGTTCCCGAGCCGGTAGCGCTTCGTCAGGTTTCGGGCTTCGAGGATCGGGCTGTCGGCGCGGCTGCGAACGTAGGGCGCCGCCATGGGTCTGACCTCGCTCGACGGTGTAGACGGGGGCTGCATTGCCACGTCCGCAGTGTAGTCAATCGGCCCAACGGCGGTGCCGCATGCCGGGACGCGTCGCGCCGGCAACGGCGCCGAGCGGTCGGTCTACCGGCCGAACAGACCGCCGAACAGCGAGTGGAACAGCGAGTCGACCGGCCCCTGCGAAACCGCCTGCTGATGGACTCTCAGGCTCGTCGTTCCGTCGCCCAGGGGCGTCGATGCGAGGTCTGCCGGATCCGACGAGATCGACGGGACGGCGGCGATCATCTGCGTGCTCTCGGGCGTAGCGCTCGGCTCGGGCGTGTCGGTCGGGGTCGGGGTCGGGCTTTCGGTCGGCGAGGCGGTCGGCTTCAGGGTCGGCTTCGCGGTCGCGCTCGACTTGGCAGGGCACGGAATGGAGAACAGGACCGCGTACAGCTTGTTGCCGTTGGGCGCCTTGTAGGCCCCGACGCCGAGTCGAGTCCACTTGCCCAGGATGTTGGCCCGATGTGTCGGCGAGCCCATGAAGGCGACTTCGATGTCGCTGGTGGCAGTGCCATCGTCGTAGTTGCTCAGGCCGATGTTCTCGCCGGCGACGTTGTAGCAGTAGCCGGCCTTGGTCATGTAGTAGAAGACCTTCTTGCCGCCGGGCGGAATGCTGTGGGAGAAATAGTCCTTGTTGCCCATGTCCTTGGCGCGCCACTCAGCCTCGTTGTGGAGGAAGCTGTCGTTCTTGAGGGCGTTGAGCCCGGCCGAGGCGCGGTCGCGATTCGTCAGGGAGAACAGGCGCTTCTCATCCGAGGAGCTGAACGTCCCCTGGCTCCAGGCGAAGGTCGATCCGGAGGCGAAGACGGACATAGCGGCGGCAACCGCGATCGCAACGAAGCCAATTCGGAATCGGCGATGCGAACGGGTGTGCGCGGAAGGAGGAAGAGTCGTTGAGCCCAGCATTTTCGGCGATCTACCCGCACTAGCCTTGACGCTATCAAGTTAGGTTCGCGCGGGTGCCGGGGCACCTACCTGCTGGTCAAACGGGCCCCGGTCATACCGTACGTGGTCCGTCTGCGCTTGATTAGGGGGTTTGCACCTACGCGCCAGGGTAGGTATCGGCGGACAGCCCTCGTGACTTCAGCAATCCGCGACTCCTGAATCCGCTATTCCTGCGGGTGGCCCGCCTCCGCTATACTCCCGCTCGCCCCATATGTCGGCGCGACCCCACCGGGACGCTGCGCGCGTGGGCTGCGATGGTGGCCTTAGCTCAACCGGCAGAGCAGCGGATTGTGGATCCGCAGGTTACGGGTTCGACCCCCGTAGGCCACCCCAATTCCCCTCGTGACGGACTGTCACGTCCAGTCATGTACTGTCATGCGCGGTTGGGGAATCGCTCCAAATCGCTCCACCGAATCGCTCCACCAGCTGAGAAGGGGGCGGTCGCCACAGCCCGCACGCTGGCCGAAGGCGTGTCATATCCTGGGTCGGCCAACCGTTCGAGATCGCCTGGCGGAGCACCGAACTTCAGGAGGCTGCAGAAGTCGACATGATCTTCCGCCGCAAGCAGCCGATTCCGAGGACGGCTCCGCAGCCTCCGTCCTCGCTCTTCGATCCGACAAAGGTCGACATGATTTCAAAGAAGAGCAAGGGCGACGCTCGGCTCTTCATCATTCAGGATCAGCCCTGGACAGGATCGGACGCCGAGATCGAGTCACTGGAACAGAAGGTGCATTACTACGTGAGCTTCGCAGCTGGTGGCGCGCTCGTGGCGCTTGAGCCCCAGTTCAGCGGGAGGCCGTGGGCGATCGTCCTCGACACGTACACGGGGCGTCCAAAACGACCGGACGCTCGATGTACTCAAGCGGATGGGAGTGGTCATTGACCAAAATGGCGGTGCTCTCGTCCTTCACGAGCTCCTGCCGCCAAAACCGCCCGAACGCGTTCCGACGACCGTGAGCGTTACTAGGCTCGACAAGGCGGAGCCGTTCGAGCTGTAGAGGCTGGGCATTGGTCGTCTGCTGCAGCGAGCATCCCCCCTCGAAAACACCACCCAATGCCCGGTCGTCTAGCATCTGCGCCATGCCGAACATCGCCGCCGCCCGCCGCCCATGACACCCCTGGAGATCGGCGTCATCTTCGCTGCGGGAATAGCCGCGGGAACGATCAACACGATCGTGGGCTCGGGCTCGCTCATCACCTTTCCCACACTGCTGGCCTTCGGGTTTCACCCGCTCGATGCCAACGTCTCCAACACGGTGGGGCTCGTGCCGGGGTCCATCAGCGGCGCGATCGGGTATCGCGTGGAACTGGCGGGCCAGCGGGCGCGGATGCTGCCTCTGGGCATCGCCTCAGGGGCCGGCGGGCTGACGGGGGCTCTGTTGCTGCTGGCGTTCCCCGGGGCGTTCGCCGCCATCGTGCCGATTCTGATTGCCGTCGCCCTCGTTCTCGTCGCGGCGGGGCCGCGGCTGTCGCGCGCGCTGGCTGAACACCGCCATGCCGAGTCGCACCGGTCGTGGCCGCTGATAGTCCTCTTCTACACCACGGCCATATACGGCGGCTACTTCGGCGCGGGCATGGGGATCATCATGATCGCGCTGCTCACGATCTTCGTGCCCGACACTCTGCAGCGCCTCAACGGCCTCAAGAACGTGCTCGCGGCGTTGATCAACGGCGTGGCCGGGCTGCTCTTCCTGGCGGTCGCGCCCGTGCATTTCGACATCGCGCTGCTCATCGCCGCCGGCTCGATCGTCGGCGGGCAGCTGGGGGCGCGGGTTGGCCGGCGGCTGCCCGCGCCGGTTCTGCGGCTGGTCATCATCGCCGTCGGGCTCGTCGCGGAAGCACGGCTTCTACTCGGCTAGGGCGCCTGCGGCTCGGGCGCGTCGGGCGCTTCGGGCGCTTCGGGCGCTTCGGGCGGCCGTGGGGCGCGCCAGTCGGCCTCCACGACCTCATCGTGCGCCCAGTCGGCGGCCGCGCTCGCCAAGCCCGGCAGCCAGACCCTGAAGCGCGCTCCACCGTCGGGCAGGTTCTCGGCGCTGATGTTCCCGCCGTGCTGCTCAACAATCCATTTGGCGATGGCCAGTCCGAGTCCGGTCCCGCCGGCCGGCGCGTCGTCCGCTCGCCAGAACCGCTCGAAGATGCGCAGCAGATCCTCGGTCTTGATGCCGGGTCCGTGATCGTCTACCTGGAGGACCGCGCCGCCGTCGTCGGGTCTGACCCGAGTCTCCACGGTGGAGCCCGCCCGGCTGTGCCGGATGGCGTTGTCGACCAGGATCGTGACGAGCTGTCGGAGCCGCAGGGCGTCGCCGAGCACCGGCGTCGGCATCGGATCGAGCAGAACGGCCACGCCGGTCTCGTGGCCCAGCATCGTCAGCGAGGACGAAGCATCGGCGGCTATGTCGCCCAGGTCCAGCGGAACGCGCTCGATCTGGACGACGTCCGAGTCCGTCCGGGCCAGCAACAGCATGTCCTCGACGAGAGCGGTCATATGGCGCGTCTCGGCGTCGATGTCGCCCAGCGCTTCACCGACATCCTCGACCCTGCTGCGGCGATTTCGTTTGAGGTCCTCGACGCTGGCCGAGATGACCGTGATCGGCGTCCGCAACTCATGGCTGGCGTTGGCGGCGAACTCGCGCTGCCGCTGCAGCGCCGCCTGGCGTCGGTCGATCGAGTCGCGGATCGGAATGAGGGCGCGGCCGGCGTACAAGTAGCCACCGAGGAGCGCGGCCAGCAGGGCGATCAACCCGCCTCCCAGGAGGACCTTGCCCAGGATGTCGAGCAGGCTGACCTCGCCGCTTCGATCCTGGATCAGCTGAACTTTGTAGTTGGCGAAGCGGGGGTCGGCCGAGAAGTAGCTCATGACACGGCAGGGCGTCCCGTCGGGCAGAGTCACTTCCCGGGTGTCCAAATCGCCCGGCTCGGCGACGGCGTCGAGGCTGGCCTTGACCGGCAGGCCGGATTGGATCTTGGGCATGTAGTGGGCATACGGGACGACACTGCCCGTCGGATCCACGAAGAGCGCGATCACGCCGGACCTGGGCCCAACCACGGCATAGCCGTAGGCGTCGTCGCCCGGAGCCACCTTGATGCCCGCCGTCCGATTGAGCTGGTCCATGCCCGCGTTCTCGACACGGTTGGCCACCGTCGCGTACGTGGCGCCTTCGAGGGCGATGAGGATCAGCAGCGTGACTACGCCACTCACCAGCATGAGACGAAGGCGCGTCCGGCGAATCAGCCTCAGGTCGTCCTCGTGGACGCTGGCCCGTGGTTTGGGCGCGACGGGCGTGGCGGGCGTGGCGACGCTTCGATTGCGGTGCCACCGCCACGGCCGGGGCAGGCTGGGTCGCCGCATCCCTTATGCCTCGCGCAGGCGGTAGCCGACGCCGCGGACCGTCTCTACTCGTGCGGCCGCGTCGTGCCCGAGTTTCTCGCGCAGCAGATGGATGTACGCCTCCACCGTGTTGGGCGTCAGAGCGACGCCGTACGGCCAGGCGTAGTCGAGCAGCTGGTCGCGCGACAGCACCTGCCCCGGCCGTCGCAGCAGGCACTCGAGGATGGAGAACTCGCGCTGGCTGAGATCGACCGGCTTGCCCGCAACGGTGACGCGACGGGTTGTTTCGTCCAGCTCGATCGGACCCGCCTTGAGCGCCGACGACTTCCGAGACGGCGGCCGGCGGCCGAGTGCTCGCAGCCGAGCCAGCAGTTCCTCGTACGCGAACGGCTTCACAAGGTAGTCGTCCGCGCCGGCATCAAGGCCCTCGACCCGGTCACTGACCGAGTCGCGGGCCGTGAGCATCAGAATCGGGACCTGCGAGCCGCCCTTTCGAAGGGTTCGAGCGACGTCGAAACCCGATCGGTCGGGCAGCCCCACGTCCAACACCACTGCATCCAACTCCAGGTTGGATGTCGCGATCTCCAGCCCTTCCTCGGCAGTCAGAGCGGTCTCGACCACGTGTCTATCCTGGGTAAGCAGACGCTTGAGGAGACGGCTGAGTCGGGCGTCGTCCTCGACGACGAGCAGGTGCACGATGGACTCCTATGGGTTGGTGATCAGGACGTCCTTGGCGGTCAAGGTTCGTCCGCCCAACGCGCCGCTGGCGCCTGGGTTGGGAGCTAGGCTGGCCAGGGCCGAGGTGTCGATTTGAACGGTCACGCTGGTGCCGATCTTGACATCCGTGGCACTGGCGGCGGCGGCGCTGTGGTACGTCGTCTTGCCGGAAATGTCGATCGTGACCGAAGTGCCGTTAGCTTCCTGGATCGTGATCGAAGTGGGAGTGACTGCCTGAACGGTTCCGGTTACGCCGCCGCTCACGCCGCCCAAGCCACCCCGAACATTGGCCCCGCCGCCGAACTGACCCAGGTCGAACGTCTGGCCCGGAGCCAGCGAGGGGAAGTTGCGCCCGAAACCGCCGTTGCCACCGAATCCGCCGTTGCGACCCCCCGCAATGCCGGACGGAGCGGCCGAGCCGCTGCCGGCGGTCACATGCCCGACGGCGAAGCCGATGCCACCGACCGCGATGAAGGCCGCGGCCAGCAGTAGGACGATCGTTGTGCGGTCCTGCTTGGCCGGCGGTCGGACCGGCTGCGCGGGACGCTTCGTCGCCTCGTTCGTGGAATCTGGCATTTCGGTCATTGGTAGTCCCCTTTCATCCATTCGATTTCCTATTCGTAGCGAAGTGCGACGACGGGATCGAGCCGGGCCGCCTGGCTGGCAGGCCAGACACCGAATATGATCCCGACCAGAAGGCTGAAGCCGACCGCCACAACGACGGTCCCGGGGTTGAACACGAAGCCCCAGCCGGCGTAGGTGCCGATGGCGAGCGAGGCCACGACACCGACAAGGATGCCGATGAAGCCGCCCGCAAGAGATAGGGCCAGGGCTTCCACGAGGAACTGGCTCAAGATGTCGCGGCCGCGGGCGCCGATGGCCTTGCGGATGCCGATCTCACGCGTCCGCTCGCGGACCGAGACCAGCATGATGTTCATGATCCCGATGCCGCCCACCAGCAGCGATATCGAGGCGATGCCCGCGAGCAGGATTGTCAGCACGTCGCTGACGGAGCTGACCGTCCCGAGGAGCTGGGCCTGGCTCGTGATGTTGAAGTCGTCCACGCCGGTGGTGATGTTGTGGCGCTGCTCGAGGGTGGCGGTGATCTCGGAGGTGACCGCGGCGATGTCTTCCTGGCTCTTTGCCGAGAGCCCGATCGAAGACACGCTGTTGGAGCCCACGAACAGCTCGCGGACCGTCGAGAACGGGACCACGATCTGATCGTCGGAGTTGCCCGTGCCGCCCTTGGGCTGGAGGATGCCGATCAGCACGAACGGCAGCCCGCCGATGTTGATGGTGGTCCCGACCGATGCTTCGGTCAGGCTCAGGTTGTCCGCGGTGGTGGCGCCGATGACCGCGACCCGCAGCTTGTTATCAATCGCGGCCTCGTTGATGAAGGAGCCCGCCCACATCTGGTAGGCGAAGACCGACAGATAGCCGGGCGTCGTGCCCACGATGCGGGCCGTCTCGTTCTGGGAGCCTGCGACCACGAGCTTGTTGGTCGTGAGCTGCGGAGCCACCGCCGCAACACCTGACAGACTCGTGAGCGCGTTGGAGTCGTCGAGGGTCAGGGTCGTGGCCGAGCCGATGGCGCCGCGGGTGGCGCCGGTTCGGGTGAAGCCCGGGCTGACCGTGACAAGGTTGGTGCCCAGGTTCTGAAGCCTGTCGCTGATGCCCTTGGTCGCACCCTGGGCGACCGAGACGAGAGCCACCACGCTGGCCACGCCGATGATGACCCCGAGCATGGTCAGGGCCGTGCGCAGCTTGCCCGTGCTCAGGCGCGAGAGGGCCAGTTGGAGCAGATCGGCGAGCTTCATGCCGGCACCGCCTCGGACAGGCGGCCGTCGCGGATGTGGACCGCCCGATCGGCCGCGGTGGCCACCTCGGTGTCGTGGGTGATCAGGACGATGGTCCGGCCGATGGCGTGGAGGTCGCGGAACAGGTCGAGCACTTCGGCACCGGAGTGGGAGTCGAGGTTGCCGGTCGGCTCGTCGGCCAGAATCAGGGCAGGTTCTGTGACCAGGGCCCGGGCGATGCCGACACGCTGCTGCTGGCCGCCCGAGAGTTCGGACGGCTCGTGATTGACCCGGTCGCCCAGACCCAGGCGCTCCAGGGCGGCCCGAGCCCGCCGTTCACGCTCCTTGCGGGCCACGCCCTGGTACATGAGCGGCGTGGCCACGTTGTCGAGAGCGCTCGTTCGGGGCAGCAGGTTGTAGCTCTGGAAGACAAAGCCGATCGAGCGGCTGCGGACGTAGGCCAGGCCGTCGTCGTCGAGCTCATCGACCGGCTGGCCGTCGAGGACGTAGAGCCCCGCGGTGGGCCGGTCAAGGCAGCCCAGGATGTTCATCATCGTGGACTTGCCCGAACCCGACGGCCCCACGATGGCCAGGAACTCGCCCTCGGCCACGTCGAGGTTCACGTCGATGAGCGCCGGAACCTGGATCTTGCCGGTGTCGTATACGCGGCTGACTTCTTCGAGCTTGATGATCGGCTGGCGAGATGGGGTCTTCACTGTCCGAACCCGCCCGCAGGCGGGACGAAACCGCCGCCGCCGGTCAGAGAGTTGATGTTCACGCCGCTGTTGCTCGTTGTTGTACCGCCCTTTGAGGAAGTGGTGCCGGTCACGACCGTCTGTCCTGCGCTCAGCCCGGTCTGGATCTCGGCAAAGGAAGTTGTCACGAGGCCAACCGTCACGCTGGTCGCCGTGGTGCTGC
>Ga0302323_100002145_pt1 | contig 16032 bp, 11 predicted proteins | sample Fen_T0_3_FD_201950 | JGI IMG/M metagenome (GOLD analysis project Ga0302323, IMG submission 201950) | Peat permafrost microbial communities from Stordalen Mire near Abisko, Sweden - Fen_T0_3 | ecosystem: Environmental > Terrestrial > Soil > Wetlands > Permafrost | place: Sweden: Abisko... | reverse complement strand
GCATCGGTAAGGGCTGAATTGACAAAATTCATCATGGTCTCCTGTAATTTATACTGAGGCCGGAGGATTCCCGGAGTATCAGAATATACTATCTGAAAATCATCACCATTGACTATTCCCATTATCCGGTGGCGGGTTGTTTGTGCTTTCGCAGTAATAATAGATAGTTTTTCGCCTACCAGAGCGTTCATTATAGTCGATTTCCCTACATTAGGATTTCCCAGAATATTTACAAAACCTGATCTGTGACTCATCTTTAAAGATTAAAATATACCACGTTTAAGCATACTTACCTCCTTATCGTTGAGATACCGCCATTTTCCCCTCTGTACATTTTTTTTGGTAAGTCCGGCAAAATATACCCGGTCAAGTTTCTTTACTTTATAGCCAAGGCTCTCAAACATTCTGCGAATGACTCTGTTTTGGCCCGAGTGAAGCTCAATACCTATCTGACTCTTGTCGTCAGGATCAGCGTAAGATACAGCGTCAGCTATTATAGTCATGCCATCGAGTTCTATACCTTCTGTAAGCTTAAATAGATCGTTCTTTGTGACCGGATTATCGAGAAAGACATGATAAATCTTTCTTCTTTTATATTTAGGATGAGTAAGTTTTCCTGCAAGGTCTCCGTCATTTGTAAGCAACAGAACACCGGTTGTTGCCTTATCCAGGCGTCCTACAGGATATACTCTTTCAGGACAAGAATCTCCGATAAGTTCGAGTACTGTATGTTCAGCGTGAGGATCTTCAACTGTAGTGACGTAGTCTTTAGGCTTATTCATAAGTATATAAACCTTTTTTTCAGCTGAAAGCCGTTTGTTTTTGAATTTAACTTCGTCCTTATAAGTCACTTTAGTTCCAAGATCGGTGACAACACTGCCATTTACTGATATGAGACCGTTTTTTATGTGTTCATCGGCATCCCTTCTTGAACATACTCCGCTATTAGCAATAAACCTGTTGAGCCTGATTAATTCAATCTCCTTGTTATTGTCTTTCAGGAATGATTTTCCGGGTCTTGTATCTGGTCTGCCTCCAGGTCTGCTGCTCTTTTTACTTGCATCAGGTCTTTCATATTTTTTTACGGACCTGCCTGCAGGTTTTCTATTCTCCATATCAGTTAATTATCAGGGTGCAAAGGTACGATTATTTGCCAATATTATGATTTAATGTTTTTTTCGCACCTTTGTAAATCTGAAAACCCTAAAATAATGACCTTAATAAAATCTATTTCCGGAATACGTGGTACAATCGGAGGAAAACCGGGAGAATGCCTCTCACCGGTAGACATTGTTAAATTCGCAGCAGCATTCGGTACCTGGATCCAGACCCGACATAAAAGAAGTGGTTTAAAAGTAATTGTGGGTCGTGATGCCCGCAAGTCAGGAAGTATGGTAAACAGTCTTGTAATTACCACTTTACGCAGTCTTGGAATCAGTGTGGTTGATCTGGGGATGGCAACAACACCAACTGTGGAGATGGCAGTTACCGGCACTCACTCCGATGGAGGAATTATAATTACTGCAAGCCATAACCCTGCTGAATGGAATGCATTGAAACTGCTCAATGAGAAAGGGGAATTCCTTTCATCAAATGACGGGATGGAAGTACTCGGGATAGCTGCCAGAGAAGACTTTAATTTTATTTCCCATGACCTGACGGGATCTCTTGAACAGGATGATTCCTGGGGTGAAAGACATATTGATTTGATACTTGCTTTGAAACTTGTGGATACAAAAGCTATCAGAGCAGCAGAATTTACTGTTGCAATTGATTGTATCAATTCGGTGGGAGGAATAATTCTGCCTCAGTTGCTAAAGTCCCTGGGAGTGAAAAAAGTGATTGGGTTGAATACAACTCCTGATGGTAATTTTGCCCATAACCCTGAACCACTGCCTGAAAACCTCAAAGGTATTTCTGATTTTGTAATAAATGAAAAAGCTGATCTTGGCTTTGTTGTTGACCCTGATGTGGACCGGCTGGCTATTGTTTGTGAAGACGGGAAGATGTTCGGTGAAGAATATACTCTTGTCTCGGTCTCAGATTATATTTTGCAAAATACCCCTGGAAATACAGTGTCAAATCTTTCTTCAACAAAAGCCTTAAAAGATATTACTGAGAGCTATGGCTGCAAACATTTTTCAGCATCAGTAGGTGAGGTAAATGTTGTTGAAGAGATGAAAAAAAGAGGAGCGGTTATTGGAGGAGAAGGTAATGGAGGAGTGATTTACCCCGAATTGCATTATGGTCGTGATGCACTGGCAGGAATTGCACTTTTTCTTTCACATCTGGCAAAAAGTAAAATGAGCTGTTCAGCTTTAAGAAAAACATATCCGGATTATGTAATTGCCAAAAAGAAGCTTACTCTGGACCCGGCTGTTGATTTTATTCAGATCATAAATGCCGTAAAAGATAGCTTTAAAGGTCATTTAATGGATGAGAGAGACGGCTTATGGGTTGGAGATCCCAATGGCTGGGTTCAGATCAGGAAATCAAATACTGAACCAATCATGCGTATTTATGCTGAAGGAAGAACAAATGATGAGGCAAATACTCTGGCTGATAAAGTTATAGGTATAGTTAAAAGAAACTGATCGCATTCTGTTTTAATAAAATCACTGGAATTAATTCAACAGCAGGGATAATTATATTTTAACACCTGCCGGGCAATCGTGTTAAAAATTGTTAATGGTTGAAAAGGAAGAGCCCTTTTTAATACTTTAGTGCTGATTATTTTGATCTACTAATTTTTAGAATTTCAGATGGACCGGGTACGCTTTATTAATAAGTACTTTAATAAAGAACATTTAGTAAGCACCAGCTGCATCATACCTTTTAAATCAATTGTTAAATGATGAAAAGAACACTTATTATCACTGCTATCATTGTTGTTGCTGCTATCATCATATTGATTATTATCAGTAAAGCGACTTCCAAAAAAGAGGTGACAAATCTCTATGCTCAGTCAGTGAAAGGCCAGTTTGATATTGTCGTAACAACAACAGGAGAACTGCAGGCTAAAAATTCCACCGATATTTTCGGGCCCGATTTTACTCAGAGCAGAGGTATCAGAGTGATGGACATAAAAATAACAGATATTGTTGCTGAAGGGACAGAAGTTAAGAAAGACGAATATGTTGCCACTCTGGACAGGACAGCATTTGATAATAGTCTGAAAGATGAACTGGAAAGACTCACAACCTATGAGACTAACCTTGAAATGAAAATACTCGATACTGCAGTTACCTTAAGTAATCTGAGAGATAATATCAAAAACCTGAGATTTTCGGTTGAGGAAGCCGGGATAACACTTCAGCAATCAAAATATGAACCTCCTACAACAATTCGTCAGGCTGAAATTGCTCTGGACAAAGCAAACCGCTCTCTTGATCAGTCTATCAAAGGCTATTCGCTTCAGGTTGAAAAGGCAAAATCGGACATGAGGACTAATAAAAATAATCTTTCGGAACAGCAGCAAAGAGTTTCAGACTTGCAGACAGTTCTTTCAAAATTTATTATAAAAGCCCCTTCAGACGGAATGATCATATATAAAAGAGACAGGATGGGAGCAAAAAGAAAGCTGGGCTCTTCAATAAATCCGTGGGATAATGTAGTTGCTACACTTCCTGATATGTCATCAATGATCTCAAAGACATATGTTAATGAAATTGATGTGAGCAAAGTCAAACCAGGCCAGCATGTAGAGATTGCAGTAGATGCTTTTCCTGAAAAAACTTATACAGGAACAGTTACCAATGTAGCAAATATCGGGGAGCAGCTTCCTAATGCCGATGCCAAAGTATTTGAAGTTCTTATCGAGGTTGACGGAACTGATCCTATATTAAGACCTTCCATGACAACAGGCAATAAAATTATAACCAAAACAATCAGGGATGTAACTTATATTCCTCTTGAAAGTGTTCAGGCCGGCCCTGACAGTATTCCGTTTGTCTATCTGAAAAACGGAACAAAACAGATAGTTGTCCTGGGTGAATCGAACGAGAATAATGTAGTAATTGAACAGGGACTTCAGGCCGGAATGCAGATATATCTCAGCACGCCTGCAAAAGCAGAAGATTTTAAAATGGTCGGGGAAGAGCTTATTGCAGTAATAAAGGATCGGGAGAAGGTAAAAAAAGCTGAAGAAATGAGAATCAGGACCGAAGCAGAAGCAGAGAAAGCTAAAGCACAAGGCAGCGGCGGAATGATGGGGAAACCAGGCATGAATATGACTCCTGAAATGATGCAGCGGTTTCAGAACATGAGAAGCGGTCAGCCAGGCAGTGGTCAGGGTGGCGTAAGAGACACTTCAGGCAGACGAAGGATTGTCAGACAGGTGGAACCACAAGGACCTGTTGTCCAGGCACCGGGTGAGACAAATAAGAAATAACCAACTAAACAGAAAATAAAATGTTCAGATTCATTTTGAGGTATTTCCATGATATTGAAATTGCTGTTGAATCCATTGTATCGAATAAGCTGAAATCAATGCTCACGGCTCTCGGGATTATCTTCGGTGTTGCTGCAGTTATCGCCATGCTCGCCATCGGCAAAGGAGCCAAACAGGAGATTATGGAACAGATGAAGATGGTAGGAGTAAATAATATCCTCATAAATCCTGTCATCCCTGATAAATCGTCTTCCACAAGTGAAGGGGAAAAGCAGCAAAAAAAATTTTCAAGAGGATTAAATCTGCTTGATGTTGAAGCAATAAAGCAAACACTTCCATCTGTAAAGAGAATCAGTCCTGAGATCTCATTTAACTCAACAGCGATGCTCAATGGCGTTAAATACACCGCAAAATTAGTGGGAGTGTCAAATGATTATTTTTACCTGTATAATCTGCCTCTTGTGGGTGGCGCTTTTTTTAACTCCTTTCAGGAGGAGAATGGCATACAGGTTTGTATAATTGGCGCAAATATAAGGTCAAAGTTCTTCAGCAAAATTGATCCGCTGGGTCAGTATATCAAATTTAACGGAATATGGCTTAAGGTAATAGGCGTTTTGCAGAAAACCAATGTCAGCTTGACGGGATTTGAAGAAAAGGGAGTCAATGTATATAACGACAATATCTATATACCAATTCAGACGATGCTCCTGAGATATCAGAACAGGGCGCTTCTAAATACAAAATTAGCGTCGGAAGCTACTTCATTACAGTTTTTCGGAGGTGGCGGCGGGGGAGGAATGGCCAGAGTTGTTGTGAGCAGTTCCGATGCATCGAGCGACACTGAAACAAATTATAATCAGCTAGACAGGATTGTTGTGCAGGTTACTGAAACAGAACAGCTTCAGCCAACTACAGAGATCCTTAGCCGTATGTTAACAAGGCGCCATACAGGTGTTAAGGACTTTGAGATAACAGTTCCTGAATTACTGCTTAAACAGCAACAGAGGACAAAAGACATCTTCAATATTGTACTCGGGGCAATAGCCAGTATTTCGCTCATCGTGGGCGGAATCGGTATCATGAATATCATGTTTGCCTCGGTTATGGAAAGAATAAAGGAGATAGGAACCCGAATGGCAATAGGTGCCAAAAAAATGGATATCGTTGTGCAGTTTCTTTCCGAAGCTGTACTCATCAGTGTATCAGGTGGCTTTATTGGTGTTTTTTTCGGAGTGATAATGGCAAAACTGATTGAACAGTTAGCAGGTATTATGACTATTGTTTCCTTCTTCTCTGTATTTATTGCTTTCGGGGTGTCAGCAGCAGTGGGTGTAATTTTTGGATATTCCCCTGCCAAAAGAGCATCTGAAAAGGACCCGATTGAATCATTGAGATATGAATAACCTTTGCTGTCTGAATTAACAGGAAAGACGGAATAAATTATTATAATTTAATATGAAGAATTTGCTTTTATTTTCACTGATAGTATTGCTCCTTTTTTCTTCAAAAGAGATGGTTGCTCAGGAAGTTAAAAAGCTCACATTTGAGGAGGTCATAAAACTATCGGAAGAGCAATCGCCAAATGCGCTGATTGCCAAACACAGGTTTCGTTCCTCCTACTGGCAGTTCAGAGCTTATCAGGCACAGTTCAGGCCCAGTCTTACCCTGAGAGGTAATGCGCCAAATTACAGTGATGGGTTTGATAAAGTTTATGATTCCAATACAGGTCAGTATACATATGTTGCAAAAAACACAATCAGCAGCAGCGGGAGTCTCGCTTTGTCCCAGGCCGTTGGACTGACAGGTACAACTATCTCTCTACAGTCAGCAATGAATCATCTCTTTGATTTTGGACTGGATTCCAAACCACTCCTTGGACCAGATGGCACGCCTGTCAGCAGTCCACGTCAATATAATATTACACCTGTAAGCATAAATTTGTCTCAGCCGATACGTCAGTTTAATACTCTACGCTGGCAAAAGAAGATAGAACCTGTAAAATATGAAGCAGCAAAGAAAGCTTATCTGGCAAATATTGAAGGTGTTCATCAAAGCGCAGTAATGAATTTTTTCTCACTTGCCCTTGCACAAATCAATAAGCAGATTTCAGAAATGAACTATTCCAATGCGGATACTTTGTTTCGTATTGCAAAGGGAAGATATCAGTTAGGGACTATCGCTGAGGATGAGCTTTTACAGATGGAGCTTTCATGGCTGAACGCAGAAACTGCGAGAAAACAGGCTGACATGAATCTTCGTGACAGGGAAATCAGGCTAAGATCCTTTCTTGGATATAATGAAAACGTGAGAATCGAACTTATCCTCCCTGATAAGGTCCCCGACCTACAGGTTGATACGAAAGAAGTTCTTGATCTTGCTTTAATAAATAATCCCGATCTTCTTACCCAGCAGATTAATGTTCTTAATGCACAAAGCAGTGTCGCGCAGGCCAGGGCTTCGATGGGGCTAAATGCAACTTTAAATGCTTCCCTCGGAATGTCTCAACGTGGCCCCGATTTTCAAAACACATTGGATAATCCGAATCAGAGTCAGACAGTAAATATTAGTTTTATTCTTCCTATCCTCGACTGGGGCCGCGGGAGAGGTAACTATAAGATGGCTCAGTCAAGTCTTGAATTGACCCAGACACAAGCTAAACAGGCTCTTACAGATTTCCAGCAAAATCTTTTTCTGGATGTCGAACAGTTCAACCTTCAGAAGAGTCAGGTTGCAATCGCAGCAAAGTCCGATACTGTGGCAATGAAAAGATATGAAGTTACAAAACAAAGGTTCCTTATTGGCAAGATTGCAGTACTTGATCTTAATGATGCAGATAGTCGTAAAGACCAGAACAAAAGAGCTTATGTTCAATCGCTTCAGGATTACTGGAGCTTTTTCTATAATTTAAGAAGTATTACATTATTTGATTTTATAAATAAGAAACCGCTCGAGACGGATTATGATAAGTTGATACAATAATATTTGATTGTCAGTCTGCCTTTCATGCAACGTAGTTTTTTAGAAGGAGATTCCTCGCTAACGCTCGGAATGACAGCCTGATATAGTAGACGTGAGGAAGATGTGGCAGCTCGCATTTGCGAGCCGCCACATCTTCCTCAATCGTGCCAAAAATAAAATGTCATTCCGAATGAATCCGACATCAGGCGGATGAATGAGGAATCTCCAGTATATTTTCCACCAATTCCTCAGATTAATAATTGATTGTTTTTGCAAAAAATTAATATCTTTGCGCCTCAATCAAAGAAGAATAACTAAAGAATCACACATAATCCCAAAAGACTAGACAAATGCAGAATAAAGCAGCAATCATCGTTCTGGCAATTGCATTAGGGTTGGTATCAATTTATCAGCTTTCATTTACAGGCGCTACCTACAAGGTTAAGAAAGCAGCCAGGGTATATGCAAATGGAGACCTGGAAAAAGAGACCAAATACCTCGATTCAATTTCCACATTACCAAAAGAAAAGTGGAGTTTTCTGGGTAACACATTTAAGGAATGTCAGAAAAAAGAACTGAACCTTGGCCTCGACCTTAAAGGCGGAATGAACGTTATCCTTGAAGTATCCGTAGAAGATATTTTAAAAGCTCTTTCAAACTATAGTCCTGATAAAACATTCAACGCAGCTCTGGCTCGTGCAAAGGAACTGCAGAAGAATAGTCAGTCTGATTATCTTACTTTATTTGGGAAAGCCTTTCAGGAAATTGATCCGAATGCCAAACTTGCTTCTGTATTTGGTACTGTGGAATTAAAGGAAAAGATAAATTTCAACTCGACCAATGATCAGGTTCTTAAAGTACTCGATAGCGAAGTAACTGGGGCGATAACCAATGCATTCAATATTCTTCGTACAAGGATAGACCGTTTCGGAGTTGTACAACCAAATATTACACAGCTCGCAACAAAAGGACAAATTCTTATCGAACTTCCGGGTCAGAATAACCCGAAACGTGTTCGTGAACTGCTCCAGGGAACAGCCAATCTTGAATTCTGGGAAACTTATGAAAACAGTGAGATTATCGGCGCCCTATCCAAGGCTAATAACCTTCTAAAAGATCTTCAGGCTAATGCTGAGAAAGCTAAAACAGTTGCTACAGAATCAACTAAAAAAATCGCTGTTTCTGATACAACAAAGAAAGACCAGTCGCTTCTTGACCTCATAAATAAAGATACTACTAAAGCTGCTGAAGCAACAACTCGTGAAGGGTTCACGCTTCAGAATCCATTATTCGGGATTCTTATTCCAAGGGTAACAGCTGAAGGTCAGGCATTACCATCAAGTATGATAGGCCTTGCCAACGCAAAAGATACCGCAAAGATCGATGCTTATCTGAAAATGAACCAGATAAAAACATTATTCCCACGCGACCTTAAACTTCTGTGGAGTCAGAACCCTTATAAACAAGACCCCACAAAAACAATGTTCGAACTTCATGCAATAAAGATTACCACCCGGGACGGACGCCCACCTCTTGGCGGAGATGTTATTACCTCAGCCAGAACCTCGACAGGTGTAACCGGTGATGTAAAAGTTGACATGTCAATGAATTCGGAAGGTTCTAAAACCTGGGCCAGAATGACTCGTGAAAACATAGGCCGTTGTATTGCAGTAGTGCTTGATGGCTACGTTCGCTCATATCCGAGAGTTCAGAATGAGATTAATGGCGGAAGTACTGAAATTACAGGTGATTTTACAATTGAAGAGGCTGATGACCTTTCTAATATATTGAAATCCGGTAAATTGCCGGCGCCAACACATATAATATCAGATACAATCGTCGGACCTACCCTTGGTAAGGAAGCTATTAATTCAGGTTTTATCTCATTCTTTGTAGCATTCGCTCTTGTTCTGGGATTCATGGTGTTCTATTACAGCAGAAGCGCCGGAACAATTGCTGATATAGCTCTTTTTGCGAACCTGTTTCTGCTTTTTGGGGTGCTGGCTTCACTTAACGCAGTATTGTCTCTGCCTGGAATTGCGGGTATAGTGCTCACTATGGGTATGGACGTTGATGCGAATATTCTTATTTTTGAACGTATCAGGGAAGAACTGCGAGGTGGCAAAGGAATAAAGCTCGCACTCGCAGATGGATACAAACGAGCCTATCCTGCTATTATCGACTCAAAGGTAACAACGATGCTTACCGGTATTGTACTCTATGTTTTTGGAACCGGTCCTATCAGAAGTTTTGCAACAACCCTTATTATAGGTATTTTGACATCAGTTTTTGCATCAATATTCCTTACACGGCTTATTTATGAAGGTTTGCTGAAAAGAAATGTAAATCTTCATTTCTCTATTCCTCTTACAGCTAATGTATTCAAACACACAAAGATTGATTTTATCGGAATCAGGAAGTATTTTTATATTATCTCCGGCGTCATTATTACTTCTGGTATTATCTCATTGTTTGTCAGAGGGCTTAATCCCGGGATCGACTTTGCCGGTGGACGTACTTTTGTTATAAGATTTGATAAACCAGTTATTACAGAAGATATTGCAGCCAAACTCAATATCGCATTTGGTGATCTTCCTCAGGTTGTTACCTATGGAAAACAGAATCAGGTAAAAATTACTACAAAGTATAAGATCAATGAAAATGGTGTTGAAGATGAGGTAGATACAAAATTATATGAAGGACTTAAAAGCTTTCTGCCTGCTGGTGTCACAAAAGAAGTCTTTTTGACCGATAAGTACAGGGTAAGTTCCGAAACAGTTGGTCCTGTAGTTGCAGCAGATATAAAGATCAATGCATACTATGCGGTTGGTATTGCACTTGTCCTTATCTTTCTCTATATCTTTATGAGATACCGCTACTGGCAGTATGGTTTTGGGGCTGTTGCTTCATTGGCCCACGACGTCCTGCTTGTCCTTGGTGTTTACTCTTTGCTCTGGGGTCATATGCCATTCTCAATGGAAATTGACCAGTCATTTATAGCGGCAATCCTTACAGTGATCGGATTCTCAGTGAGTGATACTGTTATTGTCTTTGACAGAACAAGGGAATTCCTGCCATTATACCGTAAGCGGCCTTTCAGTGAAGTACTTAATATGGCTTTGAATTCAACCCTGAGCAGAACTATAAATACTACTTTTGCGGTAATTCTTACTATTCTGGCTATGTTCATCTTTGGAGGTGCTGTTATCAGAGGCTTCATGTTCGCACTTCTGGTTGGTATAGGAACAGGGGTTTATTCATCTGTATTCGTTGCCACAGCATTAATGTACGACACATCACCCAGGTCGAAAGATATGATTGAGGAGCCAAAAGCTAAAATAAAGGCGTCGATCTAGAAATCTAAATACATTAAGGGGTGTCAGAAATGACACCCTTTTTTAGTTATCATAATTTGAAGATTATCTTCCCGTTAATGCTAATAATTATTGAGCCCTCAGAGTCGTCATCCTGGGTGCTAGCGAGGGATCTCCATATGCTAACGATGAAAATCATCCGTAACCTTTTGCGCATAAGGATTTCATTTTAATTATAATTGGGATTTGTAAAGTTTATGAATATCATTAAACTTTTCTAACTTTGGCAATTCATTTGGGAAGAATATTTATTAAGAATTGATATGAGTGGACCGGAAATATTTGTTATCATCATTGTAGCACTTCTTCTTTTTGGTGCAGAAAAACTTCCTGATATTGCAAAAACTATTGGAAAGGGGATGCGTGATTTTAAGAAAGCTACTGATGATATAAGGAGAGAGATTGAAACCAGTACAAGCGATTTTCGAAAAGATCTTACGGACGTTTCTGAATCTATTAAGACTGATGTAACTTCCTACTCAGAAAAGCTTAAGAAAGATATGAATGATGTCTCTGACTCTATAAAGAATGATATGAACGATGTTACGTCTGATGCACGACAGAGCATGAATGATATGGCTTCGACCATTCATCAGGATGCAAATGAGATAAAAGATAACATCAATAAAGATGTGAATGAAACAAAGGAAAGCCCCAAAACGTCATCCAACGATATTTCCGGCAGTTTTTACAAAGAAGTAGCTGACTAACCGGAGAGAATCATTCTTCATAAAACTTTATGATCAGAACTAACGGAATTACTAAAGCTTACGGAAACCTTAAGGTACTTAAGGGAATTGATATCCTGATCCAGGATAAAGAGGTCGTATCAATAGTTGGAGCCAGTGGTGCCGGAAAAACAACCTTGTTGCAGATAATCGGAACACTTGATCGTCCTGACGGAGGGTCAATTTTTTATAATGATTCAGATGTCAGCCATCTTAAAGGAAGAGCTCTTTCATCTTTCCGCAACAGCCATATAGGATTTGTTTTTCAATTCCATCAGCTTCTTCCTGAATTTACAGCACTTGAAAATGTTTGTATCCCCGCCTATATAGCAGGAAAAAGCAAAACAGAGGCAGAAAACAGGGCTTCCGAACTTCTTGGATTCCTGAACCTTGCTGAAAGATTGGATCACAAACCATCAGAACTCAGCGGTGGTGAGCAGCAACGAGTGGCAGTAGCCCGTGCACTCGTCAATAACCCTTCAGTAATTCTGGCCGATGAGCCTTCAGGTAACCTCGATACAGAGAATAAAAATGAACTGCATAAACTATTCTTTAAACTCAGAGATACATTTGGCCAGACAATCATAATAGTTACCCACGATCGGCAGCTTGCTTCAATGTCAGACAGAGTACTTCAGATTAAAGACGGACTTATTGTTAATGAGTCTTAAAGAATCATATAACGGCATCCCTGCATCCGAAATAAAGGCATTCCTCGAAGAAAAGTATCTTCAGTATAATACCCCGTCATTTATAGATTGTGACCCCATTTCAATACCACATGGATTTCATGAGCTTCATGACAGGGAAATATCAGGTTTCCTTACTGCTGCCATAGCCTGGGGCCGCAGAGATCTTATTCTGAGAAGCAGCCGGACAATGCTGGAGTTAATGGACAATTCTCCTTATGAGTTTATTTCAACTGCTTCAGAAAATGAACTTCAACGGCTCATTCGATTCGTTCACAGGACATTCAATGGAACTGATTATATATACTTCATCCGGGGACTGAGATATATTTATTCCAACTTCTACAGTATGGAGGATGTTGTACTTCAGGGAATGATGACGTCCGGTTCACTTAAGGATGGTATGTCACATCTGAGAAAAATATTTTTTTCTCTTCCTCATGCAACACGAAATGAGAAACACTTTGCCGACGTAATGGGAGGAGCTGCAGGAAAAAGACTGAATATGTTTCTGAGATGGATGGTAAGAAAAGATAATTCCGGCGTTGATTTTGGCATCTGGACTAAAGTTGATCCATCAATCCTTTATATTCCTCTCGATCTGCATTCAGGTAATACTGCCCGCCGGCTCGGACTCCTGACTAGAAAGATGAATGACTGGAAATCAGTAGAAGAACTTACCGGAATCCTGAGAGAGTTTGATCCTGCAGATCCTGTAAAGTATGATTTTGCACTATTTGGTCTTGGTGTGAATGAAAAGTTTTGAAAATGTCCAATAATCATTTCATTTTTAAACAGTTCACAATAAATCAGGAGAAATCTGCTTTTAAAGTCGGAACAGATGGTGTTCTTCTGGGAGCCGTTGCGGATACAGATGGCGCCGGAAAAATCCTGGATATCGGTTCAGGTACAGGATTGATCTCAATAATGCTTGCCCAGAAATGCAACGCTGAGATAACAGCAATTGAGCCTGATTATGGATCATTTCTTCAAACTTATGAAAATGTCAATCGCAGCCCATGGCATGAAAGAATAAAGGTTCACCATACAACTTTTCAAAACCTTGATCCGAATCTCGGCCGATTCGACATGATTGTGACCAATCCTCCTTTTTTTAGTGATTCACTTAAAAATCCTGATCCGCGAAAATCGGCCGCAAGACATAACGAATCACTTTCTGCGGAAGATATATTGGAGGGCGCTTTAACGTTTATGAAAGAAGATGGTAATTTGCAACTGATACTTCCTTATGTTGAAGGGAATATTTTTATTGCAGAAGCTCATAAGTACGGATTTTATTGTAACAGAATAATTAAAATAAAGCCGGTACCGTCAGCCGAAATCAGGAGGATGATATTAAAATTCAGCAGAGTGCGGAAGAAACCTTCCGAAAGTTTCCTCACAATTGAACATGGTAAAAGACATGAGTTCACAGAAGAGTATATAAATCTTACGAAGGAGTTTTATCTGAAGTTCTGAGATTTTGCCCACCAACCCCCCTAAAGGGAGGCTTTTCTTTATTCACATCTTTATTGAAAATAATACTTTCGAGAATTTGTTCAAACCTGGGAGATCCCTCATTTTTCCACTTATAGTGTTTCGGTTAAATAATTAATTTTTTTAGTGGAAAAATTCGGGACGACACCGATTTTAAGAGAGGACAGGGGGAAGGAAGCAGCGACGATTCACCGGAATCTTGTTTTCTGATAAAATGACAATTGAATCGCCGCTGCTTCCTTCCCCCAATACACACAATAAACATTGTCATCCCTCAACTCATCCACCCTTGGGCATAATTCTAAAGCAATGGTTATGAGGTGGATGAGTTGAGGGATCTCCCAATCATTATACCGGAATTTAATAAACATATTCTTGTCTCTGATACCTAATCAAATAGTGCGAGGGTCTCTATTTCTAATAATATTTTGAGGCACTGCCGTTTTCTACCAATTAGTGATTGAGAAAAAATGTGATGAAAGATTAGTTTAGGGGGGCAGGGGGCCTACCCAAAAAGAATTAAGTCTACTGTATCATCTCGCTCTCCGGCAATCCATATTCCTCTTTCATCTCCACTCCGAGGGTCTTTAATTCATCAAGAACAGGATTATAAATCTGTGGAATAACGGGTCTGCAGACACCTTTTACCTCAATCTTTTTTTCAAGTATCATTTTTACCGCAATAGCTGCAGGGAGTGCAACGGTTCTTGCGATTGAGGTATTTGTCAGCGGAGATCCGAAATCAATCATCGATGACTTTATAACCTCCCTGTTTCCATCTGGATAAGATGCTAGGAAGATATGCTGTAATACAACCATATCACGATCCACAGGAGACAGAAACATTTTTTTAATCATACGGTCTGATGTGATTTCAAAAGGAGTGGTTTCGTGATATTGCAGTTTATCATCACTGAAAAATCCAAGAAAGTCAAGTGACTGCATTGCTGTTGATGTCAGTGACACTCCAAGCTTCTTTGCTAAATTTATCCTTAGATCCTTAACATCCAGCTCAGTTATTTCTGCAAGAAAATCTACATAGCTCATTCCCTGACAATCCTTTACAGAATCATCCAGCATGTTAAGACCCTTCATCACATCCAGCGACTCGCACCATCCCTTATATCTTAATGTGCCGCGATACATGGTTTTTGTTTCGGGTATACCGTATATATCTATATAACTTATCGAATCCCTGTTGGGATATACTTCAAGATTGCCAATTCCGGGGAAACTATAATCGAAAGTGTCCTTAAAAAGATCTGATGATTCAATGTAGACTTTTCTGTCTTTTTTCAGATAGTGTGCGCTGTTCCTGCTTGCCAGAATGACACCCTTCGGACTCCATGAAAACTTGTATTTCATTGGATTATCAGCAGACTCAGGAGCCGGAAGTGCGCCACATAATGAATAAAACTCTTCAACTTTTCCGCCTTTACCGTGAATATGATCAATAATCCTCATTGCTGTCATATGGTCTATACCCGGATCGAGTCCTATCTCATTAAGAAATAACAGACCGGCATTTTTGGCCGATTCATCAAGATCTTTCATTCCGGGTTGAATATATGAAGTGGTAACCATTGATTTTCCAAATCTCAGACACACCTTTGCAACTTCTGAATGGTACTTATATGGAAGCAGGCTGACCACAACATCATTTTCAGCAACAATCTTTTCAAGCATTGCCGGATCATCCATTGACCAGTCGAGTGATGAGCCATGAGGATTTCCATTTATCATTTCATCTGCTCTGTCTTTCATGGGTGAAGCAACCAGAAGCTCAAAATTATTTTTGAGCAGATATTCTACCATTGGTTTGACCACTAAGCCTGCTCCGAGTATTAAGACCTTTTCCATAAAATGTACTTTTTGTCAGAGTCCAAGATAATAAAAATGAAACTGAAAATGTATGACTTTAACCTGATTATAACTGAATTAAGAACAACGAACAAATGAATGACGAATTCAGAACCAGATGAAACTTCTGATTTCTGATTTCGAATGTTCGTTATTCTTCCTTTTCATTTAAATTTCATAAATTATACAAGATCATAGTAATAAACATTAGAAACTATTTCATTAATATTACCATCGATGTATCTTTGTAAGGAACAAGCTGAACTGAGAGAATAATTTAAATCGCTACATTCCGGATGCCTGATTTTCAGAAGTATGTAGAAACACCGCTGATGAAGCAATATAATAACATCAAGACCAAACATCCTGATGCGATATTACTTTTCAGAGTAGGAGATTTTTATGAAACTTTTAGTGAAGATGCTATCAGGACTTCAGAAATACTTGGGATCACACTTACCCGAAGGGCGAATGGATCGGGATCTTTTGTCGAATTAGCAGGTTTTCCATATCATGCACTCGACACATATCTGCCT
>Ga0302323_100002143_pt1 | contig 16044 bp, 15 predicted proteins | sample Fen_T0_3_FD_201950 | JGI IMG/M metagenome (GOLD analysis project Ga0302323, IMG submission 201950) | Peat permafrost microbial communities from Stordalen Mire near Abisko, Sweden - Fen_T0_3 | ecosystem: Environmental > Terrestrial > Soil > Wetlands > Permafrost | place: Sweden: Abisko... | reverse complement strand
GTACGGACTCCTCGAGGAAGTCGGCGGGCTCGAGCAGGACGTCGACGACGCCCAGCCGCAGGGCGTCCTTCGGCTTGAGCTGCTTGTTGGTCTGCAGCGGGTTCGCGACGATGATCTCCAGAGCGTTCGCGGGGCCGATGAGGTTCGGCAGGATCCATGCGCCGCCCCAGCCCGGGATGAGCCCCAGGAACACCTCGGGCTGCGACATCGCCGCCGCACCGTAGGACAGCGTCCGGTAGTCGCACATCAACGACAGTTCCATGCCGCCGCCCATCGCGACGCCGTTGACGAAGGCGAAGGTGGGCAGTTCCATGTCCGTGAAGCGGGAGAACACCCGATGGCCCGTGCGACCGAAGTCGCGGATGATCTCAGGATCCCTGACCAGGCCGATGGCCGAGAGGTCCGCGCCCACCGCGAAGATGAACGGCTTGCCGGTGACCGCGACTGCCGCGATGTCCGACATCGCATCGATGCTGTCGAGTGCGGCATCCAGGGAGGCCAGGCCGCCGAGGCCGAAGGTGTTGGGACGGGTGTGATCGCGCTCGTTGTCGAGGGTGATGAGTGCCATCCGACCTGCGCCATCGGGCATCTCGAGCACGCGCACCTTGGCATGGGTCACGACCTCGTCGGGCGCACCCTGGACGGTCGGCTGCTCGCTCATGCCTTGCTCCCTGCGTAGTTGACGTTCTCCCAGATGACCGTTCCGCCCATGCCGAGACCGATGCACATGGTCGTGATGCCGTAGCGCGCCTGCGGATTGCGCTCGAAGTCGCGGGCCAGGTACGTCATCAGGCGGATGCCGCTGGAGGCGAGCGGGTGGCCGACCGCGATCGCGCCGCCCATGGGGTTGACCCGCGGGTCGTCATCGTCGATCCCGAAGTGATCCAGGAAGGCGAGCACCTGGACGGCGAACGCCTCGTTGATCTCGAAAAGGTCGATGTCGGCGATCGACATCCCGGCTCGTGACAGTGCCTTCTCGGTCGAGGGAACCGGTCCGACGCCCATGATCTCGGGTTCGACACCGGCGAAGGCGAAGCCGACCATGCGCATCTTCTTGGAGAGGCCGAGGTCGTCGGCGACCGACTCGGCCGCGAGCAGGGCGCCGGTGGCACCGTCGTTGAGCCCGGAGCTGTTGCCTGCCGTGACGCGGCCGTGCGGACGGAACGGCGTCTTGAGCCCGGCCAGTCCTTCGAGCGTCGTCTCGGGACGCGGGGCCTCGTCGGCCGTCATGAGGCCCCAGCCCAGGCTCGCGGATGCCATCGCGACGGGCACAAGGTCCGGCTGGATCCAGCCGCGCTCGTAGGCGGCGGCGGTCTTGCGCTGTGACCCGAGGGCGTACGCGTCGGCGCGCCCCTTCGTCAGGTGCGGAAAGCGGTCGTGGATGTTCTCAGCGGTGGCGCCCATGATGAGGGCATCGGTATCGACGACGCGCTCCGCCAGGAAGCGCGGGTTGGGATCCATGCCCTCACCCATGGGGTGACGGGACATGCTCTCGACTCCACCGGCGAGCGCCACGTCGTAGGCGCCAGCCATGATCGCTGAGCTCAAGGTGGTGACGGCGGTCATCGCACCAGCGCACATGCGGTCCACCGAGTAGCCCGGTACGGAGTTCGGGAGCCCGGACAGCAGGGCAGCGCTGCGCCCGATGGTCATCCCCTGATCGCCTATTTGGGTCGTCGCGGCCACGGCGACATCGTCGATGCGCCCGGGTGGCAGCTGCGGATTGCGACGCAGCAGCTCACGGAAGACCTTGACGACCAGGTCGTCGGCGCGGGTCTCAGCGAACGCGCTTCCCGCGCGACCGAAGGGCGTTCGGGCCCCGTCCACGAATACGACGTCTTGCACGGCTCGTCCCACCACTGCTCCCAGGGCTCGTCGGCGCCGCCCGAACGGGCGGATCGCCTCATATTACCGGTGAGTAACTTTCCTGACTACTCGCCAGTAACCTCGGGGGCCTCCGCCGGCGGAGCAGGCCGTGCGGCCAGGGCCTCGATGAGCACGGGGGAGGTGAGCCGGATCTGCCAGGGGCGGGCTCCGAGGGCGGTCAGCGTCTGGGCGACAGCCTCGGGAGTGGGCTGCGGGGGCGGCTCCCAGCACAGGCGGCGCACGGCATCGGGGGTCACGAGGTTCTCGACAGGAATGGACCACTCCTCGGAGAGCTCCGCCAGGCCACTGCGCGCCGCCTCAAGCCGGGCGTGGGCGACCGGATCGCGCTCGGCCCAGACCCTCGGTTGCGGCGGGCCGCTGGGCGGGGTGGCGCTCAGCGGCAGGTCGGAGTTGGGCAGCGCGGCGGCCGTGGTGAGTGCGGTCCACCACTGGCGCAGGTAGCGCTGGGCGCCTCGGCCGTGGAACTCCCGGAGCGCTGACAGCTCATCGATGGTGGACGGATGCGCCTGGACGGCCGCCACGATGGCGGCGTCCGGAAGGATCCTGCCCACGGCGATGTCGCGTCGCTGGGCGATCTCGTCGCGTGCGTGCCAGAGCTCGCGCACGGCTGCGAGGTCTCGCGGCTTGCGGAGGCGGTGGATCCCAGACGTGCGACGCCACGCCTCGTCGCCGCGCTCACGCGGGACGAAGGACACCAGCGCCGCGAAGTCCTCGTGGGCGAACTCCAGCTTGCCGGCATCCCGCAGCTGCTCCTCCATGGCATCGCGCAGCTCGACGAGGACCTCCACGTCGAGTGCGGCGTACCGCAGCTGGGCGGCACTGAGCGGGCGCACGGACCAGTCCGTCGCCCCGTGACCCTTCTCGATGCCCAGTCCGAGCTCGCTGGCCACGAGGGCGCCGAGGCTGACCCGATCGCGGCCGAGGATGCGACCGGCGTGCTCGGTGTCGAAGAGAAGGGAGGGCTTGAGGCCCACCTCCGCAAGACACGCGAGGTCCTGGGTGGCCGCGTGCAGGATCCACTCGACTCCCTCGGTGGCGGCCTGGATGGGAGAGAGGTCGGGCACCGCGATCGGGTCGATGAGTGCCGTGCCCGCGCCGGTGCGGCGCAGTTGGACCAGGTACGCGCGCTGGCTGTATCGGTAGCCGGAGGCGCGTTCGGCATCCAGTGCCAGCGGGCCGGTGCCTGCCCTGAGTCGGTCGGCGTACCGGGCGAGGACGTCCGCATCGACGATGACGGCCGGCGTGCCGTCTCGTGGCTCGAGGAGCGGGGTGATCTCCGGTTCGTCCGTCAGCGCGCTCAGCCCCGATGCCGGCGGCGCATGGCGCCCACGTGGGTGACGCCCTGCGGCAGAGGCGGCAGACCCGCCGCCTGGGCCAGCAGGTCCAGCCACGCCGAGACATGCAGGCCCAGGTCGTCGACGGGTTCACCGGTCTCCGGATCCTCGACCGGCGTCCAGGAGGCGCGGATCTCGACGTAGCCATCACCGGGACGGTCGGTCATGGTGCCGAACGATCGACCCGACGATCGGGTCACGGTGCCGCCGAGCTGCGTCGCATGAGCCCCCGCATTAGTGAGGGCCTCGGTGACCCAACTCCAGCCGACATCGTGCAGGAGGGGGTCATCGACGAGGTCGGCCTCGAGATCGGCGCGGGCGAAGATGACGGCGCGGAACGAGCCGTCCCACTCGTCGACGCCGTCGGGATCGTGGAGAAGCACGAAACGCCCGCTGCACGAGCCGTCGTCAGGGTCGCTGGGCTCCGCGGTGAGCGCCACGGCCGCCGGGGCGAGGCGCTGCGGGGCGGGCGCCTCGTCGATTTCGAACTCCGGGCGGACACCGACGGACTTGACCTGAGCGAGGGCCCGCTCGAAGGCATCCGTCCGTGAACTGATGGTCCGCACCCCTGCAGGCTATTCGCGCGGGCAGTCCGCGGGGGCGTGACGCGCCGTTACTGTGGCGCCGTGGCCGCGCTCCTCGCCCTGGCGTCGTCGATGATGTGGGGCACGGCGGACTTCGTCGGCGGAGTGCTGTCCCGCCGGCTTGCCCCCCTGGCCGTCTACGGGATCTCGCAGATGGTCGGCCTGCTCCTCCTCGTCGGACTCGCGACCGCACGAGGCGGCTGGTCCGCTCCACCGGACTACTGGCCCTGGGCGGTCGCCGGGAGCGTTGCTGGCCTCATCGGCATGGTCGCCTTCTATGCGGCGCTCGCGATCGGTCCCATGGGTCTCATCTCGCCGTTCGTCTCCCTGTCGGTGCTGGTACCGCTTGCCGTGGGCCTCATCCGCGGGGAGTCGCCCGGGTCCTTGGCGATCCTCGGGATCGTGCTGGCCATCGTCGGCATCCTGCTCGCCAGCGGGCCGGAGCTCTCCGGTGCCGAGAGTGCGCGGCCGCTCGTGCTCGCCGGCATTGCCACCGTCAGCTTCGGTGGCATGTTCGTCTTCATGGCGGAGGGCAGTGCGCGCAACCCCCTCATGACCATGACCGGCATGCGCGTGACGACGGCCGTGATCTTCGTCGTCGTCCTGCTCAAGGTCCGCAGCTTCGGTGGAGCAGGTCCACGCGACCTGCTGCCGCTGGCGGTCATCGGCGTGTTCGACGCCTCCGCGAATGTCGCCTTCGGCTACTCCACGACCCTGGGCCTGCTGTCCACGACGTCGGTGCTCGGTGACCTGTACCCCGTCATGACGGCGGTGCTCGCAGCGATCATCCTCCGCGAGCGACTGCGCCCTGTCCAGTACGCAGGGGTCGCAGCAGCCCTGGCAGGCGTGCTTCTGATCAGCGCCGGGGCATGAGGCTATTCAGCAGGAGCGGCCGGTTCGAGGGTCATGGAGATCGAGTTGATGCAGTAGCGCAGGTCGGTCGGGGTTCCGTAGCCCTCGCCTTCGAAGACGTGCCCCAGATGCCCGCCGCAGGTGGCGCACCGCACCTCCGTGCGCAGGCCGCCCAGGGACCGATCCTCGAGATAGACGACGGAATCCTTGGCGAGCGGTGCGTAGAAGCTCGGCCAGCCGCAGTGCGAGTCGAACTTGGTGTCGCTGCGGAACAACTCGGCACCGCACGCTCTGCAGCGGTAGACGCCCTCGGTCTTGGTGTCGGTGTACTCACCTCGGAAGGGCGCCTCGGTGCCGGCTTCCCGCAGGACGTGGTACTCCAGCGGCGTGAGCTCGGACTTCCAGTCGGACTCGTCCTTCGCGATCTCGTACGGGGTTCCGTCAGGTCGGGTCGTACCGTCATGGGCAGGAGTCGTGTGCGTCATGAGGGGACGTTAACCCGAGATCAGCCGTCGCGCACCGTGCGGTAGCCCAGCAGGAGCCCGAATCCCATGAGGCCGGCACCGCTGATCGCATCGGTCCAGCGCAGCGCGGTCGTGCCCAGCCGCCCGCCGAGAGCGCCAGCGACGCCGGCGAGGCACAGGTGGAACAGCAGCGAGCCGAGCCCGATGCCCAGGACGAAGGCCAGGGCCGACGACGGACCCGCGGCAACGTTCGCGGTCGCCGCACCCGTGAAGACAGCACCCCACGTGAGGATCGTCAACGGATTCGACGCCGTGGCGATGAATCCCGTCCTGAAGGCGTGCCGCGGCTCCAGGACCTCGGTCTCATCCTCGGCACCCATCCGAACCCGCCACGCGTCGCGCAGTGTGCGGAAGCCGATGTAGATAAGGACGCCTGCCCCGACGAGCCCGAGTCCGATGCGCAGGGGGGCGATCCGGAGGAGCGCGGCGGCGCCCAGCGCACCCAGGACGGCGTACACAAGATCGACGGTCGCGGCCGCGAGTCCGATCGCAGCTCCCGACTGCCAGCCATAGCGCGCGCTGGTCCGCACGCACAGGAGCCAGATCGGGCCGACATTCGCCGCAGCGAGCGCGCCGATACCCAGACCGGCGAGGAGTGCACCCATCATGCGGACAGTATGGTCGGTCCGTGAGCGACATGGTTGATACGCGAGCGTCCTGGCTCAGCGACGCGGACCTGGAATCGGCCCGGGAACGGCTGCCGATCGTCTACATCAACGCCGTACCCGTCCGCGTGGATGGCGCCGGCCAGGTGGTGTCCGTCGGGCTCCTGCTGAGAGGAATGCCCGACGGCAGCATCTCGCGTGCGGTGGTGTCCGGTCGCGTGCTCTACGGGGAGCGCATCCGCGACGCCCTGCTGCGCCACATCGAGAAGGACCTGGGCGGGATGGCACTGCCGCGGGTGCCTGCCTCGCCTCAGCCGTTCGCGATCGTCGAGTACTTCCCGTCGGCCGAGGTCACCGGCTTCGAGGATCCTCGGCAGCATGCGGTGGCGTTGGCCTTCATCGTCCCGATAGCCGGCGACTGCGCGCCCTCCCAGGACGCCCTCGACCTCGTGTGGGTCACGCCCGAGGAGGCGATGACTCCGGAACTCGAAGCGGAGATGGGCGGCGGGCAGGGGCGACTGGTGCGCATGGCACTCGCACACTGCGGCCTTCTGGCGTGACGACGCTGTAACAGGCCCTCAGGAGCGGGGTGCGAAGTCAGGGTCGCGCTTCTCGAGCTTGGCCGTGATGGCCTGTCCGAGGTCCGGGCGCTGGAAGGCGGCCCGCATCTCGACAAGCGAGGTGTCCACGGCGGTCCGCAGGTCCTGCCCATCGGCGTCGAGCAACTGACGCTTGATCACAGCCATGGCGGTAGGCGAGCAATGGTCGGCCACGTCGTGGGCCCAGGCCATCGCCCGGGACAGGGCGTCGTCCGAGACGCCGTTGACCAGTCCGAGCGCCAGAGCCTCCTGCGCGTCGACGGTGCGGCCGGTGACCAGGAGATCCGTGGCGGTCGACAGGCCGGCCAACCGCGTGAGCACCCACGCTGAGCCGTACTCGGCGATGAGACCGAGGCGGCTGAACGACGTGCTGAAGGTGGCGGTCGAGGCTGCGTAGCGCGCATCGGCGCACATGGCGAGGATGAACCCGATGCCGGCGCAGGGCCCGTTGACGGCCGTGACCACCGGGGTGCCGATGGCCAGCGCCACGGTCGGCAGGGTCTCCAGGCCCTGTCCGTCGAGGTAGCCATCGAGGGCATCGCGCCCCTCGGCGAGCACGGCAAGATCTGCACCGGAACAGAACCCACGACCGGCCCCCGTGACGACGATCGCACGCACGTCCGGATCCGCATCCGCGCGCACGAGCAGCTCGGCGTAGGCCTCGCCCATCCCCGGCAGGAGCGCATTCAGCCGGTCAGGTCGATTGAGGGTGATCAGCGCGACGCGATCGTCGACTCGGTACGTCAGGACGTCTTCGGGCAGCGACAAGGTGCCTACTGCTTCTCAGGGCCGTCGTAGGGATCGATACCCAGAATGGTCTCGTCCTCGGGCGTCAGGTCGCGTGGCGTGCCGTCGAACTGGTCGCGGCTCGGATCCGCCCGCTCGGCATTCTGCTCATCGTCGAGGTAGGCGTTGTCGTCGAGGTCAGCGGGATCGACGACATGCATGGCTGCCTGCTCCGCGGTCACCCATGGTGCGGGCGTGAGGCCACCGGCATGCATGGGATCGTCGCTCGCGTCCTCGGCATCCTCCATCGCGAGCACGTCTTCGATGTCCTCGAGCGGATACGGCAGATCGTCCTGGCCTTCGCCGCCGCCCCCGTTGAGCGCGTTGTGGGTCGCCTCGGCCTCCATGATCATGGTCAGGCGCTCGGCCTGATCCGCTGCGTCGCCGCCTGCACTGCCCCCGAAGGCGGTCGCCTGAGCGACCTCTCGAGGTGACGCTGCGCCGGCCACTTTCTCGGTCATGCTGATCACCTCCCTCTTCTCGACAACTCCACACTAAACCCCTGGACGCGGGTGTCGCGCTGACTTGGAGGGGCCCGATACGGCGGTATCCCGTTCGTGCATCGATGATCCACGAGCGGATCGGCGCGCGGTTCATTACGGATGTGTCAGGCTGTCGCTCATGACCGCACTCGCCGACAACGTCTCGGATCAGCGCCTGCTGATCGACCTGGAACCGGTCGTCGCCCGCGAGCTCGACCGCCACTTCGCCACCGCCCGTGAATGGTTCCCACATGAGTACGTGCCGTGGAGCGAGGGTGAGGACTTCTCCGGCCCGCTCGATGGACGCGAGTGGGCGCCCGACGAGCAGCGGTTCGATGACGCCACTCGGACCAGCCTGATCGTCAACCTGCTGACCGAGGACAACCTGCCGAGCTACCACTACGAGATCGCCACGATTCTCGGGCGAGACGGCGCATGGGGTCAGTGGGTGGGTCGATGGACGGCGGAGGAGGGTCGACACGCCATCGCGATCCGCGACTACCTGCTCGTCACACGATCGGTGGATCCCGTGGCCATGGAGCGAGCCCGCATGGTGCACATGGAGGAGGGCTTCCGCGCCATCCATCCGGGAGTGCTGGCCGGGCTGTCCTACGTGTCATTCCAGGAGCTCGCGACACGCGTGTCACATCGCAACACGGGGGCGGCTACCAGTGACCCCGTTGCGGAGCAGTTGTTCGCGCGCATCGCGTTGGACGAGAACCTGCACATGCTGTTCTACCGCAACGTGATCGAGGCGGCCTTCGACATCGCACCGGACCAGACCATGGAGGCGGTGTGGCACTCCGTTCGTGACTTCGCAATGCCGGGCCATGGCATCGAGGGCTTTGCTCGCAAGTCGGTCGCGATCGCGGTTGCCGGGATCTACGACCTGCGCCAGCATCGCGATGACGTCGTGATGCCCGTCCTGCGCAAGTGGCGGGTGTTCGAGCGTGAGGATCTCGGCGCCGTCGGGCAGCAGGCGCGCGAGGAACTGGCCGCCTTCCTGGACGACATGGAGGTGTCCGCATCTCGGTTCGAGGAGAAGCGCGACTCGTTGAAGGCCCGACTGGAGGCCCGGCAGGGGTGAGACCAGCGTCGGTCCCGGCGGACGCGATCAGGCCGGGCGCGTTGCGATCCAATCATCGACGAATTCGGCGAGCACCCCCAGGGGCAGCGCACCAGCGGCCAGCACGGTGTCGTGGAAAGATCTGATGTCGAAACCGTCGCCGAGGGCATCCTTCGCCTTGGCGCGCAGGGCCTCTATCTCAATACGACCGGTCATGTATGACAGGGCCTGCGCAGGCAGGGCGATGTACCTGTCGATCTCCGCCTCGATGTCGATGGGCGCCACTGCAGTGTTGACGCGCATGTAGTCCACGGCCTGCTCACGAGTCCAGCCCATCGCGTGCATGCCCGTGTCGACGACCAGTCGTGATGCCCGCCAGGCGTCGGCGGAGAGCATCCCCATGCGCTGCAGGGGCGAGGAGTACAGACCCATCTGGTCGGCCAGGCGCTCGGAGTACAGGCCCCAGCCCTCGACGTACGCGGTGAAGAAGGGCAGGCGCCGCAGCAGGGGCAGGTCAGGCGTCTCGAGCGCTATGGAGATCTGGAAGTGGTGTCCGGGGACAGCCTCGTGGAACGCCGTGGCCTCGAGGTCGAAGGATGTGCGCTCCGTGGGTCGGTTGACGTTCGTGTAGTAGGTGCCTGGCCGAGATCCGTCGAGGGCTGGGGGCATGTAGTACGCCGGCGCGGAGCCCTCCGCCTCGATCTCGGGGATCTCCTCGAGAACGCAGTCGGTCGCAGGGAGCCGGCCGAACCAGTCGCGTGAGGCGACCTCCGCGCGACGCACGGCCGCCTCGGCGGCGTTGACGATCTCCTGGGCACTGGTCCAGCGAAGGTCGGGATCCTCGTTCAGCCGGGCGAAGATGGCGTGGAGGTCGTCGAGCCCGAACAACTCGCCCCCGAGCTGCACGAACTCGGCGTGCACCTGTGCGATCCGGTCGAGGCCGATCTGGTGCAGTTCCTCGGGCGTGCGCTCGGTGGTGGTGTGGTACCGCACGAGATCCCGGTAGCGTGCCGAGCCGTCGGGGAGGTGGACCAGCCCGACCGCGTCGCGCGAACGGGCCGTAGGCAGGACATCGGTTTCGAGAGCGCGCCGATAGGAGGCGAAAGCCGGCTTGACGATGTCGGCGATGATCGAGTCCCGCTCCGCCGTCCACTGGTCGGCATCGGTGTGGTCCGTGGGTGCCTGGACTGCCAAAGGGCACGGTTCGGTGGCCATGAAGAGGTCGATCTGCTCGATGGCCATCGTGACGAGGTGTGCCACCGGGGTGAGTCCCCGTGCGCGACCGTCTGCCAGACGCTGCTGCGCCTGTTCCAGGTGCGGAGCGACTGACCGCAGCCGCAGCAGGTAGTCGGCGGCCTCCTGCTCGTTGGTGAGCACCGTCATGCGCAGGTACGCGAGAAGGACCGAGGAGGGGGACACCGGGAATGCCGCCACTGTGTACTCGACCGTCTGGGCCGCGCGGGCGTTGTCGGTGTACTCGCTGAGAGCGATGACGATCTTCCGGGTGATGGCTGCCTGCTCGGAGAGCGTGACCGGGTCGATTGCTCGAGCGGCCGCACGCAGTTCAGCGGACCTCTGCGTCAATGCGTGCTCGGCCTCGAGCGACAGGTCGGTGAGCTTCGCATCGAGGTCTCGGATGCCCAGCAGGGTCGCCTCGAGGGGGTCGGCCTCCAGATACAGTCTGAGGAGTCGGTCCGCGAGATCATCGATGGCGGTATTCAGGTCCTGCTGCATCATGAGCACACGCTAGGACACGCTGGTTGCGCGCTGCTGAGGTACCTGCAGGGAGGTCTCCGATGTCCGTCGCACGGCCTGACGACAACGAGCGCGTCACGATCGTCGAAGCCCTTGTGTGGCAGCGCGCGTACGTTCTGGAAGCGGGCTCGCCGGTCGCCGCGCGCATCCTCGACGCGGTCATCGAGTCCGTCGAGGCAGGCGGACCTCTGCGGGAGATCCTGCCCACGCGCGCGCGGTTCGGCGACCTGGTCGGTCTGCGCGTCATGGCGGCCGTGCACCGCCTCGCCCTCGAGCGGCGAGCGCCCGGTGTCGCCCTCCACCTCCCTACGCTAGGCGGTCAGCCGCCCTCTCCCGTCCAGGAGTCGGACTTCGCGAACGCCGTCGTCGACGCGCTGGAACGGCACCCCGACGAATTGGGCGACAGCATCCGTCAGACACCGCAGACCAACGAGGTGGGGCGGTCGGCGCTCCTGCGCTGCGCCCTGTCGAGGCTGGGGCCCCTGACCGAGGTACGGCTGAATGAGATCGGGTGCTCCGCCGGGCTCAACCTGCGCGCCGACCATCTGCCCGGGCAGGAGGGACTGGAGGCCGGCCCGCTGCCACGAGTCATCGAGCGGCGAGGTTGTGACCTCGATCCGGTGGACCCGACAACCCAGGAGGGACGCCTGCACCTCTCGTCGTACATCTGGGTGGACGATGTGTTCCGGTTCGAGCGGTTGCGACAGGCGATGATCGTCGCTGCGGGCATTCCGGCGAGGGTCGTGCGGCAGGACGCCGTGGCCTTCCTCGAGGGCATGACGCTCGCGGACTCGGCCACCACGATGGTGTGGCACAGCGCGATGTGGCCCTACCTCAAGGAAGGTGAGCGGACGACCATCCTTGGTGTCATCGCGCGGCTGGGTCAATCTGCGACTCCCACGCGTCCGTTCGCGCATGTGTCGTGGGAGTGGTCTCCGGACCGCGCCGACCTCGTGCGCGGCTTCGAGCTCGTGGTGCGCCAATGGTCTGGCGGCGATGACGACGGCCGACCCGTGCGGCTGGCCCGGGCTCGGGGGCATGGCGATGGCGCCAGTCTCGTCAGCGCTCACGGCGAGGCACTGGAATCGGAGCCGTTGGCCCGCTGATCAGGATCTATCGCGCACATCCGGCTTGAGGCCGATGTCGGAGCCGAGTCGCGCTGCGTGCGTCGCCACGACCTCGCGCAGTTCCTCGGAGAGATCCAGGGGGCCGGACGCGAGCTGCGACTTGGACAGCTTCCTCCCGTCCCCGCCGGTCACGAGGCCGTGGTGCAGGAACGTGGCTGTCAGAACGGAATCCGCGCCGAGGGCGTCGGCGAGCAGGAGTTGGGCAGCCGTCGACGGAATCAGGTCGACGCCTCTGATGACGTGCGTGACACGGAGGTTCCGGTCCTCGACGACCGAGGCGAGCTGATACGACGGCTGGTCGTCGCGTCGCCAGACCACGAAGTCGCCGAGCTCGGAGCGCAGGTTGACTTCCGTTCCGCCTGTGTTGATCCTCGCGCCTATCGGGATGCGGGCGCGTAACGAGGTCTTCCCCGGGGCGAGATCCAGCCTTCGATCCAGGCAGTCGCGGACGCACGTCGTACTGCCTGCGGCCTGCAGATCGGAACGCGAGCACTCGCAGGCGAAGAGCACGATCGGTGAGTCCCGCACGTGGTCGAGTTGCGCCCGGTAGTAGTCCAGCCTTGATCGCATCGTGTACTCGGTCTCGAACTCATCGGCTGAGGTCGGGCCGGAGTCCCAGGCGATTCCCAACCAGTCGAGGACACGGAAGATGTCCTCGGCGTACTCGCGTCGGTATCGATCGGCATCGATGTCGTCGATGCGCAGGACGACGCTCGCAGCGTTGGCGCGAGCCCACGCATCGATCAGAGAGAAGTTGACGCAGTTGCCCAGATGCAGGAAGCCACTCGGGGTCGGGGCGATCCTGGTGATCACCCGGCAGCACCGGTCATCCGACGCTTGACCGTGGCAGCGGACTCGTCGACGTACTCCAGGTCTGCGAGGGCGAGGAGCGCGTCGCGGATCGCATCGGTGATGTCGGTTTCGCTGGCCTGCGGGTCGATGGACAGCGGCGCCGAGATGGCCACGTCGATACGGCGTCGGCCGGTTCCCTGAGGGTACGTCGTAGTGATGGCGTGCACCGGGACACCGGGGTTGTCCTTGAGCAGCGGAACGAGCACGCGTGGATGCAGGCGGTGCAGCGTGAGGGGATCGGGGGAGCGGGTTCCCTCCGGGTACACGCCGACCTTGTTCCCGTCGGCCAGGGTGGACGCGGCCATGGCCAGCGCCCACGTCGTCGACTCCTCGTCGCCGCGTCGAAGCGGGATCTGGCCCATCAGCCTGAAGAAGATGGCACCGCGCGCCTGGAACACCTCGACCTTGGCGAACGCGGTCACCCGCCACCACTGGCTCATCACCGTGGCGACGGGATCCATCGCCGAGACGTGGTTACCGACGAGGATGGCGGCCCCCGGCGCCACGTGGTCCGCGCCGATCACGACAACCTTCCACCGCAGCCGAAGCAGTCGCATTCCGGCGATCGTGGCCCAGTACGTGCGCGCCCTGCCCGGACGCCCGATCCTGACGCCCGGGTACAGGTGCCGGCCCGAGTCGAGGAGCTGCGAATATGCACGATCGGTGAACAGCGCCATGAGGCAATCATGCGGCATGCATGATCGCGCTACTGTGTCGCGCGTCCGAGCGTGGGAAGGGGATGGTCATGACCACCGCCGAAGGTGAGCGCCTTGCTGAAGTCGCGAGCGGAGGTGCCGACTGGCGACGCTGGGGCACCTATGTGAGCGAACGTGCCTGGGGCACGGTTCGCGAGGACTACAGCGCCGACGGCGACGCTTGGAACTACTTCCCCTTCGAGGATGCCCATCGGCGCGCCTACCGCTGGAACGAGGACGGGCTGGCCGGCTGGTGTGACCGAGACCAGACCATCTGCCTCGGACTGGCGCTGTGGAACGGCAAGGACCCGATCCTCAAGGAGCGCCCCTACGGCCTGGCCAACATGCAGGGCAACCACGGGGAGGACGTCAAGGACTACTGGTTCTACACCGACAACCTGCCCACGCACGCATACGCCTCGCTGACCTACAAGTACCCCCAGGCGGAGTTCCCCTACGCCGACCTCAAGACCGTCAACGGCCAGCGCGGACAGGACCAGCCGGAGTACAAGCTCTTCGACGCACTGCATGACGACTGGCTGGCGAATCGCTACTTCGACGTAGAGGTCCAGTTCGCGAAGGCATCGCCCGAGGACCTCGTGTGGCGGATCACGGTGACGAACCGCGGTCCGGAAGCCGCGGAGATCCACGTGCTGCCGCATCTGTGGTACCGCAACACCTGGAGCTGGGAGCTCGAGGCCGATCGCCCTGTGATCGAGGTTGACCCGGCGGGCGGCATTCGGACCACGCATCCCGATCTCGGCGACCGCTGGCTGTGGGTGTCGTCGTCGGATGGCTCGGCGCCGGAGTACCTGTTCTGCGACAACGACACCAACAACATGAGCGTCTTCGGATCCGCAAACAGCGTGGAGCACCCGAAGGACGGCATCGGCAACTACGTCATCGGCGGCGACGCTGCAGCAGTGAGCCGCACGTCCGGCAGCAAGGCGGCTGCCCAGGTAACCCGTTCCCTCGACCCTGACGAGTCCTTCTCCGTCACGGTCCGGTTCGCACCTGCCCCGCTGCATCTGCCCTTCGACGATGCCGATGAGGTGTTGACGGCGCGCAAGGCCGAGTCCGACGAGTTCTACGGGGACCTCGCGAGTAGCTCCCTGAACGAGGACGACCGGCTTGTGCAGCGTCAGGCCCTGTCCGGACTGCTGTGGTGCAAGCAGTACTACCACTACGCGGTGCGGCGCTGGCTTGAAGGCGACCCGGGCCAGCCACCGCCCCCCGAGTCGCGCAAGCACGGGCGCAACGCCGAGTGGCAGCACCTGGTGAACCGCGACGTCATCCTCATGCCCGATGCGTGGGAGTACCCGTGGTACGCGGCGTGGGACCTCGCCTTCCACTGTGTCACCGTGGCGATGATCGATCCTGACTTCGCGAAGGACCAGGTCCTGCTGCTGCTGTCGTCGCTCTACCAGCACCCCCATGGCCAGATCCCGGCCTACGAATGGAGCTACGGCGACACCAACCCGCCCGTGCATGCCTGGGCGGCCTGGCAGGTCTACCAGCTCGACGCCCAGCAGAAGGGCGTCGGCGACCAGATGTTCCTGGAGGCGGCGTACCGCTCGATCACCCTGGACGTCATGTGGTGGCTCAACAAGCAGGACGAGCACCAACGCGGTGTGTTCGGCGGTGGCTTCCTGGGCATGGACAACATCGGCGTGTTCGACCGCGATCAGCCCCTGCCCACCGGCGGCCGGCTCGCCCAGGTCGACGGCACGTCGTGGATCGCGACACTGGTCCTGCAGATGCTCGAGATGACGGTCGAGCTGGCCAAGTTCGAGACCAACTACGACCGGATGATCGGCCGCTGGGTGTGGGACGGATGGCTGGTGGCCGCCGCACTCGAGCGGGGCACCGGAAACGTGAGCCTGTGGAACGACAAGACGGGGTTCTACAACGACGTCATCGAGCTTCCAGACGGCTCGGCGCAGCCGCTTGAGGTGTTCTCCATGCAGTCGCTGGTGCCGCTGTTCGCGTCGATCTCGATTCCCATGAGTGCCCACGCCGAGCTGGCCATCCTGCAGGGGAAGATGCACGACCTCCGCGACGCCTTCGAGATGTCCCCAGACGAGATGAGCCTTCGCCTCGAAGGGGGCGACGGCTCGCACATGGCCGTCGCCGTCGTCCGCAATGATCGGCTCGCCCAGATCCTCAAGCGGGTCCTCGACCCGGATCAGTTCCTGTCGCCCTTCGGCATCCGCTCGTTGTCGAAGTACCACGACGAGCATCCCTATACCTACAACGTGAACGGCCAGTCGTACGAGGTCCGCTACATGCCCGCTGAGTCGCTGAATCGGATGTTCGGCGGCAACTCGAACTGGCGTGGGCCCATCTGGTTCCCGATGAACTTCCTGCTGGTGCAGTCGCTCAATTCCTACGCCCGGTTCTTCGGCGACACCTTCTCCGTCAGTGATCCCACGGGGGAGGGCAATGACGTGCCCATCGCGGGCGTTGCCGACGACCTCGCCAACCGGCTCTGCTCGATCTTCCGACGGGGCTCGGACGGCCGGCGGCCCGTCTTCGGCAAGAACGACTACTTCCAGACCGATCCGCACTGGCGCGATCTGGTGCCGTTCCACGAGTATTTCGACGGAGAGGACGGGCACGGGCTCGGCGCAAGCCACCAGACCGGGTGGACGGCCACCGTGGCCCTCCTCCTGCAGTACGGCGGAGCCCTCCGCTTCCACCACTTCTATCGCTGACCACGCAACGCATTCGTCATCGCACACATCACTGAGAGGCTGACATGGACTTGACAGGCAAGGTCGCAATCGTCACCGGCGGCAACAGCGGTATCGGAGCAGCCATCGTCGTGGCCATGGCCGCGGCAGGCGCCAAGGTCGTCATCGACTACGTATCGCACCCGGAGGCGGAGGTGGCGCTC
>Ga0302323_100002142_pt1 | contig 16044 bp, 14 predicted proteins | sample Fen_T0_3_FD_201950 | JGI IMG/M metagenome (GOLD analysis project Ga0302323, IMG submission 201950) | Peat permafrost microbial communities from Stordalen Mire near Abisko, Sweden - Fen_T0_3 | ecosystem: Environmental > Terrestrial > Soil > Wetlands > Permafrost | place: Sweden: Abisko... | reverse complement strand
GTTACGAGCCCATCGCAATGCCCGGTCAACACCCTCTCGCCGTCTTTGCCATCGCTCTTGAAGGCGAACGCCAGCCCCAACTCGGGCTTCTCCTGCTTGGTGTCGAGCGGCAAGCCGAGCTCCAGCAGAGTGTAAACCAAGCGTCGCTTGGCGATCTCCAAACCCTGCCACGATGACAGCGCGGTCGGCTCCGTCAGGTCCGGCGTCGACTCGTTCAGTCGGCAGGCTAGACAGAGATCGTTCGGGTCGTGCTCGGGAATAGCCCAGTTACACACTGCGTGGGTCGTGTAGTTTGCGCACAGTCGATAACGAGCGCCCTGAGCCATCGGATCGAGTGCCAAGAAGCGTGTGCCAGGCTCGCTCGTGGCGTCCTGCTCCATCGCGCTCAAGACACCGCGGTCCGACAGGTACGCCAGCGCATGGCCACAACGGGTGCATTGCGAGTTCTCGAAGAAGGCGACATTTTTGCACGCTGAACAGGTGAAGATTTTCATGGGTTTCCTCGGGGAAATGGCCAGCGTTCCGCCAGCCACTCAGGGTGCGATGAACGTTCCGCAAGAAGCCGAGCAGGTGGCGATGTCATGCACGCAGGAGGCGTTTTCGCCAATGCAGTCGTGGCAGTCGTCCAGTTTATTTTGCTTGGCGTCGCTGTTGCTCGCGTCGCTTTCGCAGCGATCCTTGCAAGCGTCGACATCGTAGCTGGAATCGAAACAATCGGCGTACCGTTGACAGACGTCGTGGCAATCCCATTTGTTGGTAATCGGGTCCGCGGCACTGCATGCGACGCCAGTCAACGACAGAATAAGGCAAACGAACGAGAGTGGCTTCATCATGCGGACCCCCCTTTGCAGCGCGCGTGCCAAGAGCGTGCCGCGCGCAATCTAGCGTTGCTCATCAGAAAGCGCGCCATCAGCAAGCGTGTCCACCGGGCACAAATGAGCCCCACGGTGTGGCGTCTCGTCGCGGCAAGGCACGCTTCGTGCTCCTATCAGCGGGGTGAGCACGCCCAATCCCTCGACGTTCAATCGCTATTGGCGCCTGCTCAAGCGCGTTTCCGATCAAGCCGACGCAGACGATGCGGACATCGTGGCGGCAGGCTTGGCGTTTTACGGAATTCTGGGTTTGTTTCCAGCGCTCTTGGCAATGGTCTCGCTGTACGGCCTCGTCGCCGATCCGATCGCCATCCGGAATACCATCTATGGCCTTGCCCGCTCGTTACCCCCGACAGCGCGCGATCTGCTGATCGGTGAATTGTCAAACTTCATTGCCCGCGACTCCCGTAGCTTGAGCGTGGGAATGATTTTGGGCTTCTTGGCCGTGCTTTGGAGCTCTTCTTCGGCAATGAGCGTCTTGGTACGCGCCATCAACGTGGCTTACGACATTCCGGAGGGGCACAGCTTCTTCAAACGCCGCCGCATTGCGGTTCTGTTCACGCTTGCCGGAATGCTCGGCTTGTTCGTGCTCATGCCTCTGATTGCGGTGCTGCCTAAGTTGCTCGCCTTCTTTCACATTGGCGGTGCCTTAGTCCTGCTGCGCTGGCCAGCCATGGCTGCAATCGCCTGGCTGGCGTTCGGGCTTCTCTACCGCTACGCGGCTCAAAAGAGCCCGCTGCCGAGCGTGCGAGCCGTACTGCCAGGCGCCACCGGCGCAGCGCTACTTTGGGTCGCGTTGTGCGCGGTATACTCGGCGTACGTCGAGTATTTCACCAGCTTCAGCTCGACGTACGGCGCCCTGACGGGCGTGATCGTGCTGCAGTTTTGGCTGTATGTATCAGCGCTAATCGTGGTCTACGGGGCCGAGTTGAACGCCGAGTTGGCGGCCCACCCGCTTGCGCACGAGCAGCAACAGTTGCCGCTCGTGGCGGATGATCCCGCGGACCACAAACGAACGACCCCGCGAGGCGCCTAATCGGGGCGGACGCGGGGGCGCGCGCTACGTGAGCAAACGTTCACGAAGTCGAGTTGCTGGTGTGGTGCTGTTCGAAGGTGCCGATCTTATCGTTGATCTTTTCGTTCACGCGGCCCTTCACGTCGTCCAAGCGGTTCTTCACGTCGTCCAAACCGTCCGATAGACGGGCGCGCAAGTCCTCGCCAGAGCTCGGCGCGAGCAACAGGGCGACGCCGGCGCCAACCGCTGCGCTGACGGCAACCAAGCCCAAGGCAGGCAGCGTGCGCGAGAACGCGCTCGGCCGGCGTTCTAGGCCTACCACACCGAGCAGGTCGTTCCATTCGACGCCGCCGACGCTACGCGCGAACTTTGCGGCCTGTTGCGCGCCGACGAGCGAGCCCAAAGTCCACAACGCTTTGCTGATGTTCCGGTTCATTGTAAAAGCTTCCTTCCTGAATCTGGGTTACGCGCACCCATGGGATGCGGACTAAGACTCAGCAAGGTGCGTGCCACGCGCCATGCTGTGCTCAGCCTAGGTTTTGCCGCAATTGCCCGCAAAGTACCGACGCAAGCTGCCCCAGTGCGACAGTCGAGTGTGACGCCTCGGACGGCTATCACCCGGGCACATCAGTAGCGCTTACGCCACACGAGGTCCAGGCCCGTTGCTCCCTGATCTCCGGCCAACGTGGATAGTGACCAATTGCGCTTGATCAGAAAATCCAAGGTGACGAAAGTCATGTCCGGTGGTTGGCCTGGGGTCTGGCCAAGCGAGCGCGTGATCTTCGCCGATACCTTGGCTGACAGTTGGAACACGAGCTCGGGACGTGCCGTGCCGGTGCTGGTGTCGATGCGCGTGCTGACGTCCAAGTTGGCGATATTGGACAGTGCCTTGTTGAGCCCTTGTGTCGCTACACCGCCGACCGCCCCAACTGCAGTCGCCGCGTTACTCCCGCCGCCTCCGGCCAGCGAGCCATCGGCCGACCCGGTCAAAAGTAAGCTCAGGATTTGATCACGGGTGAGGGGAGGCTCGGAACGAAGCGTGACCTTTAGCTTGGCGGTAGTGCCGCTGGCGTCCGCGTAGACGCGATGGCGATCCTCGTCCGGCGCGTCCCAGCGGGCCGTGGCGACGATCGTCGGATTGCCTGGTTCGCCCGAAAACGTGACGACGCCGCTCTCGATTTCGAACTGCTTACCCGAGACGTCGAGTTTCCCACTCTTGACACTGACCTGCCCTTCGATCGTGAGCGGGTCGCCGAGCACCAGCTTCAAGCGGCCACCCAATTGAATCTTGGTGCTGTCGCCTTGCTGGATCCAAATTTGATCGCCCAAATTCAGATCGACCGTCATCGGATTTTCGTTCTTCGACGGGTCCCCCTCCTTCAAAGGCTGTAGCGGCAGGGTGACGAAATCTCCGTCCCGTCGCCGCGTGCCGACGCGGACCCCTTTTGCTGGATCCAGGTTCTGCAGGTCCTGGCTGCCCGAATCCGGGAGGCGTACCCGCAGTTCGCCAATGGCTACCGAGAGTGCCTGAGCGCCCTTAGTCTGACCAGGGCGTAGCTTGATGTCTATGGCACCGTAAGTGTCACCGAGTTCGGTCCCCGCCAACGAGAGTGACACCTTTTCGGACTTGTCAATCCGTAGATGTGCATCCGCACCAGTGAGATCCAGGCCGTCGAAGCGCGCTTCGCCAGTCACTTTGAGCCTGCCGGATGTGGCGCGCGCGCTGAGCTCTTCCAGCTTGGCCTTGCCAGGCTGGAGAGACAACCGGGCCTTGATTTGGTCGAAGCGCTGTCCCACTGCCGCTAGTTGCGCCACGCCATCGGTCAGGTCCACATGACCGTCCAGTTGCGGCGCGCCGCCGCGGAAGTGTGCGTTCAGGTCACCATTGAGTCGGCCATCGAAGTCGCCGAGCACTGAGGTCATCAAAGGCGCAAATGCTGCCAAGCGCAACTCACGAGCTCGGAGTTGCGCGTCGGCGGGCATGCGCACCTGCGGCACCAAGCGTGGTCCCCAATCCAAACCCGAGTGCCCTTCCGCGGTGGTGGTGCCACCATTGCCTTCGACGCTCAGCTTCGCGTCGGCTTTGCCGTTTCGCACCGTGACTGCGGTTCGGATCCGACCAAGCGCGCGGTTTGCCAATTTGAGCGACTGCACGTCGAGATCCGCCTCGAGCGTTGCGTCCTTCCCGAAATGCTCCAGCGCGACTTTCCCCGTCAGCGCGCCGTTCACCTGTTGGGTGCGCAATGCCGGTACGAGCCCAATCGGGAAGCCCTCGAAGGCCAAGTGCGCGTTGGCGTCGAGCGGCGGCTCATGTTCGGCTGTTCGATTCAGCCAGTCGTTGATTGCGGTTTCGAAGTCGATGTCAGCGCTGGCGACGTCTCTGCCGCGCGAGCGCGCGCTACCGGTGAACGTACCGCGCGTGCCCTTGTAGCCGCCTTGAAACGCCAAGTCGAGCCTTGCGCCTTTGTCATCACTCTGCCGAAAATGAGCGACCTTACCGCTTAGTTCCAGGGTCGGGGCGTCGAGCGTTCCGTCGTAACTCAGATCGGCCGAGGCGACGCCCTTCAGTGCGGCGGGGCGTACTTCCACGGGAAGCTTCTCCAGATCCCTCGGTGGCAGGCTCAACTTCGCGCGCAACGGGATTTGACGCCAGTGACTGCTGAGCTCGCTCGCCACGGTCGCAAGGCGCGGCGTAACCTTGCCCTCGACGCTGAGCGCCACGAGCCTGCCTTGCGCGTCACTGATGCTCGCGGCAAGCTCAGTCTCGCCCGTCTCTTCGTGTGTCAGGTCCAGATCGACGTCGATACCTTTGACTGCCAAGGGCGCCGTGTCACGCGCCTCCGCCTTGGTGGTGATCGTCGTGGTCGTCGTGCGTTTGCCTGCGAGCTGCAATTTGTTGGTGGCAACGTGCACGTGAAAGGTTGGCACTGCGCTGCTGACCCTCTGCCGCTCGATGGCCAGGTCGTATTTTACCGTGCCCAGCGCGCGGTCGAACGGCAGCTCGACGCTGGGTGGGATCAGCTGAGTCAGGTCTTTCAGGCGCACTTGTCCGTCGATCGCCAGCTTGCCCGTGGCGCGCGTCGGATCGGGGTTTTCCAGATCAATGCCATGCAGCTCCTGAAAGTCGAAGTTGAGCCGACCCAATTGCTTCAAGTCAGCCTGAGCGGTGCCGCTCAAGCGATCTCGCTCCAGGTCGAAATCGGCGCTGAACGAGCCACCCGCGACGCGGTCGAAGGTCAGATTGTCGCTGCGCGCGGTTAACCGCGCGCGCACTTCGCCCGCGCGCCGTTCGTAGCTCGCGCTGAGCGTAGCTGTGCCGGATTTGAGCATGGCGTGCGGGTCGGCCAAGTGCCACAGGCGCGCTAGGTCGAGGTCATAGGTCTGCGCGTGCAAGCTCTCCAGGTTGGGGCCATACACCAACGATACGTCGGCTTTGCCGGCACCTTGCAGATGCAATCCGCTGACGTGCGTGCGCCCATCCACGACTTGCACGCTTTGGGCTGCGAGCAGCAAGGACGTGTCGCCTTGATGAAAGTTGACGCTCGGGTGATCGAGGAGCAGTCCTCGATCATTGGAGACCATGGTGCTGACATGAATTCGCCGCTCGGGTGAGGTGGTCGTGACTGCGGCGGTGAGGGCCAAGCGCGACAACGAACCTCGAGCGCCAACCTTCGCTTCACTGACGCGCTGGCCCGACACCACTGCGTCATTGACCGTCAAATAGACGTCCGCGTCGGGGTGCGGCAGCGCGCCACTGAGCGTCGCCCGGATCTCGGCGCGGGCGACTCGGTTGTCGCCCTGGTTGAGCTCGCGCAGATCGGCGCGAATTTTCGCATCCAAGCTCTGATCCTCGAGACGGTAGCTGCCCTGGGTATCGATTTGGCCTTCGGCGCGGCTCAGCGAGGCCAAGCGCTTCAGTCGTGGCGGGTTGTTGAGCACGGTTTTGCTGCGGAATTCCAGGAGCGTCTGTTTGGTTTGAGTGATCGTTGCATCCATCGAGGTCTGAGCGCCGGGCTCGGCAATTTCGGCGTGCGCCTCGACGCGATTGCGCCGGGTTCGCGCGTCGCTGCTGAACGACCCGTTCACCGAAATCCCGGGCAGGGCTTGCGCCGAGATCAGTGATGGCCGGCTGGCGAGCTCGAAAGAGCCCGTGACCGGTCCGGCCTTCGGCGCGAGCAGCGCGGCGTGCAAGGTCAGGTCTAGGTTGGATTTGGGCATGCTGCGCGTCAGCTCGGTCAGATCCAGATCGAGCGTGTGTACAGCGGCCTTGGCCGTCAGATCGTCACCCAGGCTCAGGTCGAAGTCCCCAGCGATCTTTCCCGAGCCGACACCGAGTGCAAAGGCGCCGTGAAGCTTCGGCAATCTTCCTTCGGCGGACGCCGAAAGCGTCGCGGGCGAACGCAGTTCGAGAGCTGGCACCTGTCTGTGGACCGCCGCTGGCGGAATATCGCGCGCTTCCAAGGTCGCGGTCAGGTTGGAATCCTGGTAGTTGGCGTCGAGCACTACCGGCACCTGCGCCGCAGACCCCTGATAATGGGCACGCGCGCGGAGCGGCTTGTCGGCTGCCGCGGGGATCTCGAGTGAAGCTTGCAGTTCGCCCACCGGATCGACCCCCTGCGCTAAACCGCGCGCGATCAGCGCAACCTTCTTCACGACGATTGCGGTCGCGACCTCGTCGGTGCGCAATGTCGCCAGTGCGTTCTTCAGCTCCACATCGAGGGGCGTGCTGGCAAGCGAACCGTGGGCCCAAGCGTGATCGATCACGAGGTGATCGATGATTACCACGGTGCCAGGGCCGGAACTCGGGGCGCCCGGGGTTCTTGGCAAGAACGCATCCGCCAGGGTCGGGGCACCGGACCCGTTGTCGATCAGCACAGCCTCGACGTGACGCAGCGTAGCTCCGGTGATGCGGATCGTCAGCGGCTTTGACTTCTCCATCAGCGCGGCCCAAACGAGCGTGGGTACGCTGAGCTGTGCGCCGAGACCGTGAACGTCGAGCACGCGCCGACCGGCGGGGTCGAAGACCTCCGCGTCGGCTGCGGAAATACCGGCCAGACCCAAGTTGCCGACACCATGCAGCACCAAGCGACCCTTGAACGCACCGTCCAACGCGCTATTGACGCGGGCCACCACGAAGGTTCGCACGGCCTGGAAGCGCAGCGAGAAAAACGCGCCAGCCACCAAGACCACGACCAGCCCAAGTAGCGCGCTCAAAGCGATTGCGGTGCGCTTCGCGTAGCGACGCAATCTACTCGGCGCTTCGACCCTGGCGTCCATCAGAATGCTTCCCCGATGCCGAACGAGAGCGCCATCGGGATCCCAAAAGTCGTGTTGGGGATGCCTTCACCCGACGCGCCGGCGGGTGCCTGAAGGCCCGGCACGCGGTAGCCCGCGTCCAAGCGGATCGGCCCGACCGGCGTATCGTAACGAAAACCAATGCCCACGCTCAAGTGAGGTCGGTTCAGGCGGAAGTTGACGGATTGGGGCGAGACGTCCGCTGTGTCCGTGAAGAAAGCGCCCGAGAACGCGCCCGAGATCGGATATCGCAACTCGAGCGACGCCTCCCACAACGTAAAGCCGCCCAGCGGCAGGTTACAGTCCGGATTGTCCTGGCTCTCTGTGCAATTGGTGTTGGCCAGCGTAGAGGTCGCCTGGGGCACGATGCCGTGCGGGCCGATCTCGCGCAGCGCATAGCCGCGGTTGGACCCGAGCCCACCTGCGAAGAAACCGCGCAGGAACATCAGCTGAATGTCTCGGACCCAACCGGGGCGCACCGCCGGATCGTCCTGGTAGTTTGCACCGTTTGCCGTGGCCTCAATGGTTTTGCCGTAGTTTTGTGGGAAGAGTAAGCCCACGTTCACACGTGCAGCTAGCGTCCACTTGCGCGCCAGGGGCAAGTAGCCGCGAACTTCGCTCGTGGTCTTGGCGTCGACTGCGGAGCCGCCCACGCCCGCAAACTGCAGCTCGCTGCTGACGTAAACGCCTGCGTGCGGGTGGATCTGCTGGTCCCGCAGATCGAGCGCCACAAATAACTTCGGATAGGAGATCACGACGGGGTGCAGATCCGGGTCCAAGGTGCCGAGGTACATGAATGGGCGGTCGTATTGCACCGTGTGCGAGATCGAAGCATACAGGCGTAGAGAGTTGAACGAGCGGTCGAGCCCGGCGCCGATCCGACCATCGTCGTAGCCCAGCACGGTGTCGCTCACTTCTTTGGACTGAAAGATGACCGGCGCTCGGCTGCCTTCGAGTTGAGTGAAGAAGCCGGTGCGAGCCTCGATGAACCCCGGCTGGCGGAACTGCGCGTTGAGCTTGAGTTTCGGCAACAGCTCCCGCGGCGTTTGGAACGTCGGGAAGCGCGTCGGGTACAGCACGACACCGGGCTTTACTTCGAAGCTGATGCTGCGTAGCCCGCCGAAGAAATTGCGATGTTCCCAGCCTCCGACCAGGTGCAAATCGGTTTGCAGGGAATCGGTCAGCGCGCCGCCGCCCAGGTGAATCGCCTTCAACTTGGAGGGCTCGACCGTGACTTTGATGGCAATCGTCGGATTTTCTTGGCTGGCTCCGTTCTTGTCCAGCGTGGGCGTGATCACGACCGAGCTGAACACGTTCAGGTCGAGCACTGCGCGCTCTGCCAAGTCTAGCTCGGTGCGGGAATACGGCTGCCCTTCGGTGAGGTCGAGCGCGCGACGCACTGGCTCCTCGGGAACCTTGCCCAGGCCAACGATGGTGACTTTTCCGTACTTGGCTTTCGGACCGAGCTTGACGAAGAACCCGACTGCCACGCGGTTCTTGGGCAGATCGACGTCGGCCGCACGCCGCACGGTGGCATAAGCGTAGCCTTCGTCGCCGGCCGCATGCTCGATTAGCCCAGCGGCTTTTGTGAACCGCTCTTCTTCGAATGGGCGATCACCTGCTCGCGCCAAGCAGCCCTCTTTGCCGCAAATCTGGCGCTGCACTCTTCTGAGGATTTTCTTGGCGCGGTCTTTTGGAAGCCCGTCCAGGCCGTGCACATCCAAGCGACCAACGAGCATGGGCTCGCCTTCCTCGACCCGAATGTCGACGCGCACCTTGTTCGACTCGACGAAGAACACGCGACCAGCGCGAACGCGCGCATGGTAGTAGCCGACCGCGCGATAGTAACGCTCGATACGCTGCAGATCCTGTTCCAAAACGAAGCGATCGAAGACGCTGTAGTCATAGACGACTCCACGAAACATTCCGAGAAACTTCGGACTGCTAGTGGTCGCCAATTTTTCGCGCAGATCGTCGGCGTCGATCAGGTCGTTGCCCGAGAATTCCACCGCGTTGACCGCCGAGCGGCCCGCGGGAACCTTGGTACAACCGGCACCGAACAGCACCGAAATCACGCTCAAGACAAGTCCCACGCTCAGCGCGCGCGCGGCTCGAAGGCCCGCGGGCTTCAGTCGCGCGCCAATCACTCCTAACACTCCCGAGCTGATTGCACGAAACGCGCCAGCTTGGCGCAGTTCCTGCTTTACACTCCCGAAGCTCGTGACCCATCTGCTTTCGCAAAGTTTATGCGTGTGTCTATTCGCGTGTGCGGCCTGTTCAAGTTCGTTGCCAGAACCGTTGCCCGCTCGGCAGCCGCGCTCCCAGTACCTGCCGGTCCCGTATCCACCCCCCGCCGCCTTTGCGGAAGTGGTGCCCGCCGCTCCCAAGGGCAATGCTGTTTGGATCGACGGTCATTGGGCATGGCGCGGCGGACAGTTCGTTTGGGAGCGCGGTGGCTGGGTTGCGCCGCCCCCAGGCTCGCGTTTTGCGCATTGGCGTATCCGGTATTTGCAAGACGGCACACTCATGTTTGCCGAAGAAGTCTGGTACGACGTGAACCTGAAGCCAATCGCCAGCCCGAAGCCGTTGGTCGAAGCGTACAGTCCGCCCAATGAGCTGACGCCCGAATCGCAACACGGCTTCTGACGTTGCCCACAGGCAAGCGGCGTGGCGATCTGGCATCGTGAGGCATAACAGCGCCCATCGCTATGGGTTTCTGCGACTAACCAGCGGCAAACGCAACGATCGCTTACTTCGTCGAAGCGTCTGAAGCTTGGGTCTGGGCACCGCCGCCTGCCACGATGATTTCCACACGGCGATTGTTGGCGCGCCCTTCCGGCGTGTCATTGCTGGCCACCGGGTTCGATTCACCCTTGCCGACTGAAGTGATTTTCTCTGACGGTACCCCTTTGCTCACTAAGTACGCGCGTACCGCCTCGGCGCGGTCTTTGGACAGCTTCTGGTTCGTCACGTCTGAACCCACTGAGTCCGTGTAGCCCTCGACGACCATCGGTTTGACGTCGCCCTGATCCTTGAGTGCAACGGCCACTTGGTCGAGCTGATCGCGCGCTGCCGGCAGCAGTTCAGACTTGCCAGTTACGAACAATACCTGACCGGAGAGGGTGATCACCATGCCTCGCGCTTCTTCTTTGACCTGCGCGATCTTGTTCAGACTCTCCATGGCGCGGGCGGCCCGCGCCTCGGCGGCCGCGAGTCCGGTCTGCGTTTGCGCAAGCTGTGACCCGAGCTGGTTCACCTGGCTACGCTCCGCGCCGAGCTGCGCGACTGCAGAGGTGCGCAGCTTGTCCTGCAACTCGGTGTAGTGAGCGGCGGCCGCGTCTGCTTGCTGCTTGGTCCTGGCGTTTTCGCCCAAAGTCAGGGCTAATTCCGCGCGGCGCTGTGCTACGTAGGAGTAGCTGCGCTCGGCGTCCGACTGCGGATCCTTGTCGTGCATCGCCTCGGCCTGGTCGAGCGATTGTTTCGCACTGAGCACGCTATCCGGCACGAGCGAGGCGGACGGGTCCGTGCGTGCGCGGTCGTACGCTTGACGCGCGTTCACGAGCTCAGGCGTGGGAGTGGAAGCCGCACAGGCAGTGACGGCCAGGAAACTAGAGACTACAGCGATCGTCGAAATCTTCATAACTAAACTCCTGCTCGGGTGCGAGGTGGTTATTGAGCTTGCTTCATCAGGCCGTCGATTTTGGCCTGCGCCGCTTGGGCTTGTTGCTTCTCGGCGGTTCCCCGCGCCAGGGCCAGTGATAGATCCGCGTCGGACTGCGCTTGATTGAGCAGCAGCCGGGCGCGATCATTGTCGCTGTCATCCATCGCCTTTTGCGCGGAAGCCAACTCATCATTGGCCATCTTTAAGTGCAGCGCTGCTTGCGGTGTGCTCTGCGCCCCTGCTTCTTGAGCGGCACGAACGGTGGCTTTGGCGTCCGTCAAGCGATCCAGCGGCACTGCCGAGCTGGCGCAACCGCCAGCGAACGAGGCCAAAATGCTCGAGACTAATACGACCGATTTCACAGATGACATGGGCTTCCTCTCGCTAACTGGTAAGGTGGAGTAGTGCTGCGGGATCGTTCAGTCGCCGCTCTTCTCTTGCAGCTTGTCGCCGGTTTTCTCGGTGGCTTCGCCCACCTTCTTGCCCGCCGCTTTTGCTGATTCTTTGGCATCGTGTGCGCCTTCATCGACCGCCGCGCCAGCCTTCTGTGCCGGCCCGGCATCGTTGGCCGGCTTGCTAGTGCTGCAACCGAACGCGAGCGAACAGAAGGTGACGGCCATGACCGTGAGAGATTTCATGGCGTGGGCTCATTGCAGTCAGCGTGCCAGTTGCGCAGCCTCTGGTCCGTCCCAGAAAACCCGCGACATTTGCAGCAATTTGCAGGCTTTTCGAATTCGTGGCTATCCGCCTCAGCGGGGCGACGAAGCTGCCACATGGCAGGGCTCAGTCATCCATCGCGCGCGCGAATCGGCCTGCAGCGCAATGGCACGTGGATTGCTGCTTGTAACCTCATGAACCGTCAAGCCAAAGGCGCAGCGCTCGCGCTCTTGTTCGTCGCAGCATTCATCGCGAGCGTCGCGTTTCACTCGGTTGTTGCCGCGGTGATCGTCCTGCTCTCCGGCATCACGATTGCCTATGTCGTGGGCATCGCCTGGATGCGCACATCGACCCATCGGGCTCGCGGCAAGGAGCAAGATCAACACGGTCTGCCGTAGTGGTAGCTAGCCGCAATCGCCGCCGTTGGCAGTCGCTGTCACGGCAGGTCGCCGTAGTGGGGGAGGTAAGCGTTCAGCACGGGAAAAACACAAATTTAGGCAGCTGAGTCACCAGGCGACAGGCGTGATCGAAGCAATAGCTGCAAATGGTTGGTAACGCGGACGCACCTCGCGTGCTTGGTCGACCGCCACCCGCGGCAAACGACTGCATTCAGCGGTCTAGCTTTGCGAGATTGCCCGGATGTGGTTGATGACTGCCCTGTCGGCTGCCAGTTGGGCCGCGATCTGTCCCGCCAATGTCCGCTCGTGCTCACTGGCGACCGAGCCCCAAAGCAGGACCTGACCGCCGCGCACGACAATGCCGATCTTCGTGGCGTCGACCCCACCCTGACGATGCATTTGCTCTTGGATCCCATTGCGCACTTGGATATCAGACGGAGAAACTTGGCTCATTTCTGGCCGCGGAGCGGACGTGTGCATGAGGCAGTCGATTGCAAACCGCGTGCCTTTGTGTGCACAAAAATCGTTGCCCGCGCAGCCGCGTGGGGCGCGAAGTCCCGCGACCTCGCGCATGGACCGGCCCCGTCGGCGTCTGGCACGCGGGTTGCAAAAAAATCAGGAACCATGGACCACGCCCTCTCGAGGCTACTCACTGCATCCGCATTCGCCGTAATAGCGGGCGTGAGCTCGGTCACGGCCTGCACCCACGTTGCCGATCGCGTGGTGGAGCCGATCGGCGGCGCGGACGCATCCACCACCACCCCAGAAGTCGGCGATGGGGGCATCAGTCCAATCGGCCCCATCGCGCACCCTGTCGAACCGAACGAAGACTTCAGACTCGTGCGTGCGCCAGAATTCGGCATCGCGCGTGAAACGCGGCTCGTGCGCCTGAGCGCAGAGCGGCGAGCCGGCTCGGGAGGCGTGAGCGCCGGTGGTGGAACGGGCTTCAGCGGCTCGAACGCCCGGCCCGTAGCGAGCGGTGGGAGCTACTACTAGGTATTGGGCAAGAGCAGGCTGAGGGCAGCGTTGGACCCGTCGTTTTCCGAGAGCTGTAGCCTGCCGCCGTGTCGTGCGAGGACGGCCTCCGCAAGCGCAATTCCAGCATTGGCCTGAGTAGTGCTTACGCGGTCGCGCAGTGCTCGCTGAACGCTCTCGCCCGGATTGTCACTTTCGAACGAGACGCGAGCGGTATCGGCGTCCGACGAGACGCGAACCAACAATTCGTTCTGCGAGAAGCTGCAAAACAAAACCGAGAGCTCGGAGATTGCGCCGCTGATCGTCTGGCCGTTCAGGGCCAACAGCACTGGCGCGGGCGGCGCTTCCACCCGCAAGCGCAGGGTTCGTCTCGCGTGCGCCGAGAAGGCTCTCGTCACGGCCTCCTTCACCAATGCACTCAGATCCGCGGGCTCGCCCAGCTCGAGGTCTGCGCTGTCCATCAGGCGCGCTAGGACCGAAAGCCGATCACCGAGCAGCAGCAGGCGCTGCGTACTCCGTTTCATCATGAGCGTGAGCTTTGCTGCATCGGCGTTGTCGTTCGAGACTTCGCGCGTCAGCTCCTTCATGGCGCCGTCCAACACCCCCACCGCACCACGCAGGTCGTGCGCGGTGATGGCTAAAAAACGCGGATCAGGCTTCTGGGGCACGCTTCGGAGCCTCATGCTCGCGCGGCAGTTGCTGGCGCGACTGATAGCGTTCGAGCTTCCGGTACATGGTCCTGCGGTCGAACCCCAGGAGCTGGGCCGCACGCGACTTATTGCCTTCCACCAACGCCAGCACACGATGAATGTAGCGGCGCTCTAGCTCGTCCATACTGACGACCTCGGCCATTTCGTCTACCGCAACAACGAAGCGGTCGGCGGTGTACCCGCGCACGTTCTCGGGCAAGTCATCGACCGAGATTTGGTTGAAGCGCGCCAACGCGACTGCACGCTCCATACAATTCTCGAGCTGCCGCACGTTGCCGGGCCAGTTGTACGCCAATAGCTTCTCCGCCGCGCCTTCGGAAAGAGTCAGCGAGCCCTTGTTGCCTTTGGCGGCGAAATTTTGCAGAAAATGTGCAGCCAAGTGCACGACATCCATGCCGCGCTCGCGGAGCGGTGGAAGCGCGATCTTCACTACGTTGATGCGATAATACAAGTCTTCGCGGAAGCGCTTCTCGTACACTTCGCTTTCGAGGTCGCGGTTGGTTGCCGTGATGACGCGGGCGTCGAACGGCACCTCGGTATTCGCGCCCACTGGGCGGATCGTTCGCTCTTGCAGCGCGCGCAGTAGTTTTGGCTGCATTTCCAAGGGCATTTCGCCGATTTCATCCAAGAAAAGCGTGCCACCGTCGGCCAGCGCAAATAGCCCGGTGCGCTGTGATTTGGCGTCGGTGAACGCGCCACGCGCATGTCCGAACAGTTCGCTCTCGAGCAAGTGCGGGGGCATTGCTGCGCAGTTCACAGCGACGAACGAGCCCTTCCGGCCGCTGGCCTGATGGATCGCCTTGGCTACCACTTCTTTACCAGTGCCGGTCTCACCAGAGATGAGCACCGAAGCATCACCCTCTGCCACTCGGGCGACGAGGTCGAACACGCGCTCCATCGCGGGGCTGTTGCCGATTACACCGTCGAGCTTGAGGCTCGAAGCATTTTCCTTCAGGCGCCGCACTTCTTCTCGAAGCTCGCGGTGCTGCGAGGCGCGATTGACGCTGATCGACAAGAGTGCGGGATCGACGGGCTTGGTCACGAAGTCGAAAGCTCCGGCGCGCATGGCGGCGATCGCGTTTTCCAAGCTACCCATGCCGGTGACGACGATCACCGGGATATCGGCGCGCACGCCAGCGATGCGCTGGCAGAGCTCGATACCGCCGAGTTCGGCCATGTCCAGATCGGTGAGCACGGCGGTGAACTCCTCGTTCGCAATGCGGTTCAATGCCGCTCGCGCCGAGGTTTCGGTGACGGCCTCGTAGTCTTGACGCTTCAGCATCATCTGAAGCAAGTCACAGGTGGCTTCGTCATCGTCTACGACTAGGATCTTTCGACCGTTACTCATGTGACCTGCTAGTTGGTTGGAAAGGCTGGAAGTGCACGAACTGCGCGGCCGATTGCGACCGTGTGGTGCGCTTTGCGACGCGAGTCGTCGATGTGCGGCGATTAAGCAAGGCCCATGCCGTGCTGCCACAGCCTGAGAGCGCACGCTTTTTGGCGTGGTGTGCGGCAAACGAACTCCACGTTTTTGGCGCATTTCATCAACCCAGCGTGACACGTTTGCTGCCCCTGTGGCAATCGGCCACAGCGGTGGGTCGTGTGCACCACGCGAGGAAGGAGGCCGCGCGAGTTCCGGAATTTGGATCCAGTCGGGACGGTGCGCACGCGGCGCTCCGCCTCGCCATCACGGAAAGCTGTGACATTTTGCGGCTTGCTAGCGCCTCAACCGAGAAGTTCTGCCCGGGAATGTGGCTCAAAAGCCGGCATGCTTCATGCAACTTCGAGCGAGTCGACTGGCAATGATACCGACCTCCTTCCAAAAGCCGACAGAGTTAAAATGAGAAATTCGATTCTGCTGGTTGACGATGATCAGGACCACTGCGAGCTGCTCCGCGCGATGCTGGTCCGCCTCGGATACGGTGTGACCGCGACCACTTCCGGGGAGGAAGCGTTGGACCACGCGAGTCGCGAGCGATTTTCGGTGGTCATCACTGACCTGAGCATGTCCCCAATGAGCGGCTTCGAGCTGTGCGAAAAGCTCGTGAGTCGGGGGAACGAAGCGCCGATCATCGCGGTCACGGGCCACGCGAATATGGACTTCGCCGTCAGCGCGTTGCGCGCAGGAGCCTATGATTTCCTGGCCAAGCCAGTGGATGAAAAGCTACTTGGCCTGTGCGTGGCACGTGCCGCGCAACATCAGCGTTTGCAGCACGAGGTCAAGAAGCTCCATTCGGACAAGGACCTCTCCAGCGCGAACCACCTGATTGGCGATAGCATCGCCATGCGTCGCGTATACGAGACAATTCGACGAGTCGCTGCGAGTGATGCATCCGTACTGATTCAGGGCGAGACGGGCACAGGCAAGGAGCGCGTTGCCCAAGCGCTCCACGCGGCTGGCACTCATGCCGACGGCCCGTTCATCGCCATCAATTGTGCGGCGCTGCCGGCAGGCTTACTC
>Ga0302323_100002140_pt1 | contig 16059 bp, 15 predicted proteins | sample Fen_T0_3_FD_201950 | JGI IMG/M metagenome (GOLD analysis project Ga0302323, IMG submission 201950) | Peat permafrost microbial communities from Stordalen Mire near Abisko, Sweden - Fen_T0_3 | ecosystem: Environmental > Terrestrial > Soil > Wetlands > Permafrost | place: Sweden: Abisko... | reverse complement strand
AGCGTGACGACCTCGCCTTCGTCGACGTGGAAGTTCACGCCGTGCAGCACGTGCGATTCGCCGTACCAGCCTTGCAGCTCGCGCACTTCGAGAAACCGCGTCGTCATGGTGTAGTGATCCAGGCCGAGCCACGCGCCGAGGAACCGGCTTTGCCGGGCCTCTGGCGTGGCGCCCCTTGGGGGCAGGAGCAAAGCGACTGGGGGGCCAACATCAATGTGCCCCCTGGAGTTCGACGTTGACGGTGCCCATGTAGGCCTCGATCACGGCAGGGTTCTTGGAGACTTCGGCGTAGGGCCCCTCTGCCAAGGTCGCCCCGCGCTGCAGCACGGTGATGGTGTCGGCAATGCTGGCCACCACGCTCATGTTGTGCTCCACCATCAGGATGGTGCGGTTGAGCGACACCTTCTTGATCAGCTGGCGGATGCGGTCGACATCTTCCAGGCCCATGCCCTGCGTGGGCTCGTCGAGCAGCATCAGCTCGGGCTCCATCGCCAGCGTGGTGGCGATCTCCAGCGCACGCTTGCGGCCGTAGGCCAGCTCCACCGTGGGCGTCTCTGCGTAGCTTTCGAGGTCGACCTCGCGCAGCAGCTGCAGCGCGCGATCGTTCAGTGTGTGCAGCGAGCTCTCGGGCTTCCAGAAATGGAACGAGGTGCCGAGCTGGCGCTGCAAGGCCACGCGCACGTTCTCGAGCACGCTCAGGTGCGGGAACACCGCCGAGATCTGGAACGAGCGGATGATGCCGCGCCGCGCAATGTGTGCCGGGCGGTCGCGCGTGATGTCGGCACCGTTGAACAGGATCTGCCCCGAGGTCGGCGTGATGAACTTGGTCAGCAGGTTGAAGCAGGTGGTCTTGCCGGCGCCGTTGGGGCCGATCAGCGCATGGATGTGGCCGCGCCGCACCTTCAGGTTGACGTTGTTGACGGCCACGAAGCCCTTGAACTCCTTGGTCAGGGCGCGTGTTTCAAGAATCGTGTCGCTGGTCGCTGGGCTCATCGTGCTCTCTGGCATTCATCAGGGCTGGTGGCTGCCGCGGCGCCGAGGCGCTGCGACAACTGCCGCGCCACGTCCATCACCGTGTCGCGCTGTTGCGCGGCAAAGCGCGGCTTGAGCGTGGCTTTCTGCAGGCAGATGCCCAGGCCGGCCACCACCTCACCGGAGGCGTTGAACACCGGTGCGGCCATGCAATACACGTTCTGGCGCACGGTTTCGTCGTCGATGCCATAGCCGCGCTCGCGGGTCAGTGCCAACTCGTGCAGCAGATCGCTGCGGCGCATCGAGGGCTGGTTCAGGAAGGCCGGCAGGCGCGACATGGGGTACAGGCGCTTGACCTGGGCCTCGTCGTGGAAGGCCAGCATGGCGCGGCCGGTGGCGGCGCGGTACGCCGGCAGCCGCATGCCCACGCTGAAGGCCAGGCCCAGCGGGCGCATGCCGTTGCGCACCGCCACGTAGACCACGTCGGTGCCGTCGAGCACCGAGAGGATCACCGTCTCTTGCGGCGCGGCAGCCAGACTGCTCCACAGGCGGTCGAACTCTTGCGCGGGCGTGGTCTGGGCGGCAAAGGCATTGGCCAGGCCCATCACGCGCGGCCCGATGAAGAAGCCGCCGTCGTCCTGCCGGCGCAAATAGCCCAGGGCCATCAAGGTATTGCACAGGCCATGCACACTGCTCTTGGGCAGCGACAGGCTGGCGGAAAGCCTGGCCAGGCTCATTGATTCACGTTCTTTCTCCAGCAGGTCCAGCAGCGCCATCGCGCGCGCCACGGCCGGCACCATGGCGGGCTTGGCCAGGGTGCGTGGGCCGGCGGCAGGGAATGTGGGAGCGGCGTGGAGCATCTGATGAAGTGTGTAGAGCGTTCAGCCCGTTGAATCGGATTCGGCAGGCCGAACGGTCGGCTCGCAGTCTAAGAGCGCCGGACACCGCCGGTGCACACTGGCGCGCCACCCTCGGGAAAGTCCGCTCAGGGTTTGCACGTTGTTACTTGTACGTAAGCACCGTGGCCGAAACGGCCATCGCATCGTCCAAAAAATTGAACAGTCACAACAAGCCCGGTGAACCGGCAGACCGGCGCCCATCGATAGAGTCCACACCTCATGAACACGACCCGCACTCGCTACACCCGCACCGCCATCGTTCTGCACTGGGTGCTGGGGCTGGCCATCGTCGGCTCCTTCTGCATGGGCGTGTACATGGCCGACCTGCCGTTCTCGCCACAGCGGCTCAAGCTTTACAACTGGCACAAGTGGGCTGGCACCACCATCCTTGCGCTGTCGGCCCTGCGGTTGCTGTGGCGGCTGACACACCGCCCGCCCGCCGACCTGCCGATGCCGGCCTGGCAGCGCGGCGCCTCGCACGCCACGCACCACCTGCTGTATGTGCTGTTCTTTGCGGTGCCGCTGGTGGGCTGGGCCTACAGCTCGGCGGCGGGCTTTCCGATCGTGTGGTTCGGCGTGCTGCCGCTGCCCGACTTCGTGCCGGTCGACAAGGCCCTGGCCGACGCGATCAAGCCCTGGCACGGCTACCTGGCCTACGCCATGGCCGCGCTGGTGCTGATGCACGTGGCGGCCGCGCTGAAGCACCACTTCATTGACCGCGACAGCCTGTTGTCGCGCATGTGGCCCAGCGGCCGCTGAAAAGGAGACCCTGATGAAAACCTACCTGGCCGTGGCCGCACTGGCCGCCCTGTCCGCCACCGCATTCCCCGCCTGCGCGCAGCAGAAGCTGGTGCCGGCGCAAAGCGAGATCGCCTTCGCCAGCAAGCAGATGGGCGTGCCGGTCGACGGCAAGTTCAAGAAGTTCGACGCGCAGGTTGCGTTCGACCCCAAGAAGCCCGAGGCCTCGAAGATCGCTTTCACCATCGACCTGGCCAGCGTGAGCATCGGCTCGAGCGAGACCGAGGCCGAGGTCGCCAAGCCCGACTGGTTCAACACCAAGATCTTCCCGCAGGCGACCTTCCAGTCGAGCGGCGTGAAGGCCACGGGCCCGGGCAAGTTCGAGGTGGCCGGCACGCTGGCGATCAAGGGCGCGAGCCAGAACGTGGTCGTGCCGGTGACGCTGGCGCAGGCCGGCGGCAACACCACCGCCACCGGCGCCTTCGCCATCAAGCGCCTCGATTTCAAGATCGGCGACGGCGACTGGAAAGACACCTCGATGGTCGCCAACGAAGTGCAAGTCAAGTTCAAGCTGACGCTCACTGGCGTGAGCGCATTCTGATCCTCAACCCCAACCCACACCCAACCGAAAGCTTCCCATGACCAAGACCCTGATCGCCGCTGCCCTGTTCGCTACCGTGGGCTTGGCCCAGGCTGAAAGCGTGACCTACGCCGTCGACCCGACGCACACCTTCGCCACCTTCGAAGCCAAGCACTTCGGCACCAGCACCTACCGCGGCCGCTTCGACAAGAAAGAAGGCTCGGTGACGCTCGACAAGGCGGCCAAGACCGGCAAGGTCGAAATCACCATCGACACCAGCTCGGTGAGCACCGGCTTTGCCCCGCTCGACACCCACCTGAAGAGCAAGGACTTCCTGAGCACCACCGAATTCCCGACCGCCAAATTCGTGAGCGACAAGTTCACGTTCGACGGCGACAAGGTCACTTCGGTGGCAGGCACACTGACGATGCGCGGCAAGACCGGCCCGGTCACGCTGACGGCCACCAACTTCAACTGCTACACCAACCCGATGCTCAAGCGCGAGGTCTGCGGCGGTGACTTCGAAACCACCCTGCAGCGCACGCTGTGGGACGTGAGCTACGGCGTGCCCGTGGTGTCCGACAACATCCACCTGCTGATCCAGATCGAAGCCGTCAAGCAATAGGCCCCCCAGTCGCTTCGCTCCTGCCCCCGAGGGGCGCCACCCTGCGGACCGGCGAAGCCGGATCCGCGGGCGTTGCTTGAAGGGCACGTCGCTGCGCGCGTGCGATTCACTCAGCCTTCAGGCCGGCACCAGCAAGCGCCTGAGCACGGCCCTGAGCTCTTCATCGCGAAACGGCTTGGCCAGGTGATCGTCCATGCCGGCTGCGAGGCTGTGTTCGCGGTCACCGTCCAACGCATTGGCCGTGAGCGCCACCACCGGTGTGCGCGGCAGGCCGAGCTCGCCTTCGTGCTCACGCATGCGGCGCACGGCTTCGAAGCCATCCATCACCGGCATCTGGCAATCGAGCAGCACCAGGTCGGGCGGCTGGGCACGAAACGACGCCAGCGCCTGCAGACCGTCTTCGACCAGTTCGACCGTCAAACCCAGGTTCTTCAGCGCCGCCTCGGCCACGAGGGCATTGACCGGGTTGTCTTCGGCCAGCAGCACGTGGCCCTGCAGCAGCGGATGCGCCGCTTCCGCCCGCGCGAGCGGCGAAGGGTTGGGCGCCGGGGCCAGGTCGACCGTCACCGTGAAGCAGGAGCCGCGGCCCTGCTGGCTGGTGCACACCAGGTCACCGCCCATCGCGCGTGCCAGTTCGCGCGCGATCGTGAGGCCGAGGCCGGTGCCGCCGAAGCGGCGCGTGAACGAGCTGTCGGCCTGGTGGAAAGCGTCGAAGATGCGCGGCAGCTCGTCGGCCGAAATGCCCACGCCGGTGTCGTGCACCGCGATGTGCGCACGCCCGTCGCGGTGCCGTGCCACCACGCTGACCTCGCCTTCTTCGGTGAACTTGATGGCGTTGCCCACCAGGTTGTGCAGCACCTGGCGCAAGCGCGACGGGTCGCCGCGCACGTAGCAGGGCTTGGGCATGTTGAGCCGCGTGGTCAGCGTGAGCCCGACCTGGAAGGCCGACGGCACCGACAGCGAGACCACGTCGTCGATCAGCGCGGCAAGGTCGAACACCTGTGGCGACAGCCGCACCTGGCCGGCTTCGAGCTTGGAGAAGTCGAGGATGTCGTTGATCAGCGTCAGCAGGTGCTCGCCGGCGCGCTCGATCAGCGACAGCTGCTCGCCCGGCTGCGCGGGTTTCTCGCTTTGCAGCATTCGCGTGAGCCCGAGGATGCCGTGCAGCGGCGTGCGCATCTCGTGGCTCATGGTGGCGAGGAACTGGCTCTTCACGCTGCTCTGGCGCTGCGCCATGCGCAGCGCCTCGGCGCGCTCCTCGGCAATGCGGTCGGTGGTGAAGCGCAGCGTCAACAGCTCGCGGATGCGCACTTCGGCGCGCCTCGCCTCGAGCGTCACGATGCCCAGGTACATCAGGATCCCGAGGCCGGCAAACACACCGAAGCGAGAGCCACCGAGCAATTGCTGCAGCGCGACCGGCAAGAGAATCGTCAGCAGAAACGACGCACTGGCGATCCAACTCGGCTGCAGCACGAACATGCCCACCGACGCCACGCCCACCAGTGACGTGAGCAACAAGGCGGCCACATACAGCTGGCCGTGCGGCAGCAGCCACAGGCACACCAGGCCCCAGGCGAAGCCGTCGATCGCGAGCATGACGATGAACCAGCGGCGCCAGATGGCATCGCCCTGCGGCGCCGCACGGAAGAACCAGTACCCGAGCAACAAGCGCGTGCTGGAGACGGCGCAGCGCAACGCGAACCAGGCCCACGCAAGCGTGTGATCCACATAGGGCATCAGCCCCAGGCAGACGAGCAACGCGAACGCCATGCCGGTGAGCGTGGACGTCTGCGCACGCTGGTAGAGCATGACGGTCTGCGCGTCGAGCACGCGCTGTGCAAGCCCCGCATCCTGAGCGGCAGACGAAGCGGGCGGCAATGGCAAGGCTCCCGACATGAACGCTCTCTCAAGGAAACGAAAGGCCGCTTGAGGGTTCGCCAACCCCTTGGTGGCGGCCTGGCACACCGGGTTCCGGGGTGATGACCCACACCCGGGCCGGAGATATCGCATTATCCGGGGGTCCCCTGTTTTCGACATCCCCAAGTTGTGAGTGTGCCCATGGCTTTGATCACGTTTACCCGCCGTTTTTGCCTCTCTGTGCGCACTTGTGCACGAGTGGGTGTGTGCCTGCTTGCGACAAGCGCCTTTGCTGCCAGCGCCGAAGGCGTGACGTATGCCCTGGATCCTTCGCACACCCGGGTTTATTGGGAGGTGCTGCATTTCGGCACCTCGACCAGCCGCGGGCGCTTCGACGACGCGAGCGGCAGCCTGCAGCTCGACGCCGCGGCTGGCACCGGCGAGGTGTCGATCAGCATTGCCACGCCCTCGGTGAGCACCGGCGTGGCGCCACTCAACAGCGTGCTGCGCAGCAGCTACCTGGACACCACCGCGTACCCGGCGGCCTATTTCGTCGCCAACGGCTGGCGCTGGAAGGCCGACGCGCCGCTCGAAGTGCGTGGCGAACTCACGCTGCACGGCGTGTCACGCCCGGTGGTGTTGCGCGCCCCCTTGTTGCACTGCTACACCCACCCGGCCCTGAATCGCGAGGTCTGCGGTGCCGACCTCGAAGGCGACTTGAAGCGCAGCGATTTCGGCATCACCGACGGCCTGCCCTTCATCGCCGACCGGGTGCACCTGGTGATCCAGGTCGAAGCCATCCGCGCAGCGGCGCCGTAGCGCTGCGGCCGTTTCAAGCGCGCGCCGGCGAGCCCACGCGGAAGCGTGCCACGGCTTGCGCCAGGCGGCTCGCCTGGTCGCGCAGGCTTTCGGCCGCGGCCGAGCTTTGCTCCACCAGGGCCGCGTTCTGCTGCGTCATCTGATCGAGCTGCGCCACGGTGCCGTTGACTTGGCCAATGTCGCTGCTCTGCGCATTCGAGGCTTCGGTGATCTCGCCGATGATGTCCGTCACCCGCTTCACCGATTGCACGATCTGGTTCATGGTGGCACCGGCGTCTTGCACCAAGCGCGAGCCCGATTCGACACGGTCCACGCTCTCGCCGATCAGGCCTTTGATCTCCTTGGCGGCCTGGGCGCTGCGCTGTGCGAGGTTGCGCACTTCGCTGGCCACCACCGCAAAACCGCGACCCTGCTCACCGGCTCGTGCCGCTTCCACCGCCGCGTTCAGCGCCAGGATGTTGGTCTGGAACGAGATGCCGTCGATCACGCTGATGATGTCGGCGATCTTCTTCGAGCTGGCCGAGATCTGTTCCATCACGTTCACCACCTCACCCACCACAGAACCACCCTTGGCCGCGACGCCTGAGGCCGAGGTGGCCAGTTCGTTGGCGCCGATCGCCGATTCAGCGGTGTGCCGCACCGAGCCGGTCAGTTGCTCCATCGAGCTGGCTGCCTGCTGCAGGTTGGACGCCGTGCGCTCGGTGCGCTGGCTGAGGTCGGCGTTGCCGGTGGCGATCTCGTTGGATGCGGTGGCGATGGAGTCGCTGGTCACACGGATTTGCGACACCATCTCACGCAAGCCGCGGGTCATCTCGGCCAGCGCGGCTTGCAGCGATTCGGGGTTGGAGCCGGTCTGTAGCGCCATTTCCAGATCACCCGAGGCAATGCGGCGCACCGTCTCGCGAAGGTGGTCGGGCTCTTCACCCAGGTCTTTCCAGACCGAGCTGACGATGACCCACGAGGCCACGCCCAGGGTGATCAACACCACCAGGCCGGTGAGCACGGTGGCGATGAGGCTGTTGCGCACGCTGGCCGAAGCCGAGAGGTACTGCGCATCGATCAGTTCACGTGCCTCTTGCTTGGCCTGCACCAGCACCTTGTCGAGCGCGGCCTGGCTGGCCTGCATTTTCTGCACCGACGCCATCGCGTCGGGCTTCTTATCGATCATGCCGCGGGCCGCCGCAGTGGCAGCGCCGTGGTAGGCATCGAAGGCGGTGCGCAAGGACGCGGTGGCCTCGGCCTTGCCGGCCAGCCCCGCCATGGTGTCGAGCGCGGTGTGGCTGGTCTTGACCAGCGCTTCCATGTCTTTCAAGCGCTCCGCATCGCCTTCGGCGGCGGCTGTCTGCACCGTCAGGCGCACGTTCTCGGTCACCCGGTCGACCTGGGTCACCGCCGCGAGATAGGGGTCGTCCACGCCGCGCAGTTTGTCCACGCCCGCCGACAGCCGTGCGCCGATGGCTGCGTTGATGAGCACTCCCACCACCAGCACGATCGCCGCGCTGGCAGGAAGGCTCCAGATCTTGGTTCGGAATTTCATGATTTGCCCGAGAACAGTTGGAGAGCCGCCCCGTCGGGGCGGCTACATTGCGACATCAGTCAAGCGTCAGGACCACCTTGACGCTGCTGTCCACGGCAGACTTCTCGATGTACCCCACCGCCAGCGGGTCGGCGACCACGGCCTTCTTGACCGCAGCGGAGTTCGCCATCTCGGTGGGGGGCTGCGCCTTGCCCGAGAACACCAAGCGCGACCATGCCGCCTTGACCTGGGCCACGTCGCGGCCGGTGGCAGCCTTGTAGAAATCGGCCCGGATGGGTGCCGACTCGGCTTGGTCGATCGGGTGCATGGCCTGGCTCTTCCCCAGGAAGATGTCAGCCACCTGCTCCTTGGTGAGTGCCGCAGCCGAAGGGTTGGCGACGACGACCACGTCCGACGCGATGGCTGCGCCAGCAAGCAGGCAGAGGAGTCCAGCGACGATGTGTTTGTGATGTTTCATCATGGCTCCTCAGAACACGAAGTCGACGGCGACGGTGACGATGTCGACGTTGCTGCCCGGCACGTAGCCAGGGAATGAATGCAACCGACCGCTGGAGTTTTCACCGGTCTTGACGCGGTCGTACTGTGTCTTGAGCGCCACGTTCTTCATGAAGTCCCAACGCAGGCCGAGCGAAGTGGTGTGCTGTGTTGGCGTGAACGCGCTCAGGGTGGCATTGACCCCACCGTTCAACACGCCGGCGTCGGTTTCGGTCTTGATGTTCGACGTGACGTTCGAGTAGCCCACATAAGGCGTGAACTTGCCATACCGGTAACCGGCGTTGGCATACCAGGAGCGGGTGTCGGACAGGAAGCCCGCGCCCTTGTAGTCGACGAATTCGCCGATCACGAACCAATCACCCGGGTCGTAGGTGGCGCCCAGCGACACGGCCGAGGTCTTCATGCCGTCGAGCTTGTACTTCTCCAGCATGTCCTGCTCGCCGAATGCCGAGAAGCCGGCGAACAGACCCGCCAGCGACGGGATGTCCAGGTCGATCTTGAGGGAGTTGTAGCCCGCGCGCAGCGTCAGTGCGCCGATGTCGACACTGTCGTTCACGCCCCAGCTCGGACGCGACTTCGCGCCGCCCGATGTCAGTTTGACGCTGCTCTTGCCGTAGTAGGCCTGCGCGGTATTGTTGGCGCCCGCGATCTGGCTGCGGTAGGTGGCGTCGATGCCATCGTTGCTGGTGATCGCCAGCACACCATAGACCTCCGTCGGCGGCCGGACCGATGCGTTCGTATAGCCCACGAACCGCGATTCGGAGAGCAGGTACGACGGTGCCGCGATGCGGCCCAGGCGCACCGCGAGTTCCGGCGTCACCTGGTACTTGACGTTGGCCCACTCGACCATCGGGGTGTAGCTGCTGTCATATTGGTATTGCGAAACAACCTGCACAACGGCAGAAAGCTGGGGGGTGAACACCGCGCCGAGTTGGGCACCCACCTTGCTGTCCGGTGTCGTGGACGTTGCACGGGTGTAGCCCGCACCATTCGGCTGGAACAGCGTGCCAAGGAAGTCGGAGGTATCGTCATTGGAATGGACGGCCGAAAGCGTGCCGAAGCCGCTGAACGACCAGGACGGCATATCGCTGCTATTGGCTGCACTCGCCGCACCGACGCCGGCAAGGGCGAGGGCAGCAACAACGGGGCGAAGGGGAAAGTTCATCATGAAAGATCCATAAGTGTCATTTGTGATTCGTTGTCGGAGTAAATGACGACAACTAAATACCTATGAGCCATAAACAATCAGATCTGTGCAATTTTCGGCACCTGTGATCACCTTTCGCCAGAATGTCAGCGTCGTGCCAAAAACCAGTCAGCCGCCAAACCCTGGGAGAATCTCACCCATGACCTCGACCGACCTCCAGGCCACGGTGGCCCACATGGGTGCAGCCGCACGCGCGGCGAGCTCGAAAATGGCGGCTGCCTCCACAGCGGCCAAGAACGCCGCGCTGCTGGCGCTGGCCCGGCTCCTGCGCGAAAGCAGCCAGTCGCTGGCAGAGGTGAACCAGAAAGACATCGCTGCGGCCGTGGCGGCTGGCCTTGCGGCTCCCATGGTCGACCGCCTGCGGCTCACCGACAAAGTGGTCGCCACCGTGGCCGGAGGCTGCGAGCAGATCGCCGCCATGCCGGACCCGGTGGGCGAGATCACGAACGTGCGGCGCCGCCCGAGCGGCATCAGCGTCGGCCAGATGCGCGTGCCGCTGGGCGTGTTCGGCATGATCTACGAGAGCCGGCCCAACGTGACCATCGAAGCCGCGTCGCTCGCGATCAAGAGCGGCAACGCCTGCATCTTGCGCGGCGGCTCGGAGGCCATTCACTCCAACCTCGCGCTGTGGAAGCTGGTGCAGGCCGCACTGGTCGAAGCCGGCCTGCCGCCCGACGCGGTGCAACTGGTACAGACCACCGACCGCGCCGCCGTGGGCTACCTGATCGCCTCGCCCGAAGCGGTCGACGTGATCATTCCGCGCGGCGGCAAGGGCCTGATCGAACGCATCAGCCGCGAAGCCCGCGTGCCGGTCATCAAGCACCTTGACGGCAACTGCCATGTGTATGTCGACGCCGTCGTCGACCTCGAGATGGCCGTGCGCGTGACCGACAACGCCAAGACGCAGAAGTACAGCCCCTGCAATGCGGCCGAATCGCTGCTGGTGCACGAGGCGATCGCTGCCACCTTCCTGCCGAAGATCGGCGCCGTGTTCGCGGCCAAAGGCGTGGAGATGCGCGTTGACGGCCAGAGCCTGGCGATGCTGAAGGCGGTGCCAGGCGCGAAGCTCACCGCAGCCACCGAGCAGGACTGGAGCGAGGAATACCTCGATGCCGTCATCAGCGTGAAGGTGGTGGCGAGCCTCGACGAGGCCATTGCCCACATCAACCGCTACAGCTCGCACCACACCGACGCCATCCTCACCGACAGCCACAGCCACGCGATGCGCTTCCTGCGCGAAGTCGACTCGGCCAGCGTGATGGTCAACGCCAGCACGCGTTTCGCCGACGGCTTCGAGTACGGCCTGGGTGCGGAAATCGGCATCAGCACCGACAAGTTCCACGCCCGCGGCCCGGTCGGGCTGGAGGGTCTCACGTCGATGAAATGGGTCGTGCTCGGCCAGGGAGAAATTCGCTCATGACCCCGCGCCGCGCGCTCGTGCTCTTCTCGGGTGGGCAAGACTCCACCGTCTGCCTCGCCTGGGCACTCGACCGCTATCCCTACGTCGAAACCATCGGCTTCGACTACAGCCAGCGCCACGGCATCGAGCTTGAATGCCGGTTGGCCGTGCGCTCGCAGATCTACACCCAGTTCCCGCGCTGGGGCGGCCGGCTGGGTGAAGACCACCTGATCGACCTGTCGCTGCTGGGCCAGCTGTCGGACACCGCGCTCACGCAGGAGCGGGCCATCGAGATGACGTCGACCGGCCTGCCCAACACCTTCGTGCCCGGCCGCAACCTGCTGTTCTTCACCTTCGCAGCGGCCATCGCGTACCGCCGTGGCCTGAACGTGCTGGTCGGCGGCATGTGCGAGACCGACTACTCGGGCTACCCCGATTGCCGCGACAACACGCTGAAGTCGCTGCAGGTCTCGCTCAGCCTGGGCATGGATACGCCGATGGGCATCGAGACCCCGCTGATGTGGCTCGACAAGGCGCAGACCTGGGAGCTGAGCGCCACGCTGGGTGGCGAAGACTTGAACGATCTGATCGTCGAGCACACGCACACCTGTTACCTCGGCGACCGCGAGCACCGGCACGACTGGGGCTATGGCTGTGGGCAATGCCCCGCCTGCGCACTGCGCGGCCGCGGCTTCAAGGCCTGGCGTTCGCGCCACGCGCCGCCGTCGTTCGAGGCGACGGACCGGATGGATTTCTAGGGCCCCCCAGTCGCTACGCTCCTGCCCCCAAGGGGCGCCGCCTGGCGGCCCGGCAAAGCCGGCTCCGCGGGCGTTGCTCGATGACTGCTTCGCTGCGCTCGCAGTTTTGCTCGCATATCCTGCGGCTTCGAACACACCTCGGCCGCTCAGGCTGAGGTATCGAAGCCCTGCTCGATCTCAGCACGCGACAACTTACCCTACCCAAGGCGCCAATGCTTTTGTCCCAGAAGGTGTCAGCTGCAAGGCCCTTGAATCCTTGACTTTGCGCAGCCAAGACTTCGCCACCGCGTGTTCCAGCAAAGCCACCGCCAAGGTGCCGGCAAGGTGGTCGCGGCGTTCGGACCAGTCGAGGCAAGGGTAGGCGAAGCGGCGGGTGGCGCTCGCCGATGGCATGTCGAGACCGAGGGCAGCGAGTTCTTCGCGGCCGATGTCGGTGAGGGCGAAATGACCGTCCTGCGGGACCAGCGTGCCGCGCGCGAGCAGGCCGTTGAACAGCTTCACGCCGAGCTCGCCGGCGAGGTGGCTGTAGCAGGTGCGTGCGGCCTTCAGCGGCTTGTAGGGGCCTTGCTCCCACTTGTCGGCACTCGCGCTGCGCTCGGCCACCAGAGACAGCGCTTCGAGCGCATGCGCGATGTCGGCATCGGCCAGGCGAAAGTAGCGATGCCGGCCTTGTGTGCGCGCGATCACGAGTTCGCTATCGACCAGCTTTGCGATGTGCGTGCTGGCGGTTTGCGGTGTCACGCCGGCCGCGCTCGCAAGTTCGCCCGCCGCAAGAAAGCCGCCACCCATCAGCGCCGACAGCATGCGCGCACGTGTCGGGTCGCCGATCATCGCGGCGATCTTGGCGAAGCGAGGCTCGGGTGATGTCATAGCGCGGAGCGTAGAACGAGATAGCTGCCCAGGGCCAGCAACCCGGAGAAGAAGATCTTCTTGAAGAGTTCAGGCTGAACCCGCAACCGCACCCATTGCCCGAGCGCCATGCCGAGCAAGGCCGGCAGCAACGCCAGCAACGAACCCACCGCGTTGCCCATCTCCAGCGCACCACCGCTGCGCAGGCTCACGGCCAGTGCGATCGTCGACACCAGGAACGAGATGCCGAACGCGCGCACCAGGCCTTCCTTGTCCAGGCCCAGGGCATTGAGGTAGGGCACCGCCGGGATCACGAACACGCCGCTCGCCGCCGTCACCAAGCCGGTGGCCAGGCCGACCAGCGGGGACAGCCAGCGCTCGTGCTGCGCCGGCACATGCAGCCGCACCTTCAGCAGGCCCAGCAAGGCATAGGCGATCAAGGCGACGCCCAGCGACACGGTGACGCGACCGCCCTGCCCGTGCGCTTGCCCCGTCAACCAACCGGCACCCGCCGCAATGCCGAGGCACACGCCGGCCAGCATCGTGGCCAGGCGGCGCACCAGCGACCACCAGCCCGGCCCGAAGATCTGCCACACGTTGGTGACGAGCGAGGGCAGCACCAGCAGCGCCGCCGCCTGCGCGGGCGGCATGGCCACGCTGAGCAGGCCCATCGCAATCGTCGGCAACCCCATGCCGATGACGCCTTTGACGAAACCCGCGAGCACGAAGACGGCACCGCCCAGGGCCAGCAGTTGAAACGAGTCAATTGAGTTCATAAGTCACATCATGTCGGCCCCAAGCGGGCCGATGCTTCGGGCTGGATCGAAGTGTGTGTTCCTCGTCGGATAGAGTGCGCTCGGTTCAACCGGAGGAAGCAAGCATGAGCACCACGCAAATCGTCAGCTGGATCGTCCTCGCCGTCATCGTTTTCTGGGGCGTCGGCGCCTACAACCGCCTGGTTCGCCTGCGCAACGTGATCGCCAACTCGTTTGCGCAGATCGACGTGCAGCTCAAGCGGCGCTACGACCTCATCCCCAACCTCGTTGAAGTGGCGCGCAAGTACGCCGCCCACGAACGCGAAACGCTGGAGGCCGTGACGGCGGCGCGCAACCAGGCCAAGGCCGCTGCCGACGTGGCGCGCAGCCGGCCGGCAGCCGCCGGCCCGATCACCAGCCTGACGATGGCCGAAGAGGTGCTCGGCACCGCGATGGGCAAGCTGATGGCGCTGGTCGAGGCCTACCCCGAGCTGAAGGCCGACCAGAACCTGCGTGAGCTGGCCGAAGAGCTCACCAGCACCGAGAACAAGGTCGCCTTCTCGCGCCAGCTGTTCAACGACGCGACGCTCGACTACAACAACGCAGCCCAGCAGTTCCCGACCAGCATGATGGCCAACCTGTTCGGCTTCCGCGAAGCGGCCATGCTGCAGTCGACCGCCAGCGAGGCCGAGCGGGCCACGGTGCGCGTGCAACTTTAAAACGGCGCCGTGAGGTTTCGCCAGCAGCAGGACGACGCGCGCCGCGCCACGCAGCAGCTGCTCGCCCTGTTCGCCGTGCTGCTGCTCGCGCTGGTGGTGGCCGTCAACGGCCTGCTGCTGGGCCTGTGGTGGGTGATCGGCTCGTGGCTGTCGCTCGGGCTGCCGCCCTTGTTCATCGAGACCAACACCGCCGTCGTGTTGCTGTTCGTGCTGGGTGGCGCGTGGGTCGAGCTGGGCCGGCTGCGCAGCGGTGGCGGCCTGCACGTGGCCGAGTGGGCCGGCGGCCGCTTGCTGACCGACCCGCGCGACGTCACCGAGCGCCGCCTGCTCAACGTGGTCGACGAAATGGCGCTGGCCAGCGGCCTGCCGCGGCCCATGGTGTTCGTGCTCGAGCGCGAAGACGCGATCAACGCCTTTGCCGCAGGCTGGTTGCCCGAGACCTCGGTCGTCGCGGTGACGCGCGGCGCGCTGGAGCGGCTCACGCGCGACGAGCTGCAAGGCCTGGTGGCGCACGAGTTCGGCCACATCCACCAGGGCGACCTGCGGCTCAACATGCAACTGCTCGCGCTGGTGTGGGGCTTGTCGCTGGTGCATGGCTATGGCCACTCGCTGATGGAGCCCAACGAGGCCGGCCACCGCTCGGCTTTCGGCGTGTTGGTGGGCAGCGTGTTCGTCGCCGCGGGCAGCCTGGGGTGGCTGGTCGGCCAGTTGCTGCAAGCCGCGGTGTCACGCCAGCGCGAGCTGCTGGCCGATGCCTGCGCCGTGCAGTTCACGCGCAGCCGCGACGGCCTGGGCGGCGTGCTGCGCAAGGTCTGGCACCAGGTGCTGAAACGCGAAGACCGGCTCACCCGCGTGCCCGCCCGCCTGCTGGCCGCCATGCTGCTGCAGGCGCCGCCAAGCTGGCTCGCCACCCATCCGCCATTGCCGGAGCGCTTGCGCCGGCTGTACGGCCATGGGGTCGAGCCCCTGCCCGCGCCGGCGCTCAAGGCCGGTGACGCGCAGGACGAGCCCTACAGGCCCTCCGCACCTTCACCGACCGCGATGGCCGCCCCCATCGCCTATGCTGTACCCATGGCCGATCACCCTGCTGCCCCCGCCACCCCGATCAACCCCGTGCCGCGTGCCGTTGCCGATGAGGGCGAGCGCGAAGCCATCGACCGGCTCGCGCGCATCAACGGGCCCGGCGAACTGCGCGCCACCATCCTCGCGCTGCTGCTGACCCCCGGCAGCCAGCGCGAGCGTCGCGCATGGCGCGACGAGACCAAGGGCCTCAGCACCGCCAGCGCCTTGCGCGACGAAGTGAAGAAACTCGGCCCCGCGGTGCGCCTGCCGTGGCTGGAAACCCTGCTGGCCCGCGTCGCCCGCGCCCCGCTGCTCGACCGGCAAACGCTGATGGAATCGGCCCGCCGCGTGATGGCCGCCGACGGCCAGGTGCGCCCGATCGACCGCCTTCACCTGCTGCTGATGCGCCAGCGCCTGGGCGAGGCCCAGGCCGTCAAACCCTCGGTCGACGCGCAAAACGACATGGCCCAGCTGTCGCTGCACACGCTGCGCCAGATCGCCAGCCTGACCGCCTTTCTGGCGCGCCTGCTGCCCGACGGCGAGGGCTGGTACGCGAGCGTGATGCACCCCTGGCTGAAGGACGATGCCCTGCCCGCCTGCGAGGCCCCCGACGTCGACGGCCTGGTGCACGCGCTGCAAGACGTGCAGGCCCTGCCGTGGATGCTCAAACCGGTTCTGGTGCGCGCCTGGCTCGACGCCGCGCTGCTGCACAAGGACTCGAACTCGCTGGCCCCCGAAGCCGCCGATGCCCTGCGGCTGGCGAGCGTGCTGCTCGATTCACCGCTGCC
>Ga0302323_100002139_pt1 | contig 16063 bp, 13 predicted proteins | sample Fen_T0_3_FD_201950 | JGI IMG/M metagenome (GOLD analysis project Ga0302323, IMG submission 201950) | Peat permafrost microbial communities from Stordalen Mire near Abisko, Sweden - Fen_T0_3 | ecosystem: Environmental > Terrestrial > Soil > Wetlands > Permafrost | place: Sweden: Abisko... | reverse complement strand
GGCGCCCCCGGAGGAACCGGTGGGCGCCGTCTCCGCTCTGTTCGGGGATCGGGCCGAGCTGGCGCGTGCCTTCCATCACCACCTCGCCACGACTGCCGTCGAGCGTGGCCTCGTCGGCCCGCGCGAGGTTCCGCGACTGTGGGAGCGGCACATCCTGAACTGTGCCGCGGCCGCCGAGCTGGTGCCGGCGGGGTCGACCGTCGTCGATGTCGGGTCCGGGGCCGGGCTGCCCGGGGTCGTGCTGGCTCTGGTGCGGTCCGACCTCGAGGTGACCCTGCTGGAGCCGCTCCAGCGTCGGGTCGTCTGGCTGTCCGAGGTGGTGTCGGATCTCGGCCTGGAGCACGTCACCGTGCTTCGTGGCCGGGCCGAGGAGGTCCGGGGCGACCTGGCGTTCGACGTCGCGACGGCGCGCGCGGTGGCCGCCCTCCCCGTCCTGGCCGGCTGGTGCCTGCCCTTGGTACGCCCCGGTGGCCGGCTCCTGGCCCTGAAGGGGCGTGCCGCCTCGGAGGAACTCGCAGCGTCAGAGGCCGGTCTGACGGCGCTCGGCGCCACCGGCTGGCGCATCGTCACGGTCGGGGACGGGCTGCTGGACGAGCCGGCCACGGTCGTGGAGATCCTGGCTGGTGAGCCCCCCACCGGGCGGGGGCGGGCGCGGTCCCGGCGCGGTCGCCGGGGGGACGGCCCGTCGGGAGCTGCGGGCGCCGTCGGGGACGAGCCTGTCAGTGATGGGCGGCGTGCCGGCTCCCCCGCCGCCCACCGCGGGCACCGCGGTAACCGTCGCCGTCCTTAGCGGTCTCGGCCGTACGTTTCCTCGGGGGTGCCTGTGCCGCTTGCGGGTGGTCGGCGCCGTGGTGTTCGAGGCGCTGGAGTAGGTCGCGCAGGTCGCGGCGGGTGAACTTCCAGCCGCAGGGCTGCGCGTTCGGTTGTTGCGGGCCTCGAACGCGGTGAGTCGGTCGCGGATCTGTCCGGTGTCGGTGAAGTCGTTCGGGGACACCACTTTCCGTTGGACGACGGAGAAGTAGATCTCGCACTGGTTCAGCCAGGAGGCGTGGCACCGGGGTGTGGCCCCGGTGCGCGGTGGGCCAGGCCTTGGCCATCCTGTCGATCGAGGTCTGCCCGCCGTGAGAGGAGCCGTTCTCCACGATCCAGAACACCCGGTACCCGGAGGCGTACGGCTTGCTGGTCATCACCTGCTGCTCTACCAGGCGGGCGAACGGTTCGATCCCGGTGGTGTCCCTGCATCGGCCGATCACCTGGCCGCAGTGGACATCCCCGGCTGCCAGGTAGGCCCGCAGCACCGGCAGGACACGCGGGGAAAGCCCCTGATCGGCGGGGAGGACGCACGTGGTGAAGTACCCCGACTCGACGGCGTCGCTGCAGCACCGGCTCGCCGACCGAGCCCTCGAACACCGGCCCAGCTCGAACGTGTTGTCGTGCATCACCGGGGCACCTTCAGCTACATCGACGGCGTCCTGCAGGATGGCACCACCCTCAAGCTCGCCCGCCTGCGCTACGGCGGCTCGGCTCACCTATGGGGCCTGGCGATCTACCGGCCGGCCACGACGACCATGATGCGTCCGCCTTCCTGATCGGCTCCCGGTCGGCAGCTGCGTGGAAGCCCTCGACCTCGCCCGCGGCCTCTACCTCGACCCGGACTGACTCTCCCGACGAACTTTCGGCTGAGACCACTGAGCTCGGATGTCCCCGCCGGTCGGTGCGACTGTGCCGTCCCTGTGCGGGGCGATGGTGGTTCGCGTTCCGAGGCATGCCCCGTGGCGGAGGGTGCGGTTTCACGTGGAACGGGTGTGTCTCCCCCCGCCGGTCGTCGTCGACGTCTCTAGATCTCTGGTGGGCGTGGCTGGAGCGCACCGTGCCGGCTGCTCCCTGTCCGGTGCCGTCCCCGTCCCGGGCCGGATGGGTTCACCCGGAGGTGCTCCAGGACGGTGGTGAACGGGGGTGGCGGTGCGCTCCCGCGGTCGGTTCACGGTGGGAGCGCACCCCGGGCGTGACCGGTCCCTGCCCTGGGCGCGAAGGGGCCTCTTGTGCGCTCGGTCCTCCGCGGGGCTGGCCGTCGGTGGCGTGTTGGCGCGGGGTACCGCCCCTTGGCGGGCGCGTACCGGTACCTGGCGCCGCGGACCCGGTCCGAGCCGGGACCGGGTCCCGTCGAGGCACTCGCGCCCGGTTCGCCACGGCTCCCTCCCTGGGTAGCACCGGGGCGGCAACGGGCTTCGCGCCTGCCACTCGCGATCGGTCGCTGCAACCGCAAGGCTTTGGATAGAGGGTGCTGTGCGGGGGCGATTCATTGACCGGAGATGGCGAAGCGTTTACTGGGTGCCTTGGTCGCCGACGAACCAGGTCCGGCGGCCGTACGGGACGCAGCGCCAGTTGTGGGGGGAGGCTGGCCCACCTCGAGGGTGCTCCTCGGCCGGCGCGGTGGGGTGGTCGTGCTGAGTGAACGTCGGGTGCAGGATCCCGATGGCCGCCCGTCGACGTCCGTCTGCTGGCTGGGCGCGAGAGCCGGTGCGACGGTCGTCGAGCGTGCGCCTGGCCATGATCGGAGGGGTCAGCTCATCAGCGATGGGCTCGACCTGGTGGGATGCGAGTCCCGTGCGCGCAGACCGGAGGCGCGGTGGCCAACAGTGCGGGCGTGAGTGAGACTCCCCCGCCGGGGTGACGTTGGAGTGCTTCCGTTTCACGTGGAACGGCACAGCAAGGGTCCTGCATGCGCTGTTCGGGATCCGGTTGGTCACCACGAGGTCTCCGGGGGATCGCCCCGGCGTCGCCATGAACCTTCGACCGGAGATCGCGCCGCGTCTACGACACCGATGCCCTCATTCTCGCGGCGCACCGGTCTGACGGCGTTGGAGACAGGTCCAGGCTGGCGCCGAGGCGGCGACACTCAGCGGACGCGACTGCCTCGGACCGGTGGCCGGGGTCGGTCCCACGGAACGGACGCACGCGGGCCAGAGGGCTCCGCCCGCCCGCCACGTCCCCGCTCCCCGCTCGCCCGAGAGCCGACCCGGGCGGTGGCCAAGCGTGCACCCCCGCCCGCCATCGAAGGAGGGCCCCTGCGACAGGGCCCGACCTGGCGTCCTATGAGTCCGACAGACCCGGGGCCCGGAGGGGTTCGCGGCCCAGAGTCCAGTGGGGGCGCGAACCCCCGCCGAGGCGACGTGGGGCGCTCTCGTTTCACGTGGAACGGGAGAGCAGGCCGCGCTTCGGAGCCTGGTGGCGCGAGCCTTTGGGATCGCCATGGGGCGCCGTTGCAGGGTGACTGCAAAGAATCGGAACCAGTTGCGGCGCGTCGCCCTGAGGATCCCCGATGTGTCAGGTGGGTGGGTGAGGATGGGAGCGAGCCACTTCGGGGATGGAGAGACGCTGGTGTGCGGACTGGGATGGCCCCCGGTAGGGGAGGTCGAGCGAGTGGGGGCAGGCACCTCGCTCGGCTGGCCTTCCTTGCGTCCGGCGGGACCTGGGCCCACTACGACGACGCCGTGCCGTGGCAGCCAGCCGGACGATGCCCCGTCGGGGGAGTCGGTGCCGCTCCGAGGGGACGGCGACGGCCCCGGCCTCGGAAGGCGCAAGGGGAGTGGACCGCCTCCAGCTCTGGATGAGGAGCCCTCGACCGACCGGAGACCCGGAGGGCGTGCCACGGAGCCCGGCGGGGACGACGCCGAGAGGACCGACCCGGGGGGCGATCGCGCGGAACTGAGCCCAGCCGAGCGTCGCGGCCGGGAGCGACGGTCGGCCACCTGGGCTCGGTGGCTCAGCGTCGTCTCCGTGCCGGACGGTTACGCCGCCTCGGCGATGGAGGCGATCGTGGTGGGGGGCGGCGCAGCCGTCCGAGCCCCGGTGATCGCGACCATCGCCCGCCCTGACGACAGGTACCAGGAGGCGGCCGGTGGCCCCGCACCTCCGTCGAGCGGGCCCGAGCGATGGGCCAGAGCCGGGCTGTCGATCGTCACGGCTCGGGTCGCGACCGAGCCGGACCAGGACGCAGCCTCCGAGCCTGCCCGTCTCGACGATGAGGACCGGCCCGCCGTTTCACGTGGAACTCCCGACGCACGGGGAACCTCGGACCGTCCGACGCTGGCTGGGGAGAGCGACGGTGACACCGGGCGGGGAGGGGGCCGAGGGCTCGGTTGGCCACCGTCGATGGGCCCAGAGGCGCGTGCCGCGGCGGGAGGGTCACCCCGACGTCGCCCGGCGGTGGGCGACTCCCTGGGGTGGCCCTCGGCCGGATGGACGGGGCCGGGCCGGTCCGGCTCGGTCGAGGAAACCAGGAGTACGGCGGACGTGGCACGCCCCCGGCCGGCGGAGGCGAGGGGACATGATGGGCCAGGTGATGTGAGCAGCCGGGGGCAGCCCACGAGATCGGGCCACGGTCTCGGGGGCGGACGGAGTGAGGACCTGGCCATGAGTTCACCGAAGGACGCCGACGGCACCGAAGGCGGTCTGCCCCGCATGGCACCTCTTGGCAGGGGTCGGGCTGGGTCGCCCTCGCCCGCCGGCCGTGGAGGGGCAGCTGCCGGCGGTCGCACTCGCCTGCCCGGCAGTGGCGCCCTCGTGATTCCCCGGGAGTCCGTCCCCCGCCGCCGACCCGCCTCGGGGGAGGACGCCTCGCCGGGGCAGGTGCCGGACCCGGGCCTGACGGACACCGTCGAGGTGACGCTCTCGGAGCCGGTGATCGGCTGGATGAGCTGGCGTGACGTGAGTCGTACCGCGACGTCGGCCGCCGTCGACGCCATGACGCTCGACCCCGTCGAGGCGGCCCGCCGCCTCCTGGGCGCCGGCGATGCCGAGGCAGGTCGCGAGACGCCCGAGGACCCGGCGGCTAGGGGTGAGCGGTCGGCGGATCCGTGGAGCCGCGTGTCCGCCGCAGCGGAGGCGGGGCTCGCGAGGGCGGACGTCGCGGAGACAGGGATCGGTTGGTCTCCTCCCGGCGAGGGCCGCGGGCTGACCGACGGCGGTCGCGACGTCGGGAGCAACCGTACGAGGCGAGCTCCAGACGATGCCATGGAAGTGCCGGTCGAGCCGCAGGGGACTCTGTTCGAGCCGGCCACCGAACGGCGTGGCCCGACTGCCCCGGCAGGCTCGGAGGGGATCGGCGGAGGCGACGTCCATTCGGGGAACGGCGCCTCGCTGGCGGCGCTCACCGCTTGGGTTTCACGTGAAACGTCGTCCGCTGCCGCCGCTCCGCGTCCGGGGAGCGTCGACCTGCGGGAGGGTGGGACCGCTTCGCCCGAGGACAGTACGGTCGAGGTGGGTGGTCTGACGGTCCTCCACGACGGGCTCCCCGCCGGGCCGGGCGCCCGGCGTCCGGTCATCGGCACGCAGGCGGAAGAGACCGATCCGGCGGCGCCGGGCGGTACGGGCGAGACCGATGACGGCGGCCCGTGGGCGGGGGGCGGGGGGACGGCGTCGGCTGTTCCCCCGGTGACCGAGCCCCTCCGCCTCGCGTCCCGGACCGAGCCACCCCCGCCCAGGGGTGTGCGCGAGGAGGCTCGGCGTCAGGACGTGCCCGAGGCCGATCGGCGTCCCGAGCCGACGGCGGGGACCGCCCCGGCTGCGCACTCCCCCTCCGTTCCGCGGGGATGGCTCGAAGGGTGGGTCGCGGGAACCGGTGCCGGGACCGTGGCGGGTGCCGCCGCGACCGGCACCCGAGGCGGTCAGCCGCCCGTTTCCCGTGAAACAGTGCCGGAGGCCCCCGACCCTGCGCAGCGCGGGAGCGCGTCCCTTCCGGGTCATCGCGGGAGGGCGCAGGCCATCCGGGACGCCGCGCAGGGCCCGCAGGAGACGGCGCGGGGTCATCGGGACGTGCCCCTGATCTCCCGGGAAGCGCCCCTGGTTTCCCGTGAAACAACGGCGAACCACAGGCCGCACGGCGAGGAAGGACACCAGTCGGCCACTCCTGGCACGGCGGCCCTCCGGAAGGGGCAGACTGCTGCTGAGAGCGGAGAAGCAGCAGCTGTCGACAGGAGTCCTGCCATGCACGAGGTCAACGACATCACCGACTGGGCGGCGGTGCGTTCGACCGGAGACCACGTCGGGACCCGGCACGCTCCCTTGCCTCCATCCTCAGACGCCTGGTATCCGGCGGACGACCTGCCGACCTCACATCCCTACGACGACGATCAGCAGCGTCAGACGCTGGTGGGGAGCCTGCCCCTCGTGGACGATTCGACACCTCTGGCCGTGCAGGTCGCGGAGGACGCCCGCCGCCGCATCAGCCTGGTGGGCAAGCCCTTCCCGGCCCCACCGCGCACGAGGATCCTGACCGTGGCCAACCAGAAGGGCGGCGTGGGCAAGACGACGACGACGGTCAACGTCGCCGCCGCGATGGCCCAGGCGGGGCTGACGGTGCTCGTCCTGGACATCGACCCGCAGGGCAACGCCTCGACCGCGCTGGGCATCGACCACCACGCCGACATCCCCAGCCTGTACGACGTCATCGTCGAGGGGATGCCGCTGGCCGACGTCCTCCAGCCGTGCCCCGACGTCGCGAACCTGTGGTGCGCGCCCGCGACCATCGACCTGGCCGGCGCGGAGATCGAGCTGGTGTCGATGGTGGCGCGCGAGATGCGGCTGCAGAAGGCGCTCGACGCGTACCTGGACGAGCGGCACGAGCAGGGCCTCCCGCAGATCGACTACATCTTCGTCGACTGCCCGCCGAGCCTGAGCCTGCTGACGATCAACGCCTTTGTCGCGGCGACAGAGGTCTTCATCCCGATCCAGTGCGAGTACTACGCGCTGGAAGGGCTCTCGCAGCTCCTGAAGCACATCGATCTGATCCGTGGCCACCTCAACCCGCGGCTCCACGTGTCGACAATCCTTCTGACGATGTACGACGGGCGGACCCGGCTCTCCGCGCAGGTGGCGGACGAGGTCAGGGCCCACTTCTCGGAGGTCGTCGTCCGCACGACCGTTCCACGTTCGGTGCGCATCTCGGAGGCACCGAGCCACAGCCAGACGGTGATGACGTACGACCCCGCCTCGAGCGGTGCCCTGTCGTACCTGGAGGCCTCGCGTGAGCTTGCGGAGCAGGTTCTGCGCTGGGGCGTCCCGGTGACCATGGAGGAGCAGGCGTGAGTGAGAAGCGACGCGGCCTCGGCCGGGGCCTCGGTGCCCTGATCCCGGCCAACACCGCACTCCCGGTCACCCGCCCCACGGGGGACCGGCCGGTGGACGTCTTCTTCCCCGGCCGGGAGGACGGCGAGGAGGGCGGCCTCGCGCCGTCCGAGGCCGGCCAGGCGGACGGCGGGACGGCGGGGCAGGGCTCGACGCTCACCGTCCTGCCGGGCGGACGTTCCATGCCCGCGGTCGTGGGCTCGCCGGCGGGGGAGGTCGCGGCCGCGCGCCTCGGAGCACCCGCTCACGCCGCCGGCGTCCCCGCTGCCTTCCCGTCCCCCGCGACGCTGCTGGCGGTCCCCGCGCCCGGGTCGACCGTCCCGGCGGCCCAGGCCGGCACGGGCGCCCTCGCACCGGCGACGGACGACGGGCTGGTTCCCGTCCCGGGTGCCACCTTCGCCGAGCTGCCCGTCAGTTCCGTGCGTCCCAACCCGCGCCAGCCGCGCCAGGTCTTCGACGAGGAGGAGCTCTCCGAGCTCGTCCAGTCGATCCAGGAGGTCGGCGTCCTGCAGCCCGTCGTCGTCCGCCGGGTCGACGACGAGGACGGCGAGCCCCGCTTCGAGCTCATCATGGGCGAGCGGCGCCTCCGGGCGAGCCGCGAGGCGGGCCTGGAGCGCATCCCGGCGATCGTCCGGGACACCCAGGACGACGCGATGCTGCGCGACGCGTTGCTGGAGAACCTGCACCGCAGCCAGCTCAACCCGCTGGAGGAGGCAGCCGCCTACCAGCAGCTCCTCGACGATTTCGGGTGCACCCACGAGGAGCTGGCGGGGCGGATCGGGCGCTCCCGCCCGCAGATCAGCAACACCCTGCGGCTGCTCAAGCTCCCGCCGCTCGTGCAGCGACGGGTCGCCGCGGGCGTGCTCTCCGCGGGGCACGCGCGCGGCCTGCTCGGGCTGGAGGACCACGCCGCGATGGAGCGGCTGGCCCAGCGCATCGTCGCCGAAGGGCTGTCCGTGCGTGCCGTCGAGGAGATCGTGTCCCTCGGGGACGGCCCGTCCGCGAAGCCGGCGAAGCGGCGTCCCCGGGCGGGGGCGAACACGTCCGAGCTCAACGACCTCGCCTCCCGACTGGGTGACCGGCTGGACACCCGGGTCGCGATCGCGCTCGGCCGGAGCAAGGGGCGCATCAGCATCGACTTCGCCAGCGTGGAGGACCTGAACCGCATCCTCGGCCTGCTGGGCCCCGAGGTCCGCGGGGCGTTCCAGGCGTCCTGATCACCGCTCCGGGCCGGCCTGACGACGGTGTCAGGCCCGCCCGGTAGGCACTGCGGGCCTACGCCCGGCGAGCGTCGTCGTCCAGGGCCGCCTCGACGAGCCGCCGGTACAGCGGCCCCCATGCCTCGCCCGTGGCGGCCACAGCCTGGGGCAGGAGCGAGGTCTCGGTCATGCCCGGTGCCACGTTCACCTCCAGGAACCAGGGGCGCCCGTCGGCGTCCACGATGAGGTCGGTCCGCGAGACGTGGCGCAGCCCGAAGGCGGCGTGCGCCACGAGCGCGGCCCGGCAGACGGCGTCCGCGGCGGCGGCGGTGAGCCGGGCCGGGGTGAAGAACTCGGTGGCCCCGGCGACGTACCGGGCGTCGTAGTCGTAGACGCCGCCGTCCGCCACGATCTCGACGGCCGGCAGGGCCCGGGCACCGTGTCCGTCGTCGATGACGCTGACCGCCACCTCGACGCCGGGCACGAACCGCTCGACCAGGGCCACGTCGCCGTAGGCGAAGCACGCCACCATCGCTCGTGGCAGCTCCGACGCCTCGCGCACGACGGTGACGCCGAGCGCGGACCCGCCGCGGGCCGGTTTGACGACGAGCGGCAGGCCGAGCCGGTCGGCGATGGCCGAGAGCACGCCCTGCGCCCCCAGCTCCCGGAAGGTGCCGTGGGGCAGGGCGACGGACTCGGGCGTCGCGAGCCCGGCATCCCGCGCCACGGACTTGGCCACCGGCTTGTCCCAGGCGCGGCGGCACGCGGCGGGCCGGGACCCGACGTAGGGGACGCCGAGCAGGTCCAGGACGTCGCGGACGGCGCCGTCCTCGCCGCTCGACCCGTGCAGCAGCGGCCAGACGACGTCGACGCCGCCGCCCGTCAGCTCGCCGATCAGGGCCGCGTCGACGTCGCGCTCCAGACAGGTGCATCCGGCGCCGCGCAGGGCGTCGGTGACGCGGCGCCCGGAGCGGAGCGACACGTCGCGTTCGTGGGAGAGCCCCCCGGCGAGCACCAGCACTCGGGGGGCACTGCGGTCGGTCACGTCGTCCTCGTTCGTCGAAAGATCGAAAGGGGTGGGTGGTCCGTCGGGCGCGTCAGGTCAGGTCGGGCGACGGGAACTCGACGCCGTGCCGGTCCGCGCGGCCCGCGCCCGAGGGCCCGAACGTCTCGAGGACCTCGAGCTCGGCGTCGACCACGCCCGCGAGGCGCCGCACGCCCTCGCGGATGCGGTCCGGCGTCGGGTAGCAGTACGACAGGCGGGCGCTGCGCCGTCCCTGCCCGTCGGCGTAGAACGCCGTCCCGGGGACGTACGCCACCCGCTCGGTGACCGCGCGGGGCAGCATCGCCTTGGCGTCGAGGCCCTCGGGGAGGGTGAGCCAGACGTAGAAGCCGCCCTTCGGCGTCGTCCACCGGGCGCGGGGCATCAGGTCGGTGAGGGCGCCGAGCATGGCGCGGGCCCGCTCGTGGTACAGCCCCCGGAACACCTCCACCTGGCGGCGCCAGTCGTGGCCCTCCAGGTAGGTCGCGACGGTGAGCTGGCTGAGCGCGCTCGGGCACAGGATCGCGGCCTCGCTGGCCAGCACGAGCTTCTCGCGGACGGCGTGCGGCGCCACGGCCCAGCCGACGCGGACGCCCGGCGCGAACGTCTTGGAGAACGACCCCAGGTAGACCACGGCCTCGGGGTCGTGCACGTGCAGCGAGGGCAGGGGATCGCCGTCGAAGCCCAGCAACCCGTACGGGTCGTCCTCGAGCACGAGGACGCCGTGCCGCCGGGCGATCTCGACGATCCGGGGGCGCCGCTCGGCCGACAGGGTGACGCCGGCCGGGTTGTGGTGGTTGGGCACCGTGTAGAGGAGCTTGACGCGGCGACCCTCGCGGGCGAGGCGGGTCAGGGTCTCGTCGAGCGCCTCGGGGACGAGGCCGTCGTCGTCGAGCGGCACGTGGACGACGTCCGCCTGGTAGGCGCGGAAGACGCCCAGGGCACCGACATAGCTCGGGGCCTCGGCGACCACGACGTCCCCGGGGTCGACGAAGATCCGGGTGACGAGGTCGAGGGCCTGCTGCGAGCCGGTCGTCACGACGATGTCGTCCGGGTGGGCCGCGACGTGTTGCGGGGCCATGACCTCGGGGATCAGCTCGCGCAGCTCGGGCGCGCCCTGCCCCGACCCGTACTGCAGCGCCACCGTCCCCCGGGTCGCCACCAGGCGGGCCAGGGCGTCGGCGACGGCGTCGAGCGGCAGGGCGGAGAGCGCGGGCATCCCGCCGGCCAGGGAGACGACCTCGGGGCGGCTCGCGACCGCGAACAGGGCCCGGATCTCCGAGGCGGTCATCCCCCGGGTGCGGTGGGCGTACGCGTCCACCCAGCGGTCGAGCCGCGAGCCGTGCGGCAGGCCGTCGCCGTCGGGCGCCGGAGCATGCGCCGGAGCGGCAGCGAGCGCTGGCGCCGGCGCGGGCGTCGGGAAGGGAGCCGGGACGGCGGCGCGCGGGAGGGCGGCGGCCGCGGAGGCACCTCCTGTCACGTCCCGGTCGCTGGTCGCGGCGCGTCCTACCACCTCGGGCATCTGCTGGCCTCCCTTCACGGTCGAGCGGCTCCCTGCAGGAGCGATCGCATGAAGAACACGTTACGTGGTCTTCACCATCGATCACTCTCTGCGTACTCTTACAGGGTGGCGGGTCGACGCCCGATCCCGCCTGCCTGTTTCAGGGAGTGTCGCATGCGACTGGCCCGACGGGTCGCCGGAGGCCTGGTGCTGGGAGCCCTCATCGGCTTCCTGTCCGCCCTGCTGCGCCCGCGAAAGGTCCGCACGGTCACCGAGCGAGCCCCTGAAACTCTCCCGCAGGCGTCACCCACCGTGATCACCGATCCGACGACGCAACCCCTGACCCTGCCGCTCGCCGGCCCGCACCACCTGACCGGAGGCACCGCCTGATGGGTCGCCGGCTCTCGCCGTTGACGCTCGACACCCTGCCCGACCTGCCCGCGCCGTGCCGCAAGTGCATCGTGTGGGAGCTCGACGCCGTCGCCGCCCGGCGGGCGGCCGAGGCGGGGGACACCGCGTTCGAGAAGGAGGCCTGGGTCTCGGCGACCCTGCTCGAATGGGGGTCGTGCGGCCGCATCGCCTACGTCGACGACAACCCGGCCGGGTTCGTCCTCTACGCCCCGCCCGCCTTCGTGCCGCGCTCGCTGGCGTTCCCCACATCACCGGTGAGCGCCGACGCGGTGCTCCTCATGACGGCGCGCGTCCTGCCGCAGTACACCGGCGGGGGGCTGGCGCGCATGCTCGTCCAGGCGGCCGCGAAGGACCTCACCCGCCGCGGGGTGAAGGCCGTGGAGGCGTTCGGCCTCGGCGACGGCCCGGCGGCCGCCGAGATCCCCGGAGAGCCCGGAGGGACGTGCCTGGTGCCCGCGGGGATGATGCTCGCCGTCGGGTTCAAGACGGTGCGACCCCACCCGCGCTACCCGCGCCTGCGGCTGGAGCTGAAGACGGCCCTCTCGTGGCGCGAGGACGTCGAGCAGGCCCTGGAGCGCATCCTCGGGAGCGTCCGGGCGCCGGCCCTCACCAGCACCCGGCCCTCCTGACGGGCGCCGACCCCTCCCGACCGGCCCGACGGGGGGGCAGGTCGAGGGAGGTCGGTCGCGTGGGGTCAGCCCCGACCGGCGAACGAGAGGACGTCGTCGATGCCCAGCGTGCCCGTCTCGGCGTCGTCGTCGCCCAGGTAGAGCCGCTGGACGGCGATGACGAGGGCCTCGGCGACGGCGTCTCGGAACTCCGGCCGCGCCAGGCGCTCCCGGTCGGCCGGGCTGGTCAGGTACCCGATCTCGACCTGGACGGCGGGCATCCGGGTCATCCGGACCAGGTCGATCGTGCAGGCGTGGGTGCGCAGGTCGGTCAGGCCGGTGCGCGCCGCCACCTCGCTCTGCACGAGCTGGGCGAGCGTGGCCCCGACCGCGGACCGTGACCCGACCCGGGCGTCACCCCAGTAGAAGCTCGCGACGCCCGAGGGCACCGGCGAGGGGTGGCCGTCGCAGTGCAGCGAGAGCACCAGGTCGGCGCCCATCTGGTCGGCGAGCGCGACGCGGGCCGCGATGTCAGGACCGGAGAGCGTACCGCGCGTCAGGACGGCGACCACGCCGGTGGCGGCGAGCCGCCCCTCCACCCGCATGGCGATGTCGAGGGCGACGTCGGACTCCGCGATCCCGTCGACGCACACGCCGCGGTCGTCGCCGCCGTGGCCCGGGTCGATGACGACGACCTTCCCGGCGAGGCTGATCCCCGCCACGGCGACGTCGGCCTGCTGCCGCAGGGCCCAGGGGTCGCCCCCGCCGACGGCGCGTGCGAGCGCCGACATGGCCCGGAGCGTCGCCGGCCCGCACAGGCCGTCGGCCTGCAGCCCGAGACCGCGCTGCAGCTCGCGCAGGGCCGCCTCGGTCCGCTGGCCGAAGATCCCGTCGACCGGTCCGGCGAACACGCCGAGCACGACCAGCCGTTCCTGCAGGGCGGCGACGTCGTCCCCGCGCATCAGGTGCCCGGGCGTGAACAGGAGGATGCGGTCGCCGAGGTGCCAGCGGGCGCCGTCGAGGACGCGCGACGTCTGCGAGCCCACGATGCCGTCGGCAGTGAGCCCACGCAGCTGCTGGAACGCCTTGACGGCGTGCTCCAGCCCGCGGTCGAACTCGGCGGCGTCGTCGGCGGCGGGCAGCCGGACGCCGGCGCGCGTGAGCAGGTCGCGCAGGGCCTGCACGCGCGGGCCACGGTCTCCCCGGCGGAGCACGCCGGCGGGCTGGGGAGCGGGGTGATCGGTCACGGAAGGTCAGGCCAGCCAGGTGGAGAGCTCGCGGAGCAGGGCGGCCTTCGGCTTGGCCCCGTGGACCTGCTTGACGACCTCACCGTTGACGACGACCGTGATCGTCGGCAGGGCGGTCACGCCGTACCGGGCCCCGATGACCGGGTTCTCATCCGTATTGATCTTCACGATCCGGATCTTCTCGGCGTAGGCCTCGGAGATCTCGTCCAGGACCGGAGAGATCATCCGGCAGGGAGCGCACCAGGGTGCCCAGAACTCGACGACCACGGGCAGATCGGACGAGAGCACCTCGGTGTCGAACGTTGCATCGGTGACGACCGCGGCAGCCATGGGCATCTCCTCGTCAGGGGGTCGATCGGCGGAACGGGGACGTGCTCGGGGTGCGCCGGAGGGGTGCCCACCCGAGCGTACGCCGCCCCGGGAGCCTACCGGCGCCGGGCGCCGCGGCCCCCCGGGACGGTGCGGGACCCCCTGACGGGGGATCCCGGCGGCGCTCAGCTGGTGGTGGCGGCCGCGACCGACGCCGCGGAGTGGGCCGCGCCGGGCCGGTCGGGATCGCCCTCGTCGGCGAGGGCGGCCAGGTAGCGCTCGGCGTCGAGCGCGGCGGCGCAGCCGGAGCCCGCGGCCGTGATGGCCTGGCGGTACTCGTGGTCGACGACGTCACCGCAGGCGAAGACGCCCGCGAGATCGGTTCGGCCGGTACGGCCGTGGACGACGACGTACCCGTTCGCGTCCAGCTCCAGCTGGCCGCGGAACAGGTCGACGCGCGGGTCGTGCCCGATCGCCACGAACACGCCGGTCACGTCGAGGGTGCGCTCCTCGCCCGACACGGTGTCCCGCAACCGGACGCCGGACACCTTCTGGTCGCCGAGGATCTCGGCGACCTCGCTGTTCCAGGCGAACGAGATCTTCGGATCGGCCACGGCCCGCGCAACCATGATCTTGGAGGCGCGCAGCCGGTCCCGGCGGTGCACGATCGTCACCGAGCGGGCGAACCGGGAGAGAAAGGTGGCCTCCTCGACCGCCGAGTCCCCGCCGCCGACGACGACCAGGTCCTGCTGGCGGAAGAACGCGCCGTCACAGGTCGCGCACCAGCTCACGCCGCGGCCGGAGAGCTTCTTCTCGCTCTCCAGGCCGAGCTCCCGGTAGGCGGACCCGGTGGCGACGACGACGGCGCGCGCCCGGTGGGTGGTGATCCCGCCCCACTGCTCGTCGCCGGTGTCGACCTCCTTGACCTCACCGGCCAGGCGCACCGCGACGACGTCCTCGGGGATCAGCTCGGCGCCGAACTTCTCGGCCTGCTGCCGCAGGTTCTCCATGAGCAGCGGGCCCTGCACCCCGGACGGGAAGCCGGGGAAGTTCTCGACGTCGGTGGTGTTCATCAACGCACCGCCGGCGGTCACCGAACCCTCGAACACCAGGGGCTTGAGGTCGGCGCGGGCCGCGTAGATGGCCGCGGTGTAGCCCGCGGGACCCGACCCGATGATGATCACATTGCGGACGTCGTCACTCACGTGAATCTCCCTGTTCCTCCGGCCCCCGATCCCGGTCGTGCCGGGCCCTCGCAGGGAACCGATCCTAGGCCGCGCGTTGTTCCCGCCCCGCCGACCACCCGGTCAGGCGGGCACCCGGTCAGGCGGGCACCGGGTCAGGCGGCGGGGACGGTCTTGTAGCCGAGCGGCCGCTCCGCGCCGAGCGTGCACTGGCGGTTGACGATCCAGACGTCGTAGCCGCCGGTGCGGTTCAGGACCACGACGACGGCCGCGTCGACCCCTTGGTAGCGGGCGAGGTCGACGACGAGCGGCTGGTCGCGCACCATGAGCCCGTTGAGGCAGGCCCGCAGCTGGACGGGGTCGGCGACGGTCCCGGAGCCCGGCTTGGGGGCCACGACGGCCGGCGCGCTCGCGGACGCCGGGGCCGGTGCCGAGGAGGCGTTCCCGGACGGGGACGCGCTCCGGCTCGGCGCTGCCGCCGCACCGGACCCCGAGGGGCGGGTCACCTGCCCGACGAGGGCGCGCACCTGGGCGGTGAGCGTCGAGGCGGTGTACTCCCGTCCGGACGCGACCAGAGCGCTGCGCTGGGGCGTGACGTTGATGTCCGACGGGCCGACGGGACCGTCGTGACCCCGCAGCACCACGAACGCGCCGATCCCGACGCCGACGACCGCGACGACCGCCGCGGCGACCGAGGCCAGCACGACCGACCGGGGACGGCGTCCGGCGTCGCGGTCCTCGCGCAGGTCACGCCGGGTCCGCAGGGTCGAGCGGACGGCCCGCCCGACCCGCAGGGGGGCAGGGGGCAGGTCCGGCTGGGCCGGTTCCGGCTCGTCGAGGAAGGCCTTCCAGGCGGCGGTCGGCGCCTCGTCGAAGCTCATCTCCGGCGGGGGCGCGGGCGGCAGGCCGAGCGGCAGCTGCACCGGGGCCGGGGCGGGAAGCGACTGCTGGAGCCGGGCGGCCACGGCGGCGCCCGGGTTCGGGTCGACGGCGCGGAAGTGCCGGGTGGCGTCGGCGTCCTCGGGGGCGGCGTAGGCGCCGTAGGGATCCGCCGGGTGGGCGGCAGCGGGGTACGGATCGGCCGGGTGGGCGCCGGTGGCGTACGGGTCGGTGCCGGTGGCGTACGGGTCGGCCTGGCGCTGCTGCGCGGGGTAGCCGTCCGTGGGGTAGCCCTCGGCCTGGTAGCCGTCGGCGGGGTAGGCGCTCGTGGGGTATCCGTCCGTCGGGTAGGCGCCGGTGGGGTAGGGCTCCGGCACGGCATAGGGGGTGGTGTAGGGCGTGGGGTCGGCGGAGGGCCCGCCGCGGGGACGGGCGCCGTTCGTGCCGTGCGTCCCGGGGTGCGCCGTCCCGGTGGGGGGAGCGGCGGCGTCGAGGTCGAACCAGCTGGGGGTCGCCGGTGCCTGGCGCGCCCGGCGGCCCGACTCGGCGACCAGG
>Ga0302323_100002138_pt1 | contig 16063 bp, 16 predicted proteins | sample Fen_T0_3_FD_201950 | JGI IMG/M metagenome (GOLD analysis project Ga0302323, IMG submission 201950) | Peat permafrost microbial communities from Stordalen Mire near Abisko, Sweden - Fen_T0_3 | ecosystem: Environmental > Terrestrial > Soil > Wetlands > Permafrost | place: Sweden: Abisko... | reverse complement strand
CGCGGCCCCGGCTCCGCTAGCGAGCGCGTTACGCGGGCCAGCCGCCAGCAGCGAAAGCACCAGGGAAGCATGGGCGATGCCGCGGCGTTGCCATACCTCGAGCCTCGACTTCGGGTCGCACTGCACCTCCGCGGCTCCTTTGATCAATACGGGGACAACAGGTCGAGTGGACGATCGGGCCTGGGGGCGGCCGAGGGCGCGCTAGAAGCGGCAGTGTTGGTCACGGCGTGCGCACGGACTCCCTTCCAAGCGGGCTTGACCGCGTGTGCGACGGGCACGACCGGCTTGGCATCGCGCTCGGGCTGCGTGGAGCTGACAGGCCAAACTTCAATGTTCGTCTGCGCGCCTGCTGCGGGGAGCTCCGGCACAGCGGCTGGCTTGGGACCGGGCGCGAGCGTGGCTGCGGACACCACCGCTGCCGCCGGACTGCGAGTGGTCGTGGTGGGTACGTTCGATGAATGCCCGAGGGCCAACCAGGCCACAGCCAGTACGGCGCAGCCCGCAACCGCTGCGCCAAGCGTCAGCGTGCGTCCGCTGGCCACGGGGCGGATCGTCGCGCTGAACGGCCCGCGCGCAATCCCGGTGTTGTCAGGAATCGAGTCGTGTCGCCGGCGTGCCTGCGACTCCTTGCTCGGGACGCTCCCCGACTCGGCCTCGGCTAAAGCTAGTGCGTGGCAGCTGCGACTTAGCCACTTCGAATCGAGTGAGCTCCCGCATGCGTCCTCCGCGACTCCGTGACTGACTAGCCAGCTTGCCAGGGCCTGCCCCAGTTCGGAGATCTCCGAGTAGCGTTGCGTGCGATCTTTTCTAAGGCCCCGTTCGACGATCTGCCAAAGTTTGTCATCGGCTGCTGCGTGCTCGGAGAGCGGCTTCGGAGCGTCGTCAACGATGCTGCGCAATAGCGCATGGTAGTTGGATGCGGTGAAGGGTGGGCAGCCGGTCACCGCTTCGTAAAGCACGACACACATCGACCAAATGTCGGTGCGTGCGTCGACATCGTCGCGGCCGCAGGCCTGTTCCGGGGACATGTATTCGGGACTACCGACGACAGCCCCAATTTCAGTCAGCTGGTGCTCCGAGTCGCCCGAGTCAGTCAGCTTTGCGACGCCGAAATCCAATATTTTTGGACAAAGGTGCTGCTCTTCGCGCGCGATCATCAAGTTGTCGGGTTTCAGGTCGCGATGCACGATGCCGCGCGCGTGAGCGACGGCCAGCGCATCGATGATCGGCAGCAGCAATTGCACGGCTCGCGTGGCGGGTATCCGCCCTGCGGCAAGCAGCTGACCCAACGTCTCGCCCCGCAAATACTCCATGACGATGAACGGATCGCCGAGCTCGCTCTCGCCAACGTCGTAAACGCGCACGATCGCCGGGTGCCCGATCTTCGCGGCCGCGCGCGCTTCGAGTTGGAGGCGAGCCCGCAATGCGCCGAGCTCCAGATCCGCACGAATCAGCTTGATCGCGACGGTTAGGTCCAAGAGCTCATTGCAAGCCCGCCAAACCGAGCCCATGCCGCCCTCGCCGAGCAGCACCTCGAGCCGGTATTTGCCACACAACAGCGCGCCAGCCTCGTATCTAGCCGCAGTAAGACCGAGCGGCGTTTGCGCTTCGCCCATTGCTTTGCAATCGATGGACGTCGGCATCGACCATTCCGAAGCAACATGCGCGCCAGAACTGTATGCGTCAGCCTTCTTTCTGGTTTATCTGCTTGGTTGTGCATTCTTCTTTCCGAGGACGACGGCAACCGCGACCAGAGCTCTGTGGTCGAATGACGCACTGTAGCGATCTGCGGCGGAGGTCAGAGCGCTGTTGAACGCTATTGACGGTGATGAACGGTGCGGAGAGCGTGCTCGACGTCGCGGCCCACGCTTTGCAAGCCCATCGGCACCAAAGGAGCAAACGAGTGGCATTGAGAAACGTCGGGGTTCCCTGGTTGGGTGGCGCGCTGGTGCTAGGCTACGCCGCGTTCAGCTGGCTGCGCGCAAAGCGCGCTGGCCGCGAACGCTCCAAGTCGAAAGTGTTGCAGCGGTGCGAGGCGCACCAGCCCGTCGAGTTGCTTTCGTCTCGCTTGGAACGCGTCGAAGAATCCGCTCTAGAAATGGAGTCCGAGCCACGGCGGGCGAACGACGCCGCGCTGCCGCGCAGTGCGGCCCTGGGCGCCTTGTTCCTGGGTCGCGCAAGCGAAGCGCTGTCGCCGTTCCGCTTCGGCCCTGATTGGCCGTCAGCGCCGCGCTGATACGACAAACGGTGACTACTCAGCTTCAGCCGTGATGGATTCAGCTTCGGCCATGATGGAAAGTTCTCGCACGAGCTGCCTCTCGCAGTCGGTTTAGAGACAGGGCCGGTGCAGCGGGGGCTGCGGGAGCCGCTCGTTGGGATGGGGCGCGGGAGTGGGAGCATCAGTTCGCGGCGGAGGTCTATAGATCAAGCCCGCGGCCTGCAGCGCCTTCATCGCCTGCGGCTGGAAAGCATGCTTAGACTTCGGCATGCGTGCGCTGCCGATCGCTTCGTTCGTGTGGGCCAGCGTGTTCGGTCTGCCTCTGGCCACGGCCGAGATGGGTGCCGAACCGACCTTCCCCGGTTTGCCTTCGCTCCGTTTCAGCAACCAAAGCACTGGTCAGAGCGCGTTGGTCAGGCTGTACGACGACGTGGGGCATGTAGACGAACGAGAAGCCTCCCGGCTCGACGCGCTGTTGGCGGACACGCGCGACCCCAAAAACTGCGCAACCATCAGCCTCGATCGGCGCACGCTGCAATTGGCGGTACGCGCGGCATTCCATTTTCGGGTCGCCGAAGTGGAGGTCGTGTCGGCATACCGCAGGCCCGGCCGTCGCCGCGAGGGGCCACATGCCAGCGGCAGAGCTATCGATTTCAAATTGCCCGGGGTGCCAGCGCGCACACTCGCCTCGTACTTGCGTACACTCCCGCGCGTGGGAGTCGGGGTGTATACGCACCCAAAGACACTGTTTGTGCATTTGGACGATCGCGAGCACAGCTTTCATTGGCTAGACGCCTCGCCCCCCGGCCGCACCTGGCGCGAGCAGTCCTTGGGGGGCGGAGCCGCTCTGATCAAACGTGACGCAGCCTACGTGCGAGGCGATGATTGGCCGGAAAAAACCAGCCCGCCGCCAGACGTGGCTCCCTAGCGAGCGGTATCAATCAGCGCGATTGCGGCGTTCGGGCGAGCGGGCTATGAGTTCGCCCGCCATGCCGTTCTTCTACCTGGTGCTGCTGATGCTTCACTTCGTCGGTTTGGCGCTCGGCGTGGGCGCAAGCTTCGCGCTGTTCACGCTGCGTCAGGCCGGTGCCAGATTGTCGCCCGAGGAGCGGACGAAGTTCATCTTGGGGACGCTCAGCGTGTCGAAGAACGGGAGCTATGGGCTCGTGTTGCTGCTGGTGACTGGCCTGGGAATGTTCTTCATGCGCGGCCCGGGAGCAGTAATGGCAGCCGGCGGGCCCGCGTTCCACGCCAAGCTGACCCTAGTCGTCATCTTGTGCGGCGTTGTCGGCTACTCTCAGGCGCTCGGCAAGCGCGTGCGCGAGGCCGGCGGCGGGCCGGCACTGGCCAAGCTTCCGGCAGTGAGCAACGCGGTCCTGCTCTTGGGCGTGGCGATTGTGATTGCCGCCGTCATTGCTTTCCAGTGAGGGTCCGTAGCCCGGTCTGCCGGCGTACCGAGCGGCAATCCTTCCTTGCCCCAGTGGTTGATGGATTAGTAAAAATCCGTTCACACTATCCGGGTGCCCCACATTTAGGAGCAGCGAAATTCCCACCAGCGGGTCCCACGCGTCCGATGCAAGATTTTCTGCATACGGCCGTATTGCCCAGGGATTGGTCCGCTTCTCCGTTGCCCCACCCCCGAGGAAAGCTCCTAAGGGGGAGCCCTTTGCCGCGCAGCTCGCGTTGGCACGCGTTCACCCCTGCTTGGTTGCGATAGAACGCTCGGTGGGCGGATATGCTCCGCTGGAGGCGGCGCGCGATTGGTTCGACCTGCACCCCAAACGCGGGCTTGCGGGCTACGGCTTGGCCCGCGCCCTACGCATTCTGCTCGACGTGCTCGCAGGGCTGAGCGCGCTCGAGGACACGCGCACCGAGGCGGGCGCGCCGTTCGTGCATGGTGAGCTCGTGCCAGCGATGGTGCGCGTGGATCGTTCCGGCACGGCTCGGCTGATCCCTCTCGCGCCGTGGCATTGGGCAGAGCCGGGCAGGTTGCCGGCGTCTGACCGCTGCGGACACCTGTCCCCCGAGCGGCTGCTTGGCGATGCCATCGATGCGCGTGCGGACGTGTTCAGCGCGGGCGCGCTCTTGTGGGAAGCGCTCGCCGGGCGCCGCTTGTTCGAGACCGACTCGGTGGACAGCATCGTGACGCGCTTGCTGGGCGATAAAGTGACTTTGCCGCAGTTGCCGCCTGAATTGAACTGGGCCCTTCCGCTCAAGGCCGTCGCGATGTGCGCACTTTCCGTGGATCCCGGGCAACGCTTTGCCAACTGCGCTGAATTGGCGGAGGCGATTGAAGCCGTGGTGGGCGACCGGCTGGCGACACACGCCGAGGTTGCAGAGTACTTCGGCGCACCTGACCAAGTGCCGCGTCCGTCCGTGCTTGCGCGTCCCCCTAGTCTGCCAACGCACCACTCGAGCTTGTCGGCGCTGGTCGCGCACGTGCCTTCGGCTGCCGAGCCAGGACCGTCCCAGCGGGCAGGCCGCGACTCGGCCGTGCTCCAGCCCCATGCGCGCCGACCAGTCTGGGCGATCGCAGCGATCTCTTGCTTGGTCGGCGCACTGGGAGTGAGCGCGGTAACTCATTACAACGCCGCGCATAACGCCGGTCATAGCGCGGCCCGGAGTGCTCCCCAGCTGGGCGTGTCACTACCGACCGCCGCACCGCTGCCCAGCGTTCCACGCGAACTCCCGGTCGTGCCTGCGCCTGGCGAGGCTGCGCTGGCGCCCGTCGAGCCGTCAATGCCGCCAGACAGTCGCGCTCAGCCGGCAAAGTCCCAAACGGCCCCCCGCGCCCCCAATGGGCCCGCCCCCAAACTCCGATTGCCCGCGAAGCCCGTCCGTTCCCCCGACAAGGCGGCGGCCAAGTACGGCATCTGAGCGCGCGCGGCCCAGCGCTGAAACTCAGAAGAAACATCGTTAGAGCGAAGACGCGCAAGAATCCGCGCCGTGCAGCTCGACGCTCTGCAGTCTCTGGCGCTGTCGGTTGCCGCGGCGCGCTCGCCAGATTCAGTGTTGCGCGAAATGGTGCAGGGACTCGGAATGTGGGATGGCGTCGCGCTGGCTCGCGTCTGGCTGCTGCACCATCCCGAGCAAGGCACGCCGTATTTGGAGCTCAAGGCCAGCATCGGCGCATCCCGGGTCGACCCTAGCAAGCGTTGGAACCGCACTGATGGCGCGCACCACGAGATCCCGCTCAGTTACGGCAAGGTCGGCCAGGTCGCAGACAGCAATCGAGCGCTACTTTTGCAGCGCGGCGCGCCCAATTGGATTTTGCAGCAAGAGTGGGCAGACGCCGAAGGCATCGAGAGCTTTGCCGGGCAGCCCTTGTGCTTCAAGGGTCAGGTCTTGGGCGTGGTTGCGTTCTTCAGTCGGCGTCGGTTGGAAAAGAACGACTTGGATTGGCTACGAGTGTTTGCCGACCACGCCGCGGTGGCGATCGCCAATGCGCGTGCTTTCGAGGAGATTGCGCGACTCAAAGAGAACGCTGAACGCGAACGCGACTACCTGCGCGAAGCGGTGCGTTCTGCCTTGAAACAAGGCGAGATCATCGCGGAAAGTTCGGCCATGCGCGGTGTGCTCGCGCAGGTTCAGGCGGTCGCCCAAAGCGACTCCTCGGTGCTCATTTTGGGCGAAAGCGGCGTGGGCAAGGAGCTGATCGCCGCCGCGGTGCATGACATGAGCCCGCGTCACGATGGCCCGCTAGTGAAGGTCAATTGTGCGAGCGTGCCGCGAGAACTCTTCGAGAGCGAGTTTTTCGGCCACGTGCGTGGCGCATTCAGCGGCGCCTCGCGCGACCGCCAAGGTCGCTTCTTGCTGGCCGACGGCGGCTCGCTGTTCCTGGACGAGGTGGGCGAGATCCCTTTGGAACATCAGAGCAAGTTGCTCCGAGTGCTCCAAGAGCGGACCTTCGAGCCGGTCGGAGACGACCGAACTCGGCGCGTCGATGTGCGCGTGATCGCCGCCACCAATCGCCCGCTGGAGGTCGAAGTGGAGAGCGGTCGTTTCCGTCGAGACTTGTTCTATCGATTGAGTGTCGTCCCTATCGTCGTGCCGCCCTTGCGTGAGCGCCGCGAAGACATTCTGCCCATGGCGCGCCAGTTCTTGCAGGCCACCGCGGCGCGTTTGCACCTGCCCCTTCGCAGCCTGTCCGCCGCCGACGAAGCCCGGCTGCAAAGCTATGATTTCCCAGGCAATGTCCGCGAACTCCAAAACCTGATCGAGCGCGCCCTGGTTCTGGCTTCGCACGAAGGGGCGGGTTTAAGACTGCACTTAGGGAAGAATGGGGGCCAGCCGCTGGCCGCACCGGTGGAAGCGGTGAGTAACGGCTCGGCGGAGGTGCTTTCCGAGGAGCACTTTCAGGCGCTCGAACGCCAGAACATCGAGAACGCACTGAACCGCTGCGATTGGCGGATCGCTGGCGAGCGCGGCGCAGCGCAGTTGCTCGGGCTCAGCCCCAGCACGTTGAGCTACCGCATGAAGCAGCTCGGCGTAGCGCGGCCGGCCAAACGTTAGAATTCTCAGAGTCGAAACACGCGGCTGAGTCCGCTCACCAAAGGTCAGGTCGTTATTCGCAAGAAGCTGCGACTCACCAAGAGTTGCGTGTTTCGCGTCGGTGGCGCGATCCGCGGAAATGCCGAATATGCGGGCTGCTAGCGGCGGAGGCACCTCTGGCACGCGCCTCGCAATAGCTCTCCACGAAGACACGACGCTCGCTCGCGTTCCGCGCGAGTCACATCGCCCTTATTGGAGGATCGAGAATGCCAAAGGTTGAAGTTGCTCCCAACAAAACTGGGGATTTCCTGGTCGATTACGAAGAGAAGGTATTCGAGGACGTGAAGGCGTCGCCGGGCGAAAAGGCCTTGGTCACGTTCCACACGGTGGCGTTCGAAGGCTCGATCGGCCTGGTGAACATGCTGCAAGCCATCCGGCTTCAGCGCAAAGGTTTCGAAACCTCGATTTTGCTGTACGGGCCCGGTGTCACGCTCGGTGTGCAACGTGGCTTCCCGAAGCTGGGTGACGAGGCATTCCCGGGTCATCAGAACTTCAACGGCCAGATCAAGAAGTTCATGAGCGAGGGCGGCAAGGTCTACGCCTGTCGGTTCGCTCTGCAGGCGCTGTACGGCCACGGCGAAGGCGCCTTGATCGAGGGCATCCGACCGATCAGCCCCTTGGATGTGCTCGATATCATCTTGCTGCATCGGAAGAGCAGCGCGTTCATTTTGAACACCTGGACTCTCTAATCGGGAGCACAGCTCCCGCCCCAACCAAGCGAATTGGTTGGGGCTCCACCCTCAGGTTGTAGGGCCCCAACCCCAAAACTTCCATCGAATGGGAGCATCGCCGTGACTACTCCGAAGATCGTTCGTGCCGCAGCCGTCCAGCTCAGTCCTGTTTTGTACAGCTGCGAGGGTACTGCCGCAAAAGTCTGTGAGGCCATCGCGGAAGCCGCAAAAAAAGGTGCGGAACTCGTGGTGTTCCCGGAGACGGTCCTCCCGTATTACCCGTATTTCTCGTTCATCAAGGCGCCAGCCGTGATGGGCGCCGATCACCTGAAGTTGATCGCCGAATCCGTCACGGTTCCGGGTCCGGTCACGGACCAGATCGGGTTAGCCGCGAAGAGCGCGGGCGTCGTGGTCGCGATCGGCATCAACGAGCGGGACCACGGTACGCTGTACAACACGCAACTCTTGTTCGACGCCGACGGCCGGCTCGTGCAGGCCCGGCGTAAGATCACGCCCACCTACCACGAGCGCATGATTTGGGGTCAGGGTGACGGATCTGGTCTGCGTGCGGTCGACACCGCGGTCGGCCGCATCGGAGCGCTGGCGTGCTGGGAGCACTACAACCCCCTGGCCCGCTACGCGATGATGGCCGATCACGAGCAGATCCATGTCGCCATGTTCCCCGGCTCGCTAGTGGGCGAGATCTTCCGCGAGCAAATCGAAGTCACTATTCGCCACCATGCGCTCGAATCAGGCTGTTTCGTGGTCAATGCCACGGGCTACCTCGACCCGCAGCAAGTGGCTGAAGTGGCCGGAACCACGGGCCTCGAGCGGGCACTGCGCGGCGGCTGTTTTACTGCCATCGTGTCGCCTGAAGGCACACTGCTCACTCCGCCGATGACCGACGGTGAAGGCATGGTGATCGCCGATCTCGACTTGTCGCTGGTCGACAAGCGCAAGCGCATGATGGACAGCGTTGGGCACTACAGCCGCCCGGAGCTGCTGTCCTTGCTCGTCAACCGCACCCCACAACCGCACGTGCGTGAGTTCAAATCCGAATCTGCCAGCCCCAGCCCAGTGAGAAATAGCCATGAATCGTTCGCTCCCAATCGCGAGCCCGCGGCAGCCGAAGAGACCCCCCGAGAACTATCCTGAGATTGTCTCCGAGCTCCAAGCGCTCGGCATGCGCTGGCTCGATGGTTCTGGTCCGGGATTAGTTCGCGCCGGTGGCGCTGGCCCTTCGGACCACAAGGCCATCACGATCGCAAACCAAACCGTGATGGTTCCGATCTTGAACCACGCTTCCGCGCGATCGCCGTACACGGCCGAGGTAAAAGGGGACTACGCGCTGCTGCTGAAAAGCGGCGAACTGGTTGCTGAGATGGCGTTCCCCAAGAAGCCACACTTCTATGATCACTCGACTGCCGAAGGCGTGCCGTACTGGAAAATCGCCACGCTTCACGGCCAAGACGTGCTCGCGACGACCGTGCTCCAGACCTGTAAGCGCTACGGAAATCGCGCCACATCCTGCCAATTTTGCGCCATTGGCCAATCCCTGGCGGCCAAATCCACGATCGCCGAAAAAACGCCCGCGCAGCTCGCTGAGGTCGCGCGGGCGGCGGTCGAGCTCGACGGCGTGCGCCACATGGTGATGACCACCGGCACGCCGCAAACGGACGACCGTGGCGCGCGGGTGCTAGCGGAGGCGGCGCGTGCCGTGCGCGCGGCCGTCGACTTGCCCATCCAGGCGCAGTGTGAACCGCCCGCGGACTTCGTATGGTTCTCGCGCTTGGCCGACGCGGGCGTGGACAGCCTTGGCCTGCACCTCGAGGCGGTGACTGAAGAGGTGCGAAGGCGCATCATCCCGGGCAAGGCCGAGGTTTCAGTGTCCGTCTATCTCGAGGCCTTTGCGGCAGCTGTCGCAGTGTTTGGTCGAGGGCAGGTCTCGAGCTACGTGCTTGCCGGGTTGGGCGACAGCCGCGACGCGATTCTCGACATATGCCGAAAGATGATCGATCTCGGGGTGTATCCCTTCGTAGTGCCCTTCGTGCCGATCGCCGGGACTCCGCTCGCGCATCACCCCACGCCGGAGCCTGCGTTCATGGCTTCGTTGCTTACCGAGCTGTCCTCGATGTTGGCCAAAGGGGAGATGCACAGCAACGAAATCAAGGCCGGCTGTGGGCGATGCGGTGCCTGTTCGTCTTTGAAAGCCCGCGAGGCCGCTCGTGCTTGACCGCATTCATCCCTGGGGAAGACCCGTGCGCGCGCAGACGGCGCAGCGCATCACGGCCGAGCTTGCCCATGAGCCGTGGCAAGTGGCCGCCTACTTCCAGCTCCGTCGCGAGATCTTCGCGGCTGAGCAAGGGTTGTTCGCGGAGTCCGATCGCGACGTGTTCGACGATCACGCGAGCCCAATCGTCGCCCAGGGGGAGATCGCCGGCATGCCCGATGGCGTGGTGGGGGTGGTGCGCATCTACCAGCAGGACGAGCACACTTGGTTCGGCGGTCGCTTGGGCGTGGCACGTGCATACCGGCGCGTCGGCGCAGTCGGCACGGCGTTGATTATCGAGGCGGTATCGACTGCACACGGCTGGGGCTGCAAACGCTTTCTTGCGACCGTTCAAGAAGCCAATGCGCGCTATTTCGAGCACCACCGCTTCCGTCGCTTAGGGGCACTGCAGCTGCACGGTCGTCCGCACTGCTTGATGCAGGCCGATCTCGATCACTATCCGGCTCGCCTGTCCAGTGCCTTTCGCGCGAGGGCGTCATGATCATCGAATCTGGCAGCCTCGAGGCGCTCGCTCGCGAGCTCAGGGGTCGCGCCGAGCTCGATCTCAAACGCGACATCCAGCTCGCTGCGCGCAGCTTTGGGCGCACAGCGCAGAGCGCTTGGTTTCCGAGCCATGCGCCCATCCTCAACGGGGACGACGCTGCCGCCCTGCCTGACGGTGACGGCTTCGTGCTGTTCGCGGCGGAAGGCATGCGCAGCGAATTTTTGACCGCCGATCCTTGGTTTTGTGGCTTCTGTTCGGTGATGGTCAACTTGAACGACATCGCCGCGATGGGCGGTCGACCATGGGCGATTACGGACGTGTTGTTCATGGGCACGGGAGAAAATGAGCGCGTGCTCGAGGGCATGGCCTTTGCCAGCGAGGCGTTCGGTGTGCCAATCGTCGGTGGCCATACCTCGCGCGTGCCCGGGGCCTCGTTCCTGGCGGTTTCGGTGCTGGGCAAGGCCAAGCGGCTGATCTCCGGACACGCGGCACGCGCTGGGCAAACTTTGCTCGTCGCGGTCGATCTACGCGGGACCTTTCGCGGGCTCGGCGGCAACTTCAATGCGGCGACCACGGCTTCCCCCGAGCAGCTCCGCGCGCAACTGGCACTTCTCCCCGAACTCGCAGAAGCCGGCTTGGTCAATGCAGGCAAAGACATCAGCATGGCGGGCGTATGTGGTTCCCTCCTGATGTTGCTCGAAACTTCGGGAGTCGGCGCGCGCCTGGATCTTGCGCGCTTGCCGGCACCGCCCAATGTCGAGGCTTTTCGTTGGCTAAATGCGTTCCCAAGCTTCGGGTTCGTGCTGAGCCTCGAGCCCCGCGCGGTGAACGCGGTATGCACCTGCTTCCAGGCCGCGGGTATCGCGTGCGCCGCGGTGGGTGAAGTCATCGCCGAGCAACGGCTCGAACTCGTCTACGGTCGGGAGCGGGCCAACTATTGGGACTTGAGCGAGCCGCTAACCGGCTTTGGTGCACTCGGCGTACGCCCGGGCGTCAGTTGAGGCGCAATTACCAATGCTCTCCATCGGTATTTTCACGTACTCGACGAAGCCGCGCGGCAGTGTCGTGCACGCGGCGTGTCTCGCGGAAGCCCTCGAGCGGAAAGGTGCGCAGGTCAGGTTGTATGCTCTCAGCAAATCTGGCGATCACTTCTTTCGGCCCTTGTCCTGTGATCTTAGGCTGATTCCCGCTGAAGCAGCTGCAAACGACGTCGACGCGCTGATCGCACAAAGGATCGCGGAATTTCGCGCCGGGATCCGCGCGCTCGGCGTCGAACACGACATTTGCCACGCCGAAGACTGCTTGGCGGCCAATGCGCTGGCCGCTTCCAAGGCAGAGCTTCGTGGCGCCGCACTGGTGCGTACCGTGCATCACGTCGAGCACTTCGAGAGTCAGTACTTGATGGACTGTCAAGAACGCTCGGTGGCTTCCGCGGACCTGGTGCTGAGCGTTAGTCAGGTCACGTGCCGGGAAGTCCGTGCTGCATTCGGTCGCGAGGCGCCCGTGATCTCGAACGGTGTCGACTCGCAGCGCTTTGCGGTCCGCTCGGAGGCCACGGAGCACGCTTTGAGGGAACGACTCGGCATTGAAGCCGGGGACGTCGTGATCTTGAGCGTTGGCGGAGTGGAAGCCCGTAAAAATAGCCTGGCAGCGCTGCGAGCGGTGGCGCTCGCGTTTGCCCGCGAGCCACACTTGCGCTGGGTGATCGTGGGCGGCGCGAGCATCTGGGAGCACGAGGCATACCGCACCGAATTCGAGCGGCAGCTGAGGGAACTTCCTGCGGAACTCCGAGCACGGATTACGATTCTTGGGCCGGTCCCGGAAGCAGAGCTCACGTCGCTCTATCAATTGAGTGATGTGCTCCTATGCCCATCCCTGCAAGAGGGATTCGGATTGTGTGTGCTCGAAGCCTTGGCTGCCAAATGCGCGGTCATCGTGCCATTGGGGGCGCCATTCGATGAATACTTGGATCGCCATTGTGCAAACTTCATCGACCCGGGATCGGTGACGCAGATCGCTACTGCGCTGCTGCGCCTGCAGGGCGATCAGGCTGAGCGCCGGCGCTCGGCAGAAAATGGCTACGAGCGCGTCCAGCGCTATTCGTGGGACCTCGTCGCCGAGCGGCACCTCGCTCGCTATGAGTCGTTGCTGCGGCGGGACAATCCCGCTTGCGTGCAACAGCAGCACTGAGTTTACAAGAAAATCAAGGAGTGGAGACTATCATGCCCGAGATGCATTTTCGTGTGCGCTTTCCCGACGGCGCGACCATCGATTGCTATTCACCGTCTTACGTGATCGAAGATTACCTGAGCGAGGGTCAGAGCTATGCCGTACCGGATTTCCTGGAACGCACGCGAAAAGCGCTGAACATTGCCTCCGAGCGCGTTCGCGAGCGCTACGGCTTCAGCTGCAGCTCCGCCCTCGACCAACTGTCCACGATTGAACAAGCGGCCGATCGATTGTCCACCGAGCAGCTGACGCAGCCCGTGCTCGTACTCGAGTTCAAGAAGCACCGCCCGCGTGACGCCCGCGCCACGCCGACGCGAACCGAGCACCACACCGTACTCGTGGTCGGTGGTGGTCAAGCAGGACTTTCGGTGAGCTATGGCTTGAAGCAACGCGGGATCGATCACTTGGTGCTGGAAGGCCGCAGAGTCGCCTATTCCTGGCGCGACGAGCGCTGGGATACCTTCTGTCTAGTCACACCGAATTGGCAATGTCAGCTTCCGGGTTACGCATACGCTGGCTCCGACCCGCAAGGCTTCATGCTCAAGGACGAGATTGTGGCCTACGTCCAAGGCTACCAACAGGCCTTCGACTTGCCCGTACGCGAGTGCGTGATGGTCGAGTCACTGACTGAGATTGCCGGTTCAAAATCAGCGCGCTTCGAACTGAAAACTTCGCAAGGCCTATTCACGGCCGAGCAAGTCGTGGTGGCGACGGGTTGCTACCACAAGGCGACCCTCCCGACGTACGTCAGCGAGATACCTGAGCAGATCGTGACGCAGCACTCTTCGAAATACCGGAATCCGGAGTCGCTACCCGAAGGCGCGGTGCTGGTGGTAGGAACTGGTCAATCGGGCGCGCAAATCGCCGAGGACCTGCATTTGGCGGGACGGAAAGTTCATCTGGCCGTCGGTCCCGCGCCGCGTTGTGCGCGCCGCTACCGCGGGCGAGACGTGGTCGAATGGTTGGACGACCTGGGCTACTACGACATCCCGATCGAGCAACACCCGAATCGCGAACAAGTGCGAGACAAGACCAATCACTACGTGACTGGTCGAGACGGCGGACGTGACATCGACCTGCGCAAGATGGCGCTGGAGGGAATGGAGCTCTACGGTCCACTCACGACAGTGAAAGGTGGAGTCGCCAGCTTCAAGCCCGAGTTGAAGCAAAACCTGGACGGCGCAGATGCGGTATATCGCAGTATCAACCGCACGATCGACGCTTACATCGAAAGGCAAAACATCGCGGCCCCGTCGCAGGCGGACTATGCTCCACCCTGGGAACCTGAAACCGAACCCGAAACGCTCGACCTGATCGCGGCGGGCGTGAGCGCGATCGTGTTCTGCGCTGGTTTTGCCTCGGATTTCAATTGGATCAAGGCCCCCGTGCTCGACGCGCGCGGCTTCCCGGTGCACGAGCGTGGGGTAACCGAGACCGAAGGCTTGTATTTCATCGGTTTGCCGTGGCTGCACACCTGGGGTTCTGGGCGCTTCTCGGGCGTGGGGCGTGACGCTGGCTATATCGTCGAACAGATCGCACGGCTGCTCGCCGTAGAGGCCGAACTAGTCGAGCCGCTCAGTGCGATGGCCTAGTGCTCAGCCTGGCTCAGCGCGCCACTTCACTTAGGATCTCTCCGACGTTGCCTTCGATCTTCAGCGTCGACAATTCGTCGGCGCGAGTGATGCCGCGGTTCACGATCGCAATCGGCAAACCAATGCGTGCGGCGGCTCGTGCAAAGCGAAACCCGGAAAAGACCATCAGCGACGTGCCTGCGATCAGCAGCAGCTTTGCCTGCTCGAGCGCCGTCATGGCGCATTTCACACGTTCGACCGGCACGTTTTCACCGAAGAAAACCACGTGCGGCTTGAGAATGCCGCCGCACGCGCTGCACGCAGTGATCTCGAAGTCCTGGTAGTCGACATCGTTCAGCTCCGCGTCGCCGTCGGGTTTGACGACGGCGAATGCACGCGCAAAATCGGGGTTTCGCAAAACGAGCTCGGACTGAAGAGCCGCGCGTTCAGTTAAGGACCCGCAACCCAAACACCGCACTTGGTCCAGTCGGCCGTGCAGGTCGACGACATCCACGGAACCGGCGCGGCGATGCAACCCATCTACGTTTTGCGTGACCAACAACGAAAGCGCGCCGCGGGCCTCCAACTCCGCGAGCGCGCGGTGGGCGGCGTTCGGCGGCGCGCCGGCCATCAATGGGAAGCCGACCATGCTGCGCGCCCAGTAGCGCCTGCGCACCGCCTCCGAAGCCACGAAGTCACGATACTGAACCGGTTGTGGCCCCTTCCACGCGCCGAGCTCGTCACGATAATCCGGGATCCCCGAATCGGTGCTGACGCCGGCGCCGGTCAGCACGACCACGCGTCCTGCTGCCAAAAACCGCCTCAGTTCCGCGATGCTCGATGCCCGCGGTGAATTGACGACATTTCTCGATTGGTTGGACGGCTGGTGCACGGTGCCAAGCATTGTGCGCACCGCGCAAACCGTCAAATGCCCGCCAAAAAATGGGGGCGGCGCGCCGGTCAACTCCCTGGTGGAATGGCCGGGGGCAGGCTGCTTGGCGAGCGCCGCGAGGTGTTCGCGCTGGCGACTTGCAATCCTGCCAGGTCGGGCCGAGCGAAACCGGAGTAGCTCGTCTTTGCGGTGTGAATGGCCAGCCGCGCAACTTCACGAAGTAGCGCTGGCTCGACGCCTTGCGGCTCGATGCCGAGCGCGGGCGCGAGATGAAAGCGGCCAACGTCCATGTCGTCGCTGATGCGAACGACCGAGTACGCGCCCTGTGCGACGCGCACGATGCGGTAAGTAACTCCCGCCAGCTGAACCATACCTTTTACTTTGCTTGCCATGTGTTCGAGCACCTCGCGGCGCGACGGCTGACTATGCCAGAGCGAGCGCCATTGTCTATGGTGGCTCTACCTCCGTGTCCGTTACGTCGCAGCGAGGTGTCGTCTTCCGCAACGCAGTCGAAGCGTTCAGCATGCGTGCGCTTCGCACATCGACGTATGATCTGCGCGTTTGCTGCAGTAGCGCGCGAAACGCGGCATGCGTTACTCGATTGTCGTGCACTGGATCGAACGAATTGCCGATCAGCTTGGAGCCCCCTGGTCTGTCGTGCAACCGTACGCGAAATCGAAGAAATGTGCCGAGAATGTAAGCGCTTAGCCCACACAATCGACCGATTCATCACCGCTCCCCGATCCGTCTCCCGGGGATGAGCTGAGCCCTGGTCGGGATGAGTGCGTGAGCTGCGCGTGAGTGCGTGGAGCGTGAGCTGGGCGTGGGCGTGAGCTGCGGGAGCTGTGACCTGTGAGCTGCGTGAGCTGCGTGAGCTGAGTGAGCTGAGTGAGCTGAGTGAGCTGAGTGAGCTGAGTGAGCTGAACCTGGGTAGGATCTACCGCGTGCGAGTGAGCCGTGCGAGTGAGCCGCGCGTGGGAGTGAGCCGAACCGCGCGTGGGAGTGAGCCGGGTAGGATCTACCGCGTGCGAGTGAGCCGCGCGTGGGAGTGAGCCGCGCGTGCGAGTGAGCCGCGCGTGCGAGTGAGCCGAACCTGGGTAGGATCTACCGCGTGCGAGTGAGCGGAGCCGCGCGTGCGAGTGAGCCGAACCTGGGTA
>Ga0302323_100002137_pt1 | contig 16066 bp, 12 predicted proteins | sample Fen_T0_3_FD_201950 | JGI IMG/M metagenome (GOLD analysis project Ga0302323, IMG submission 201950) | Peat permafrost microbial communities from Stordalen Mire near Abisko, Sweden - Fen_T0_3 | ecosystem: Environmental > Terrestrial > Soil > Wetlands > Permafrost | place: Sweden: Abisko... | reverse complement strand
TGGGGGGGGGCCGGGGCTGCCGTCCCCCCCCCCGCCGCACTTCCACCCCCCCCGGCGCGGGCCGCCCCCCCGCCCCGGCGCCCCGTGGGTGGGGGCGCCGCCGCCCCCCCCCGCGACCAGGTCCATGATGCTCTGCTCGAAGCGGGGCTGAACCTTGAGCTGGTCGAAGGTCAGCTGCGCGTCTCCGATCACGACGGGGACCGCGGTAGCAGCCACGAAATTGGCGGTGATCAACTCTGCTGGGCCGTACTGTGAAATGAACGTCATCTGGCTGCTCCTTCAGAATGGCGCACTGCGCGCCGAGTAGGTTTCAAACTGGTAGGCCACAGTGACCTCCCCGTCGATCGTCACGGTCAGATGGCACGTGCCAGGAGAGTCGAGCTCACCAAGCGCTGCGATGTACGTGATCTTTCGCTTCACCACGTCGAGCGCGATGTTCTTGGCCACACGAGCACCTGTCGGCGTGGTCATGATCGCGCGCGTAACAGCGGCGTCAGCGGCCAGCACGAGCGCCGGCGGAACCTCGAACTCGAGCAGGGCGCCGACGTCGCCGACGAGCGCGCCAAAGCGCAGCGTGCGGTGCCCATGCGGGCCAACCGCGCCGGTGGTGAGAGATCCCGCGCTGGTGCTGGGTCTGCCGAGCGCGCTGCCAGCTAGCCCAACCACGACGAGGCACGAGCCGCTGCTGCTGCCGCGACCGCCGACAGAGCCTCCTGTGATCGTGAACGTGGCCGTCGAGATGGAGCCGGCCGATGACCCTGCCGCGCCCAGCGCGCCGCCAGACGTGGCGATCAGCGCAGCGAGGCTGCCGGCCGACAACCCGGCGGCGCCAACGGACGCGCCTGAGAAGACGCGTGCTGACGTGAGCGAGCCGGCCGACACGCCAGAATCGCCGACCGATCCACCGACCAGCTGGCGCGGCGAAGCGATGACGCCGGCCGACACGCCAGCATCACCAACAGAACCGCCGGTGAGCTGGCGAACGGTCGTCGTGATGACGGACCCGGTCGATGTGCCTGAGTCGCCGACAGAACCGCCCGTGGTCTGCACGGGGTCGTGAACAACGCCAGCACTCGCACCCGGCGCTCCGAGTGATCCGCCGCTGGCGCCAACGGTGCCGGCGAGCGATCCTGTTGACGTGCCTGCAGCACCCGATGCCCCGCCGTTGATCGTCGAAACGGTCGGCCCCTGCACGGCGACCACGTAGACCTGGCTGCCCTCGCCGAGCGTCGTCGTGCAGGTGCCGCCGCTGTACGTCCCTGGCGTGGTCGTCGACATGAAGCTGGCGGTGACCTGCACCTCGCCAGCTCCGCCCGGAGACAGCTCCATGAGCGCGGTGACCTGCTCGATCCGTGTCGCGCCGCCTCCGATCACAGCCGGGTGCTTGGTGCCGCTCGTCCTGACGGTGCCGTTGAGCCACCAGAACGTGATGATCATCGCCGGACCTGTGGTCACGACGTTCGGCGCCGTGATCACGTTGCTGACCGGGGCCAGCTCGGCGAACGCTGAAGCCTGGATGCGAGTCCCTCCCTTGACCTCGATGAGCATCGCGGTGCATTCGTCGTTGCCGGCGAACCCGATGCCGCAGGTGTGACCGGTTCCGCCAGCTGCTGCGGCGGCAACCTGGACAATCGATGCGCTCGCCGGAAACCCGCTGTAGAAGTTCGGGCCGCTGACCGTGGTCAACGTGTTGCTCTTGTTGTCGCTGAGCAACGTGTTCGGCGGGTTCCAGACGCCTCGCGCACCGCTGAACAAGATCAGCGATCCAGTGGCCTGCGTGTCGCACGCGCCGGTACCAGAGAAGAGGAAGTTCCAGTTGCAGGACCCGTCGGCGATGTTCGCGCCCGTGCCTGTCGGGCCGCCGCTGGAGGCAGACGTTCCGTTCGCCGTCGGGTTTGTCAGCACCAGCTCGTAGCAGTTGCCGGCGTTGGTGACACGCACGGCCTGGTCGAGCGTGTACACCGTGCTCGGCGTCCACGCCGGGTACACACCGAAGCTTGAGAGCGTTCCGCTTGCCGGCGTTGTGCCGTTGGCCTTCTGTCGGATGCCAGCTGCACCGATCGACAGCGCCGAAGCGACATTCACGACACCGGTAGAGCTGCCTGCAGCGCCGAGCGATCCGCCAGACGCGCTGGCCGCCACCTGGACAACGCCTGTAGACGACCCGGCGCCGCCGAGCGATCCGCCTGTGAGCGCGCCGCCAACAACGACCGATCCGGTCGACGTGCCGGCGTTCCCTACAGAACCGCCGCTGATCGTGGGTCCAGAGCCGGTTGTGACAGACCCGGTCGACGCGCCTGCTGCGCCTGCTGAGCTTCCGCTGATCGTGTCGAGCGCGGTAGCAGACCCAGTCGACGTTCCTGCCACGCCGATCGACCCGCCGGAGATCGTAGGCGTTGAAGCCTCCGGCAGCGACGCCATGGCGAGCTGGACCATCGCCTGCTTCGTGGCCGTCGCAAAGGTGGTGGTGCCGACGCCATGAGACCCGGCAGCAGCGAATCCACCCTCGTCGCCGACGAACGCGCACTGATTTCCAGCTGGCGCGTGCCAGCCGGTGTCCACGGGCTTGGTCCCGCTCGGTGAAGCGGAACCGGTCATCACCCATGCGTTGAACGCCTGGTCGTCGGTCGCGCTCGCTACGCGTGGCGTGAACAAGCAGTCAGCCAGCGTAGAGGTCACCGCAGGCGTGGAGACCGCAGTGGTCGCAGTGGAGACGATGCCCGTCGTGATGGCGTGGTACGGCGTGCCCGACGTGCGTGCGCCGCTGAACGAGTTCGGCTGCAAGCACCAACAGGTTCCGCTGCTGACCGACGGCGCTTGAAACACCGGAGGCGGGTCAGCAGCGGTCGTGGTCCCTGTGGCTCGCTTCCAGTAGACGAAGATGCCACAGTCGTTGGCACCGGCTACGCCGCCGTTCGTGGTCGAGCTGGCGGTGTTGCCGACAGGGTCCTGCGCGAGCGCGAACCCGTTCGCTGTGGTCAGAACAGGGACCCAGCCATCCGTTGCGATGATGACCTCGATGATGTCATTCACCGCCCACGTGAAGCTGCTGAAGTCGACAAGGAACGCCGCTGACCCACCAGTCTGATCGACGCCCTCGTTGCGCAACTGTGGGATTGCCATCGATCACCCTCCTGGTAGCGAGCGGGCCGAGCCGAGATCTACGCGTCGCCGGGCGTGTACGTGTACGAGGCGACCGTGACGCTCTGGCTGGTGGCGATCGACGCGTTGTCGATCGTCATGTCGAACCCGAACGTGATCGTCACGCCGCTGCCCACACCGGCCGTGGACGCCTTGCTCATGATGAGCGTGGCGCCGACGATCGCGGCGATGGTCGTGCCGGCCGGGATGCCGGTGCCGGCAAGCGTCTGGCCAACGACCACGCTCGGCGCCGACGCGAACGTCAGGACGTCACCGTTCGCCGCCGTGGTGGCAGAGGTGGTGCCTGTCGTCTGCGGGCCGACCGTGCCCTGCAGCCGGCAAGCCGCACCACTCGTCATGAAGCGGAAGTGCCCGGCGGTGATGTTCGCTGCGCCGGTACCCGAGTGCGACGTCGCGAGCGAGAGCACGCCGGTGCCGCTCGCGGTTGTGAATGGGCTGGCGCCGAGCGAGATCGACACGCCGAGCGTGCCGCTGTTCGCCGCGGCGCAGTTCGCCGGTTGAGCACCCGACCGAATGTCGAGCGTGCCGCTGGATAGCGCGGTGCCGATGGCATTGACGTAAGAGTCGCGATCCGCGAGAGCTGACTGAACGGCCATGGTGTTCTCCTGTTACTTTCCGAGTAGGTGCATGACGACGGTGGCAATTGCACCGCCGACGAGACTTGCGATGGAAGCCATCGCTACGATCTTGAACCCGATGTGTTCGACACCTGTGATGCGGGTGCCGTGTGATTCGACGTCTGACTTCACTTCGACCAGCTCCTTTCCGATGTGGCCGATGACGCCGGGCGTTCCGGCAACACCGTTGAGAGCCGCCTGCCACTGTTCTAAGTCGCGAAGGCGCCGATCGTGGCTCGTCGTCCGGCGCTCAAGAGATTGGACTTCTGCATCGAGCACCGCGTTACCCCGGGATGATGTCATGCGCACGTCCCGATCGCGGTCGCGATCACCTGAGTCTTCTTCGTTGGACCCCATGGGCGGCTAGGGTACCATGGCCTCGATGCGCAGCGTGTAGAAGTCGGTGGCTAGGCCAGAGGTTACGTACGCCTGGGGAAGTGTACCGAACCCGAAGTCTCCCCAGCCCAGACCCCAGCTGTTCTGAAACCCGAGCGCGCCAGCTGCGTCGTCGTAGCTGTCGAAATAGACGCAGTGGCCGCCGACCTGCTGTGCGTACTTGTCGGGCATCGGGATCGCGCCGGTCTTCGTGACCGCATCATCGAGCATCGACTCGAAGCAGGCGAAGCCGCCGATGACGGGGTACCCGTCGGCGATGCTCTGCCTGATTGCGTTCAAGCTTGGACAGGCATAGAACGTCAGCGCCCTGTACTGACTGGCCTCCGTGTAGGCGGCAGCCGGCGGGTCCTCGCTGAATCGAGAGATGTCGTACGGCCAGGTCGACTCGAGGCAGACGCCCCAGCGACGCATGGCCTTGAACACGGACCGGACGTAGCAGCCGCCATCCAGCGACAGCGCGGTCCCCTCCAGCCTTCGCGTCACCGCGTAGCCGAACAGGCGGCTGAACTGGGGGTCGGGCTCGCCGATGAGCTTCATCACGAGGTAGCCTGCTGCCGCCGCACCTGCGTTCCAGGTGCAGCTCCCCAGGCTAAACTGGTCGCGAACCACAGGCCGGGCGATAGCGCGGGTGCTCGCTGCGGTCGGCAAGCGTTGCATCCGCACCGGACCGTGGTCAAGCAAGCGGAGGTCCCGGTCATCCTGCGGCTGCCGGCGCCACCCGATCATCGATCGGTGGTGACCGGATACATGCTGAGGGTCGCCGTCCATGGTCAGATCACGCCGTGCCGTGTGTTCGCCGACCGGCCCTTGTAGCGCGTGGCCTTGAGCTTTTCCCATTCGGCGCGCGCGACATCGGGACGGACGCTGACCTCGCCGGGCGCGAGCTTGGGCGGGCTCGTGAACAGCTCGCCGAGCACCTCTGCGATCGCGCACTGTCCGTAGTCGCCGAGCAGCGAGTAGGTCTGCGCCTCGAACGTGGCCGAATCTATCGTGCCATCCGCACCGGTGAGCGCCTTGAGCAGCGACCGGACGACCGGAACGAACAGGTCGATGATCGGCTGGATGCTGGTGTCGAGGCAGTCGGCAGCCGGCGTGATGGCTTTGCAGGAGGCATCACCCGCATGAGCGGGATCGTGGCAGGTGGCAGCCGCTCCGCAGCCTGACGTGGCGACTGCGGCGCAGAGAATGAGGGACAGGATCTTGGCGTGCATTCTGGACTCCTTGAGGATCGGTGACGAGTTACTTGGTGGTCGTGACAGAGGCGGTGACGGATTCTGTGGTCGAGTGGGGCGGCAACGCGGGAAGAGACGGGACCACGACGTTGGTGGTCTTGTCGTTGCGGACTGCGAGCTCGACGTGGCTGGCGATCCACTGATCGAGCATGGTCGACTGGATGCCGAGGATCTTGAGCAGCTCCTTGAGGCCCTCAGGACCCCAGGTGGCCTTGAAGCGCGAGATGACCGCGGCCTTCGCTTGGGCAGCCGACTCCAGCGTGAGGATCCCGTCCGCGTTGCGGAATGAGTCGACGATCTGGGCTTGCTCCGCGACGAACGCAGATAGATCGTGGGTGGCGCGGTCGACGATCTGGTTCACCTTGCTGTTGCTGGTGTGCAGCTTCACCCATCCGGTCGCGTAGGCGAGCAGACCGATGACGGTGACGGCGATGAGGTCGACGAGGGCGGGTGTGATTCGTGCGATGAGGTCTTGCATGGCGGCCACGGTAGCACTACAGCGAGTCCTCTGTCAGCAGGTGGTTCCAGCACCGACGGAGCCTGCCGATCGTGAAGTCGTACGGACCGCCGGTGGCCGTGGTGTCCGACTTGATGAACGGGCGGATCATGTCCGCCGTTGGCAGGTTGGCGTTGGTGACGTCAACGACCTTGGTGCCGTTGATGAACCCGCGGATGCGAAACGATCCGGCCGTCGCGCTCGACACGTTGGACCCGAGGATCTCCAGCCGCATGCGGTACGTCGTGTTAGCCGCGATCGCAACACCGGTGTCTGTGTCGGTGGTCGATGACCCGGTGACGCGGATCTGCCAGTTCGCGGTCGTGTTCTGGTTGAAGAACCCGACGTCGCGGTTGCCAGACCCGCCGTTGTTGTTCTGCACGCCAACGAAGAACAACCTGGTGTTGCTGGCGTCCGTGATGGTGCCGGTGCGCAGGATCCACTCTTGAACGAAGGCGACGTCGGCGTTCATAAAGCACTCGTACGCCTCCGTGACCATGTGGCCGACCTGTGCGCCGGAGCCCTGCCCGATCAGCTTGAGGCCGCGCTGGTTGATGTTGGCGTTCGGGTCTACGTAGTTGCGTTGGCAAGACGACGCACCGTTGTTGGACGGCACCCACAGCCATCCTTCGGGATCTTCGATGACGGTGACTTCGGCGGCTCGAACCTGCTCGTTTGCCGAGATCGTGGTGCTGGCAACCCACATCGCAAGGATGTGACCGGACAGGACGGTCCACGGGTTAGTCAGGACTGCCAGCGTGCTGTTGCCCGTACCGGAGTTGCTGGTGCCAGTGCCTACAGACGTCTGTACGCCGAACCCAGAAGTGTCGATGACCTGAAACGTGAAGTTCGACGTACCAGACGCTCGAGTCAGTACAGCGTTCACCGCCGTCACGGTCATGCCGACTCGCAGCCAGTTGAAGTCCCATGAAAACGGCTCGCCAGATGCGGCGGAGCGAAGAACGATGCCCTGGCCACCGGTCGTGTCGACACCGCTGGAGTAGGAGGCGGGAGCCGAGTCGTGCGAGGCTGAGGCCAGCGCGACTCGACGAAACTGAGTGGATCCTCTCCTCCAGTTCTCGTCGATCTCGGTGACCTGACCCATGCGGTAGCCGCTGTGGTCTATCAGCGTCCGCATCTTGCCGTTGGACGACCGGAACTGCAGCAGCGGGTTGACGTCGGCCTCGGCCGTCGCCTGCACACCACCCTGTTGCCCCCAGGCGTGGAGGTAGTCGCCGGAGTTCATCACCGTGCCGTCGCGTAGGATGATCTGCGTCCCATCTCGCACAGCGAGCACGAACATGTTGTGCGCGAACTGGCTGTCGGCCACAGGCAGCGCGTTGAACGCAACCAGCGTGAGCAGGTTGTCCGTGTTGCCGTCTGAGATCGCGCCGTTGTCGGTCGTCAGGCCGTCGAACCGACGGCGGAACCTGTTGCCCTCCGTGGTGGCCAGCCAGCCAACAGCGTTTCCGTCAGCCGGCGCGACAGAGAGCGTGGCACCGTTGAAGAACCCGGTCTCGCCTGGAACGCGGACGACGATCGTGCCGAACGACAGCGTGGTCCCATTCCAGCTGATGGCGGACCCGCGGACCATGACGTTGCGGTCCTGCGCCGCTTCGGCGCCGAGCGATCGACCGCGCATGTCGACGATGGTCGCCTGCGTGATGACCGCGACGCCGTTGGCGCGGTAGACGCGGGCGAGGTGCACGTACTTCCCAGCTCCACCGAGATACGGCGGCGTGGCGTCCGAGTTGGCCACGCTCGAGATCGTGCTGGCGGTGTTGAACCCGGTGGCAACGGCGTAGGACAGGGTCGCGGTCACCTTCTGCCGGACGGTCGTCTCGCCGAGCTTGGTCACCGCGATGTTGGGATCGGTCGCCGAGCTGATCTCGGACTCGAAGACGAGGAGCCAGACGTCAGTCACGCTATCCGCACCCGGGGTCGCGAGGCCGGTCTTGACGACGTCGGCAGCGAACTGGACGACGTAGCCAGCCGCAACCAGCGTGCCGGCCTTGATGGTCAGCGTGTTGGACGCGACGCCGTCAGCAGTCACGCGACCGCCGTTGTCGTTGCTGTGGCAGTGGTAGGAGCCCTGCAGCGTGGTGAGCTGCTTCACCCGATCGCTGCGCTGGATCTTCTGCAGCTCGTTCAGCTCAGAATCGAGAACGTCCTCGCCACGCTGGAACGTGACCTCGGTGTAGCCGGCGGTGTCACTGAAGCTGTCGCGCGTTGTGTTGGCCACTGGTCACTCCTGGTAGTAGATGAAGACACGACTGTTGAAGGGAAGCATCGCCGGCAGCATCGACCGAACGGCACGGTCGTGCTCCAAGGTCTGCCGCGGAACGATGGTTGCGAGATCGAACAATGCTGCAACGTCGCTCAGCGACAGCACCTCGTCAAGCACGACGGTAACCGCCGTCGAGCTGCCGAGAGACGAGACGCTCGTGATGCGAAACCACTGGCCCTGGTTGCGGTTCGGGTTGAGGTAGTCGCCGGGCCGCGCGTCGAGAGCATCGCCCTCGATCACCGCAGCGGTCCCAGAAGGCGACATCCAGAGCACCCGTCGGTTGGCCACGCGTGCAGCTCCGACGGGCGCGAGCACGATGACGTCGTCGTCTGTGGTTGGGTAATTCGCACCGCTGCCGGTTGGGGCCAGGCCGGACCAGATGACGTTGAACGGGTCGCCTGACTTGCCGAGCAGCGACAGATCGAACATCGGCTCGTACAGACCAGAGCGCGTGCCTGCGTAGAGCTTGGCGCGGAACGTCGGAACTCGAGCAGCGAAGTTGCCGGTGTACGAGAACGCGATCGCCACAGCCTGGCTGGCTCCGTTGGTCAAGCCAGGCGCTGTCGTCACCGTTCGCGTTGAGCTCACCGTGCCCAGGATGCTGACCGCAGCGCCGAGCCCGGTCTCGTGCAGCTTGCCGCCCTTGTACTGGCTGTCGTTGACAGACGTCGGCAGGACCACAGAGTTGCCGCCGGAGACAGTAGCGGTGAACGTCCGCTCTGCCACAGGCGTGAACGTCGCGTCATCGAACACAACCTTCGTGGCGGTGTTGGACCTGATGAGCTTGCTGTTGCCGAAGTAGTCGATGTAGACGCCGCCGGCGTACTTGTCGACAGGGAGGGCAAGGCTCGGCACGGTGATCGATCCGGTCGAGAGAGTCAGCGTGTTGACCGCCTGGCTGACGATAACGCGTGACGCCTCGCCATCCCACGTCTGGAGGAATCGAACACCGAAGTCGAGCCCCGGAACGGTAACGGTGACCGCCTTCCAGCCGGTGAGCAGCGTGACGTAGTCGACGGCGGCAGCGACCGTTCCCTTGCGCTTGATGACGTCGATCGCGCCGCCCCACAGCCGGCGGCGAACAGACCCGAGGAGCCCGACGGCGTCCGGGTTGATGCTGCGGTCGCGCAGGAAGGCATCGACGATCGATGTCTGGTTCTGTGGATCTCCAATCAGACCGAGCGGTCCGACTTCAGGGTCCACGACGTCGATCACGCCTGCGATGTATCCTCGCGTCTGATCGACACCACGCTGGAGGAAGGTCGAGACGTCGTCGAGCAGGCCGGTCGCACGCCCCAGCGACTGGCGGTCCTGCTCGTCAGCGCGCCGGTAGACCTCCGGGAACTTGGCGTACAGGTACTTGCCGTCGATCGTCACGCGGTCCTCGAGCACGATGCCGCCGACCCTGTTCTGCACAGGCGCCGACGGGCCTGCGTCCGTGTCACCAGGTTGGCGCGCAAGCCGGCGCCAGTTGTTGAGGCCGCGCGTGAATGCCACAGCTGCGAGCGGGACGCGCGACACGAACAACGAGTAGTAGTAGAACCGGCGCGGTGTGACGTCCGTGTCCTGGTAGCTCCCTGCGCCCCCGGCAGCACCGATCGGCAGGCCGCTGTAGACGACCTTGCCCAGGGGGTCCAGGCCGACACCGAACGGTGTGGTCGGGATCGCGGTCGCCGGATTGCCGTTGTACAGGCGAACGAAGGCTATGCCACCGCGTGTTGGGGTGAGGCCGGAGGTCGACAAGGCGCCGATGAACAGCTGGTCGCTACCTGGCCCAGTCGTGAAAGCAGCGCCGCGTGCGTCGTCTGGAACACCGTCGAGCCACAGCCTCGCATGGCTCGTACCCGCACCCGTGATCGCAGCGACGGAACTCCACGCGAGCCGGATCTCAACAGGGGCGGTTGCGAGCGCGAGCGTCCCGCTGGTTGGGTTGGCCACGTTGACCGAGGTGCTGTCGACAATGATCCCCTGCGCAGCCTCACTGGTAGTGATCTGCAACTGACGGTCATCGATCGTGATAGCGCCGCCGACGTGTGTCAGGTACACGACCATACCGAGCTGGCCGATGGTGTTTTGCACGCGCCGAACCTGCGTGCGGATCTCGCCTTGGGCCGCAGAGACGAATGCTCCTGGCATCGTTGCCGTCAGGTAGCACGCAACAGGCGACCGAGTTGCGCCGAGGCCGACCTGGCTGGGCACGTAGTCGGTCTGCGTCGTTCCTACAGCGATCATCCGACAAGAGAAGCTCACCGAGCCCGCCGTGTCGACGCCGTCCAGACCTCCGTACAGACGAATGGTCACGCCTGTGCCTGCACCGGTAGAGAAGGTGAAGAAGTACCGCTTGTAGTACGGCTGCAGGTAGACGACGGTCTTGACGTTGACCAGTGTGGTCGTGTCCGCAGCATCTCGGATCCACACCGTGGCCTTGTGGCCTGAGATGTTCGACTTCGCGTAGAACGAGAACGTGTGGACCGTCGACCCGGTCAACGCCGTCTTGGTGAACGCAGCACGGCCGTCCACAGCCGTCTGAACAACACGAACAGCACTCGACAGCCCGGTCGGCCCGGCGGACACCGTGTCGGATGTGGCGCTGGTGAACGTGATGTCGGAGATGCCCTCGCTGTCGGTCAGCAGGTTGAGGGCGGAGATGTCAAACGCACCGTCCAGCCTCGTGGCGTGTTCATACAGAGGGTGGAATCCGTGCCAAAACTGTGGCCACCTGCTCGATCGAGCAAGTCTCGCCGATCTGCAGAGCAGGCCACCCGCCAGCTGCGATGCTCGACCTCGTGTACGTGATCGGCATGGTGTCAGGCGCAGTGAACGGAACCCGGCCGTGCGTGAACATCGCGCGAGCTTGCGGCTCGAGGATAGACAGCGCTGCAGCGCGCTCCCAGCCTGCGATGGACAGCACCTGCATGTGGACGCTGCGATCGGTCGCAGAGCCGGCGATCTTGCCGACGCTGAACACCGTAGAGAGGGTCCCGTGTGCCGTGATTGCGCCGCCGGTGATGAAGCCATCGAGATCGCCCCACGCTCGCATCGTTCCGACCGACCAGTCGATGATGCCGGCCGCAGCATGCCACGCACCGTCTCCGTAGTTGGCGGGCAGGGTGATCGTGGAAGCCACGCTTGCAGTGAAAACCTGGAAGATCAGCTGGCCGCTGGTGTTGAGCGCCATCCTGTACCCGTTGGTCAGTGCGTCGTTCACGTTGGAGAACACCGTACGCGTGGTGCCCGGTAGGCGAGCAACGCGAAAGACGATGTACACGGCGATCGAGTTGCTGTTTCCCGTCGCAAGCACAACACCGCCGCCGGCCGACTCGTAGCTGGGAGAACTTGGTGGCGCCTGGTCGAAAAACTCCGGTGCGGTGATCAACTGCATCGCGCCGATGTTGATCCCGACGCACGGTACAAGCGAGGTCGGACCGTTGCTGGTGAGCTGGCCGGCGAACGTCACCTTGTCGAACACGGACTGGACAGCTAAGAACGCCGTACCGCCACCGGTCATGTCCCACAGGTACGTTGGTGTTGCGACGGACGGATACCTCTTGCCCCACTCGGAGATGCTGGTCGGGATGTACTGGGGGGTTGGCGTGGTCATGTCGACGCCAAGCGTTGGCGCAGGGTCGTCAACCAGGTCGACAGGCTGCAGCTCGGGCGGCGCCATCATCGATCGGACGATAGCCAACGACCGAGGCTCGTCGGGGCCAGCCAGGGTGTTGGTCCAGGACAGGTCGATGCGACCGCCGCCGGGCCAAGACCGAGCTCGAAGGTTCCCAACCGTAACGGGGTCAGAAAACCTGTCCCACGTCGTCACGTACACGTTGTCGATCGTCACCGAGATGCCAGCGCTGTCGATCGGGTGTGCTTGCCGCGAGAAAAACATCAGCCGGTTGCCCTCATGAGAGAGCGGGGTGCTGATCACTGATCCGTGGCGGACGATGCCGGTGCGCGCGGCGTACGTCGTGTTCCACGCCGACCATGTGACGCCGCTGTCCGTGCTGAACTCTGCCCAGATCAGCATGTCGGCGCGAGCGACGCGAACGAGGAACGAGCTGGCTGGCAAACCGACGACTGAGAGCTTGCGCCCGATCTCGTTGTCGCTGCTCGGACTGAAATAGACGTTCGGCGAGCCTGCTGCGGTTCCGCCGAACTCGACGATCGGCGTGATGGACGTCCCGCCGTTACCGATTCCGATACCGGCGGAGGAGATGTTGGTCCCGTTGATGATGGTGACGCCTGCTACCTGGAACTGAACGAAGAAGTTTCGCCCAGCGCCGACATCGAGCCACGCGTTGGGGTACAGCCCGAGGGGGAACACCGTCCAATTTAGCCCACCCTGCGTGATCTCCAGCGTGAGGTTGCCGCTGACGATGCTAGGGATCAGGCCATCGTCGCCGGCGACGACGTTCCACGGGCTAGCGAGCACGCCAGATGAGAAGTCGTCGAAGAACTTGTCGATCGCCGCCATGGCTTAGAACGCACTCGCGATCGTGATCGTCAGGTTGGTTGAGGAGAGCGCGGGGATCTCGTCGTCGTCGAGCAGAACGTCGTCAACGAACTTGTACACGTCGATGACGTACTGGTCCCCGCTAGAGAACCCGGTGCCGGTGATCCGCCACGAGAACCCATGCTGGTCGCCGCCGATCTTGGTCGGCGTGTAGAGCGTCCCGACCGTGCCGGTTGCCGGCGTGGCTGTCCATTCGACACTGTACGGGTCTCCCGGGACCGCGAACGCGTACAGATCGGTCAAGCCAGACGCCGTGATGGCCTGACCTGTGCTCTGCGCCGCGTTGATCAGGACCGTGCTCGTGCTGTTGGTGTTCGGGTTGAGCACAAGCGGCGTTACCACCAACGTCAGGTCTGGAAACAGCGCGCGATCGTCGGTCAGCACGCTGCGGGTGAGCCCGGTGCTGCGGCCGATGATCGACTCGGTGACGCCGTACGCGGTAGGAGACGTGAACTTGATGCGCCAGCGCCGGCGCACAAGCTCATCGGATTGCAGCGCGTTCGGCAACCACACGAGGGCAGCGTCTGTGCTGTTGACGAACCCGCGAGCCTTGAGCTGCGGGATCGTGGTCAGCTGGTTGATTCGGCTGACCTGCATGCCGCGCACCTTCAGCTTGGCCAGCACGGCGTCGACGACGCTCACGGTGAGCTGTGGGTCACCTGCGTCATCTCGGGCGCCGAACCCCGTGTTGTCGAAATCGAGGATGCCGTTCTGCTGGTCTGTTGGGTTAGGCGTGAGAAACAGCGACTTCGCGAAGATCTGGATGTCGCTGACGCGGGCCGACTTCGTCACGAAGAGGTCCGCGTTGACTATGATGGGGACGTAGAACGGATCGCCTGCGATCACACGGTGGCCGACCTGCCGGCGTGACGCCAGGTACGCGAGCGCAGAGTTCTTGAGGACGTCGGACGGCGCTCCGCCGCCAGCCGGCGCGATGACCACGCGGATGCTGCGCGAATCGACCTGAACAGCTGATGCCTTGGCAACAGACGACGAGGACTGGCGGGCCAGCGCCGCGTAGTCCTGCAGCGTGACAGCTCGGTCGCCTGCCGACAGGCTAGCCGGCACCGCGCTGCGAGCCTGCTCGATGGTCTCTTGGTCGTCACCGCCGCTGCCCGGGGTTGGGTTGCTCACGCTCTGTACGAACGCGGGCGCGCTGACGATCGACTTGATGGTGGCGATGCCAACACGGCCCTGCACACCGCCGCCGATCCTGTAGCTCGCGGTCACGGCCTGGGAGATCGGCGGGATCTTGCCGTTCACGCTGTCGCCGAAGATCACAGAGACCTTGCCCTCGTCATCTGCGCGAGCCCGGTAGACCTGGTCGCCTGGGGAGCTGTTGGTGAACGTGGTGACCCGCGTCCACGCGCTAGCCGACACGAACACGACCAACGTCCCGTCGATCACCGGAGCGTTTGGAATGGTGAAGGTCTGGTTCTGCGCCCCGGTCGATGTGCCCAGCGCAACGGTGACGAACTGCTCGCCCTCGACTGCGCCGATGGTCTGGCTCGCCGTCGTGATCGTGTAGTCCTGGTCGGGCTGAAAGACGATGCCGCCGGCTGAAAACTTGGTGGTCGTCGCCGGTAGCAGCGCCGGCAGCAACCCTGCGTTGGAGGTGATCGTGATCGTGGTCGTCGCTGGGGAGGCAGCTCGCATCTCGTAGCCATACGACCGAGCGGCGACGAGCGCGTGTGACCGGCGCTGTGCAGTGGCAAGCGGAATCTCGCGCAGCCCAGCGTTCATATAGAACGTGCACATGTCCATGAAGTACCCGAGCAGCTCGAGGAACACGACGGCGAACTGGGTGTTGTTGAAATCCGTCCAGCGATCGGTGTACGTCGCGCTCGCGTACGCCTTGAAGTCGGCGATGATCGACTCCCAGTCAAGGCTGGTGTAATCGATGACCGGAGCGGCTCGGTTGAAGTTGACGGCTGATCCGCCTGCGTTGCTCATGGGGTCTCCGGCTCGAGGATGAATGGAACGACCGCGTTGCCGCGCTGGTTGGTAGCACGGACGACGTACCTCAACGTGGTGAGCAGGCCGGTAGCGCCGCCGGCGTAGGCTTGCTCGACCACGTTGACCTTGATGATCCTGACGCGCGGCTCGTTGCGCGTGATCGTGTCGAAGACGGATGGCTGAACCTGGTCAGCGGCAACGTCGACGTCCTCGAAGGTCATCTCCGGCAGCACGGAGCCGATCTGCGCGTCTTTACGCTCTCCGACCCTGGTCAGGACCAGGCCCTTCACGCACTGCTCCACGTTCGACTCGTCCGACACGCGGACAAAGTCGTTGGTCGTCGGGTCCATACGAAGCGGCCATGCGAGACCTTTTCCGAGCAGCGAATCCGCCATCAGGTCACCGTCCCGACAGCGGTGCAGGGCACAGCCGCAGGTCCCGCTGTCACGCCTGTTGCGGTTCCCGCGACCGTGACAACGCCGGCAGTCTGGATGTGAGAGACGACAGCTGCACCCATCGCGCGAAACAGCGCGACGCGATCCGTCTTGTCGGTCGTGGCGTCGATCGCCGCTCGCATCAGGTCGCCGAGAATGTCTCCGTTGAGCGCCATGTGACTTCCTCCTAGAGCTTGACGAACACCGTGGTGCTAGACCCGCCGAGAGTGGAGAGTGGGGCGCCAGTGAAAGGGTCGACGGTGCGGCCGGTGACGACCTGCAGGCTGTTCGGCCCTGGCGCCTGAAACGTGACGTTGATGTCGCCGCCGACCATCACCTTGTCGGCATCGATCCTGGCGAGCCCGCCGGCCTCGAGCACGATCTTGGTGGCGTCGGCGGATGACGAGCCGATCGGGAACACGCCGCACCAGATCGGAAAGCGCGGGTCTCCCTGCCGGAATTCCACCCAGACGCCCCAGCCATCGTCAGGCTGTGGAACGAGCACGCCGCCGGTTCCGAGGTGAGCGAACCACGGGAAGCACGGCAGCGCCCAGTCCGTCCAGTGATCGGTGTCGTCCGTCTCGCCCATGACCTCGGGGACGTACAGACGTAGCCGGCCGCGGTTGTCTGGGTCGTTCGCATCGCGCACGAATCCGGCGTGCTTGCCGATCAGGTCGTCGCTCACTGTTGCCCCGTGATCAACTTGTTGGGGATGCTGGCGGTCGGGCGCGTGACACGGCCGCTCTCGAGGTCGATGCCGACCGTCGGAATCGGCGGCTTGCTCTGCTCCTTCTTGTTCAAGGTCGTGCGGTTGTTGTCGACCTTCTTGGCCGCGGACTTGTCGGTGAACGCCCCGCGGTGGAGCTTGGCGGTGACCTTGTACGCCTTGTCGCTGATGTGGTGCGTCGTCTCTTCGCAGTACCATTGGCCCGAGAACTTAGGGTCTGGCAGCACGAAATTGTGCGTCGACTTCGCG
>Ga0302323_100002133_pt1 | contig 16073 bp, 18 predicted proteins | sample Fen_T0_3_FD_201950 | JGI IMG/M metagenome (GOLD analysis project Ga0302323, IMG submission 201950) | Peat permafrost microbial communities from Stordalen Mire near Abisko, Sweden - Fen_T0_3 | ecosystem: Environmental > Terrestrial > Soil > Wetlands > Permafrost | place: Sweden: Abisko... | reverse complement strand
CCGGACGGTGTTGCTGGAGCGCGGCGTGCCTGGTGGCGAGCTCCTCAACACCGAGTGGATCGAGGACTATCCGGGCTTTCCGAAAGTGAAGGGCCGCGAGCTCGCCGCCCTCATGACCCAGCACGCCCTGCAGTTCGGCGCGGAGATCCGCCAGGAGAATGCCGAGTCCATTGCACGGCGCCCGGACGGAACCTTCGAGGTGACGACGTCGCTCGGCACCATTTTCGAGGCGCCCGCGGTCATCATCACGGCCGGCGGAACGCCGCTCAAGCTGGAAGTCCCGGGCGAACTCGAGTACGCCGGGCGCGGTGTCTCCTACTGCGCGGTGTGCGATGGCGCGTTCTTCAAGGGCGAGACGATCGTCGTTGTGGGTGGTGGCGATGCTGCCGTCGAGGAGGCCGACTACCTCACGCGTTACGCCGAGAAGGTGTACCTGGTCCATCGCCGTGGCGAGTTGCGCGCCTCGAAGATCCTGCAGGAGCGGCTGTTCCGGAACCCGAAGATCGAGATGGTCTGGAACAAGCGCGTGCTGGAACTGTTCGGCGACCCGTCCGGCCTCAAGACCATCGCACTCGAGGACACGGAGACCGGCCAGCTCTCCGAGATCAAGGCGACCGGGTGCTTCGTGTTCATCGGATTCCGCCCCAACTCCGGCATCGTCCAGGAGCACTTCGCGCACGATTCCAGCGGCTACATGATCACCGACGACCGGATGATGACCTCGATTCCGGGCCTGTTCGCCGCGGGCGACCTGCGCGTTCAGCTCACACGCCAGGTAACTACCGCGGTGGGCGACGCCACCACGGCCGCCATCGCGGTCGAGAAGTACCTCACTGAGCGCCGCCAGGCCGCCGTCCGGGCTGGCGCGGGAGCGCATGCCGGTGTCTGAGCTGGTGGTGGGGAAGTTCACCAACGGTCGCTTTGTGCAGAACAGCTACCTGCTGGGCGACCAGTCGTCGCGTGCCGCGGTGCTCATCGATCCCGGGGAGGATCCGGGCGAGTTGCTCGCGGAGGTGACACGCGGCGGGTGGCGCGTCGAGGCCATCTGGCTCACGCACGCACACATCGATCACGTCCTCGGCGTGCCGCATGCCAGGCAGCTCACCTCGGCGCCGGTGCTGCTCCACGCCGCCGACCAGCCGCTGTACGACAATGTGCCCCAGCAGGCGACGTGGATGGGCTTTGCGTCGGCGGCGCTGCCCGCGCCCGACGGTGAACTGCACGACGGCCAGGAGCTGCAGGTTGGGCCGCACCAGTTCATCGTGCGCCATACGCCGGGGCATTCACCGGGCAGCGTGAGCTTCGTTGGCCCCGGCCTGGTAGTGGCCGGCGACGTGCTCTTCAGCGGGTCCATCGGGCGCACCGATCTTCCGGGCGGCGATTTCTTCACGCTCATGCGCAGTATCCACACGCACCTGCTGACGCTCGCCGACGACACGAGGCTCCTCGCCGGTCACGGCGACGATTCCACCATTGGAATCGAGCGCGCCACGAATCCCTTCATTACCGGCGAAGTCCGCGCCGGATGACCGCGCGCCCGGGGTCCGAATGACGTCCGGTGCGCTCGTCGAGCAGCGCATCTTCTCCTCGGCGGCCAGCACGCCGATCGACATCGCAGGTTCTCCCCTCCCGCCACCGCTCCGTCCCGACAGTTCCCTGGGCGTCCTCGACATCTCGGAGTACGTCGGCGACTTCACCGGGGGGGTGCGCACCTACCTCGCCGAGAAGGCGCGTTACGTGTCGCGGCGGCCGCACCTCCGGCAGGTACTGCTGATTCCCGGTGCGCACGATGCCATCGTGGAGTCGGCGGGCGTGCGCTGCTATCGCCTGCGCGGCCCGGCCATCCCGTTCAATCCGGCCTATCGCTTCATGCTCGCCACGCGGTCCACGAGTCGCATCGTGGCGCACGAGCGGCCCGACGTCATCGAGGTGGGCAGTGCGTACTTCGCCCCCTGGCTGATCTTCCGCGCGCGCCGGCAGTATCAGGCGCCTGCGGTCTGGTTCTATCACGCGAACCTGCCTCGCCTCGTGGCGCCCAGGCAGGACCGCGAGCCGGCGCCGCGCCGCGCATTGGCGAGCCTCGTTGGCTGGTATACCAGGCGTATCGCCGCCGCGGTGGACTGCACGATCGTGGCGTCCGAGTTCGCGCGACGCGATCTCGCGCGCGTCGGCGTGACGAACGTGGCGTACGTCCCGCTCGGCGTCGACCTCGACCTTTTCCATCCGGCCCGCCACGCGGCGGATCCGTCGGCCCGTGCGCGACTGGGGTTGCCGGAGGGACAGGTGGCACTGTACGTGGGGCGGTTCGCGCCGGAGAAGCATGCGGGACGGCTCGCGGCCGCCTGGGGCGAGGTCTACCGTCGTACCGGGGTCACGCTCGTCATGGTTGGCGAGGGTTCGCTGCGCCCGAGGCTCGAAGCGCTGGCCGGTCCGGGACTCGTGGTGCTGGGCTACACCCGGACCCGCGAGACGATCGCCGATCTTCATGCCGCCGCAGATTTCTACGTGTCGCCCTGCCCGTACGAAACCTTCGGCCTCGCCGCGCTCGAGGCACTCGCGAGCGGCACGCCGGTCCTCTCGGCCGACGACGGCGGCGTGTCCGAACAGGTGACGCGCTCCGGCGCCGGCTTCCTGTACCACTCCGATGACCCCGGTGCATTGCTCCGTGGCGTCGAATCGATGATCGCAGCCGATCGCGCGACATTGAGCCGTCGGGCGCGCGCGCATGCGGAGAGTGAACACAGCTGGGACCGCGTGTTCGATCGCATCTTCGGGGTCTACGAGGGATTGCTCGGCCGGTGACCCTGCTCGTTTCCATTCACGATGTGGCCCCTCCCAACCTCCCGGCCGTGCGGCAACTCTGGCATCTCTGCCGTGAGGCGGGTGTCGTGCCCGCCCTCCTCGTGGTTCCCGACTGGCACGGCAGCGCGCCCATCGAGCGCGACGCCGATTTCCTGGCGTGGCTGCGCGGCGCCGTGTCCGAGGGCGCCGAGATCCTCCTGCACGGCGAGCGGCACGACGAGGCGGGGCGGCCGCGCGCGCTGGGTGACGAACTGCGCGCCGCGGGCAGGACGGCCCGCGAGGGTGAGTGCCTCACCCTTGATGCGCCGGAACTCGAGGCGCTTGTCGCCCGCGGCCTCGCGCGCCTCAGGGCCCTCGGGTTTGCCGCACGGGGCTTCGTGCCGCCGGCCTGGCTCATGCGGGTGGATGCGCGGTCAGGCATCTATGCCGCGGGCCTTGCCTTCACCGAAGATGAGACCGCGATCTACCTGGCGAGCGGACGCCGCATCGCCGCGCCGGCACTCCGCTGGAGCGCGCGGACGTCGTTCCGGGCTCGCGTGTCGGTGCTGGTTGCCGAGTGGCGCTGGCGCGGCCAGCGGCGGGCGGCCGTGATGCGCGTGGCGCTGCATCCGGCGGACCTCAGCCATCCGGCGGTCGCCCGGTCGGTGGCAGGGTCCCTGGCGCGATGGACCACGCAGCACGAGTCGCGCTCCTACGCCTCGCTCCTCACGTGACGATGCATCTCTCCGTGCCGGCCGCGCACGCGATCTGCCTCGCGCTCGTCATTGCCGACCTGGTCGCGCGCACCTTCCGCCTCCAGTGGCTCACGCTCGGTGTCGGGTCACGCCTCACGTTTTCCGAGAGCCTGCGCATCAATGCCTTTGCCGACGCGGGCTCCACCCTTACCCCGATGCGCGTCGGCGGCGAGCCGGCACGGCTGGCCGGCATGCTCGCCTGCGGCATTCCGGCAACGGCGTCGTTCGTCGCCATCGCGTACGAGGTCATCACGGCCTGGCCCGTCCTGATCGCGGTGGGGCTCTGGATCTTCCTTGGCTATGCGCCGGAGTGGTGGGCGAGCGCCGGGCCCCAGCTCACCCGCTCGCTGCACAAGGCGTGGCCCTGGGCGCTCGCCATTGTCGTCGCGAGCGCAGCGGCATGGGTCGGCGGACGCCGGGTGGCGCACGCCCTGCCGCGGCAGCTCAAGCGCCCCCTCAGCCGTATCCGGGTGTACTGGCGCCGCATGCCGCACTGGCCACTGCTCGCGAGCCTGCCACTCTCCTTCATCAATGTCGTCACCCGCATCGCCCTGCTCCCGGTACTCGCGCTCACGCTCCCCGATCCGCCGGCGTTGCCGGTGCTCGTGGTCGGGTCGTTCGCGCTCATCTACGCGCAACTGATCCTGCCCACGCCGGGTGGGGCAGGGGCGGTGGAGTTCGGTTTCCTCGGTGGGGCAGCGGGAGATCTCGGGAACGATGGCTCACGGTTGCTGCTGGCCTGGCGCATCTACGCCAATGGGATCGGCGCGGCACTCGGCATCTGGCTGGCGATCCGCCACTACGGCTGGCCGGCAGTGAAGGAAGGGGTGGGGAGGACGTTCGGCAGCCGCCCTTCCTGAGTCAGCCCGGCGGCGGCCCCATCGACACGAGCATCACCGTCCGCTCCAGGGCCTCATCGACGCCATGCGGCGCGCCGGCGGGCGCCCAGACCAGTGTGCCGGCTTCTGCGATCAGTGTTTCGTCGCCCACCGTCATTCTCGCCTTTCCGGAGAGCACAAGGTAGAATTTGTCCGCTCCACGGTGGGCATGGATGTGCTGCGACTGGCCCGGCTCGAAGCAGTTGAGCCCGGCAAAGAGCGTGAGGCCGCGGGCCAGGTCGGCCTTCGTCGCCCTGGCCGCATCGAAGTGGATCGCGTCGGCAATATTGGAGAAATGACCCGGCATGCAGCTGCTCCTGGTTCGTGAGGCCCGCCTCGCGACGATCGTTCCCCGACTGATACCCCCGGCATGACCACGCGCATCGAGCACGATCCGCTGGGCGAAAAGGCCGTGCCGGCCGGCGCCCTCTACGGCATCCAGACCCTGCGTGCGGCCGAGAATTTCCCCATCTCCGGCCTGCGCCCGCTGCCGCAATTCGTCGATGCCGTCGTGTGGATCAAGCGCAGCGCCGCCCTGACGCATCGCGAGACGGGCCGGCTCGAGGCCCGGCTCGCCGACGCCATCGTGCAGGCCGCTGATGAGGTGCTCGGGGGCCAGCATCGCGACCAGTTCATCGTGGACGTGTACCAGGCGGGTGCCGGTACCAGTCACAACATGAACGTTAACGAAGTGCTGGCGAACCGGGCCAACGAACTGCTGGGCGGCGAGCGCGGCAAGTATGCGCCGGTACACCCGAATGATCACGTCAACATGGCGCAGAGTACCAACGACGTGATTCCCACGGCGATGCGCCTCGCGACCCTCGCGACCCTGCGGCCGTTCCTCGCCAGCGTCGATACCCTTGCCGAGTCCCTGTTGAAGAAGGGCAGGGAATTCGACCACATCGTCAAGTCGGGACGAACGCACCTCCAGGATGCCACGCCGATCCGGCTGGGCCAGGAGTTCACCGCGTTCGGTGCCACGGTCGCGCGCCATCGGGAGAAGCTCACCCGGTCGGCGGAGTGGCTGCGCGATCTCAACATCGGTGGCACCGCGGTCGGCACCGGCCTCAATGCGGAGGCGCAGTACCCGGAACTGATGTGGAAGTACCTCGAGGAAGTGAGCGGTCTCGACCTGCGACTGGGCGAGGATCGCATCCAGCTCATGCAGTCAATGGGCGACATCGCCTCCTTCAGCGGGGTGGTGCGAGGCTTCGTCCTCGACCTGAACAAGATCGCGAACGACATCCGGTTGCTGGCGTCCGGTCCACGCACGGGCCTCGCGGAAATCATCCTCCCGGCGGTGCAGCCCGGCTCCAGCATCATGCCGGGCAAGGTGAACCCATCCATCGCCGAAATGGTGAACCAGGTCTGCTACCAGGCCCTCGGTCTCGACACGACCGTGGCGATGGCATCCGAGGCGGGTCAGCTCGAGCTCAACGTCATGATGCCGGTGATCACGCACAACATCGTGTTCAGCCTGATGATCGTCGGGAATGCATCACGCGTGTTCGCCGAACGGTGCATCGAGGGCATCGAGGCCGATGAAAAGGCCTGTGCCTACTGGCTGGAGCGGAGCCCGGCATTGGTAACGGCGCTGGCGCCCAAGCTCGGGTACGCCGAGGCCGCCAAGCTTGCCAAGGAGGCGATCGCCACCGGCCTGACGGTGAGGGAACTCGTGGTGAAGAAGGGCCTCCTGGAGGGCAGGGAACTCGAGGAGGTGCTCGACCTCAGGGCCATGACCGAAATCGGGATTCCCGGCGGCAAGCCCCTTCCCGGTGGCGGCTGACACCTCCGTTCTTGTCGGTTCCTCGGAATTCGGTGATATTGGCGCCATGCGCGTTACCACCTGGACCGAGTACTCCCTGATCATCTCGCTCCACCTCGCCAAGCGGCGCCGGAGCAGTTCGTCGCCGGTGGCGGCTCGCGAGCTCGCCGACGCCGAGCGGTTGCCCCCCGACTATGTGGAACAGATTCTCCTTCGGCTCCGGCGGGCGGGACTGGTCGAGAGTGTCCGGGGCGCTCGCGGCGGGTACACCCTCGCGCGACAGCCCTCGGACATCTCGGTGCGCGACGTCATGCAGGCGTCGGAGCACCAGACGTTCGAGGTCAACTGCGACACGCACCAGGTCGATGGTGAGCGCTGCGCCGGCGACGCGCCGTGCAGCATCCGACCGATCTGGTTCGCGCTGCAGCATCGCATCGATGACTTCCTGAGCGGCGTGAGCCTCGCCGACCTGCTGCGCGACGAGGCCCATGTGCAGGAGCTCGTCACGCTCACTTCAAGCCCGACCTGACACCGGCCGCACTGACGCCGGCCAATGAAGAACGGGCCCGGTCGCATTGGCGACCGGGCCCGTCTCACAACTTCCAGGTACTGTTTCGAGTGCCGAAGGGGGGACTCGAACCCCCACGGGCTTGCGCCCACTGCGCCCTGAACGCAGCGCGTCTACCAGTTCCACCACTCCGGCGAAGGGCGGTAAACGTATCATGCCGTGTGTGACGCGGCAAGCAGTTTGGTTGACCATGCTCGAGTGGGGGCCTATCCTTCACTGGCAACGATGGTTACACCTTCGAAGTCCCCCGCGGAAGACAAGCTCTTCGTGGCCCGGAATCCCCGGGCGTCCTACGACTATCACATCCTCGATACCTGGGAGGCCGGCGTGGTTCTGACCGGCACCGAGGTGAAGTCGCTGCGGTCCGGCAAGGCGTCGATCAAGGAGGCCTACGGCCGGGTGCGGAACGGGGAAGTCTTCGTCGACGGGCTCAACATTACGCCGTATGCGCAGGGCGGGCACTACAACCACGACCCGATGCGCACCCGGAAGCTGCTGCTGCACCGGAAGGAAATCGAGCGGCTCATCGGGGCCACCGAGCAGAAGGGGCTGACGCTCGTACCACTCGAGCTCTACTTCCGCCGCGGGCGCATCAAGCTCCTGGTCGGGCTCGGTCGCGGCAAGAAGCATCACGATCGTCGCGAGGACGTGAAGAAGCGCATGGCCGAGCGTGACGTGGCCCGCGCCCTCTCCAACCGGAGCCGCGAATGACCGGGCTCTGGCTTGCCCTCGCCCTGGCGGCCGGCGCCCCGACCGCCATTACGATCGCGTCGGTGAGGGGCGAGCAGCGTATTCCCGTCATTCTCGGTATCGACGGCACGCCACTCCTGCAGGCCCGCGCGCTCCTTGCCGCCCTTGGCGGCACGTTCAAGCAGGAGGACGCCTGGCTCGACGTCTTCGTGGCCCGCCAGCAGCTGCGCTTCCTCCTGGCCACGCCCTATGTCGTATTCGATGGCAGGGCCCAGCCGCTGGTATCCGGGGCCATCGTGCAGCGCGACACCGCCTATCTCCCCTTGCAACTCGTGTCCGACATGCTGCCGCGGCTATTCGCGGAGCGATACCGCTATGACGTCGATGCCGGTCGCCTCATGGACGCCGGCTGGCAGCTGGTGAAGGGCTCTGGCGACGCGCCCGCGGCTGACGTGCCCGTCGCCAAGCCTCGCGTTCGGGGCACGGTGGCGTCGGGCGGCACGTTGCGGCGCCAGCATGTGGTTACGGTCGATGCGGGCCACGGTGGCGTGGACCCCGGCAACCCCGGCGTGTTCTTCCCCGCCGGCATGAAGGAGAAGGACGTCACGCTGCAGATGAGCTTGCTCCTGCGTGAGGAACTGCGCGCCCGCGGCATCACTGTTCGCATGACCCGCACGCGTGACACCCTAATCGCGCTCGGCGACCGCGGCGCCTACTGCACCGAGGACTGCGACCTGTTTGTCAGTCTTCACGTCAACTCGCTGCCCAGGCGCCGCGGGTACACCGACGTCCGGGGGTATGAGACCTTCTTCCTGGCTGAAGCCAAGACGGAAGACGCCGAGCGGGTGGCGAACATGGAAAACGAGGCAGTCCGCTTCGAGCCGGAAACCGAGGCGACCGCGGAACGGCAGGGTCTCGACTTCATCCTCAAGGACCTGGCGACCAACGAGTACCTGCGCGAGTCGGCCCGTCTCGCCGAGTTGATCCAGGGGCAGCTGGGCAGTGTCAATCCAGGTGGCGATCGAGGAGTGAAGCAGGCCGGCTTCATGGTGCTCACCACCGCGAGGCGGCCGGCCGTACTGGTGGAAATGGGGTACAGCACCAATCCGGCTGACGCGCGCATCATGACGAACAAGACGTCGCAGCAGCGCATGGCATCGGCGATCGCTGATGCCATCGTCGGCTACCTCGCCGATTATGAGCGGAAGATGGGAGACGATTCGTGAGGCGCGCCCTCCTGGTGGCCGTCCTCGTGGTGCAGGGCTGCGCCTCCTTCAACGCGAACTACAAGGCCAACAAGTATGCGGACGAGGCGCGCCGGCTCGATCGCGAGGGCCGCACCCTGGAGGCCGGCGGCTACTGGGGGCGCGCATCGGTCAAGGCGGAGTCCCTCCTTGTCCACAGCCCCAACGGCAAGTACGCGCCAGGTGCGCTCGCCATTCGCGGCGAGGCCTATGCCTCCGTGGGCCAGTGTGGCCAGGCAACCCGCGTGCTGCCGCCGGCCATCGACCGCCTGAAGGACCAGACCAGCCGCGAACAGGCGACCCTGGCGCTCGCGTACTGCCAGCTTCGGTTGGGGTCACCGGACCTCGCGTCGAGCACGGTCCAACCCGTCACGGAGAGTAAGGACGCCAGCCGCAGGCGACAGGCGCTGCTCCTGCTTGGAACCGCTGAACGCCAGGCCGGACGGGACTCGGCGGCCCTGGCCGCCTTGTCCGGTGTCCCGGGTTCGCCGGCGCTGGTGCAGCGTACCCTCGCGTATGTCGGCGTTCACGACGAGGCGGCAGCCACGAGCGCCTTCGATTCACTGGTGGCGCTGCGAGACTCGATGCTTCCCTGGGACTCGCTCCTTACGATCACCGGCCGCGCCGATCCCGAGCTCGCCTCACGCCTGACGACGACACTCGCCGGCAGCAAGACGCTCTCGCTGGATCGGTCGATGGCCCTGTCGTTCGCTGATGCCACGCGCCTGGCGTCGGTCGACACCGCCCTGCAGCGCGAGCGATACGCCGACATCATCCAGGTGACGGGATCGGGCGAATTCGCCGATCGCGCCCGGTTCGACATGACCCGGATGCGCATCCGGGCCGCCGACAGCATGGCCGACCTGACCGCGACACTCGCCGCCATGCAGACCATCGCGGCGAGCGACGGAGCGGTGGCAAGCGCCCTGACGCCACTGCGCAACCAGATCCTGCAGCTGCAGCTTCTCATGGACTCCACGGTGCCGGGCGAGCCGACGGGTGACATGCGGCGGTTCCTGGCGGCGGAGTATGCGCGCGATACCCTCGATGCGCGCCGGCTTGCCGGGTCGATCTTCACGAGCATCCCGCAGGGATGGCCCGACTCGCCATATGCTGCAAAGGCTTGGCTCGCCGGGCGACAGTTGACGGGCGATACGACAGGGCCCGATAGCCAGTGGGCATCCAGCCCGTACCTGGCGGTGCTGCGCGGGGAGGAAGGGGCCACGTACGCCCAGCTCGAGGATTCCCTGGCCACCTTTGCCCGCGCCCTCGCCGCCGCGTCGCGCCCCAAGCCGACGCACGGTCCCGGGACGAAACGGGCCGACGGGACCATTGAGCCCGAAGATGCCGACACCCCGGTTCGTCGTCGCCAGCAACGCCCCCGTGCTGCCGCTCCAGCCACTCGCAGCCCAACCGGCGCAACGGGCGCCGCCGCAACTGGAGCTACGGGCGCAGCCACCACGGGCGCCACGGGTGCCACCACCGCCTCACCCCCGCCGTAGTGCAGTTCGCGCGTGAGGTGTTCGGGGCGCGGTTCCAGAATCCCATCGTTCTCGCCGCCGGCACGGCGGGTTACGGCCGCGAACTCGCCGGCGTAATGGAGTTGCAGCGCCTCGGTGGGATTGTCACCAAGGCAGTCTCGCTTGCGCCGCGCGCCGGGAACGCCCCGCCACGCGTAGCGGAGTACCGCGGCGGCATGCTCAACTCGGTCGGGCTGGCCAATCCCGGCCTGGTCGCGGTGCGCGATGACCATCTCCCCTGGCTCGTCGCCAACGCAGGCCCTGCCCGCATCATCGTCAACGTGGTGGGCTTCGAGACCGACGAGTACGCCGGGGTCATCGACGGGCTCGAGGCGGTCGATGGCATCACCGCCTATGAACTGAACCTTTCCTGCCCCAACACCAGCGCCGGCGGCATCGAGTTCGGCGCCGACCCGCGATGCGTGCAGCAGATCCTTGCCGGGTGCCGCGCGCGCACCAAGCGTCCCCTCATCGCCAAGCTTTCTCCGGTGCTCCCCGACATCGGGGGCATGGCGCTGGTCGCGCGCGACGCCGGCGCCGATGGGATCTCCGTCGTAAACACGGTGCCAGGAAGCCTGACGTACGACGACGGGCGGTCGCGGCTGGGTCACGGAGCCGGCGGGGTGAGTGGACCCGCGCTCCTGGCGATCGGCGTGCGGGCCGTGCATCGCGTGCTGGAGCGCACCGGCGGCGCGCCCGTCATTGGAGTCGGAGGCGTGTCCACCGCGGCCGACGCCCGGCAGTACCTCCGGGCCGGGGCGACACTCGTGGCCATCGGTACCGCGGCCCTGGCTGATCCACGGGTTCCCGAGCGAGTCATCGCAGGCCTGGAGCGTGACGGTGCCTGAAATCATCATTGCCCTCGACGTGCCCACCGCCGACGCGGGTTATCGCCTGCTGGATCGCGTGCCCTCGGCGCGCTGGGTCAAGGTGGGATCGGTGCTGTTCACCGCGGCGGGCCCGCCCCTCATCGCGGAGTGTCGCGCACGGGGGCTGCAGGTCTTCCTCGACCTCAAGTGGCACGACATCCCGAACACCGTCGCGGGAGCGGTGCGTTCCGCCCGGGAGTTGCAGGTCTCGATGGCGACGGTCCACACGCTGGGCGGTGGGGAGATGATGGCGGCCGCGTCCGAGGCGTCGGACGGGTCGATGTTGCTGGTCGGGGTAACAGTGCTGACCTCGCACTCGCCGGATTCGTATGCCCTCGCGGTGGGTCGGACGGCAGTCGCGCTCGAGCCCGAGGTGGGCCGCCTCGCAGCCGAGGCCCTTGCCGCCGGCCTGTCCGGCGTGGTCTGCTCCCCCCACGAGGTAAGGACGGTGGCCGGGATCCTGGGCCCGGGGGCCACTATTGTGGTGCCCGGAATCAGGCGTCCCGGCGATGCCGCCGGCGATCAGGCCCGGGCGGCCTCCCCGGAGGACGCCGTACGAGCTGGTGCTACCCACCTCGTCGTGGGCCGCCCCATCCTTCAGGCCCCTGATCCGGCCCGGGTTCTGGACGAGCTGGTGGCGGCTGCGGCAGTGGGCTAACCCGTTCCCTTGCGTCGGGATGCGGCCGATGCTACTTTCTCGAGCTGCGGTCTAAACTGGCCTTTGGGAGAGACTGATCGTGAAGGTTCGTTCGAGTGTCAAACCGATCTGCGAGTTCTGCAAGGTCGTGAAGCGGCAAGGCGTCGTGCGGATCATCTGCAAGCGCAATCCCAAGCACAAGCAGCGGCAAGGCTGAATATGGCACGTATCGCTGGCGTCGATCTTCCGCGCGAGAAGCGCGTTGAAATCGCACTGACATACATCTTCGGCATTGGCCGCTCGACGAGCACCAAGCTCCTGGCCGAAACGGGCGTGAGTCCGGACACGCGGGTGCGCGACCTGACCGACGCGGAAGTTGCGCGCTTGCGCCAGATGATCGAGCGCTCGGTCAAGGTCGAGGGCGCGCTCCGCACCGAGACCGCCATGAACATCAAGCGGCTCATGGACATCGGGAGTTACCGCGGTGTCCGGCATCGTCGTGGGCTCCCGCTGCGCGGACAGCGCACTCATACCAATGCGCGGACCAAGAAGGGCCGTCGCGTTGCCATTGCTGGCAAGAAGAAGGCGACGAAGAAGTAATCCATGACCATACCGACGCAGCCGACCGCGCAGGAACCGGAAGCCGCCGCCGCTGCCGCCGCCCCCAAGGCGTCGGGAGCCAAGCGCTCCAAGAAGGCCGTAGAGTCCGAGGGTATCGCGCACATCTCCGCGACCTTCAACAACGTGCTGATTACGCTCACCGACATGCGTGGCAACACGCTGGCGTGGGGCACGGCAGGCAAGGCCGGGTTCAAGGGCTCGAAGAAGTCCACCCCGTTCGCTGCTACCGTCGCCGCCGAGAACTGTGCGCGTGAGGCCATGAACATGGGCCTGCGCCGGGTTCACGTGCGGGTGCAGGGTCCCGGGAGTGGACGTGAGTCGGCCATCCAGGCGCTCGCGTCGGTCGGACTTCGGGTCGTGTCCATCCGGGATGTCACGCCGATTCCGCACAACGGCTGCCGTCCCCCCAAGAAGCGTCGGGTCTGAGCCATGTCACGCTATACTGGAGCAAGCTGCAAGCTGTGCCGCCGCGAGGGAACCAAGCTGTTCCTCAAGGGCGCCAAGTGCCTCACCGAGAAGTGCCCGGTCGAGCGCCGCGCCTATCCGCCTGGCCAGCATGGCCAGCAGACGCAGGGCCGCGGTCGCAAGACGTCCGAGTACGCCAAGCAGCTGCGTGAGAAGCAGAAGGTGAAGCGGATCTACGGCCTCTCGGAGAGCCAGTTCCGCAACCTGTTCGAGGGCGTTACCCACGAGGCCGGCGTGAAGGGCACGAACCTGCTCATCGCGCTCGAGACTCGCCTCGACAACATCGTGTACCGCCTGGGATTTGCCTCCAGCCGCAAGGCCGCACGCCAGCTCATCGGCCATGGCCATGTGGAAGTGAACGGCAAGCGGGTCGACATCCCGTCGTTCAAGGTTGTCCCCGGGCAGGAAGTCCGCGTCGCCCCGTCGAGTCGCGAGCTGGTGTCGGTCCATATGGCGCAGGAGTACGCGTCGCGTGGCCAGCCGGTCTCCTGGCTCAACATCGACACCGAGAAGGCTTCGGGCCGGCTGCTCGAGCGTCCAACTCGCGAGGCGATCCCGATCAACGCGCAGGAACAGCTGATCGTCGAGCTGTATTCCAAGTGATATCATGAGCATCGATCTTACGGGTCTTGTCCGTCCGCACCTCGTCGAAATGACGAAGCGCGAAGACAATCCAAACGTCGCCGAGTTCCGCCTGCAGCCGCTCGAACGCGGCTTCGGGTACACCCTCGGCAATTCGCTCCGCCGGCTCCTGCTGAGTTCGCTCCGGGGCAGCGCGGTCTGGGCGTTCCGCCTCGATGGCGTCGTGCACGAGCACCAGACGGTGCAGGGCGTGCTCGAGGACGTGCACCAGATCATCCAGCGCCTGAAGGCACTCACGCTCGTCCTCGATCCCGAGGTCGATGAGGCCGTGTTGCACATCAAGCGTGACGGCGCCGGTCCGGTGTACGCCCGCGACATCCAGCCCCATGGCTCGGTGCGCGTCATCAATCCCGACCAGCTCCTCTTCACGCTGCAGGACGACCGCGACGTGAATGCCGAGCTCTATGTGAACAAGGGCCGCGGGTACGTCGAGTCCGAAATGCACCCGGTCGACCGCTCCATGCCGGTGGACGTCGTGCGTATCGACGCGATCTACAACCCGGTGCGTCGCGCCAACTTCATGGTGGCCGAGACCCGCGTCGGTCAGCGCACCGACTACGACCGCCTCACGGTCACCGTCGAGACCAACGGCACCATCTCGCCCGAGGATGCGCTGGCGTACTCCGCCGCCCTCGCGCAGGAGCACTTCCGCTACTTCGTCGAGTTCGGCAAGGTGCCGGCCGCGCGCGAGCCGGTGGCTGAGGGTTCCGTCGCCAGCCAGAGCCTCAAGAACCTGCTGGGCCGGCTCATCGACGACTTCGGTCTCTCGGTGCGCTCGCTCAACTCGCTCAAGAACTCGAACATCCGTACGCTGCGCGACCTGGTCGCGTTCAGCGAGGACGAGCTCCTCAAGGTGAAGAACGTGGGCGAGAAGGCGCTGGCCGAAATTCGCGAGCTGCTCGAGCGCGAGGGCCTGACGTTCTCCCTGCAGTTCGAGGACATCGATGGCGAGCTTCGCGTCCGCAGCAAGTCCGAAGTGTCGGCCGCGCCCGCGGCCGGTGAGGGGGTCTAATGCGGCATCGCGCAAAGGGACGGCAGCTCTCCAGGACCTCAGAGCACCGCAAGGCGCTCCTGCGGAACATGGCGACCAGCCTGTTCACCCACGAGCAGATCGTTACCACCGAAGCGAAGGCCAAGGAGCTCCGGCCGTACGCCGAGCGGCTCATTACCCTCGCCCGCCGCGGCGACCTGCACGCCCGTCGTCAGGCCGAGCAGAAGCTGCGCGACCGCGAGTCGCTCGGGCGCCTCTTCTCCGAGATCGGCCCCCGCTTCGCCAGCCGTCCGGGCGGTTACACCCGCATCTTGAAGCTGGGGCACCGCCCTGGCGATGGCGCTGATCTGGCGCGGATCGAGTTGCTGGCAGAGTGACGGCGACGTTGCTGGCGGTGGCGGAAACGAAGAAGGGGACCCAAGGGTCCCCTTTTTTTGAGCCCGACTGGACCCTACGACGCCTTCTTGACGCGATTACTCTTGAGGCACCGCGTGCAGACGCGCACCCGACGCGGGGCGCCCTCGACCATCACCCGCACCGTCTGCAGGTTGGGGTACCACCGACGCTTCGTCTTGTTCTTGGCGTGGCTGACATTGTTGCCAGTCACCGGACCCTTGGTGCATACCGTGCAGACGCGAGCCATCGGACACCCCTCAAACAAATTGGTCAACAGACGCTGTTCAGTAATCGGAAAGCCTTGAAACCTATCAGGTTTAGCCCTGTGCGACAAGAGGTTGGCTGATGCGCGTACTCGTTACCGGCGCGGGCGGATTCGTGGGTGGTGCCCTCTGCCGGGAGCTGCTGGGGCAGGGGCATCAGGTCATCGGGGCCCTCCGGACCGCCGAAGTCCTGGACGAGGCGCACCGGAGCGGCCTCGGCGGTGTCCAGTGGATCGGGTTCGAGCTCGGCTCGGCGGTGTCTATCGAGGCCGCACTGGACCACGGCCCGGACGCGGTCGTGCACCTGGCCGCAGTCGCGTCGGGAGCGGAGGCGCGACGGGATCCGCTGACGGCCTGGACGACCAACGCCATGGGCACCTGCGCCCTGGTCTATGAAATCGAGCGCCTGCGCCCCGGGATCCGGGTCGTGTTCGCATCGACGGGCGAGGTATACGGCCGCGGGTACGCGCGCCCCATCCGCGAGAGTGACCCGACCGCACCATGCTCGCCGTATGCCGCCTCCAAGCTTGCGGCGGAGCTGGCGCTGCAGGAATCGCATCGCCGCTCGGGGTTCAACGGCGTCATTGCACGATGCTTCCAGCAGACGGGCCCGGGCCAGCGCGAAGCGTTTGTGGTACCGGCACTCGCACAGCGAGTGCTCGCGGCCAGGCGGTCCGGGGTGCGAACCATCCCGGCTGGAAACCTGACGCCGGTCCGCGAGCTGACGGATGTGCGCGACGTGGCGCGCGCGCTGACGCTGCTACTAGGCCGGGGCGAGGCGGGGGCGGTCTACAATGTCGCGAGTGGCCGGGGCGTCTCGCTGCAGGAGCTGCTCAGGCGCATCGCGCTGGCCGCGGGATGGGAGGTCGAATCGGTGGTCGATCCCGCACTGTTCCGGCCGGCCGACCTCGAGTACCTGGTGGGCGACGGCAGCCGACTGGCCGCGCTCGGGTGGACACCGCAATTCGAACTCGACCAGACGCTG
>Ga0302323_100002131_pt1 | contig 16095 bp, 14 predicted proteins | sample Fen_T0_3_FD_201950 | JGI IMG/M metagenome (GOLD analysis project Ga0302323, IMG submission 201950) | Peat permafrost microbial communities from Stordalen Mire near Abisko, Sweden - Fen_T0_3 | ecosystem: Environmental > Terrestrial > Soil > Wetlands > Permafrost | place: Sweden: Abisko... | reverse complement strand
GCTGATCGAGGCGGCGCGCAAGATGGGCTTTACCGGCCTGAACATCACCCACCCCTGCAAGCAGGCGGTGATTCCGCTGCTCGATGACCTGTCCGACGACGCGCGCGCCATCGGCGCGGTCAACACGGTGGTGTTCAAGGGTGGGCGCATGACAGGCCACAACACCGACTGGTCCGGTTTCGCGGCCTCGTTCCGGCGCGGCCTGCCGGACGCGCCGCTCGGCCGGGTGGTGCTGGTGGGGGCCGGCGGCGCCGGCGCGGCGGCGGCGCACGCGATCCTGCATCTGGGCGCGCAGGCGCTGCATGTGGTCGACACCGACCTGGCGCGCGCGCAGGCGCTGGCGGAGGCCCTGGCGGCGCGTTTCACCCAGGCCCGGACAAGTGCCGGCACCGACGCGGTGCTTGCATTGCAACAGGCCGATGGCCTGATCCACGCCACGCCTACCGGCATGGCCAAGCATCCGGGCATGCCGGTCCCGGCAATCGCGCTGGGGAACCGACCCTGGGTGGCCGAGATCGTCTATTTCCCCCTCGAAACCGAACTTCTGAAGGCGGCGCGGCGTATCGGTTGCCGCACGGTGGACGGCGGCGGCATGGCGGTCTGGCAGGCTGTGGGGGCGTTCGAGCTGTTCACCGGCCTCAAACCTGATGCCGCACGCATGGAAGCGCATTTTCTGCGCCTGCTGGACAATAGCGCCAGCGCGGCCAGCGAATAAGCGGCGCCGCTCCAACCATCCGAAACCGGAAACGATGAGCGAAGCACCCATACTGGAAGCGGCGACGCAAGCGACGGCGAGTACCGAGGCCGAGCGCTCGATCGCCGACATCCTCGCGGTGGCGACCAGCGAGTTCGCCGAAAAGGGCCTGTCCGGCGCGCGCATCGACGAAATCGCCGAGCGCACCCGCACCAGCAAGCGCATGATTTATTACTACTTCAAGAGCAAGGAAGGCCTGTACGTGGCCGTGCTCGAGGAAGCGTACCGGAAGATTCGCGCCATCGAAGCGCATCTGGATCTCGAGCACTTGGCGCCGCGCGAGGCCTTGCGGGCGCTGGTTGCCTTTACGTTCGACTACCAGCGCGCCAATCCGGATTTCATCCGCCTGGTGATGAACGAGAACATGCACAAGGGCGAGTACCTGAAGCAGTCCGCCAATATCCGCGCCCTCAACGCCCCGGCGATCGACGCGCTGCGCGACATCTACCGGCGCGGCCTGGAGGCCGGCGATTTCCGTCCCGGCCTGGACCCGCTGGACCTGCATACCTCGATCAGCGCGCTGTCGTTTTTCAATGTCTCCAACCAGCATACGTTCTCGATGATCTTCGACTACGACGTCACCGCCGAAGAACACGTCGCGCTGCGCCGCAAGAATGTCGAGGACATGGTGCTGGGTTATGTGCTCAAGCAAAACAGCTTTTCCTGAACAACCGTTCCCCGCGAGGTGCGTCCCATGAGCATCAACGAATCCCTGCCCGAGCCGCTCAACCCGCTGGGCATAGACGGCATCGAGTTTGTCGAATACGCGACCCGCGAGCCGCTCAGGTTCGGCGCCGTGCTGGAAATGCTCGGCTTCGCCCTCGTGGCGCGGCATCGGTCCCGGGAAGTGCTGCTGTACCGCCAGGGCGGGATGAACGTGATCGTCAATGCCGACGCCGCGGTGACTGGCGAACCCGCGCCGCCGGCCCTGATGGCCCTGGCCCTGCGGGTGCGCGATGCCTCCTACGCCTACCGTCATACGGTGGACCTGGGCGCCTGGCCGATCCCGACCCGCGCCGGGGCGATGGAACTGAACATTCCCGGCATCCACGCGGTGGGCGAATCCATCATCTACTTCGTCGACCGCTACCAGGACTTCTCGATCTACGACGTCGATTTCAAGTTCCTGCCCGGCGCCGACCATCATCCGCCGGCCCTGGCCGGGTTGCATTTCTTCGGCGTGGTCCAGGCCATAGGCGCGGGCCGCACCGACGAGTGGCTCGATTTCTACGGCCACCTGCTGGGCTTCCGCCCGCTGCCCGAAGGCCAGTACTTCGGCATCCTGCCCAAGGGCATGCTGCTCGAGAGCCCGTGCAAGAAGTTCTATCTGCAACTGATAGAGCCGCCGCCCGGCTCGGAGGACATCGTCTGGGACGAGGAATGGCTGCGCCTGGGCCTGGGCGCGCCCGATGTGCTGGCCGCCACCCGCCTGCTGCGCGAGCGCGGCGTGGTGTTCGTCGACCGCGAGAGCCTGCACACCAGCGAGAAGGGCGCGCTGACCCAGTTCTACCTGGACGGCGTGGCCTTCGAGTTCGTCCATAGCCACCTGGTGCAGCCATGAATCTGGACCATTTCGGGATGGACACCATCACCCTGGCAGGCCCGCTGGAGGCCAAGCTGCGCGCGGTGCGCGCCGCCGGCTTCACCCAGATCATGCTGATGGCGCGCGACCTGGTGGGGCACCCGGACGGCTTCGACGCGGCGGTCCGGGCCGTGAAGGCAAGCGGCCTGCGGGTCACCGGCTTCCAGGTGATGCGCGACTACGAGGGGCTCACCGGCACCCTGCACAACTACAAGGTGGACGTGGTCAAGTCCATGCTCAAGATGGCGCAGGCGGTCGGTGCGCCCATGCTGCTGGTTTGTTCTTCCAGCATGCCGCACGCCACCGGCGAGCGCGAACGCATCGTCAAAGACCTGCAGGCCCTGGCCATGCTGGCGTTGCCGCTGAACATCCGCATCGGCTACGAGGCGCTCTCCTGGGGGCGCCACGTCAACCTGTATCCGCAATCCTGGGAAATCGTCGCGCAGGCGGACCGGGTCAACCTGGGCGTGGTGATCGATTCCTTCCACATCCTGGCCAACCGCAGCACCCTGGATGAGATCGACGAGATCGACGCGCGCAAGATCATCCTGGTGCAGCTCTCCGACTTCATGTGGGAGCGCATCGAGGGTCCGGAGCAGCGCATCGAGACCGCGCGCCACCTGCGGGTGTTCCCCGGCGAGGGCGTGCACAGCGCCGAGCTGGCCGACCTGGTTCGGCGCCTGGACCGGATCGGCTACCGCGGCGACTACAGCTTCGAAGTGATGAACGACGACTACCAGAACATGCCGCTGGAGACCGCGGCGGCACGGGCGCGCGCATCGGCCAAGTGGGTCACCGACCAGGTATTGCGGCGCAGCCTGCCGGTGCGCGAGCAGCGTCCGGCGTTCGATCATAGAACCGGCGGCGCCAGCACGATAGCGCGCCCGGGGCTATCATAGCCGCCGTTCGAAACGCACTTCTTTCGCCGCCGTGGCTCTAGACAGGCCCGCAGACCGCTTGCTTTTTCACGCGTTGTTCCCATTCCAGACGAGCAGACCCTCATGCCCAACATCATCTATCGCAAGGAGCCGGCAGGGGTGCACCCGCCGCTCGATTCGCCGGCCTATGGCAGCACCGTGCTGCGCCACCCCAAGCAGCCGCTGCTGGCGGTGCCGCAGGCGGCCACCGAGTTGTCCGCGCCGCGTTTTGACGAAACCCTCTACTACCCGCACCACGACGACCTGACCAAGCAATGCGCCGGCGAGCCGCTGGGGGAGCGCATCATCGTCACCGGGCGGGTGCTGGATGAAAACGGCGACGCCCTGCCCAACACCCTGGTCGAGCTCTGGCAGTGCAACTCCGCCGGCCGCTATCACCACGACGTCGACCAGCACGACGCGCCGCTGGACCCCAACTTCAAGGGCGGCGGGCGGGTGCTGACCAACGAAAAAGGCGAGTACCGCTACACCACCATCAAGCCCGGCTCCTACCCCTGGCGCAACCACCCGAACGCCTGGCGTCCGGCGCACATCCATTTTTCGATTTTCGGCAAGAGCATGCTGCAGCGCCTGATCACCCAGATGTATTTTCCCGGCGATCCGCTGCTCGGCTACGACCCGATCTTCAACACCATCCCGAGCGAAAAGGCCCGCGAGCGTCTGATCTCGCGCTTCGACCTCTCGGTCACCGTGCCCGAGTTCGCCCTGGGTTACCGTTTCGACATCGTGCTGCGTGGCTCCGAAGCCACGCCGGCCAACTAAGACAACTGAGGGGGGCATGATGAGCGACAGCAAAGTGGGCCTGACCAGTTCGCAGACCATAGGCCCGTTTTTCAAGTACGGCCTGGCCTGGCAAGACGGCGAGCAGGCGTTCCCCGAAGGCGCGACCGGCACGGCCATCGAAATTTCCGGCACTCTGGTTGACGGCGCCGGCAAGCCGATCAGCGATGCGATGATCGAGTTCTGGCAGGCCGACGCAACAGGCAACTTCGGAGGCCCGACCCAGGGCTCCTGCGCCGGGTTCGCGCGGGCCTATACAAACCCCCAAGGTGGCTTCGTGCTGCGCACCCGCAAGCCCGGGCCGGTGGCCGGAGCCGATGGCAAGCTGCAGGCGCCGCACATCCTGGTCTGCCTGTTTTCGCGCGGCATGCTCAAGCACCTGTTCACCCACATCTACTTCGGCGACGAGCCGGCCAACGGCCAGGACCCGGTGCTCAGGGCCGCTGGCGCGCGCGCCGAGACCCTGATCGCGCGCCCGGCCGGCGCCGGCAAGTACGCCTGGGACATGGTGCTGCAGGGCGAACGCGAAACCGTATTCCTCGATCTCTGAGGACCGGACCATGAGCCGGCTGCAGGACCGCCTGTTCGGCGCCGAGGGCATCGGCGCCTGCTTCAGCGATCAGGCGCTGCTCACGGCGATGGTCGAGTTCGAGCGCGAGCTGGCGCAGGCGCAGGCCGAGGCGGGGGTGATCCCGCATGCGGTCGCCAAGGCGATCGCCCAGGCCTGCTCCGGCGTGCAGTTCGATCCCGACGCCCTGGGCCAGGAAGCGCGAGGGGCCGGGACCCTCACCATCCCTTTTGTCAAGTCGCTCACCGCGCAGGTTGCCGCGCTGGATCCCGAGGCGGCGCGCTATGTGCACTGGGGCTCGACCAGCCAGGACGTGGTCGATACCGCGCTGGCCCTGCAGGTGCGACGCGCCGCGCGCCTGCTGCGCGCCGACCTGCTGCGCCTGGGCGACGCGGTGGCGACCCTGGCCGATACCCATCTGAACACGCCGATGGCCGGCCGCACCCTGCTGCAGGCGGCCACGCCCATCACCTTCGGCTGGAAGGCAGCCACCTGGCTGACCCAGCTCACCCGCAGCCTGGAGCATTTCGATGCGGTTGCCCTGGAGGCGGCCAGCCTGCAGTTCGGCGGCGCCAGCGGCGTGCTGTCGGCGTTGGGCACGCAGGGCTGGGAAGTGGCGAACATCCTGGCGCGCCGGCTGCAGTTGCGTTTGCCCGACAGTTCCTGGCACAGCACCCGCGACGCGATCGCGCGTCTGGGTTCCGAATTGGCCATCCTCTGCGGCGGCGCCGGCAAGATTGCCCGCGACATCACGCTGATGATGCAAAGCGAAGTCGCGGAGGTATTCGAGCCGGCCGCCGGCGGCTCCTCGGCCATGCCGCACAAGCGCAACCCGGTGGGCAGCGTGTTCGCCCTCGAGGCGGCGCAGCGCGCCCCCGGCCTGGCCGCGACCCTGCTGGGCCAGCTCACCGCCGAGCACGAGCGCGGCCTGGGTCAATGGCAAAGCCAGTGGTGGACCGTGGCCGAGCTGTTCGGCGCGGCTGGCAGCGGGGTGCAGGCGATGGCCGCGGTGTGCGCCGGCCTGCGCGTCGACAGCGCTGCCATGCTTGCCAATATGGAGCGCACGCGCGGCTTCCTGTACGCCGAGGCCTTGTCGGTGGCCCTGGCCGCCCGCCTGGGCAAGACCGACGCGCACCGCCTGACCCAGGCGCTGTGCGAAAAGGCGGCGGCCAGCGGCGAGCATTTGCGCGAAGTGGCGGCGCAGGACGAGCAGGCCCGCGCCGTGCTCAGCGGCGCCGGCCTGGTGGCCCTGTTCGAGCCGGCCAACTCGCTGGGCGCCGCCCCCGAAATGACCGAATGGGCGATCGCCGCCTGGCGCGCCCTGCGCGACAAATCCTGAACCTGGAGCAACAAGATGCCTTTTGTAAATATCGATGGTGTGCGTATTTACTGGCGCGCCGACGGCCGCGCCGACCGGCCGGCGCTGTTGCTCGGCAATTCGCTGGGCACTGACCATGCGTTGTGGGACGCGGTCATGCCCACCTTGATGGAACGCTTCCGGGTGCTGCGCTACGACATGCGCGGCCACGGTGCCTCCGACGCGCCGGCCGGTGACTACAGCATAGCCCGCCTCGGGCGCGACGCGCTGGCGGTGGCCGACGCCGCCGGTGCCACCCATTTCTCCTGGGCCGGCATTTCTCTCGGCGGCATGGTCGGCATGTGGCTGGGCGTAAACGCGCCGCAGCGCGTGACCAAACTGGTGCTCTCGAACACCGGCGCGAAGCTGGACCCGCAAATCTGGGCCGACCGTATCGAGAAAATCAAGGCCCAGGGCATGGGCGCGATTGTCGACGCGGTGATGCAGCGCTTTTTCACCGCCGCCTATATCGAGCGCGGCGACGCGCGCTATGCCACGGTGCGCAACACCTTCCTCAGCCTGAATGCCGGCGGCTACTGCGGCTGCTGCGCGGCGATCCGCGACATGGACCAGAGCGAAACCATCAAGCGCATCACGGCGTCGACACTGGTGATCACCGGCACACACGACCTGGCCACCCCCGCGCCGCTGGGGCAGGCGATTGCCGCGGCAATACCCGGCGCGCGCCACGCGAGCCTGCCGGTGGCGCACCTGCCGCACCTGGAATCCTCGCGCGCCTTTTGTGACCTGGTGGTGGGTTTCCTGCTCGACCTGGGCGCGCCCAAGACCGAGCAGCAGCGCTACGAACTGGGCCTGGAACGGCGCAAGGAGATACTCGGCCGCGAGTACGTCGAGGCGCGGGTCAGGAACGTCAATCCCTTCACCGCCGAATTCCAGAACCTGATCACCCGCTATGCCTGGGGCGAGATCTGGACCCGCACCGCTTTCGACGACCGCACGCGCCGCCTGCTGGTGCTGGCTATGACCGCCGCGCTGGGGCGCTGGGAAGAGTACCGCCTGCACATCAACGCGGGCCTGAAGGCGGAACTCACGCCGCAGGACATCAAGGAACTACTGCTGCAGACCGCCATTTATTGCGGCGTGCCGGCAGCCAACACCGGCTTTCACCACGCGCAGGAGTATCTGCCCAAGGAGTAGTCAGGCCGGCGAATGCGGTGCGGCAGTCCTTGCGCTGACGCTCGCGCGTGGCGATACGTTTATGCTGCGGCGTGTCCGCCGTGCCAGGTTGTACGCCTAACCTGTCGCGTAGCCGTGGTACAAGGTTGTGCGATTACGCTACCGCTTCCGCGAAACTGCCGTCCCGCGTTGTACGCCTACGCTGCTGAGTATCCGTATAGCCGCGCCGGGTTGTGCACCAGTACCTGCTCGCGCAATTTCTCGTCAGGCGCCCAGGCGGCAAGGCAGTCGGCGAGGTCGCCGTCGTTCGGCATGGCTCCCTTGACCATCACGTGCGGCCAGTCGCTGCCCCAGATCAATTGTTTGGGGGCGGCGGCCAGCAGGGCGTGCGCGAACGGCGTCACGTCGGGATAGGGCAGGGTGCCGGTGGAGATGCGGTAGGGCCCGGTGAGCTTGACCCAGGCGCGCCCCGTCTTCAGGAGGCGCTGCAGCGCCAGGAAGCCGGGCGCCTGCAAGCCCTGGTCGGTGCGCATATAGCCCAGGTGGCCGAACACCACCTCGACCGGAAAGTCCTTGAGCAGCACGTCGAGGTCCGGGAATTCGTCCACATGCATCAGGAACTCCAGGTGCCAGCCCAGGTGCTTGATGCGCTCGGCCAGCGCGCCCAGCAGGTCCATCGGCAGGCGTCCCTTGCCTTCCTTGACGTCGACGATATTGCAACGTACGCCGCGTACGCCCAGTTGATGCATGCGCTCCAGTTCCGCGCTGGAGATGTCCGGCGCGATCACCGCCACGCCGCGCAGGTGCACCGGGTCGGCCGCGAGTGCGTCCAGCATCGCCGTGTTATCGGTGCCATAGACGCTGGGCTGCACGAGCACCGCGCGTGCCACCCCCAGGGTGTCGAGCATGTGGCGATACGCCGGCATCAGCGCGTCCGGCGGGGTGTAGACGCGCTCGGGCGAATAGGGGTAGCGCGCAGCGGGCCCGCAGATGTGGGCATGGGTGTCGCAACTGAGCGCCGGCAACTCGAAGGCGGGAGCGCGTGGCTGTGGATCGGGGGCGGCGCAAAGCGGGGCGGAGGGGCTGGCGGAATCGGACATGGGAGGCAGGGCCGGAAGCTTGAATGCGGCCGATGATACGGACCTCGCTTGCGCGCGGCAACCGCTCGAATCGCTTCAGACGCATAAGCTCCCGGATTCATGCAAGCAGGCCGATAAAGCAGGTGAAGCCTGTATCGACTGCGCCTAGCCCGCGAGCTGGGTTTCGATCCCGAAGGGCACCGGCTCGTAGGGATGGGCGGCGAGCAGATCCTCATCGATGCTCAGCCCCAATCCAGGCTCGGTCGGCACACTGAACGCGCCGTCGACCAATGCCGGGTGGCCGCCCGCGACCAGGTCGAAATACAGCGGGCTTTCGCCGAACTGGAACTCCAGCAGGTCGCAATCGGGGACGGCCGCCGCCAGGTGCACACTATACGTCGTGCATATCGGCCCGGTCGGGTTGTGCGGCGAAAACAGCACCCCGCTTTGCGCGGCCGCCTCGGCAATGGCGAGCATCTCGCGCGGACCGCCGCAGTACTTGACGTCCGGCATCACCGCGTCGACGATGCCGGCGTCGAATATGGCCTGGAAGGCGGCCACGCCGACCTGGGTCTCGGCGGCGGCGACGCGCGTGCCGACAGCATTGGCGGCGGCGCGGATGCGCCGGTAGGCCGGCCAGTGTTCGGGCGCTTCGCTCATGGGACATTCGAACCAGAACAAATTGGCCGGTGCCAGCGCGCGCAGTGTGTCCAGCGCGCGTGCCTCGTCGAAGCGCCAGTGGCAATCGACCATCAGACGGGCGTCCCGGCCGACTGCATCGCGCAGGGCCAGCACGCAGTCGATGCCGGCGGCGATCCGGGCCTGGCCTTCCGCACTAGCGCAGTTGGCCGGGGTCACGCCGTCAAATGGCGCGGCCTTGAAGGCATGGAACCCGGCGGCCATGGCTGCGCTGGCGATGGCCGCGAAGCCTGCCGGACTGCGCTCGGTGGTGGCGCGGTTGACGTTGGCGTAGAGGGGCACGGTGGCGCGCTGCTGCGTGCACAGCAGGGCCCAAAGCGGAATGCTGTTGCTTTCGGCTTCGATCGCGGCGAGGGCCTGCTGCAAACCGCTGGTCACCGCGTTGGCCACCAGTCCGCCGGGGGAACGGGGTGCGGGTCTGAGCCTGGATTGCGCCTCGGAGAGTTCCAGCCCGGTCAGTTCCAGGGCGCGCAGGTCGGTGGCGGCAAGCAGCAAGGGCTCCCAACCATTCAGCGACATTTCACCCCAGCCGGTCAGGCCGGCATCGGTCTCGACGCGGACCAGGCTCCAGTTGGTCCTGGGGGAGACATTGAAAACTGCCGCGCTGATGGCCTCGATGCGCATGGCGCTGGGGCTGCACGCTCAGTGCAGCGAACAACCGCTCCCGCAGACGTGGCCGCAGGCGCCGACCTGTGAATCGGACTGCTGCGCAGCAGAACCGCTGCCGCCACCGCTGACGCCGGGCGCGAACACCGACAACTGCTTGGCCAGGTAAGACCCGCCGCAGGCCGGGCACACCGGCTGGGTGCCGGAGCGCACCAGGGTTTCAAACTGCTTGCCGCAATCGCTGCATTTGTATTCAAAGATCGGCATTGCGTAACTCCCGGGCTCGCTAAGACTGGAACATAGCCATTCTAGCGCGGAAGGACCGCGCCCGGCTTCGGGGGATCAAAAGGGGGCTTGCCCCCTTTTTCAACAAGCTCTAGCGCGGAAGGACCGCGCCCGGCTTCGGGGGATCAAAAGGGGGCTTGCCCCCTTTTTCAACAAGCTCTAGCGCGGAAGGAGCGCACCTGGCTTCGGGAGATCAACATGGTGCGAGCTGCGCTACCCCGGGTTTCGTGGAAACTCTTAAAGGTAGACTGCACTACCCCGCGACTCGTGGACACAATAATCGCGCCTGATTATTGAAACCATGATGCCCCGACGCCTCGGTTACTTGATGGTCCCCGAGAAATCGTAATACCACACCGGCAAGCCCTCGTGCCCGTTTTTCATCGCGAAGCGGTAGGACAAAGATTTCGCCTTGAAGAATTCGTCGCAGGCCTGCCGTACGCCGGGCCAGCCGATGTCGTCGCCGCAGATCACGCCGCGGCGGTGGTTGACCTTGTTCCACCACAGGCCCAGGTCCTGGAGCACGGCTTCGTAGGAGTGGTCGCCGTCGACGTAGATCAGGTCGATGGACTGGTCGGGGATGCGCGCGGCAGCGGCGGCGGATTTTTCGCGGATCAGGGCGGCGCGTTTGCCGAATTTGCGCAGGTTGGCGGCTACGGCTTCGTAGAGGCGGTCGAGGCCGCGCTGGTTGTCGGTCTCGTTGAACAGGCGCTTGGACTCGGCGATCAGGCCGGTGTCGGGCCAGCCGGCGGCGGAGTAGGGGTCGACGCCGATGTAGCTTGCTTTCGGCACCGTGTCCAGGAGGAATTCGGCGTGGTAGCCGTAGGCGACGCCGATCTCCACCAGGCTCCTGGCGCCGACCAGATTGGCCAGATTGCTCACCAGCCCGTAAGCGTCAACCCAGGTGCAGGTGACCCGGTGATCATCGAGAAGCTCGCAGTCCCGATTGGCATTTGAAAACATGGTCAAGAAAACAACTCGCGGGCTGAAGGGGAGATGTGAGTATAACCGCGGCCCGATTATTCCATCCGCAGGTTGTTGCGCGCCACCACTGCGGGCCAGCGCGGCTTCCTGCGCCGGCAGCACCCCGAAAACCCTTCGCGATTTCCATGGAATTCGTGAGGAAACCGCGGGGGCGGTTCCCCTTTTTCAACAAGGCCGTGCACGGATGACGGCGCCCGGCTTTCGCCTGTCAAAATGGGGCTGCTGCCCCGATTCGAGCCCCGATTCAAAAACTCTCAGCGCGGATAGACCGCGCCCAGCACCCGTGGCCCGGCCGCGCCGGTCACGCTGGCCAGGTTCCCAGGTGCGGCGCTCAGGGTTTGCCGGGCCAACCAGGCGAAGGCCAGGGCTTCGACCCAGTCGGGCGCGACGCCCAGCGCATCGGTGCCTTGCCAGCGGCAGCCCGGTGCGAGCGCGGCCAAGCGCGCCTGCAGGGTGTTGTTGTGCACCCCGCCGCCGCAGACAAAGATTTCGACGGCCTGATCACCGACGCTGCTGCGTATCGCCGTGACAATGCTGGCGGCAGTCAACTCGCACAGGGTGGCCTGGACGTCCGCAAGGGCGTATCCGCCGGTATGGGCGGCGAGCCAATCCGGGTTGAACAGGTCGCGGCCGGTGCTTTTTGGCGCCGGCAGGGCGAAGTAAGGCTCGGCAAGCATGCGCGCTAGCAGGTCCGGCAGCACTTGGCCGCTGGCCGCCCAGGCGCCGCCGGCATCGTGGGATTTTCCCTGGTGAGTGGCGATCCACAGGTCCATCAGCACGTTGCCTGGGCCGGTGTCGAAGCCCAGTACGCTGCCGTCGGGGTTGAGTAAGGTGATATTGGCGATGCCGCCTATGTTGACGATCACCCGGGTCTGGCCGGCGGCGCCGAACACGGCACGGTGAAACGCCGGCACCAGGGGCGCGCCCTGGCCGCCGGCGGCGATGTCACGGGCGCGAAAATCGGCCACCACGGCGACACCGGTCAGCTCGGCAAGCAGGGCAGGGTTGTTCAGTTGGAGGGTGAAACCGAGTTCCGGGCGGTGGCGGATGGTCTGGCCGTGGGCGCCGAGGGCGGCGACGGCGGACGCATCGACACCCGCCTGGGCCAGAACTGCGGCGACGGCCGCCGCGTAGGCGCGGGTCAGGGCGTTGCCGGCCAGGGCAGCGCGTTCCAGTTCGTTATGCACCGGTGACTGCAGGGCCAGGAGTTCGGTGCGCAAGTCCGCCGCGAAGGGGGCGAAATGTGTGGCCAGGGTGCGCGGCGCGCCACCCGAGAAATCGGCCAGCGCGGCATCGACCCCGTCCAGGCTGGTGCCGGACATCAGGCCGATATAAAGAGGGGAAGTCAAATGCGACACGGGCCGCTCGCGCGGCCCGTCCGAGTACCAGTGGGCTGTTGGCAGTTACCGAACGTAGTCATACGTAGTCAGATGACGCACCGCGATCGAATCGCAACAGCCCCGAAATTCGGGGGATTCAAAGGGGGGCTTGCCCCCTTTTTCAAGATCCTAGTCGAGAGACGCGTACTGCCGGACTTCGCGACTCAGGGCCAGGCGCTCCATCAGCGGGCCGGCCTTGCGCTTGAAGTCGGCCAGTTGCTTGCCTTCCAGCGGGAAGGCCTGTGGCAGGGCCACGGTCAGGGGGTTGACCGGCACGTCGGCGACGCGGAATTCGTAGTGCAGGTGCGGGCCGGTGGCCCAGCCGGTCATGCCGACAAAGCCGATCACGTCGCCCTGCGAGACCCGGGCGCCCTTGACCATGCCGGGCACGAAGGCGCTCATGTGGCCGTACAGGGTGGAAAACTGGCCCTGGTGGCGCACCACGACGACGTTGCCGTAGCCGCTTTGCTGGCCGATGAAGGAGATGATGCCGTCGGCGGTGGTGCGGATGTGGGTGCCGGTGGGGGCGCCGTAGTCCACGCCGGTGTGCTGGCGCCAGGTATTCTGGATCGGGTGCATGCGGCCGCCGAAGCCGGAGGTAATGCGCGAGAATTCCAGCGGCGAGCGCAGGAAGGCCTTGCGCAGGGTATTGCCGTCCGGGGTGTAGTAGCCGGAAGTGGGCTGCTCGTCGGAGCCCGCCTTGGCAGCGCCGCTCTCATACCAGACCGCGGCGAAGGACTTGCTGTTGTTGACGAATTCGACCGCCAGCACGCGGCCGGCCTGGACGAATTCGCCTTCGTTGTAGAGCATCTCGTAGACCACGTTGAAGCGGTCGCCCTTGCGGATGTCCTTGTGGAAGTCGACGTCGGCCGAGAAGATCTCGGCGATCTGGGTGGTCACGGCATCCGGCAGGCCGACGGCATCGGCGGCGCCGAACAGGGAATTGCGGATTTCCCCGCTTTTCATCGCCACCCGGCGCTCCAGCGCCAGTTCGGATTTGGTGGTCTTGAACTCCACGCCGCTGCGCTCGACCGTGACGATCTCGGTGGGTGAGAGGTGGTAGGAGAGCGACACCAGTTCGCCGTCGCTGCCGGTTTCGGAGCGGAAGCTGCGGCCCGGGCGCAGGTTGCTGCTGATCACACGGGAGTCGCCGCCGCTGCGCAGGTACTTGAAGGCTTCCGGATCGTTGACCCCCAGGCGCGAGAGCAGGGAGCCCAGGGTGTCGCCGCGCTGCACTTTTTCTTCATGGAAAATGCCGCGGCCGGCCTGATCCATGCTGGCAACCTGGACATTGGCCAGGGGCAGGGTCAGGCTGATCGGGGTGGTGGGGACGGAATCGGGTCCGGCAGCGCCCAAAGTGGCGAAGGCGGCGCCGGAAGCGGCCAGGGCGATGACGCCGAAACGCAACTGACGTTTCTGTTTCGGGCTCAGGAGGGCTAAAATTGGTTTTTTCACGCGATAGGTATCTTTATATAGTCCGAGGAGGTGATCGCGCCTCTTCGGTTTATAAGAGGTTTTTCCGGGCGCGTGATAAATGTCACAAAACCACAAGTCCGGCGCAGTATACCAAAATTGTCACAAATGCCAGCCCGTCCCCCAAAGTCGCCCCAAACATGATCCAGAACGCTTTTGACACCCTCAAGGAACGCGGCTTTATTGCCCAGACCAACGACGAGGCCGCAATCCGCGCGGCATTCGGCGCCAAGCAACTGACCTACTACATAGGCTTTGATCCAACCGCCAATTCACTGCATTGTGGCAGCCTTGTACCCATTATGTCAATGGCATATTTGCAGCGCGCCGGCCACAAGCCCCTGGGTCTGATCGGCGGCGGCACGGCCATGGTAGGCGACCCCTCGGGCAAGACCGAGATGCGCCAAATGCTCTCATTTGAGGAGATCTCCGCCAATGGCGATGGCATCCTCGGCCAGTTGCGGCGTTATTTGCAGCTCGACAACAACGCCGGCATGTCCGCGAACAACGCCGACTGGCTGATGAAACTCAATTACATCGAGTTTTTGCGCGACATCGGCCGTTACTTCCGGGTCAATGAAATGATCCGTGCGGAAGCGTACAGAGCCCGGCTGGAGCGGGAGGAAGGCCTCTCCTTCATCGAGTTCAACTACCAGTTGCTGCAGGCCTACGACTTCCTGCAACTCTACGAGCGCCACGGCTGCATCCTGCAAATGGGCGGCGACGACCAGTGGAGCAACATCCTGGCCGGCACCGACCTGATCCGCCGCAAGCATCAGAAGCAGGCCTATTGCATCACCTTCCCGCTGCTGACCACCGCGCGCGGCGAAAAAATGGGCAAGACCGCTGCCGGCGCGATCTGGCTGGACCCGGCGCGCACCAGCCCGTACGAGTTCTACCAGTACTGGATCAACACCGACGACCGCGACGTGCGCAAATTCCTGGCGCTGTTCACCTTCCTGCCGATGACCGAGGTCGAACGCCTGGGCGCTCTCCAGGGAGCCGAACTGAACGCCGCGAAGGAAGTGCTCGCTTACGAGGCAACCAGCCTGTGTCACGGGGAAGGCGCGGCCAACGAAGCGCGCTCGGCGGCGCGTGCGGCGTTCCATGGCGGCGGCGACCTGTCGGCCATGCCGTCCACCAGCATCGCCCTGGGGCGCCTGCAGGACGGCATTGGCCTGCTGGACCTGTTTGTCGAAACCGGTCTCACCGAATCCAAGGGCGACGCGCGGCGCCTGGTGCAGCAAGGCGGTGCCTATGTCAACGATGTGGTCATTGCCGATGCCCAGGCGCGGGTCTCGGCGGCCGACCTCAGGGATGGCGCGGTGATGCTGCGCGCCGGCAAGAAAAAATACCACCGCGTGCTTGCCGGCTGAACCGGCAAGCCGCCTAAACACCAATCCACATACATATACGTACACATAGACCTGGATGCATGGCCGGCTTGGCCGGCGCCCAGCGGCCAGGAGGAAATCCGCCCTATGATCAGTGCCGAACAAAACGATTTGATGACCCGGGTCGGGCGCCAGGCGCCGGCTGGCAAGCTGCTGCGCCAGTACTGGCAGCCGGTCGCCCTGGTCGACGAACTGCAGGCGCCGCGCCCGATCAAGGCGGTGCGCCTGATGGGCGAGGACTACGTGGTGTTCCGCGACGAGTCCGGACGCTACGGCATGCTGGACCGGGATTGCCCACACCGCAACGCCGACCTGGCCTTCGGCCGGCTCGAAGACGGGGGCCTGCGCTGCGCCTTTCACGGCTGGCTGTTCGACGTCCACGGCCAGTGCCTGGAAACCCCGGCCGAGCCGGCTGCTAGCCGCCTGTGCAGCAAGATCCGCCAGAAGTCCTATCCGGTGGTGGAAAAAAGCGGCCTGCTGTTCGCCTATGTCGGCGCCGGCGAGCCGCCGGCCTTTCCACAGTTCGACTGCTTCATCGCTCCGGACCAGTACACCTTCGCCTTCAAGGGACACATCGAGTGCAACTGGCTGCAGGCGCTGGAAGTTGGCATCGATCCGGCCCACGCCTCCTACCTGCACCGCTTTTTCGAGGACGAGGACACCTCCGGCAGCTACGGCCGGCAGTTCCGCGGCGCCACCGCCGACTCCGACATGCCGATCACCAAGGTGCTGCGCGAGTTCGGCCAGCCGGAAATCCGCCTCGAATCCACCCCCTACGGCATGCGCCTGATCGCCCTGCGGCGGATCAGCGACGAGCGCACCCATACCCGGGTCACCAATCTGGTCTTTCCCCAGGCCTTCGTGATCCCGATGAGTGCGGACATGACCATTTCGCAGTGGCATGTGCCGGTGGACGACACCCATTGTTATTGGTACGCCATATTCACCAGCTTCGGCGCCCCGGTGGACAAGGCGAAAATGCGCGAGCAGCGCCTGGCCACCTACACCCTGCCCGACTACCTGCCGCGCTACAACCGCGCCAACCAGTACGGCCACAATCCGGAAGAGCAGGCCAAAAGC
>Ga0302323_100002130_pt1 | contig 16096 bp, 8 predicted proteins | sample Fen_T0_3_FD_201950 | JGI IMG/M metagenome (GOLD analysis project Ga0302323, IMG submission 201950) | Peat permafrost microbial communities from Stordalen Mire near Abisko, Sweden - Fen_T0_3 | ecosystem: Environmental > Terrestrial > Soil > Wetlands > Permafrost | place: Sweden: Abisko... | reverse complement strand
CTGCACCGCCGGGCTGACCGGAATGCCGAAGATTTGAATTTCCGCGTAGCCGCAATAGCCGTTCTCCGAAGCAGGGCTGGAAAAGTCCAGTTTCACGGCGGCCACGTTGGTGGCCAGAAACCCGGCGGCCGGTCGGAGCGTGGCCCGGGTAGCCGAGGGGACTTTGGCGGGATTCGCGGGGTTGTAGTTGATGGTGCCCAAGGAGATAAAACTCGCTGGGGCAGATACCTTGGAATAATAAACGGTGTACGCCTGCTGGTCGCGACCGTCATCCCACCAGCCGCCATAAACGGTGAGGTTGGTGAGGTTGTAACCGCCGGCCGAGGTGTTGGTGAGCGTGTAGATCAGCGAGGTCCCCGCCGTGCCGCCACTGCCACAGGTCAGGTAATTGGTACTGGTGACCCCGCTGTCATGGCTGATGGTGAGGCTGTCGCCAGCCGTCAGCTCAGTAACATTCCGACCGCCCCCGGTGGGTTCGAGATTATAATTGCCATTCGTACTGGCGGGGGACTGGCCGGCAATGGCGCTGCCGGCGGCGAGGGTCCAAGTGGGCGTGAATGGAAAGGCATAGGCCATGCCGGTTTGAGCGGCGTAAGCGGTAATGACGTTGTTTACCGGCGTCGGTACGCTGGAAACGGTGAGCACGCCCGGCGTGCTGGTGATGACGGCCACTGCGTTGGACGCCAGCACCTGGTAAGTGGCGGTATTGGTTAATTGCAGATTGGCCAGGGTCAAGGTGGCATTGGTCGCGCCAGGAATGGCGTTCGTCACCCCGCCGCGGATCACCTGCCATTGATAATTCGCCGTGGCGGCGCTGTAAGCGGCCTTGAAAGTGACCTGTCCCCCGACCACCTCGGCGGCGGTGACGGGCGTGACCACGGGCTCGTAACAGGTGAGAATCCACTGGGCGTATTGGAGCATTTCACCGGGCGGGGCGGGCGGGTTTCCGCCGGTATCGGAGGGCCACAAAAAGCCGCCGCTGCCGGCGGGGCACCACGCCTGCATTTTGGTCAGAAACGTGTTATCACGCTCCCAATCCCAATAGCCGGGGACGACCTTCAAGCCGCCAAAATAGGCGTTCCAAGAGGCGGGATCATTGTATTTCCCGCCATCGTAGCATTGCAGATAGACCTGATCACAGATGCCGCCGAGCCCGGATTTGACGGCCTGCCAGTAATCGCTGCGGGTGTATGGACACAGGGTGAGTTTCAGGCCGACGGAACCGCACATCTGGCCAAATTTGATGGTGGAAGCGGAGTCGTAGGTGGCTTCGTCGTCGTTATCGATCGCATCAATGCCCAGCGCCGTTTTCAAGGCAGCGAGGTTCCGGTACAGCACGGAGCTGGCATTGGTGCCGTCGGTGGCGATGAGGTTTTTGATGTTGGCCCAACTGGTGTCACCCCAGGCGCCGATGCACATTTCAATCCGGGTGACGGTGGAAGGGGCGGTCCGGCATTGGCTCAACAGTGAACCCCAGTTGGCGGGGCCGACATAGACGCCGTTGCTGCACAGGGTGCCGCCATAGGTGAAGTCGCCATTGGTGGCGACGCCCATGGTGAAGATGATCATGGTGGTCAGGCCGGAAGCCCGGTAGCCATTGATTTGGGTCGTGGTCAAACCACCCACACTGGCCATGTTGCCATTGCAGAAAATCATGGCCGTAGTGGCCGACACGGGCGCGGGACGGGAGAAAATCAAGGCCAGCGCGAGAAGCAGCCAACCGGCCAGGGCACGCGCCGTCCGCGCCCGCAAGCGGGCAGGCAGGACGGTTGAAATGGCTTTGGACGGGCACATGGCTGGCATGAAAACAACCATTTGTTTTCACGATCCAGGCACCGAAAAGGCCCCGCACGCCGACTGGCAAAAAAGTCGCCACGCCCTCCATTCACCACTGGCCAAACGATGGCCATGGCAACGGAACAGCCCGTGAATCTAAATGTGTTTGCCATACTTTAGCCCCGAGGATGCGAATGCGTCCATCCCCCCAACATGGTGAGCGGCCCATCACCGAAACAGGGGATGGTTCAAAAAGCTTGGGCTTGGCCCGGTTGGGAATGGGATGTTTTGGATTGGGGCTGAGAGAGTTATGGCGTGACGGCCATGTTGGCCGGGGACGACAGAGGGAGGGGAAATGACGAATGACGAATGTCTAAAACCGAACGAATGACGAAGGGGCGAATGCGGCGGCGGCCGTAAAAAACGGGTCTGGTCGTTCGCGAAGACCGGTTTTGAATGCCCTTTGGCAGCAAGCCGGGGAAATCCACGACCTGAATTTTGGCCCGCCACACGGAACATTTTTCACGGACAAGAAACCGTTGAAACTGGGCGAACAGTTTCCACCTCCGCCCCAGAAAAAGAAAAAGTCGTGAGTATAGGAACCCAAAAGGTTCTCACGGCACGAGGCCGAGTTTTGCTCACGACCAGAGCAATATCACAGGCGTAGGCGGTTTTGTAAACAAATGACCAGGGGTGGGTTTGGGAAGGACGGGACCATGGGCAATGACGAGTGTCTAAAACCGAATGAATGACAAAGGACGAAGGGTTGAAAGTGACAGCGGCGAAACTGGGTTGGACAGACGCGCAGTTCAGCGGGGAGGCGGACGAGCCTACGCAGAGCGGGATAGCGGGGTTGGGATTGTGCCGGGCAACCCGGATTGGCCACGCGCTGCGAGTTGGGACAACTCGCGGTCCGGGGGAAGGGGCGGACGGCCAGCACGGCGCAGGCGAGTGGAACGGCGGAATTTCAAATTGGAAAAACCCAGGCGGCGCTGGGCAATGCATTTGGTGCAAATGGGCAATTTTCTTTCATTGTTCACGCAAAGCCAGCTGGAAGCCGGCGCTCCGGGGCGGGGCGGCTGCGTCCGCGCGGTGACGAAAGACGAATGACGCGGCGGCGAAAACGGGTTGACCTCTCGGCCGCCCAATCCGAGCGTGGGTGAAAAGGCTGGTAATCCGGCATCCCGAATATGGAAGGTATGTAATCCCGGCACGGAGGCCTGCCCGCGCAGCTTCATGATTTGCAATTTCCGCACCACGGAAGTTCTCCCGGTCAGTTGCTAAAGCCTGAAGAGGCCAGCCTCGATGTTGATTATGGGGCAATGTATGGGGTGTTCACCCCATTGTCAGCGGCATCCCAAAAAGCCATTTTTCCGATTAACATTTTATGAAAACAACCGGCTCCGCCCCGGCCATCGTTCCTGACACGCCCCGGGTGACCAAGTTTTCACTAGCGGCGAACTACGATCCGGAACTGGTGCCGCAGCTTGCCGGCTATCCGGTGGATGAAGTTTACGGCAAATTTCCCACCGACGGTGTCAGCGGTGGTCGCCCCGGTTACCTGGCGACCCCGCTTTCGGAAACTGAGCTGCGGAAATACATCCGGCTGCTCGATCATCATGGCATAGCCTTCAATTACCTGCTGAATGGCGCCTGTTTCGGCAACCACGAATGGACGCGCCCTTGGCAGAAAAAGGTGACAGCCCTGCTTGCCCAACTGGGTGAAATGGGCGTGCGCCGGGTCACCGTATCCACTCCTTTTCTGCTGGAACTGGTCAAGCGCCGTTTTCCCGAGTTCAAGGTGAGAGTCGGTATTTATGCCCAGGTGGACACGCCGCGGCGCGCGCGCTTCTGGGAAGAACTCGGGGCAGATGCGATCGTGCTGGAGAGCTTCTCGATCAACCGGAACTTTCGCCGTCTGGCGGCTATCCGAGGGGCAGTCCATTGCGACCTGGAACTGATCGCGAACCATGTCTGCCTCATGAACTGTCCGATGCAAACCTATCATCAGAACGGTTTTGCCCATGCGTCAGACGACAGCAGTACGCTCTTTATTGACTACTGCTTCATGCGCTGTTCACGGGTGCGCTTGACCGATCCGTCGCAGTTCATCAAGTCAGCTTGGATCCGGCCGGAGGACCTCGCGGTCTATGAAGAGATGGGCTACACAACTTTCAAACTTTTAGAACGGGGAATTCCGTCGGCGGAGCTGTTGCGACGCGTCAAAGCCTATAGCGAGCGCCGCTTTGATGGCAATCTGGCCGAACTGATGCTGTCGTATGGCTTCAAACAACCGATCCGCAAGGAATCGGTCTGGAATCTTCGGCACTTCTTTAAGCCGAGGCAGGTGAATCCGCTTCGACTGAAGCCGATGCTCGATTTGGCCCGTCTGCAAGGCTGGCTCTCGCCCTTGCCGGAGTGTCCCATCCGGGTGGAGGCGCGGAAGATTCCGGATAATTTTCTGGACGGGTTTCGCAACCGTGACTGCGCCTCCTTGGACTGCCAAACTTGCGGCTATTGCGAGCAGATTGCGGCGCAGGCCGTTTCGATCTCGCCCGCGTATCGCACCGAGGTGTTGAAAAAATACATCGAAATGGACGATACTATGACGACTGGAAAACTCTGGGGCATTTGACTCTAACCTAACCATTCTGCAACAAATATTACCATAAAGCATATGTATCTGCATGCCCTCGCCACCGCTCTTCCTCCAACAGCCTACACTCAAGCTGAATGTTGGGACATTGTGCAACGATCCGAGGCACGCCAGCGGCTCAATCGCCGCTCCGTCCTCACCCTGCAAGCCATCCTGCGCCATGACAGTGGTATTGCCACCCGGCATTTCGCGATGCCAGACATTGAGCGCGTCTTTTCCCTGACGTCTGACGAACTCAATGAGGGCTTCCGACGGGAAACACCCCGGCTGGCCGCCCGCGCCCTGACCGCAGCGCTGACGCAGGCTGGCCTCGGGGCCGGTCAGGTGGACGCCTTGCTCATCTGCACCTGCACCGGCTACCTCTGTCCTGGGGTGACCAGCTATGTGGCCGAACAACTCGGCCTGCGCACCAATGTGTTCTTGCAGGATTTGGTGGGCCTGGGTTGTGGTGCCGCCATTCCCAGTCTCCGGGCGGCGCAAGCGGTTTTGGCCATGCAGCCAGCCGCAGTGGTGGCGTGCGTGGCGGTGGAAATATGTTCTGCGGCATTTTATCTGGATGACGATCCCGGGGTGCTCGTGAGCGCTTGTTTGTTTGGCGACGGGGCGGCCGCCACCATCTGGCGCAGCACGCCGGGACCGCGCGGATTGCAGTGTGACCATTTCACGACCTTGCACCAACCGGAGAACCGGGACCGCATTCGATTTGAAACACGGGGCGGCAAATTACGCAATTTGCTGGACGCCTCGGTGCCCGGGTTGGCTGCCGCCGCCGTGGCCCAGTTGTTGGCCGATGAGCGTCGCCGCACCGGAAGCCGCCCTATCACCCGCATGATCGCGCATGTCGGGGGACGTGACGTGCTCGATGCGATTGAGAAATCCTGCCCCGGCTTTGAGCTAACCTCCAGTCGGCAGGTATTGCGCGAGTGTGGCAACATGAGCAGCCCCTCGGTCCTGTTTGCCCTGGAACGGGCCTTGCGTAACGGAGCGCCCGATGAAAATGGCGACTGGTGGCTGACGAGCTTTGGCGCCGGCTTCAGTGCCCACGGCTGCCGCATCGGACTTTGATGGTGACGGATGGAATGCCCCGTCGCGCATAGGATTGCGCCCGGCAACCCGGATTGGCCAGGCGCTGCGAGTTGAGACAACTCGCGGTCCGGGGGGGGCCGCGAGAAATTCCACGGGGTGCCCCACCCGCAACGAGTGCGCCCTGACGGCCCGCCCTGACCATCAGACCTTTGCGCCTAACCCGCCAGCGTCAGGGTTTACTGCTTTCTTTTGCGGGGGCGGCTTGGTTATATTTGCGCGCCCCAATTATTTCTGATTTTTTCATGAAGTTGAATTTGATTTGCGCCGCTTTGGCCGGCCTGCTTGCGACCTGTGCCATTGCTGCCAATATCCCCGACGTGGCCGCCGATGTCGTCGTCCCTTTTAATCAGGTCAACGACGGCGAGGTGGCGGCCAGCGGGTACGCTTACGCCGGCGACTCGAGCATCAATACCGCTTCGTTCATCCGTTCCGCGCTGCTGACCGTGAACAACCAGCAGTTCATGGTCTATTACGGCCGCCATCAAACCAAGACTTCGTCTCCCGATAACAACACCCTTTGGGTGGCCCGGCATACTTTGGGCACGAACGATTGGGAGGTGGTTCGCACCACGTTTAAGGCGGATAATATCGGAGATGGCCATGACGTGGCGGCTTTTGGCATCGACGGGGCCGGTTTCATGCACCTGTCCTGGGGCATGCACTGTGGCCGCTTGCATTATGCCCGCAGCACCGGCCCCGTGACCGGCGACGGCCCCCTCGCCTTTACCCCTGATTTGGGCGCCAAAGGCATGACGGGCAAGGAAATGACGGTCACCTATCCGCAATTCATCGCCCAACCCAATGGCGACTTGCTGTTTCTCTATCGCGTGGGCACTTCCGGCGGCGGGGATACCTGGTTGAATCGCTGGTCGTTGGACAGCCAAACCTGGACCAACGTCAACGTCCGCAATGGCGTGGGAATCCCCTTTATCAAGGGCAACTGGTCGGCGGCTGATCATTACAATGCCTATCCCTACATGCCGTGTACGGATGAGGCGGGCAGCCTGTACTTGATCTGGTGCTGGCGCGAGACGTCGGGGTTCCAATCCAACCACGACCTGGCGTTCGCCCAATCCCGTGATGGCGGTGTGACGTGGCGGCGTTTTGACGGCCGCACGTATGACCTGCCGATTTCCAAGTCCGGCGAACGCGGGCACCCCGAGGCGACCGCCGAAATTATCCGCGCCATTCCTGAAAACAACAGTCTCATCAATCAGGCCGGCATGTGCCTGGATGCCGGCAACACTCCGGTTGCCGCCACCTGGTGGGCGCCAGCCACCGCCAGCAGCAACTTTCGCCGGCAATATATGGTGCTGTTTCCGAATACTGAAGGCGTCTGGCAAGTCCGGCAAGTTTCCCATCGCATCAACGAACCCGTGAAGATGCGCCCAGCGGATTCCGCGGTGCGCGAACTCGCACGTCCCGTGGTGATCTGCGACGCCCAGAACCGCCTGCTCGTGTTGTATCGCGATAACACGGCCAACAACGGATTGAAAGTGGCCTGCAGCCAGCCCTTTGAACGCGATCCGGAACGCCGGCACTGGACGACGGTGGTATTGACCACCGAAAACGCCGGCAATTACGAGCCGGTGATCGATCTGGTTCGCTGGCAGCGCGATAACGTGCTGGATATTCTCTATCAGGCCAGCAGCGGGCAGGGATATGCGCCCCCGGCCAACAACGCCTCGCCCATTGGCGTGCTGGAATGGGATGCCGCCGCCTATTTCAGCCAGCACCCGGAGCTGTAATGACGAATGACGAAGGGGCGAAGGCGGCGGCAAAAAAGCGGTGAGCTACAAACGAAAAGGGATTTAACTGCGGATGAGGCGGATGCGGTCGCAGCGACGGCAGCCGCGGAAACGCAAGAAGCCGTGTGTTTGTGTCGCAAGTTCGGTCCGATCCCTCCATACCGCCGACGCCGGGGATTTTACAAATTTACAAAGGAACAATCTGCCATAACGGCAAGCCGGAGTATTTCCCTCAAAGCTGTAGCGCCGGGTGGAGAGCTGAGCGACGGCGGTCTTTTCTGTCAATGCTCTAACCATGCAATTGGGGTGCAGGGTGTGAATGACGGGCGGTGGCATCAGGTCATTGGATTTTGGGCGCGTCAATAATCGAGCCACCTTGATGGTGGATGGCCTTGGTGACTTTGCCGGCGGCGTCCTTCACAAAGGTGACCTGCGCGTCCACCACCTTCCAAAAATATTCCGTTTCGGACTGCGGAAAAATCTCGAGCTTCGGCTGGCCGGTCAGTTGCGCGAAGAGATGGTTTCCTTCGCGCGTCACCGTCAGGGTAGCCACCCGTCGGCCTTGACTGTCCACGACACCGTCGCCGTAGTCATAACTGCCGACCAAACCGTCGTAAACCGCAGGATCCACCTGCGCCTCGGTGACATTCTGCGCCCGCGGAGCCATCAGGTCGATGCCACTGTAGGTACGGAGGAAAAGTTTAACCGGCGTGCCGCGCTCGTCCTTCACGAAGGTGATTTGCATTTCCGTTTTCGAAAAGAACTTGAGCTCAGACTCGGGAAATATTTCCATTTCCGGATCGTCGCCGGCCTGCACAAACAGGTGCGGGCCGCGCCGGCTGACGGTCAAGATTTTGCCGGCGAGCTTGTAAAGCCCCGACAGGACGTCGTAAGACTGTGGTGAAACGTTCGGGTTAAGGCTGGGGAGGGGGGCGAGCTTGTCCGCCAGGAAAATTTCCAGCAGTTGCCGGGCGAGGAGTTCGGGGATGGCATTCGTCCGGCCGGGCCCGGCGTTGGCCAGGATGGCCATGGTCATTTTTTCATCCGGCACCCGCAGCAGAATGCAGCGGAAACCATTCAGACCGCCGGTGTGCAAAATCACCCGCAGCCCGCGGGCGCGCCGGACTTCCCAGCCGAACCCGTAGCCGTTGTCTGAATTGGCCTGCGCGACATCTTCCTTGACCGGAGTGAAGGCGGCCTGGAGGCTGGCCGCGTCCAGCAACCGGCCGTTGAAGATGCCCTCGTTCCAGCGATTCAAATCCGCCACCGTGGAGCAGAGCACGCCCGCACCGCCGAACCACGAAGGATCAAAATTCACCGCCCGCTCGAAGCCGTTTGTGCCCAGGCAGTAGCCCCGTGTCTCATGGGGCGAACCAGCATGAGCGCGGTAAACGCCAGTGTGGGTCATGCCCAGCGGCCGGAAAAAATTCTCACGCAGAAAATCGCCGTAAGTTTTCCCCGACGCTTGCTCCACAATGTAACCGAGCAAGGTGTAGCCCGAATTGTTGTAACGCCATTCCGCTCCCGGATCGAAATCATAAGGGTTCTGCTTCGCGGACTCGATGAGGGCCGCGAGGAGGACCTTGGTGGTGGCGGTGGAGTTGGTCGCACGGCTCCGAAAATCCGGTGTGATGGTGTAATCGTGGAGGCCGGAGGTGTGGGTCAGCAAATGGCGCAGGGTGACCTCGTCCCCGCGCGGAAAATTCGGGAGGTATTTGGACAATTTATCGTTGACGCTCAGTTTTCCCTCCTCCTGCAATTTCAAAATCGCCGCAGCGGTGAATTGCTTGGTAAGCGAGGCAATGAGGAAGGTGGTTTGCGGCCGGATGGGCACGTGATGTTCCCGGTCGGCCAGTCCGCAGCCCTGTTCAAACAAAATTTTGCCATTCTGCGCCACCATGACCGCCAGGCCGGGGTCGTTGGTCTCAATCAATCCCGCCAGCAACGCGGCGGCCTTTTCCGAAGGCGTGGCCGCCGCCCAAAGCGAGGGCAGGCAAAGAAGCAACAGAAAGAAGATCGTCGTGGGCTGGGATTTTTGCATGGGGGCGAGATTTTCAACCCAAAATCGACCTGTTCATCTTGAAAAATGAGAGTCGGGATCGACAAACTGCCAGCCGGAATTGGACCAATGGGGTGGCGGATCGTTCCAGTGAGGATTTATCGAAGCACAGCCTGAACCGGCCAAAACCAAACCGCAAAACAGGAAAGTCAACCAACGGGGCGGGCTTGGCTTGGTTAAGCGGACTGAATCCATGCGACAAACAAACCAAAACCTTGATTATAGGCAAGCTGTTTTTGCCGACAAGGCGGGCGCTTCGGGAAGAAGAGTCCACGATCTGCGCAGCCACATGTGGCCGGCTGCGAAGTTTTGACGGTGGCCCAGGCAAATCAAGTTTGGCGGACATCAATCCGGGCGGTGGCGGGTGGCGCAGAGCGGGTGGGGATTTGGCAGCATTGGAGGAATAGGGGGCCGTCGCTCCTTTGGATCCACAATAAAAGGGAGGCGGAACACATCCGCGCGCCGGTTGTTTAAGAACAAGGTGACGGGCCGTTGAAATTAACTTTTGGTTTCGAGATTTATCCACTTTACCAATCAAACAACTAATGGGATGCTTTAGGCTTAGAAATTAAACCTTCAAAACCGAACCTTTTTAAAGCAATTAAGCGCATGCTGATCCAACAAACTTTGACTTGGATACGAAGGTCAGGCAAGCCACGGGCCTGGGTGGGCGGTTTGATGGCCTGGGGCATGGGGCTGGCGGCCGCCACGGCAACCGGCGCCACGAACATGACGCCGATGGTGGTGGCTGGTTTTAACCGCGACGTCGTGATTGAAACGACCGCCTCCGGCCCGCCTTACGGGAGTTACGCGGTCGAATTCAACCCGGGGGAAGGCACCTGTTTTTATCAAAACGGTTTATCCGGGAAAACCTATGGCCTGCCGGCCGCCGGCGCTGTTACGAGCGCAACCGGCGACGGCACGGTATTTCAGTTTCAGCCTTATACCAGCAGCAATGCGTTGGTTTTGAGCAGTGCCACCGGATTGACGTCCGGGACGCTGACGCTGCTGGCGCCAAATACGTTTAGTCGCATCGCCGTCCTGGCCAACTCCGCCGCGGCCACGGCGGCGAGCACCGGCAGTTTGACGCTGCATTTCACTGACGGCAGCGCTTTCACCACCAATTACAATGCGGCCGACTGGTTTTCCAATCCGGGTTTCGCATTGCAGGGAGTGGACCGCATCAACCTCAGCAGCGGCGGCACCGACGGTGGGGCCAACGGCAACCCGCGTTTTTATCAGACCACGATTAATTTGGCGGGCGCGCTCGGAACCAGCAACAAGCCGCTGGCGAGCCTGAGCTTCGGAAAAGCCTCCGCCGCAAATGCGACCGCGATTTACGCGGTCAGCGGATTACCGGCTGCGGCCATCAGGCTGGCCACGGTAACGAATTTGGCCGCGACGGGCGTGCTGGCGACGGCCGCCACGCTGGGAGGTCAGATTATCGCGGCGGGTGGCGAAGCGCCGACGGTCACGATTTTCCTGGGGACCACGGACGGCGGAACCAACGCGGCGCAGTGGGCACAAAGCAGCGCGCTGGGTTTGCAGGGCGGAAGTTTTTCGCAAACCGTTTCGGGCCTGACGCCGAACACAGGTTATTTCTTCGCGAGCCGGGCGATCAACAGCGCCGGCACAAACTGGGCCATCCCTTCAGCCTTCTTTCAAACACCGCCGCTGATGGTGGCCATGGTGACGAACCGGCCGGCCAGCGCGGTGCAAGCCACCTTCGCCACGCTCAACGGGCAGCTGCTTTCGACGGGCGGGGATGCCCCGGGGATAACGCTGTACTACGGGCCGGCGAACGGCGGGACGAGTCCCGGTGCCTGGGCGCACAGCTTATGGTTGGGTCAGCAATCCGGCGCCTTCTCACAGACGGTCACCGGACTGTTGCCGGGCACGACTTATTACTTCACAGCCAACGCGACGAATGCCGCTGGAATCGCGTGGGCGGCCCCGGCCCAAACATTTATCACGCAAGCGACGAATACGCCGTCGGCCTTGGTGGCGGTGTTAACCCACCACAATGACAATGGGCGGACGGGCATGAATTTGAACGAGACACGGCTCAATGTCACGAATGTCAACACGAACCAATTCGGGCTGGTGTTCAGCCACACCGTCGACGACCAGATCTACGCCCAGCCGCTCGTAATGACGAATGTGTCCATTCTCGGACGAGGAACGCACAACCTCGTCATTGTGGCCACGGTCAACGATACGGTTTATGCGTTTGATGCCGACGATGCCACGCTGGCGACACCCTATTGGACGACCAGTTTCATCAACCCGCCCAACGTGGTTGCCCCGGCGAACACCGACATGAGTGCGCTGGGCGCGTGCGGCGGAAATTACCTGGATTTCAGCGGGAACATGGGCATCGTGGGCACGCCGGTGATTGACCCGGGGACGGGCACCCTTTACCTGGTGGCGCGCACGAAGGAATTCGGCACCACTTACGTGCAACGGTTGCACGCGCTCGATGTGGCCACTGGCGCCGAGCGTCCCAACAGCCCGGTGATCATCACCGCGACCTGTCCGGGGACGGGCGACGGCAGCGTGGGCGGGGTCATCACGTTCGATCCCGCGCGCCAGAATCAGCGACCCGGTTTGGTGCTCGTCAATGGCACGGTCTATGTCAGTTGGTCGTCGCATTGCGACAACGGTCCGTATCACGGCTGGATCATTGGTTACGATGCGACGTCCCTGCAGCGCGTGGCGGTTTACAATGACACGCCCAACGGCGCGGATGGCGGCATCTGGATGAGCGGGCAGGCTCCGGCGGCCGATGCCGGCGGCAATCTCTATCTGGTCGTCGGCAATGGCACGGTTGATACGGCGGGCGGTCCCAATCGTGGCGAAAGTTTTCTCAAACTCGCGCGCAGCGGCACCAATCTGACGGTGGCGAGTTGGTTCACACCTTACAACTGGCAGGCCTTGGAGAATGGCGACATTGATCTCGGTTGTAGCGGTCTCCTGCTGATCCCGGGCACGACGCTAGCGTTTGCGGGTGGCAAAGAGGGGGTCGAATATCTGGTGAACCGTGACAACATGGGCGGTTTGACCAGTTCCACCACGACCAACAACAACATCGTTCAGAGCTTTTCAGTCACCACCGATGAAGTTCACGGCGGGGCGGTTTGGTGGGATGGCCCGGGGGTTTCCTATGGCTATGTCTGGCCCGCCTCGGTGTCTTTGCAGCAATACGTGTTTAATCGCGGCACAGGCAAATTCACCCTGCCCGTTTTCGCGCAAAGCCGGACGGCGGCCCCCGGTGGCCAACCCGGCGGCATCCTGGCGCTTTCGGCGAATGGCACCAATGCGGCCACCGCGATTGTCTGGGCCGTGCATCAGCTGGGCGGTGATGCCAACCAGCAGGTCCGGCCCGGAGTGCTGCACGCCTACAGTGCCCAGAATATTACGAACGAACTGTGGAACTCGGAACAAATCAACTCGCGGGACACGGTTGGCAAGTTTGCGAAATTTGTACCGCCCACAGTGGCAAACGGGAAAGTTTATATGGCCACCTTTGCCAATCGCTTGAATGTTTATGGGCTGCAACCGCCGCCGCCGGTGAGCATCACCGCGTCTGGCGGCGCCCTGTTCATCACCTGGCCGACGAACACGCCGGCCAGCTACACCCTGCAAACCACCACGAACCTGGTGGTGGGGACCTGGCTGCCCGTCACCAATGGCGTCGTCCTCTCGAATGGCGTTTATCAAGTCACGCTGCCAGCGACCCGGCCAGAAGGTTTCTATCGCTTGAAGCTATGATCCGGCACGCCCGGCACGCCGGAGGCCATCCCTCGGGCTGGGACGAGGCGACCGACGCCCAACCGGTCATTCCTCCGAACGCGGGGCGGGGGTTTTGGAGGCCATGTAACGGACGACGGCTTCGGTGCGCGAGCTGACGTGCAGCTTGTTAAAGACGTGTTTCAAGTGGCTGCACACGGTATCAATGCTCAGGACGAGCTTGTCGGCGATCAACTTGTTGGAATAGCCCTGCGAGAGCAGGACCAGGATCTGTTCCTCCCGGACGGAAAGCCGGACGGATTCATCGCGGATTTTGGCTTTCTGGCGAAAGGACTCAATGACGCGGCGGGCAATCTGGCTGGTCATGGGCGCGCCGCCGCCCAGCACGTCCAGCAAGGCGGTGCGCAAGTCGGCGGGTTTGGTTCGTTTCAGCAAATAGCCATCCGCGCCGGCCTCAAGCGCGAGAAACACGAGTTCCTGGTCGTCCATGGAGGTGAGAATGACGATCTGGGTCTGGGGCGAGACCTCCTTGAGCCGCACGGTGCATTCGATGCCGGACATGCGGGGCAGAAAAATATCCATGAGCACGACATCGGGCTGCTCGGGCGGAATCATGCGCAGGGCCTCCTCGCCGGTGGCGCAAGCACAGACACAGGTGAAGTCGGGGAACGAATTGATGAGCTTGATCCAGCTCTCCCGCACCTTCGGCTGGTCTTCGACCAAGGCGACCTTGAGCTTGGGTTTCGGCGCGGGTTCGACGGCCCGGCCCCCTTTGGCCGGCTTGGGCGTTTTGTCAATGGGTGGGATCATGATGCGGGGACGGTTCCTTGGGGCCGGCGGTTTGGGTGTCAGGGGGCTGGCCGGACAATTGTTTTACATGCCAAAGCCAGGCCCACAGGCTCTGGCGCGGGTGTTTCAAGGGGATGCTGAATTCAATGCGGCAGCCGTGGCCGGGCCGGCTGGTAACCTGACAGGTGCCGCCCAGTTCGGCCATACGCTGGGCCATGTTGGCCATGCCGTTGCGCTCGGACTTGACGACGGCGGGATCAAAGCCTTTGCCATTGTCCTGGACCACTACGATCAAGCGCTCGCCCGGCCATTGGATTTTCAGCAGGAGTTCGGTGGCGCCGGAGTGTTTGACGGCGTTGTTGAGGGTTTCCTTGATGGCAAGGAGCAGACTGCGCCGGAGGGGCAGGGTGAAATCCGCCGCGGACATTTCCGGGTCGAGCTCAAACAGGCACTGGATGGGGGTGGCCTTCAAGAACTTCTGGGCATAGTTGCAGACGTAGGCGGAAAAATCGCGCAGCGTATCGCGCTTGGGATTCACGGCCCAGAGGATTTCATCCATGGTGGAAAGGAGTCCGCGTGCCTCCTCGCAAATCTGGACGAGGTGGACCTGGGCTTCGGAGCCATCCGGCAGACCGCTTTGCGCGACTTCCCCGTGCAGAACGAGCTGGGTCATGCGGGCGCCGATGTCATCGTGGATTTCGCGGGCGATGCGGGCGCGTTCCCGCTGCAAGAGCCAGCGTTCCTTGCGATGCAGCGCCAGTTGGGCCATGAGGCGGAAGCTGAACAGAATGACGAGCCCGCAAACCAACAGCAGCGTGAGCTGAAACCAGCCGGTCTGCCAGAAGAACACGGTGATGGGCTGCAACGTGGGGATCATGTTCACCGCCACCGGCTGCGACCACCAGGGCGCGCTGCCAAAAGGGGCCATGATCGTTGCGGCGGGCCACCCGGGCAAACGCTCGGTGCGGGTTTCCCACCGGCGGACATCATCGGGAACAACCCGCCAGGTCTGATCCGATTTGACTTCGATGATCCGCCCATCGGCCAGATCCACCCGCAAACCGAAGAGCATGCCGGCGATGGAAAAGGAGTTCATCGCCTTGACGGCCAGCACATGCCGGCCCGGGGTCATAATCCGGGAGACGTCAAAGACGAACAACTCGCGCCACTCGGCCCCGTGCCCCAGCTCGCGGCCGTCCAGATAGATCGTAAATTCGTTGTCCGCAGTCATCACGAGGCGGGCCTTGGCCACGGGGCTGCCCCCGGGAATTTCAAAGGTTTTCCACAGGTGACAAATCTGGCCGTTAAAAGTGTTGCTGGACCAGATCCAGGAGCCGAGCCCGTTGGTGGGACTGACGTAAATATCGGGAGGTTCCTCAACAATTGCCTGAGCAACACGCGCCGCCAAAACCACGCCGTTGGTCACTTCTGCCCGGGTCGAGGCCACCGAGGCCACCGCCAAGACAATGAAGAGCACTGCGGTTGCCCTGGACTGAAAAACCCCCAACCACGATCTCTTCGGATAAAATTTAGCAAACAAGTGGTGCAAGAAAGGCTAGTTTAAAGAAATCCAACGCCACGCCAAGCAGGATATGACGCCGGCGAAGGCGACGGAGGTGGCGCGCTCGGATAAAAATTCATACAAAACTAATATGTAGCCACTTACAAAATTTTCCACTAATTGTTTGGCAATGTGAAAAAATCTTGGCCGGACAAAGGAATGACGAATTACAAATGTCGAAAGAATGACATTTGACGAATGGCCAAAATCGGCGGCGGGAACGGGCCGCCTCCGCTCTTTTGGATCTGGGAATCCGACGGACAGCAGCATCACGGCACGGCGACGGTGGCCTTGGTTTGGATCGTCACCGGGCCAAGCAAACCCGACTTGGGCAGCGGCGTATCGGGGGAAAATTGCGCGGACGAACTCCAGGTAAACCGTTCGGCGGCGGGCAAGGCGGCGTCGCCAATCATGCGGTTGCGCCAGAGATTGGCCACGCGAACTTCCAACGTATTGCGCCCCGTTGACAAGGCAGCGGTGACGTTCACCCGAAAGGGCGGCTGCCACAAGGTGCCCAGATCGTGGCCGTTCAGCTTCACCTGGGCCAGGCATTCTACTTCGCCCAGATCCAACCAGATTTCAGCCGGCTGATTTTTTACTGCGGGGGCCGGCTGCCAGTCGAAGGTTTTGATGTAAGTGGCGGTGCCGGAAAAATATTTTACGCCGGCGTT
>Ga0302323_100002122_pt1 | contig 16106 bp, 11 predicted proteins | sample Fen_T0_3_FD_201950 | JGI IMG/M metagenome (GOLD analysis project Ga0302323, IMG submission 201950) | Peat permafrost microbial communities from Stordalen Mire near Abisko, Sweden - Fen_T0_3 | ecosystem: Environmental > Terrestrial > Soil > Wetlands > Permafrost | place: Sweden: Abisko... | reverse complement strand
CGGCCACTTCGTGTCCATACGCGCCGATGTTTTGTACGGGGGCTGCGCCCGTGTGGCCGGGAATGCCGGACAGGCACTCGATGCCCGCGACACCTCTTCTTACCGACTCGGCCACCACCCCATCCCAGGCCGCGCCGGCCTGGACTTCCACGGTGAATCCAGTTGCCGTGTCGGTCCACGTCTGTCCCGCTGACTCGAGCTGTACCACCAGTCCGTCAAACCCCGGGTCACCCACCACCAGATTCGACCCTCCCGCCAAGATGAACGTCGGCAGGGCACGCTCGGTCGCCCACCGAAGCGCTGCCGTCAAATCCTCTCGGGCTTGGGCTTCGACGAAGAAACGCGCCGGGCCGCCCAGGCCCAGGGTCGTGAGAGGTGCCAGCGGGACGAATTCTCTGATGGTGAAGCTCAAAGCCTTCGTAGGTTACACCGTTCGGCGGTGGTCGTGACTTCGATTGGTACAGCCGTGCGATGCACGCCACGGAAAGGCTGTGTCGTAGTGGAGCAACGTGCGTGGTCCCAGCGTGCGCTTGAGGCTCAGGTGCGATTCTCCGTCGGAGAATTGCTTGCGTGGTCTCAGCTCAGTCGGGCGGCTCAGCATCGCGACGTCGTGAAGACTATTGTGCCGGCTGCTTTACTTGCATGGGGAATGTCGCTAGGGTCGCCGCCAATCAGGGTGGATCTATGAGCTCAACACAGTCATCCGTCGGTCGCTATCGCTGGCTCATTTGTTTGTTGCTGTTTCTTGCCACCACGGTCAATTACATCGACCGGCAGATTCTCGCGTTGCTGAAGCCGATCCTCGACGATGAGCTTCATTGGTCCAACGAACAGTACGGCAACATCAACGCTGCCTTCTCGGGTGCGTACGCGGTGGGGCTGCTGCTGTTCGGAAAATTCATCGATCGGGTAGGGACCAAGATCGGGTACGCGGTTTCCATCGCGGCCTGGAGTTTGGCAGCCATGGGCCACTCCTTCGTCGGCAGTATCGGCGGCTTCATGCGCGCACGCGTGGCTCTCGGTTTGAGCGAGGGAGGCAACTTTCCGTCGGCGGTCAAGGCGGTCGCTCTGTGGTTCCCGCGCAAAGAGCGAGCCTTTGCCACCGCGCTCTTCAACTCGGGCGCGAACGTCGGGGCCATCGTCGCGCCTGCCATCATTCCCTGGGTCGCTACCACGTGGGGCTGGCGGGCTGCGTTCGTGATCGCCGGCGTCGCCGGTTTCTTGTGGCTGGCGCTGTGGTTGCCGTTCTACAACATCCCGGAGCGCATTGGCAGCCTGCAGGCGAGCGAGCTCGAGCACATCCGGTCCGACCGCGACGAAAAGCAGGGGGCCAGTGAACGGCCGCTTGGTTGGATAGAGATTCTTCGCTACCGCCAGGCCTACTCCTTCATCGTCGGTAAATTCCTCACCGACCCCGTGTGGTGGTTCTTCCTCATCTGGCTGCCTGATTTCTTCAAAAAGACCCGCGGGCTCGACATCAAGAAGAGTTGGGTTCACTTGGTTTCCATCTACGCTATCGTCACGGTTCTGAGCATCGTGGGTGGGTGGCTGGCTGGATATCTGGTCCGTCGCGGGTGGTCCAGCAATCGAGCTCGGAAGGTCGCCATGCTGGTCTTTGCCGTCGCAGTGCTGCCAGTATTCCTGGTCACCCAGGTGGGCGATTGGGGGGCGGTGGTCCTCATCGGTATCGCCGGCGCCGCTCACCAAGCCTGGTCGGCGAATCTGTTCACCACGGTGTCGGACATGTTCCCCAAGCGTGCAATTGGATCGATCGTCGGCATCGGCGGTATGGCTGGTTCGCTGGGCGGAATTCTCTTCCCTATCTTCACCGGCAAGCTGCTCGACCGTTTTCAGGCAAGCGGCAATGTGACCGCGGGCTACGCCATTCTATTCATCTTGTGCGGCTCGGCGTACCTGCTCGCTTATGGCATCGGCCACGCCCTCGCCCCGCGTTTTGAGCAAGTCAAGATCCGCGACCTGTAGATAGTTTCGCGTAGTCGGCCGCAGCGGCCGTGACAGCGACGCCGAATCGTGTATTTTGCGTCCGATGAAAACGCGCCCCGTGACCACGCTGTTTGTGGCATCGATTGCTACGCTTTTCGGCTGTTGGTTCTTCAAATCTGGCTTCACGGGCGCAAGGGCGGACACTTCGGCGGCAAGTCCCGGCCAGGCGGCCCCCGCCTATCGCAACGCCAAACTTTCGATGAGCGAGCGGTTGCGCGATCTCCTCAGTCGGATGACCCCGGCCGAAAAGGTTGCTCAATTGCAGTCAGTCAATTGGGAGAACACCCGCGTGTACGACGGCGAGACGCGGAGGTTTTCGCCGGAACGAGCCCACGCCCTGATGCCCTTCGGCATAGGCCACGTGACCCGGCCCGGCGCGGAGCACGATCCGCGCGAGGCGGCCGAGTTGGCCAACGCCCTTCAGAGGTTCATGGTCGAGCAGACACGCCTGGGAATTCCCGCCATTCTTCACGAGGAAGGCTTGCATGGCTTTCTCGCCCCGGGCGCCACCAGTTTTCCCCAGGCCATCGCGTTGGCTGCGACGTTCGATCCTCGCCTGGTAGAGCAAGTATTTACGGTCGCCGCGCGCCAGATGCGGGCCCGTGGGGTCTGCCAGGTCCTGGCACCGGTTCTCGATGTCGCCCGCGATCCGCGCTGGGGCCGCATCGAGGAAACCTACGGCGAAGATCCTTTCCTGGTCAGTCGAATCGGGGTGGCGGCCGTCTTGGGATTTCAAGGCCGCCGCGCGAGCGACGACGCAGATATCTCGGGCGAGCACGTGATCGCTACTGCAAAGCACCTAGCCGGGCACGGGCAGCCGGAGGGTGGCCGCAACACAGCGCCCGCCGTGATCGGGCCACGCGCCCTGCGAGAGGTCTTTCTGCCGCCCTTCGAGGCTGCGCTGAAGGAGGCGGGGGCCCAGTCGGTGATGGCCAGCTATAACGAGATCGACGGGGTTCCGTCGCACGCCAACCGCTGGATGCTCACCGATCTCTTGCGTGGCGAATGGGGCTTCCAGGGCGTGGTGGTGTCGGACTACTTCGGGGTGTCCGAGCTCGAGCGCAGGCATCACGTGGTTGAGGATCGGGCGACGGCAGGGCGTACTGCCTTGTCTGCGGGCGTGGACATCGAGTTGCCCGAGCCAGCCGGCTTCGCTTCGTTGCTTGCGGAGTTGAAGGCGGGCCGGATTGCCGAGGCGGACTTGGACCAGGCCGTCTTTCGTGTGCTGCGCGCCAAGCTCATGCTCGGGCTGTTCGAACATCCCTACGTCGAGGACGTAATACCCGAGCCCGAGCGTGTTGCGGATCGCGCACTCGCCCGCCGCGCTGCCCAGGAATCCATCGTGCTTCTCAAGAACGACGGCGGGCTTCTCCCCCTCGATCCGTCGCGACTGAAGTCGATCGCCGTGATCGGACCCAACGCGAGCGTTTGTCGCCTGGGCGGCTACAGCGGAGTGCCCGACAAGACGGTGTCTGTGATCGAAGGCATCCGCAGCCGCCTTGACGGCAAAGTCAAAGTCGTGACGGCCCAGGGTTGTGGGCTGACCGAAGGAAACCGTGGTTGGTACGACAGCGAGGTTGTGCTCTCGGATCCGTCGCACGACAGGAAACTGGTGGCGGAGGCGAAGAAGGTCGCGGCCGAGGCGGATGTCAGCATCTTGGTGATTGGACAGAACGAGCAACTTTCGAGAGAAGCCTGGTCGGCCAAGCACCTGGGTGACCGTAGCAGCCTCGAGTTGGTCGGGGCGCAGATGGAACTTGCCCGGGCCGTGATTGCAAGTGGCCGTCCGACGGTGGTGCTGCTTATTCACGGCGGGCCACTATCGATTCCCGAACTGGCGCGCACGGCGCCTGCCATCCTCGACGGCTTTTACCTGGGCGAAGAGACCGGAAATGCGGTCGCCGACGTGCTTTTCGGCGACGTCAGCCCGGCTGGACGGCTGCCGCTGAGCATTCCACGCTCGGCGGCGACAGTTCCGGCGTTCTACAACCGCAAGCCCTCCGCCGACCGACTTTACCTGTTCGAACAGGCGGGCCCGCTGTGGGCCTTTGGTCATGGCCTTGGCTACACGACGTTCCGGTATGATGGTTTGACCGTCAATCCTTCGCGCATTGCGCCCGACGGGTCAACCCGGGTGTCCGTGACGGTCACCAACACGGGGAAGCGTGCTTCCGAGGAAGTCGTGCAACTTTATCTGCACGACAAGGTCGCGTCGGTGGCCCGTCCGATCAAGGAACTGAAGGGGTTCCGCCGTATCCATTTGCAGCCCGGGGAGTCCAAACGCGTCGATTTTCAGCTTGGGTCACAGGAGCTGGCCCTCTGGGACAAGCAGATGAAGCGAATCGTCGAGCCCGGAGGCTTCGACGTGATGGTCGGCGCCAGCTCGGCGGACATTCGCCAGCAGGCGAACCTGGAAGTCATACCGGCTCGTTAGCTTCTACTACACCGAGGGCGTGTGGTGTATGCAACGGCGGGGCGATGCCGTGCATCCTATGTGCGGCGGACCAGGCATAATGTCCACCACTGAGAACACACATGGCCACCGACCTCCACAAAATCGCAGAGTCCCTAGAAGGTAGCCCGTCCCCCCATCAACCCCCCCAGGACACGGATCCTGAAGAAACGCGAGAATGGATCGAGTCTCTCGCTTCCACGCTGGAAAGGGAGGGCGTCGACCGGGCTCACTTCCTCCTGGAGCAGCTGGTCGATCACGCGAGGCGTTCGGGGGCGCATTTGCCGTTCGACGCGACAACCGCGTACGTCAACACCATCCCCGTGACGCAGCAACCGCGGGTGCCAGGTGACGCCACGCTGGAGCGACGCATTCGATCGCTTATACGCTGGAACGCTCTGGCCATGGTCGTGAACGCCAACCGCAGCTCGTCGGAGCTGGGTGGCCATATCGCCAGCTTCGCTTCGGCCGCGACCCTGTACGACGTGGGCTTCAACCACTTTTTCCGGGGGCCCGAGGCGGATAATGGCGGCGACTTGGTCTATTTTCAGGGACACTCGGCGCCTGGTATCTACGCTCGGGCGTTCCTGGAAGGGCGAATTAGCGAGGACCAGCTTCTCTCGTTCCGGCAAGAGGTGGACGGTAAGGGCCTCTCGTCTTACCCACATCCGTACCTGATGCCGGATTTCTGGCAGTTCTCGACGGTGTCCATGGGTCTGACCTCCATGATGGCCATCTACCAGGCGCGCTTCATGCGTTACCTCGAGCATCGAGGCATCCTGGACACCACTGGCCGCAAGGTTTGGGCCTTCCTGGGTGACGGCGAGATGGACGAACCTGAATCGCTGGGCGCCATATCGCTGCCCGCGCGCGAGCGCCTCGACAACTTGGTGTTCGTGGTCAATTGCAACCTGCAGCGCCTCGACGGCCCGGTGCGCGGCGACGGGAAGATCGTCCAGGAGCTGGAGGCACTTTTCCGCGGCGCGGGCTGGAACGTGATCAAGGTCCTTTGGGGGTCGTACTGGGATCCCCTGCTCCAGCGGGACACCAAGGGCATTTTGCGCAAGCGCATGATGGAATGCGTGGACGGGGAGTACCAGTCCTACAAGGCCAAGGGCGGTGCGTTCACCCGCGAGCACTTCTTCGGCAAGTACCCCGAGCTAGCCGAGATGGTGGCGAACATGAGCGACGAGGAAATCTGGTGGCTCAACCGCGGCGGCCACGACCCCACCAAAGTCTACGCCGCGTACAAGGCCGCGATGGACCACAAGGGGCAGCCTACCATCATTCTGGCCAAGACCGTAAAGGGCTACGGCATGGGCGAGGCGGGTGAGGGGCTCAATCCCACGCATCAGCAGAAGAAGATGGGCGAAGAGGCGTTGCGTGCTTTTCGCGATCGATTCAACATTCCGATTCCCGACGAGAAGATCGCCGAGGCGCCTTTCTACCGCCCGGCGGACAACAGCAAAGAGGTCCGCTACCTGCTCGAACGCCGCAAAGCCCTGGGCGGGTTCCTTCCTTCGCGGCGCCGGACCGCGACGCCCGTGCAGGCTCCGGGCATCGAGGCTTTCGAGACCCAGCTCAAGGGTTCGGGCGAGCATGAGATGTCGACGACGATGGCCTTCGTACGCATCCTGACCCAGCTCGTACGCGACCGGCACATCGGCAAGTTCATCGTTCCCATCGTGCCGGACGAGGCGCGCACCTTCGGCATGGAAGGATTGTTTCGCCAGATCGGCATTTACTCATCGGTGGGCCAACTTTACGAGCCGGTCGATGCCGAGCAGCTGATGTCTTACAAGGAGATGAAGAACGGGCAGATTCTGGAAGAGGGCATCAACGAGGGCGGTGCGATGTCCTCGTGGATCGCCGCCGGTACCGCGCACAGCAACCACGGCGTGAACATGATTCCGTTCTACTGCTACTACTCGATGTTCGGGTTCCAGCGGACGGGCGATTTCGCCTGGGCCGCGGGCGACATGCGAGCGCGCGGCTTCCTCATGGGAGGCACGGCCGGACGAACCACCCTGTCGGGCGAGGGCCTGCAGCATCAAGACGGGCACAACCTGATCTTTGCTTCGAGCATCCCCACCTGTATCTCGTACGACCCGACCTTTGCGTACGAAATGGCGGTGATCATCCAGGACGGTATTCGGCGGATGTATCAGGACCAGGAAGACGTCTTCTATTACGTCACGATGATGAACGAGAACTACCGGCATCCTGCCATTCCCGAGGGAGCTCGCGACGGAATTCTCAAGGGAATGTACCTCCTGCGGGAGAGTGGGCAGGGCCAAGGCGCGAAGGCGCACGTGCAACTCCTCGGTTCGGGCACCATCCTGCGCGAGGTGCTGGCCGCTGCCGACACGCTCGAGCAAGACTTCGGCATCGCGGCCGACGTTTGGAGCGCGACCAGTTTCAACCAGCTTCGTCGCGAGGGACTCGATGCCGACCGCTGGTCGCTCCTGCACCCGGAGTCGCCGCGGCGGCGCAGCTACGTGGAGACTTGCCTAGGTGATAGACAGGGGCCCATCGTCGCTGCCACAGACTATATGCGGCTGTACTCGGATCAGATTCGACCGTTCCTCCCTGGCAAGCACTACGTCGTACTTGGCACCGACGGTTTCGGCCGCAGCGACACCCGCAAGAAGCTTCGCCATTTCTTCGAGGTCGATCGCCGCTATGTCGTGCTGGCTGCGCTCAAGGCTCTGGCCGATCAAGGCGTGGTACCGCTGGCCAAGGTCCGAGAGGCGATGGAAAAGTACGCGATCGATCCCGAGAAACCGAACCCGGTGACGGTATAGTCGTGTCCTGCATCCACCGGAGGAAAACCAAGCGTGGCCAAACTTAGCGAAGTGACGGTTCCTGATCTGGGCGATTTTCACGACGTGACCGTGATCGAAATCGCGGTGAAGGTCGGGGACAGCGTGCAGAAGGACCAGTCGCTACTCAGCCTGGAAACCGACAAGGCGACCATGGACTTGCCTTCGCCCAATGCGGGTGTGGTGAAGGAACTCCTGGTCACCGTGGGCACCCGCGTGAACAAGGGCTCGCGCATCGCGGTCTTGGAGACGGCTGACGCCGAGGCGGAGGCCGCCAAAGCGGCGCCCAAGGCAGCGCCCCAGCCGGTTTCGCCCGCACCGGCATCCAAGGCGGCACCAAGCCCGGCCCGGCCCGCGCCGGTTCTGGTTGCGGCCCCGCCTCCCGAGCGTGAGCCCGAGGAATCCGAGGTCGAGTTTGGCGCAGGATTGGCGGGAGCCTTACGCAAGCCCGCGTCCCACGCCACCCCCGAGCCGGACGTCCTGACCAAGGTCGCTCCCCCGCCGCCCCTCACGGTGGTCAAATCCAAGTCCCACGCCAGCCCGGCGATTCGCCGCCTGGGGCGTGAGCTGGGCGTGGACCTGATCCAGGTCAAGGGTACCGGGCGCCACGGACGCATTCTCGAACAGGATGTGAAGGGCTACGTGAAAGAGCACGTAGGCAAGGCCCAGTCGCAGTCCGGTGGTTTCGTCCTACCCGAGGCGCCCTTCGTGGATTTCGGCCGGTTCGGCAGCATCGAGGCTCGACCGCTGTCGCGGATCAAGAAGCTGACCGCCCTTAATTTGAGCAGAGCTTGGCTGCGCGTCGTGCACGTCACCCAGCACGACGAGGCCGATATTACGGACCTGGAAGCCTTCCGCAAAGCGGAGAGTGAGCTGGCCAAGAAGCGCAACGTCAAGCTGACCGTTCTGCCGTTCATCATGAAGGCGGTGGTCGCCACGCTGAAGGCGTTCCCGACCTTCAACGCTTCGCTCGACCCGCAAGGCGAGAACTTGATTCTCAAGCACTACTACCACCTGGGGATTGCGGTGGACACGTCCGAAGGCCTGGTGGTTCCCGTGATCCGAGACGTGGACCACAAGGGCGTCTATGATTTGGCCGTCGAGCTGGCGTCGGTGAGCGACCGGGCCCGCGCCCACAAGCTCATGCCCGGGGATATGCAGGGCGCAAGCTTTACCGTGTCCAGCCTGGGTGGGATCGGCGGCACCGCGTTTACGCCCATCGTGAACACGCCCGAGGTTGCCATCCTGGGCGTCTCGCGCGCCTGCATGAAGCCAGTCTGGGAAAGCAACGCCTTCGTGCCACGCCTGATGTTGCCGCTGTCGCTGTCCTACGATCATCGGGTGAACGACGGCGCCGAGGCCGCGCGCTTTACCACCTACCTTCGCCAGATGCTCTCGGACATCAAGCGGCTACTGCTTTAGCGATTTTTCAACGAGCCGTCATGGCTGCCACACCGTCCCGCATGGTTTCTCTCGGCTCCCAGATGCCGAGCTTCAACCTGGCCGATGCCGTTAGCGGCCGGATGGTGGGCTCGTCGGCGCTGGCGGGTAAACCCGGCGTGGTCATCTTCATTTGCAACCACTGTCCGTACGTGAAGCACCTGCGCACAGGGTTGGCCGACTTCGGCCGCTTCTGCGCCGAGCGCGACGTGCCCATGGTCGCTATCAGCTCGAACGACGTGGAAGCCTATCCCGACGATTCACCCGAGGCGATGGCAACCGAAGCGCTGCAAGCTGGCTACGTCTTCCCATACCTCTACGACGAGTCGCAGGCGGTGGCTCGTGCCTTCGACGCCGTCTGCACGCCCGACCTATTCATCTTCGACCGGGTAGGGAAGCTGGCTTATCGGGGGCAGTTCGACTACGCTCGGCCGCAGAGTCCGGTCCCTGTCACGGGCCGCGATGCTCGCGCAGCCGTCGAAGCTTTGCTGGCCGGCCAAAGGCCCGACGCCAACCAGAAGGCGAGCATCGGCTGCAGCATCAAATGGAGGTAGCTGGAAGGTCGCGCTCAGCGCTCTTCCGCTGACCCGAATTGCAGCGGCACGCTGAAGCGCTGCCCGGCGCCAAGCCCCGACAGTGTGGTTTTGTTCGCGGCAGCGATCACGCAAGCCGAGACCGCATCGTCGCCGAGCGAGCTGATCTCCACCCGTGCATCGTCCAGCTTGCCGCCGCTGCCAACCCGAACGGCGAGCACCAAGGTCCCACGCAGGGCGGGGCGCACGATGAGTACGCGCTGGTAGCACGGTAGCGTTGACCCCGAAAGCGGCGCGAACGCCCCGGCCGTGGCATCGGGCAAGTCCTTCCCCAGATGGTCGCGCGGCTTCTTCACCGTGACCTTGGGTGACCGCACCGGAATCCCGGCCGTTGGATCGCCGTACTCGCCGGTGTCGCCGCGGCCCACGACGTTCCCGTCGGCGCCGAGCAGAGCGGCGGCCACGACGTCGATCTCCATCTTCACCACGTGTCCGCCGCTGAGCCACATGCAGGCGTCCTTGCGCATTTCGGAGTGCGCAGGTCGAAACACAAGACGCAGGCTCAACCGTCCATCTGACCGCTCACCGAGGAGCCTCTCTGCGAGGTCGGGTTCGAGTGAGAAGCCTGGAGGGGTGTCCCGGCTGGAGGCAAACAGCTCGGCTCCGTCACCGAGGACGAAGGTTCGATCCGTGTCGAGCAGCAGGCGTCGCTCGCCAATCTGATAGCTGCGGAACGAGAAGCCGTTGGCGGGAACCACGGTGACGTAGCTGCCGTCGAGCGCGGCTTGCCTGCGCTCCGCGTGTGCGGCCGAGGCCTTGGCCTGCTCCACAGGGTTGCCGGGAAAATCCTTGGCGGTCTCGTCGCGCAAGCTTTCGCACAGCCCGACCAAGGCCTCGGCACCGCCGACGCTGGTCGCTTCGCCGGGCTTGCTCCGCTGCACACGTGACAGTGCTGGAGGCTTCGTCGCCTCTGCCGGAGGCTGGGAAACAGGATCATTGTCGAAGGTCATCGGAGGCGCCGTCGCACAGCCGAGTAGCAGCGCCAACGAGCCGAGTCCCCAGGTCGATGAAGCATTTCCGTTCACCATCGCGCGTAGATCATACCCCGGGGCCGGTTTTCGGGTACCTAAGGAAATCGAACATTCCTTGTCTGTAATCTTGCGCACGCGCCACGCAAGCGGCAATATGTGCGCCATGCCCACCAAAGCCAAGAAAGCAACCAAGAAGAAGACAGTAACCAAGGCCAAGAAGGCGCCTGCCAAGAAGGTCGCCAAGAAGGTCGTCGCGAAGAAAGCCGGAGCCAAGAAGAAGGCCGCCCCGAAGTCCGCCCTAAAGAGCGCGCGGGCCGGTTCGATGCGCGGCTGCTGCGGCGGCTGCTAATCCTTCACAGACCCTCTCGACGATCGACCCGCTGGAGCAATCCGCGGGCCGTTTGTCGTTTTGGGGTATCTCGGCGTCACGGTTTCGTCCGAGGGTCACCGTATCTCCACAAGGTTGGCGGTTTTTTGTCATTGGATGGCCTCGAGGAATCTGGCACGAGCGCCGCTTGCTTCCTGCGGCGCTCCCAGGCCGCCCTTGGCCGACCTTGCCGCCCGAACCTTCCACGTTGGCGGTGACGTCAATAGCCAGCGAGCCGTCTGCCCAGAGGGAAGGATGCGGAACTGAGAGGGGGCTATGCCAACGTTGGTAAGCCTCACTGTCGTCTCGATGCGATCTGCCCTGTCGAGCTGGAACTGTGCCTGAACGGCGATTGCAAGCTTGGGATGCGCGCGCCAACGCTACGGCGACCGCCTCCGCGGCAAGGAAAGGCTGATCGGCCACTACGCTTTGAACCGCAGAACGCTGCTTCTCCGGACTGTCGTCCAGGGAGACAGTCAGGGGCCGGACTTCCTCGCCGGGCACCGGTAGCCTAAACTCCGGGTTCGGCGCGAGTAGCAGCCGACGAGCAGCCTGAACGAGTGTATCCACCTGGGCTGGCGGAGGTGCGGACTCGAACTTGCCCACCATTCCGACACCTGGTTCGTCGGCATTGCTCCCAACGGTCAGGGTGACGGGCCCAGCGTTTGAAACGTTCAACATCATCGGGTGAGCATCGCTCGCCCTATTGGACCAGTATTGGATTCTGTATGCCATGGTACGCTCATTCGCCGCTCTCGACTTCCCTGGGTGACAGGCTAGGCCGTGTGCCAAGCCAACAAGAAGCCCGACAAATCGAAGCGCGCTTGCGTCGGCCCTCGCGCGGTTGATCAAAGGTCCAGCCTGCAGGTTGAGCCAACGCCAAGCCGAGCATCACCGCCAGGGGAAGCCGAAACGATATCCTTCCCATAGTCCTCTCCGATCCCGAATCTAGCGTCGGTCGCGGCGCGAAGAACAGCGAGAGATGATCGAGAGATGATCGGGCGGGGTCATCAACAAAGGCGTGGACCGCGGGCTATTCCTCCCAGCCGCCCCAGTGCGGCGAGGGCTCGGCGTCCAACAGCAAAACCGGTGGGGGCGACGCCGCTCGCGCCTTGAGGATTTGGTCGAGCATGCTGCGATAGCGTTGCAAGCTACCCGGCACCCGAATTGATCGCCAAGTCTTCTCAGGATCGATGTCGCCGTCGCGTCGAAGGGCGACCGCTGTCGCCTGCCAAACGATTCGGGTTAGTGCCCCCACGGTTGGGCGCTGGACAGTCTGGGGCCACCCTGTTACGAGTCGAACCTCGCAGCTTCCGAGGTCATGAATCACCGCAAGGACATCCGCGAGCAGATCCAAGGGAGCATTCGGGGTTGCCATGATCAGCGTGCTTCCGGCGCCCGCATCCCCATGGAGCAGCCGGTGATTCATCTGGGCGCTTTGGACGCTCTCTCGTAGTTCCTGTCGCCTCGAAAGCTTGCGCCAGTCCATCATCACGCCGTGATCCGTGACTTCAACGACGGGTCCCCAAAGAGCAATGGCGTCCTGCTCCTGCGAGGAGAGCGGGAAGGGAAGGCGGTTCCTATAGATTCCCATCCGAGCCCTGTAACTCAGGTCGTACAGCCCCTCCTGGGACGTACCCGCCGGAACCGCGGGAAAAATGCGCTCGGTGGTATGGCCACTGTGGTCGGGCAGCAAGGCTCGGTTCTCGGCAGCCAATGGCCCGGATAGCCAGCACAGCGAAGCGGCGATGGTCAGAAGAAAGAGTCCAAGCACGGTAGCCCGCGCCGGCGTTGGCCAGTCTTGCGCACCTTCCTCTTTCTGTCGGACAACCTGGAGCGTGAGCCCAACGATTACGATCGCCAGCACGACGCCGGCAGTCACGACGCCCGAGTCGAGAGCATGCTTCGCGGCCGAGAGTGTGCTTGACACAACGGGCGCCCTTCCGCGTGCAGTGAAGCCATCTGGTCCCGAGCATTTCATGGTGAGCAGTCGATGCAGGTAGAGCAATACCCCCGAGAGGAAGGGCAGAAATATTGCCGGCACCGCCGAGCAGAAGAAGAGCCGTCGGACGCGTCCAGCACGCCGGGGAGTCGCTATCACACCCGCAGTGATTCCTGCGAGCAAGAACGAAGGCAGCGCCAGCGTAGTCCCCAGCAGCAGCACACGCTGCTGGTTCGGTTCTCTCGTCATTAAGGCCCAGCGTGGGCCCTGCGTCCCCACCGTTTCCTGCATAAGGTCGCTTCGGCCCGCGTTGGCGAGCGCAACAACCAAGATCGGCATAACGAGCACCACGACTGACGAAAGCAGGAGAGGCCAGTGTGCAGATTTTCGCTTGGGAGCGTTGGCAGCCCGTCCCTCTGGGCCTCGGCAGCGCATGGCCCAAATTAGGAAGACCAGCTCAGCGACCAGAGCGAAGCCTCCGACCGTGAGGATCTGCCAGAAATATGGCCAGTCGAGCATCCGAACCTCAGAACTCAGTGAGGGTGAGGATGGTTCCCTGGAAGAGCACGAAGTGGTAGGCCAGCCGACCCAGCGCAAGGGCAACGACGGCGCCCGAAACCACCAGTAGCAGATGGGACTTTCTTAGGTGAACCATGACACCTCCTGTACTAGCAGACACCGAAGGCATTGGCTTCGGCATCCACGCCACGGTCAAGTAGAGTGCGACTCGGCGTTCTAGTAGCCATCGCAATTGTCTTCGCGGCGATGATGTGTCGGGCACTCCCGATTCGCGCAGCGCCACTCTGGCCCCTTCTTCTCAAGCCAGGGGATGTGGACGATCCTACCGTCGCGCGCTCTCTTGGCTGCTATGCCCCACGGGGTCAGGGGCAGCATGCGGTGTTCGCAATCGCCACCCTGCAGGAGGGTTCCGCAGCTATTGCCCGGATCGCTGCTTGTCTTTCCGACGACCACATAGACACAAAATGCGACGATGGTTCGTCCTGGCAGCACGGTCGAAACCGTCTTGAGCAGATGGTCCCCCTCCCATCCGGCTCCGCTCCTGCAGACGTGAAATGTGAGCATGGCATCTGGAAGGAGAAATGGCTCAAGCTTGTGCAGAGTATCCAGGGAGGTTGGCTGGGCAGGGCGTCGCCAATCTGGAGGCTCCGGTGTGGATCCTGGAGCAGGAGGATCGAAGGTGACGACACCAGCCCGGCCCGCATCGTTGTGTGCCACCATGGCCAGGTGCGCTGCTTTGTTTCGCAGCCCTGACTTTTCGAGAGCGGCTGCGAGTTCCTCGACGTGATGAACATCGTTGAAACAGTGACTCCAACCGCTCGACGGATTGGCCTTGAAGCCCCCGGAGAAGTTCCAGAACGAGGCCCAGACTGTTGCGCCAGGCGTAGGTGGCACGGGAACCGTCCTGACCGACCCCGCGTGTGGGGTGGTCTTGAACAGAATCCCATTGTTGGTCTTGTCGGTTGGCTTCTTGCTGCCTGAGGGATTCTTGTGTTCCATGTCAGTCCCAAGCCAGGGCATCGCTGCCCCAGACGACAATCATCTCTGCTTCGTGCCCGCCTGATTCAACCCGTACGGTCATGCCGTACCCATCTGTCCGACCACGAGCCAGGACGTGGTCGTTGTGCAGTATCACGTAAGGGCAATCGGCCAGTCGGCGCCCTGTGTTTTGATCAATGAGCTGAAGTTGTTCATCGTAGGTTGCCTCGCTGTCCGGGCGGGCACTCACCAATTCGTCACCTTCGGTGCCGCCAGTTGGCCTTACGATCTGTTTACCCGTCTTCCCCTCCGACTCCTGCAGCTTGATCTTCTTTTTGCCGGAGATCTTGCAGACGCCGTCGGCCTCGATGGTCACCTTCTTGCCGTTCATCGAAACGCCGGCATCTCCCATTCCCATCGTCGCGCCTGCACCGGCGGCCGCGGTGACGGACGGTGCCGCCAGGGCGACGCCGCTGGCGGTGATAACCAGGCTGCTGGGGCCGCAGGTCAGCTTCACGCCGAGGGGAGAGCCCAGCTCGATGAGGCCGGTCTTGTCGATGCTGAAGGTCGCGCCGCCAGCGAACGCCACGATCTCGCCAGCCGAATCCACGGTCGCGTCGGTGCTTTTGAAGGTCATGCTGGTGGCGGACTGGTTGAGCCGAAACTTCTGGTCCGTGGTCAGCTTGTGGACCAGCTCGACGTGCTCGTCCTTGTTCTCGAGGGTGGTCAGCGTCTGGTCCCCGTGCACGTGGCGGGTGTGCGTGTCGTAGAAGGCCTGACTGACTGACCCGAGGATCGTCTTCTCGTGTTTCCCAAACACGGTCACCTTGTCATCCGCACCGACGGTCAGCTCCCGCTCCTCGATCACGTGATTCTTCTCATCGTGCCCCACGTCGATCTTGCGGTCGTGGCCGACGTCCAGCGTCTGGCTGTCCTTGACCAGCGTGGACATGTTTTTCTCGGCCTGGGTGTGAAGCTCCTCTTGGCCCTTCAGGTCTTCGAAGCGAATCTCGTTGAAGTTGTTCGGCGTGCCCTTCTTGCTGCTGCGGCTCTTGGTTCCGCTTTGGGTCTTGTGCGCAGGCAGCCCGTAGGGAGGCATGTTGTCGGCGTTGTAGAGTGCGCCGGCGATCACGGGGCGGTCTGGGTCGCCGTCGAGGAATCGCACGATGACCTCGTGGCCGATACGGGGGATGTGGACCTCGCCCCACTTGCCGGCCGCCCAGCCCGACGACACGCGCATCCAGCACGAGGACAGCTCGTCGTGTGTGCCCTGGCGATCCCAGTCGAACTGCACGCGCACGCGCCCGAAACCGTCGGTCCAGATCTCTTCGTGCTCGGGGCCCACGACCACGGCGGTCTGCGGGCCGCGCATCACGGGCTTGTGCGCGGTGTGCACGGGGCGAAATGGTTTCTTGGCGTCGAGCAACCAGTAGCGGGCGCGGAAGGGCTGGTCCGCCTGGGTGGCGTTGCCGGTTTCGTACTGGTCGATGCTGACGCTGTAGCTGGCGCGGACGACGAGGTGCTGCTTGGCGAAGTCGTCGTCGCTCCAGAAGGGCGCGCTAGCGACTGCGTCGCCGAAACCTCTCCGAAGGCTGACGAGGTCGCCCACGCCGAGCCCCATGGTGTTGCCTTCCACCTCGACCACGGTGTCGTCGTCGGCGCGCACCTCGGTGCGTATGCGGGCTTCGCGCTCGGCCTCGTCGGGGACGAACAGCCCGCCGGGATAGTCGTAGTGCTCGAATTCGTAGCCGGTCACCAGGTCTTCCGAGGTGGCGCGGCCAAACTGAAGCTGCTTTGACCGGAGCTGGGTGGGATCATAGCCGGCCAGCACAGTATTGCGGCCCGGATACATGCCCCTGCGGACCTTCAGGTCCCAGAAATGCTCCTCGTCGTCTGCAAGCTTCTGTTCCTTGGAGGCGTAGAGGATCGATTCGTATCCAAGGGCGGTCTTGTGCGCGCCGATGCCGTCGGCCAGCACGAGCATGTGCTTGTTGTCGCTGTGGGTGAAGAAGTAATAG